>Ga0334895_1001191_pt1 | contig 28058 bp, 23 predicted proteins | sample GraSluR3_MG_7_FD_207229 | JGI IMG/M metagenome (GOLD analysis project Ga0334895, IMG submission 207229) | Sludge microbial communities from methane-producing bioreactor in Wageningen University, Netherlands - Granular Sludge_31_05-R3 | ecosystem: Engineered > Bioreactor > Anaerobic >... | reverse complement strand
CTGGTGTAGAAGATTTGTATTTTTTCTTTTTCTTTCGGATTACTGCATGAATATCAAGTTTCTGCATAATTCTATGAACTCGTTTTTGCCCATAATGAGTATGATTAAAGTGATTAATCCAAGATGTCATTCTGCGATATCCCAAGATGTGATTAAACCGTTCATCATACTCTTCAATCAGCTCCGCAAGTTCTATGTTTTCCAGTTCCTGCTCAGGAATTTCACGATGAAGCCATTTGTAATACGCAGCTCGTGTTACTTCCAGTTGTTTGCACATCCAATTAATGCTCCAATTTTTAGTTTTAAAAAAGAACTTTATTGCCATAAATCTAGAATCATATCGTAGTTTTCCTAACCTCACATCCTTTCGAATTCTTTCACTTTTTTTAACAGTTCTGTCAACATATCCTTTTCTTCAAGTTGTCGCTTTAATCTAAGGTTTTCACGTTTCAAACGTTCTAGTTCTTCAACCTCGTGATCAGCTTTATGATGGCCGCGTTTATCTATTAACGCATCATTTCCATTGGCGTCATATTTCTTTACCCAAGAATAAACTTGGCTATAAGATACCTCGTACAATGACGCAGTATCTTTATAATTACGTTCGTGATTTATGCAATACTCAACGATTTCTTTGCGTTCATCGATAGTTGTTTTTCTTCGTGCTTCTGCCATATAGACCTCCCTTTTAGGATCATAGTCCTTAAGTTCTCTATTGGCATTATACAACGAAATCCATTTATGAAGTGTAGAATGTGACTTGATTCCAAATTTTGCACACAAATCAGTTAACGACATTTCACCATCTATATACTTTTCTACCATCATAATCTTGAATTCTTTGGTATAAGTTTTATTTTTATTACTTGGTAATAATGCTGTTACTCCCTCCTGTTGATAGGCGTTAATCCAATCTCTGACTGACTGTTTACTTTTGATTGATAAATCATTCATAATTTCAGAAACACTTCTAATTCCATTTAGGTAATCTTTAACAGCTTTTATTTTTTCTTCGGTAGAGCATTTGGCCTTTCTCCCAAAAAAAACACCTCCTAAGTAGATTTGGTTATTTACCTTGTCTACTTAGGAGGTATCATATCAATTCAGAGGATGTTTTTTTATTGTTTTAATGTTATATTGTTAGATGTGAAGGTTATTTCTAATAAGATCTTCATATGTTTGACGGCGTATGATGAGCTTTGACTGACCATCTTTTACAACAACAACAGCTGGGATAGGCAATTGGTTGTAGTTGCTAGCCATGGAGTACCCATATGCACCAGTTGAAAAGACAGCTAGAATATCTCCTGATTCAGGTTCAGCAACATGAAGATCTTGAATAAGGATATCCGTACTTTCGCAACATTTTCCGCTAATGGTGACGCAAGTATCTTTTGCTGAAGTCGCTTTGTTGGCTATAATGGCTTCGTAAGAAGCTTCATAAAGACCAGGTCTAAGATTATCCGTCATTCCGCCATCTACAGAGACATAGGTTCGAACACCTGGAATCGTTTTAATTGCCCCAATTGTGTACAGCTGAATCCCTGCTTCACCGACAATAAAGCGACCTGGCTCCATAGAAACATGTGGAATGTCAAGGTCATGAATCTCGCAAAAATCATAAATAGTAGCCATAATTGGATCGACAAAGTGAGAAAGGGGTAGTGGGTTATCAGAATCAGTGTATCTAATCCCAAAACCACCGCCTATATTCAAATCAGTAACAGGATAGTTGAATCGGACTTTAGTTTCGAAGATCAGTTTTAATGCGACTTGAAGTGCGTCTAGATGGGATTGTGTGCTCTGAAGCTGAGAGCCAACATGAAAATGAAACCCAAGAAATTCCAATTGAGATGACTCAATAGCCATTTGGATAGCAGGGTAAATGATGTTCTCATCTAAAGGAATACCGAACTTGGAATCTTTATTTCCGGTTGTAATGTATTTATGCGTATCACTTGAGACGCCAGGCGTAATTCTAAACAGCACTTTGCATGTTTGATTTCTTTTGCGACACAAATTTGTTAACAATTCAAGTTCATAGAGATTATCCACCACAATTCTACCAATGTGATGATCAAGAGCCATGATCATTTCGTCAATAGATTTATTGTTGCCGTTGAATTCAATTCGATCTGGAGGAAAATCAGCTTTCAAAGCGGTGTACAGTTCGCCTCCACTTACAACATCAAGCCAAAAACCTTCATTTTCAAGAAGTTTGCACATATAAATCGAGGAAAAAGCTTTACAGGCATAAGCGGCGTGAGTGTTAGGATACTTATGAATGAATGTATCCCGGATTTCTTGTAGTTTTTCAAGAATTTGGTTTTCAGAATACACATAAAGGGGTGTACCATAAGATTTTGCAAGCTCAGTGGTTGAGCAGCCGTCAATGAAAAGTGTATTTCTATGAGTTTCAAACATGTGATTGGTCTCCTTCTGCATATATTAAAGCGGTTGCTTTTTTATCATATCTTAAAACCATCAAGATTTCCAGATGATTTATTGCTGAAAGTTGGATTTTTATATCCCTCAAAAACACAGAACATGATATAATGTAGACTGGAATCAACAAATAAAAGACTATCGAATAAAGGTTGCGTATAAAATGATTGAATTCACGAAAATGCAAGGACTTGGAAATGATTTTATTATTGTGGATAATCGCAAATATAGCTTATCGAATGAACAGCTAAGTAAACTGGCAGCAAGGATTTGCACGCGAAAAATATCTTTGGGAGCGGATGGTTTAATGGCTGTTGCTAGTGGAGAACAATCAGATTTCAAGATGATTTTTTTTAATGGAGACGGTAGTTTAGGGGAGATGTGCGGCAATGGTGCTCGGTGTATTGTTAGATATGCCTATGAGAAAGGAGTAGCATCCCGAGAAATGACATTTGAAACAACCGCTGGTGTGGTAAGAGGTGTGGTCGAGGACAAAAGACTAGTTACTGTAGGGCTAAACCTTCCAAAGGTTATTCGCTTAGATCAGAATATTTTGGTAGATGGACGGACTTATCTTGTGGATTATATAGAATTGGGCGATCCAGGTGTGCCGCATGCCATGATCGCTATTGAGGCGTTGGACATACATAATCCTGACTATTTAAAATCATTGGCGAAAGCTTTGAGGTTCCATAAGAGCTTTCATAAAGGAGCAAACATTAATTTCTATCATAAAAGTTATTCTTATGTACAAGCGGTGACGTATGAAAGAGGGGTAGAAGATTTTACCATGGCTTGTGGAACGGGAGTGGCCTCATTGGCGGTGGTTTTGTCGCTTAAAAAAGAGAGTACGTCAGAACCTATCAAGATACAGATGCCTGGAGGAATGTTGAGGATCACGATACACAAACAAAAAGATCGAATCGAGAAATTGGAATTGACTGGAGAGACAAGCATGGTAGCGGAAGGTATTATTTTAGATGAGGATTTGAATTGGTAGGAATTGGAGGTGTCATGCAATGAAAGTTTTTATCAGCGCCGACATGGAAGGTTGTGCTGGCGTAACAAGCTGGAACGAGACAGAATTGGGCAACTCTGAGCATTTGGCTGCATCGGAGCAATTAACACTTGAAGTAAAAGTTGTCTGTGAGACATTGCTGAAACAAGGTGCAAAAGAAATTGTGGTAAAGGACGCACATGATTCTGGGAGAAACATTTTTCATGACCAACTGCCAAAAGGCGTCAAAATCATTAGGCAATGGCTAAACTCACCTTATGAAATGGTACAAGGTTTGGATGAAAGCTTTGATGCCGCAATATTTGTTGGTTATCATAGCGGCGCATCCATGACTGGCAACCCTTTGTCTCATACAATGAGTATGAAAAACAACCGAATCATCATAAACGACATGATTGGTTCGGAGTATCTGATTCATGCATTTGCAGCGGCAGATTTTAATGTGCCGGTCATCTTACTGACAGGAGACAAGATGATATGTGAGTGGGCAGAAAGTTTTAATCCTGCCATCACCACAGCTGCTGTAAAAGAAGGAATAGGTGGGGGCATCATTAGTTTGAATAGGCAAGATGCATTAGAGTTGATAGCACAAAAAACGGTCAAGTCTTTGAATCAAATAAAGGCATCTCATTTGAAAATTCCAGACACATTTAAAGTAAGCATTGTTTATAAATCGCACATAGATGCAATGAAAGCGGCCTATTATCCAGGAGTTACACAAATTGACACCCACAAAGTCAGTTATTCAGTAAATAGCATAAAGGATATGCTGACGACGAACATGTTCATTTTGTAAAAAAACACTAAAAAACATTATTGTCAATTTCATTGTGAAAGAACTGAAATCATTGAATTACAAAAATACATGAATAGCAACAAGAGATATGAAACGATTGTAACAAGGCAATTTCAATGTTTCCAGAAGATATAGAAACAAAACTCAAAATTTGACGAAAAACATTCTTGGTGATACAATATATTGTGTGCTGAGGATATTTTTTTATTTTAAAGCACAATATATTGGGAGGTTCGACATGCCAAGAATCATAAAAAGAACAGGAGAAGTTGTTGGTTTCAAAGGGGAAAAAATTGTTAATGCAGTCATCAAAGCCATGAATGAAACAAAGGAAGGGGCTGATGTCGCATTGGCACAATCCATTGCAGACGACATCAAAGCAGAAATTAGCGCATCAGATTATCCGACTCAAGTGGAAACCATTCAAGACATGGTTGAAGATAGATTGATGGACAGTACGCGAAAAGATGTAGCAAAGCGTTACATTTTATATCGTTATGAAAGAGACAAGTCAAGAGATGCTAGAAAAAGACGAGATGGTCGATTGTTGAGTGAAGAGTTCATTAGCAAGTACAAACATAAAGAATCTCCTATGCACCAATTAGGAAGCTTTGTTTATTACAGAACCTATTCGCGATGGCTCTCAGAGGAAAGAAGAAGAGAATACTGGTGGGAAACAGTAAGAAGAGCGGTAGAGTACAATTGCAGTCTGGTACCTACAACAAAAGAAGAAGCAGAGAAATTATATGATAATATTTTTAATTTGAAGCAATTTTTATCAGGCAGAACCTTTTGGGTAGGAGGGACACCGGTCGCCAAACATTATCCAATGGCAAATTTCAATTGCGCGTTCCAAGTAGTGGATAGCTTTAGAGCTTACAGAGATCTTTTCTATCTTTTAATGATAGGATCGGGAGTAGGGGTACGAGTACTCAAAGAAGATGTGGCCCAGTTACCTAAAGTTAGAACGGACTTTGAGATTATCCATGAAGACTTTACTCCAATAGAAAAAGAAAAGAGAGAAGACAACACGAGTTTGGAGTTTATGTACAACAATACAGTCAAGATTATCGTGGGAGACAGCAAAGAAGGTTGGGTTCAATCTTTGGGGTACTTCTTTGACATTATACACAGCAATGAATACCGAGAGATAAAAACTGTGATTATCAATTATGACAATGTCCGGCCAAAAGGGGAACAATTAAGAACGTTTGGTGGGACAGCCAGTGGGCACACAAGTCTTAAAAACATGTTCCTAAAGATTGACAAAGTACTTAAGAAGAGAGGAACGATTGAAGACAAGACAAGAGTAAAGCTAAGACCTATCGATTGTTTGGATATTGCCAATATTATTGGTGAAAATGTGGTAGTTGGAGGTGTTCGGCGAACAGCTGAAATAGTTTTAATAGACTCTGATGATAGCGAGTGCATTGAAGCGAAAAATAAATTGTACAAGCAAATTGACGGACAATGGATCGTGGATAAAGACATCATTCACAGGCAGATGAGCAATAATTCGATTTATTACCGCTCAAGACCATCTAGGGAAATGTTGCATTGGCAGATCGAACAAATGCGTTATTCGGGAGAACCAGGATGGGTCAATGAAGTGGCTGGCAACAAAAGAAGGGACAATATGAAAGGCGTAAATCCTTGTGGTGAAATTCTATTGGATTCCAACGGGTTGTGCAATTTGACAACTGTTAATGCATTTGCGTTCGTAAATAAAGATGGATCTTTGGATTTAGAAGGATTACTTGAGGCTCAGAAACTTTCGGTTAGAGCAGCTTATCGGATGACTTGTGTAGAACTTGAAATACCAAACTGGGATGCGGTGCAACAAAGAGACAAACTTACAGGCTGTTCTTTGACTGGTTGGCAAGATATGGTGAATGCTTGTCAATTAAACCTTGAAGAACAAGGAGAGATCCTAAGAAGAATGAGGACATCTGCCAAAGAAGAGGCTAAGAAGTATGCGGCTCAAATCGGAGAAGGCGAACCAATTCTTGTGACCACAGTAAAGCCGGAAGGAACGCTGTCTCAATTGCCAACTGTTTCAAGTGGTGTTCATTATTCTCATTCTCCCTACTATATCAGAAGAGTGAGGATTAACGCACATGACCCGTTGGTAAAAGTTTGCGAAGAATTAGGCTATCCGATTTTTCCTGAAGTTGGACAGGAAATGGCTAATTGCACGACAAAAGTCATTGAATTTCCAGTTAAGTCTCCAGAAGGAAAGACTAAATATGATGTAACTGCCATAGAACAATTGGAAAACTACAAATTGTTTATGGAGAACTATGTGGATCACAACTGTTCGATTACTGTACATGTGAGAGATCATGAATGGGATGAAGTCGAGCAATGGGTGTGGGACAATTGGGAAGACGTAGTTGCGTTATCTTTCCTATCATTGGATGATAATTTTTATGAATTGTTACCGTATGAATCCATTGAAGAGGAAGAGTACAATAGACGTGTCGCTGAAATGAAACCATTTATCCCGTCTTTGCTAAACAAATATGAATCCTATGAAACAGAACTTGATGTTGGAGACGAAAGTTGTGACGGGGGCGTTTGCCCAATAAGATAAACAATCAAAACGGACAGGAGATTAAAATAGACTCTTGTCTGTTTTTTATGCATTTTTAGATAAAACATGTTATAATCTACATTAATTGATAAAACAATCAGTAGACAAAAGAAGATTCAGAGGATATTTAAGGAGTGAAATAGATGGAAATATTTGTTGTAAGACAGCCAATTTTCAAACTTAACAAACAAGTGTATGCTTATGAAATGTTGCATGATGAATATGCCCAAGAAGGTGGGTCAAGTGATGTGAAAGCGGGGTCATTGCTTTATACTTTGCATACCGCTAATCTTGACATATTATCCAATGGCAAGCCTTTGTTTATTCGATTTTCAAAAGAAATGCTAGAAGACGAAATGATATCGTTATTTTCAAACAGCAAATTAGTGGTTGAGATACAAGATTTCACGAAAAAAGAGGAAGACATATTAAGAGAGATAAAGCAACTGAGGGAAGCAGGATGTCAAATTTCAATAAATAGCTCTTCAAGGCTAGATGATTTGGAGAACTACCTTAAATGGATTAATTATATAAAGATAGATGTGTCAAATACATCTGAGGATGCCATACAAGTTTTTAAAGATAGGAACAAGAAGAACAATGTGACAATGATTGCTGATCAAGTAGAAAACCATGAACAATATGAGATTGCAAAAGGATTTGGATTTGATTTGTTTCAAGGCTTTTTTTTCAGCAAGCCAGAGAAGATGAAATCAAAAGGATTAACGCCTTTAAACATTTCCTACATTCAGTTGCTATCAAGAGTTAATGATGAAAGTTTAAACTATAACGAATTAACAGAAATCATTATGCGAGACCTTTCTTTAACCTATAGCTTGCTAAAGTCAGTAAACACGTTAGAGTATGGATTGAGAAGAGAAGTAGACTCCGTAAAAGATGCATTAATCATACTCGGAGATCGAAAAATAAGAAAGTGGCTATCAATGATTCTTGTTAAGCAATTGAACCATGAAAAACCAGAAGAGTTGGTTAGAACATCTTTGATTAGAGCGCGATTTTCAGAACTGTTGACAAGAGAAACAGATTTATCAAACAAATCAGAAGCTGCGTTTTTGGCAGGCCTGTTTTCGTTGTTGGATGTTATACTGGACCGTCCAATGGACGAATTACTAGAAGATATTAAGATTTCAAGTGAAATAAAAGAAAGCATATTAACAGGAAGAAGCAAAATGGGTGTGATCATCAAGCTGGTTCAAGCATATGAGAAAGCAGATTGGGATAGCGTGCTAAGATATGCAGACGTGATTAATCTACGAGTAAAATCTATCGCAGAATCGTATATGGAAGCTATGTCGTGGTATTTGCAAGTGATTTAATAGATTTTGAACAGGGTTGTTTTATGTTGACAATTAAGTGTCTTTAAGTTATTATATTCCAGTAACAGTAATGAATATATAAAGACGATGAATGGAACAGTAGCTCATGAAAGCTTCAAGAGACACAACCCATGGCTGGAAGGTTGTGAGTCGACGTGATGCGAAAATCATCCAGGAGTTGGTTGCCTGAAAACAGTAAGGCATCTCGCCAAAAGCGTTAATTTATCTGAGAGGCATGTTTAACATGCAACCTGGGTGGTACCGCGGAAATTTTTCGTCCCTGATCAAGGGGCGTTTTTTTATTTGAATTGAAAAACTCAAAGGAGGATTACATGAATAAAACTTTTAAAGACATCTCAAACGCTTCCCATAGTGAGTATGAAAAAAACATCAGAGAACACTGGGAAAAGTTAGATCTTTTAAATGAAAGTGTCAGAATTCGAGAAGATAAGGAAAGCTTCATTTTTTATGAAGGGCCGCCTACGGCCAATGGAAACCCAGGGATTCACCATGTGATTGCTAGGACTCTAAAAGACTCGGTTTGTCGGTATAAAACGATGGAAGGATACCAAGTTAAAAGAAAAGCCGGATGGGACACACATGGGTTGCCAGTGGAGATTGAAGTAGAGAAGAAGCTTGGTTTAAACAACAAGCAGGACATTGAAGCTTATGGGATTGACAAGTTTAACCATGCATGCAAAGCATCGGTATTTACTTATGAAAACAAATGGCGAGAAATGACAGAGCGCATGGCTTATATGATTGATCTTGACAATCCATATATAACTTTGGAAAATGATTACATTGAATCAGTTTGGTGGATACTCGACAAAATGAACAAGGAAGGATATATCTACGAAGGACACAAAATTCTACCTTATTGTTCTCGATGTGGAACAGGACTGGCCTCACACGAGGTAGCACAAGGATATGAAGAAATTAAGACAGCCACAGTCTATGTCAAGTTTAAAAGAAAAGACGCAGATGAATACTTTCTAGTATGGACCACAACACCGTGGACATTAGCATCTAATGTGTGTCTAACGGTACATCCAGAGGAAACATATGTGAGAGTTGAATCAGAAGGAGAAATTTACATACTTGAAAAAAAATTGGCTTCAAGCGTCCTGAAAGAATCCTATGAAATTTTGGAGGAAATGAAAGGAAAGGAACTGGAGCATGTTGAATATGAGCAGTTGATGCCATTCGTGAAGACAGACAAAAAAGCTTTTTTTGTCACCCTCGCTGATTACGTCACAACGGAGGATGGAACTGGTATTGTACATACAGCACCAGCATTTGGAGAAGATGATTATCAGACAGGTATTCGCTATGATCTGCCGGTGTTGCAACCAGTAGATGAAACTGGAAAGTATGTAGACACTATATGGAAGGGTAAGTTTGTCATGGATGCTGACCCAGAGATTATTGATTGGCTTAAATCAGAAGGGAAACTATATAAAAAAGTGACTATGGAGCACAATTATCCTCATTGTTGGAGGTGTCACACGCCTTTGTTGTATTATGCCAAGCCAAGTTGGTACATTGCTATGACAAAACTTAAAGAACAATTGATCCACAATAACAATCAAGTAGAGTGGTACCCATCTTATGTGGGAGAAAAACGCTTTGGAAATTGGCTCGAAAACTTGAATGATTGGGCAATATCAAGGAGCCGTTACTGGGGGACGCCTTTACCTATATGGACTTGCGAGTGTGGGCATATAGAAAGCGTTGGATCAAGAGAAGAATTGAGAGAGAAGGCCATTGAAACAGTGGATGAGGACATAGAGCTGCATAGACCTTATGTGGATGACATTCATTTTGAGTGTCCTCAATGCAAAGGGAAAATGGAAAGGGTGAAGGATGTGATTGACTGTTGGTTTGACAGTGGTGCGATGCCTTTTGCCCAACATCATTATCCATTTGAAAACAAAGAGAACTTTGATGAATTGTTCCCAGCGGATTTTATCTGCGAAGGAATTGACCAGACAAGAGGATGGTTCTATTCCCTTATTGCCATAGCCACCTTTGTTAAAGGGGTATCCCCTTACAAACGCGTATTAGTGAATGATTTGATATTAGACAAGTATGGGAAGAAAATGTCAAAATCAAGAGGGAACACGGTAGATCCTTTTGAGATGTTTGACAAATATGGAGCAGATGCCTTAAGGTGGTATTTGCTGTATGTTTCTCCAGCATGGACGCCTACAAAGTTTGACGAAGAAGGTCTAAAAGAAGTTTTAAGCAAATTTTTTGGAACCATCAGAAATGTTTACAATTTCTTTGGACTATATGCCAACACGGATGGAATCAATCCTCGAAACTTTTTTGTGGAGTACCATAAAAGACCGGAACTCGATCGTTGGATCCTTTCTAAATTCAACAATTTAGTAGGATATGTTAGAGAAAGTATGGCTCAATACGATCAAACCAAAGCTGTTCGAGCAATTCAAGAATTTGTTAACGAAGACCTTTCAAACTGGTACATAAGAAGATCGAGAAGAAGGTTTTGGGAAACAGAATTATCTGAAGACAAAATGTCTGTTTACAACACGACCATGGAAGTGTTGATTGGTGTATCCCAATTAGTTGCGCCATTCGCACCCTACATTGCAGAAGAGATTTATCGAAACTTGACGGATAAGCCCTCTGTCCACTTAAGCGATCTACCTGAAGTCAATAAAGATTTGATCGATCTTAATACAGAAAAAAGAATGGATCTGGTGAGAAACCTCGTTGCATTAGGAAGGGCAGCCAGAGAGACAGAGCGCATCAAGGTGAGACAACCTTTGAGAAAAATCCATGTGGATGGAGAGCATGAAATGCTCATAGCAGACTTGGTTCCACTTATCAAGGAAGAGCTGAACATCAAAGAAGTTGCGTTTGAGAAAAACCTGCAAGACTATATGAATTTCAGTTTGAAGCCTAATTTTAGGACGGCAGGACCAAAGCTTGGCAAAAATGTGAAGGCATTTGCCGCTGCACTAGCCAAACAAGAGGCTTTAAAAGTCATTAATCAAGTTCAGAGTGGTGGCATTTTCGAGATAGATGTCAATGGAGAATCTATTTCCGTTACGGAAGACATGCTGGATATAAGGATAACTTCAAAAGAAGGATTCAATGTTTCTATGGAGAACAATTTGTTTGTGATACTCGACACGAATTTAGATGAAGAGTTGATTGATGAAGGATATGCCCGTGAGCTTATATCTAAAGTTCAACAGATGAGGAAGAACAACGGCTATGAGATGATGGATCAAATTAGAATTATGTATAAAGGATCAGAAGAAATAGTTAAAGCAGTATCCAATTATGAATCGTATATCAAACAAGAGACCCTTGGTGTGTCTATAGAAATAGAAGAATCATTGGATTGCCAAGCACAAAACTTGAACGGACACGAAACTTGCATTCAACTAGAAAAAGCATAGAATAAAGCCCGGCAAATCTTGCCGGGCTTTCATTTGTTTAAAGATTAATACTCTTGTCTGAAGGATCTCTCGTGAAGTTCACAGGTTCTTTGCATACACTTGTTATTGATATTATGAATACATGTAACAGTTCCGCATGATTTAAATTTTGGTTTGTTGATAGGTGCTTTACATATTTTTTGTTTAGTCATTGCAATCCCTCCAAGTTATATAATTTAGTGCTCCTGTATTAACAATCTTTCATATAGTTCACATTTTTTTAGTGCACATGTACCATTGATGTTATGAATGCAACTGATTGCCTGACAGGGTTTAAAGCTGAGGTTTGCAACACTCTTGTCTACAACTTTCATTGCAACTTTCATAAGTATAACCTCCAACCCTTTGGCTCTGTCTTATTATAACACAGATAAATGCAAGAGGTCAAATAAAAATTGCAATAAATCGTAAAATACTATGATAAATCGATATAAGTATATAAAAAGTGCAAGAATTCTATAAATATTTCGTTTATGAAAAAACAAAAGATAAATAAAATCCCAGAAAAAAGAATAACAAGTCAATGAAAACGAAATCATTGCAAGAAAATATTCAAATTATGCAATGTCAGAAAAAAAGGATCCGGCTGCCCATGGCAACCGGATCAAAGTGTTCAACAAAACAAAATATATTTTAAAGAGGGGGGAATTTATAAACCATAATCATTATACACAATATCAAGGCAATGTAAACGATAATATTATTAAATAATTGTAACAATAGAAGGACAGAAACCGACCTACCGGTTTGTAAAGTAAGTGCGTACTTTGCCAATCAAGTACAATGAGCCACAAAACGCATTTAAGGTTCTCTCCCCATACAATAATAAGGGATCGACTTCGTGCACATGCTCACAGGAGGTAACGTTATCAAATCCAAGGTTTTTTATATGAGCAGCAGTGTCCTCTGCTTTTTTGGCTCTAGGGCTGTCTGGAGTCAGTGTGATTATTTTTTCGCACAATGGAAACAGATCCTTTAAAGCATTGTCTATATGCTTGTCTTCCAACATTCCGAAAAAAAGACGAATGGTATGGTCTTTAAAGTAAGTAGACAAGTTTTCTGCAAGACATGACAACCCATCCGAATTGTGGGCGCCATCAATTAGAATGAATGGAGATCTGGATAAAATTTCCATCCTCCCATTAAAGGAAACATGGTTGAAAGTAGTTTCGATGTCGGTTGTCGTGATGGGGTATCCTTTCTCAGCAAGTACTTCTGCCGCTGTTAAAACGGTCAAAGCGTTAAGTGACTGATGTTTTCCAAGAAGATTTAAATGGAACGATTGAATATTAAAAACGGATGATTCTGGTTGATAGAGCAACTTTTGTCCTTGAGAGTTGACTTCAAGTATTTTTATAGCCAAAGGGTCAACAAGATGCAAGGTCGATGCTTTGGATTCGGCTTCAGCTAGGATGACAGATTGAACAGCGGATGTTTGAGGATAAACAACGACGGAGCACTGGGGTTTAATAATGGCTGCTTTTTCAGCAGCAATTTTCTCAATGGTATCGCCTAAGTATTCGCTGTGGTCCATGCTAATGCTAGTCAATATGACGAGTTCGGGTCGATGGATGACGTTAGTTGCATCGAGGCGTCCACCCATCCCTACTTCAAGAAGGACAATGTCCACTTTTTGCTCATGAAAATATTTCATGGCTACAGCTGTGATCACTTCGAACTCAGTTGGATGAGGGTGACCATTTGAAACAAGCATTTCGATCTTTTTTTTGACGATAGTTACTATTGATGCTAAATCTGATTTTGGGATATACGCATTGTTGACTTGAATCCTCTCTCTGAATTCTTCCAAATAAGGAGAGGTGAATAAACCTGTCTTCAAACCCGATGATTTGAGGATCAAAGACATCAGGGTAGAAACAGAACCTTTCCCGTTAGTTCCTGCTATGTGAATGAACTTCAAGTGTTCATGAGGATTGCCAAGGGATTGAAGGAGTCTTTCGATGTTTTCAAGGCCTAGTTTTGAGCCAAATTGATAAGTATCATGAATGTATGTTACGGCTTCGGTATAGTTCATGGAGTTCTCCTTAAATTGAATTAGTGTGGGGTGATTGCCACATTATACTTATTTTAGCTTAATTCACATATCGAGAAAGTAGATCCCTGACGATTTTTTGTGAAGAAGCATAAGATCTAAAGACCTGCAAGTTGTGGCGCATTTCGTCAAGTTTACTAGGGTTCTTTAGAAGAAACACCGTCTTCTCTAGAATCTCTTCCTTGTTTTTTGCGATTAAGGCAGCGCCCTTCTTGGAGAAGTACGCAGCATTTTCTTTTTCTTGCCCAGGAACAGGCTTAACAAGGATTAATGGAAGATTACACGCGGATGCTTCGCTCAATGTAATACCACCTGGTTTCGTAATCATTAAGTTGGCTAATTTATACAATTCATGAATGGTTTCCACATAGCCAAATGTTTTGACGTTGGAAAGATTCATCGCATCAATTTTTGTCTTTAACTTGAGGTTGGTTCCACAAACAACCAAGATTTGAATGGAAGAAAGTGTGCTGAGATCTTTGCAGATTAAATCCAAATCTTTAAGTACGCCTTTTGCTCCAGCTGAAACCAAAAGAGTGAACGGAGAATCTGGCAATCCATATTTTTCGAGAGTGGCTTGTTTGTCGAAAGGCTTTTCGAAATCATTTCGTATGGGAATGCCTGTTACTTCCAGTTTGTTCACAGGGATATTCATCTTAACAAGTCGTTCCTTGAGATCGTCGGTAGCCAAATAAATGCGGTCAAAGTTATCGGTGATCCACAGTCTGTGGCAGCAAAAGTCGGTAACCACATTGATTACTGGGACACCTAATTGGTATTTACGCATAAATTCGGGTGCCGATAAAACAGGAAATGTATTGACGATGATATCTGGTTTAAAAGTCTTGATGACGCGTTTCAAAGTTTGGTAACCGAACAGCCGATAGAGATTGATTAATTTTGTAGCCGAAAGTTTGTCGATACCATAATAAAAATAAGAATAAGTGCTCCCGATAGAAAACAGGCGGTGATGCGTTTTTGAAATATTACTGGTTAAAACAGGATGGGATTCTGTGAAGATATCGCAAATAGACACAGTGCATCCTTCCTCTTTAAATGTTTCAGCAAGAGAATTAGCAGCAACCAAATGTCCGTTTCCAAAAGGGGCGGTCAAAATTAATATATTAATAGGTGGCATGGCTTCACCTCCTTTGTAAGTTCATTATATTATATCCTGGAGGAATATAAAATAGATTATCGATTAAAGTGAGATTAATATTTAATAAGAAAATGTCAGACAAACTGAACACAAGTATAAGAATAAAAGGAAAAAGATTGATAATATATAGACGAAGTGATACAATTAGGAGGTTAGGAGATAAAGCTGTAAAGAATCATTAACAAAACAGGGGGAGAATCATGCTGATTAAAGATGTGATGATGAAAAATCCTTTGGTGTTTAAAGAATCTGATGACATGATAGATATTGTCAAAATGATGAAACACTATAGTGCAGATAGCTTTCCGGTTGTAAATGCCAAGGGGTTGCCTGTAGGCGTTATTATGACCACTGTGTCAGGGGTAGGGGACCATGCTTTGAAAGGACGATTGGCATCGGATATGATGCGGCCTGTGGATGATTTGAGCATTGTTAAAGAATTTGAAGAGATCAGCACTATTTTCAATAGAGGAAAAGAGCTGTTCTTTGTTGTAGATGACATGGGGAAATTCAAAAGCATTTTGAGAAAACGACATGTCATGAAAATGTACTTTGAGAAGTTAGCTTACCAAAGAGACCATCTAGATGCATTGATGACATCTTTAGAAGTGGGCGTTTTGTTTGCGGATAGAACGGGACGCATTGTACGTGTTAATCCAAAAGCGATAGAATTGATGGCCGAAAAAGAAAAAACACTCATAAATGAAAAATTCCAAACATTTTTTCGAACGGAGCGAAAATTGCCAAGTAGTGACATTTCTAGCGAGACTTTTGGAGAAACATTTGTCTGCAATAACAAAAGGTTGTTAATAAGTAAAGTGCCTGTGTTGCGTCATGGAAAAAACATCGGTCTTGTCATTCTGGTGCGAGATACAACAGAATATAGAAAAATCGAAGAACAATTAACTTCTGAAAAATCAGAGAACGAAATTTTAAAGACGGTGTTTGATATTGCTTACGATGGGTTGATAGTAGTGGATTCAGAAGGCTACGTAAAAATGATATCAAATGCATACAAGAAATTTCTGAAACTAGAGAAGGTGAATTTGGTAGGCAAGCATGTCACTGAGGTGATAGAAAATACAAGGCTCCATCTTGTGGCAAAAACCGGGATTCCGGAAATAGGCGACTTGCAAAAGATCCAAGATAGTTACATTATCGCTTCCCGAATACCAGTTTTTGAAAACGGACGAGTCACCAATGTTGTAGGGAAAGTCATGTTCAGAAACATTGGTGAATTGGACGAGTTGTACAATAAAATTGGTAAAATTGAACAGCAACTTGAAAACTATAAGAATGAGTTAAATCAAGTAAATAAAGCAACTTACCATTTTTCAGACATCGTAGGGAAAAGCCGAGAGATAAGACAAGTTGTGAACTTAGCTAAAAAATCCGCCTACACAAACTCAAATGTATTAATTCTTGGAGAAAGTGGAACGGGAAAAGAGTTATTTGCTCATTCAATCCACAATTCCAGTGGGCGAAGAAACAAACCTTTTATAAAAGTCAATTGCGCGGCAATACCAGAGGAACTGTTGGAATCGGAATTGTTTGGGTACGAAGAAGGTGCTTTCACGGGAGCAAAAAAAGGCGGCAAAATGGGCAAATTTGAAGTTGCTGATCAGGGAACCATATTTCTTGACGAAATTGGAGACATGGCTTTGTCCATGCAGGCGAAACTGCTAAGAGTGATTCAAGAAAGAGAAATAGAGCGAATTGGTTCAAACAGGACAAAACGAGTGGATGTGCGCATTATTGCGGCTACCAATCGACACATTCAGCAGATGATTGAAGACAAGAAATTTAGATTGGATCTTTTTTATCGATTGAATGTGGTGACTCTCGAGATACCTCCTTTAAAAGACCGAGTAGAAGATGTGGAAGACTTATGTCGACATTTTATCGATAAATTCAGAACAAGATATTTGAAGAAAGTTGATGGCATTTCCGAAAAGTCGGTAATAAAACTTAAGAAATACAATTGGCCAGGCAATATCAGAGAACTAGAAAACATCATAGAAAGAGCCATTAATATCATTGATTCAGACTCTGTAATCAGACCAAAACATCTGCCTGTAGACATATCTGGTCGCTATGATGTTGACGATTTTAAAACGTTGAAGGAAATGGTGGAACAAACAGAAAGAAAAGCCATACTAGACTGTTTGGAAGCGGTAAATTTTAATAAATCAAGAGCGGCCAAAGTTTTGGGTATCAGCAGAACGGCATTTTATGAAAAACTAGAAAAGTACAACTTGAAAGTGTAATTCAAAGCGGACACATTGCACCCAAAACCAAAGAAGTGTAAGCCAAACAGGACACTTAAACACGGAAATGTCAAGAAAAGCGGACACGTTTCGAATGAATTACGTTAAAAATTTATCAAATGAGTGCTATTACATCAGTGCATAAATGTCTAAGCATTTAAATAAGTTACCAAAACGGCTTAATAGAGAGAGTTAACGATTTTATTAGGTCGCGAATATGATTGTTGGCACGATTTGTGCAACATATACATGGTGTAATTTCAAACTAACATGGAGGTGATTAGATGAAAGGAAAAACGGTAACAGAATTGACAATCGGTCAGAAAGCATCATTCCAGAAAACCATATCTGAATCAGACGTATACTTATATGCTGGCATCACAGGGGATATCAACCCAGCCCATATAGATGAAGAAACATCTAAGAACAGTATTTTCAAAGGAAGAATTGCTCATGGGATGTTGACAGCGGGTTTGATTTCGGCAGTTTTAGGCGTCCACTTACCAGGTCCAGGAACGATCTACATGAGTCAAGAACTCAAATTCACAGCACCTGTACGCTTCGGAGATACGATAAAAGCTCAAGTAGAAGTTTTAGAAATAAACGCACAGAAAAACAGGGTTACGTTGGCAACAACTTGCCATAATCAAGAGGGTGTTAAAGTCTTAGATGGAAAAGCCATTGTCATGCCCCCGCGCTAAAAATAACGCTAAAAATATTAGGCTTTATAAAAGCCTTTTATTAGGTCCATGATTGTTAAAAAAATATCTATATTACAATGGAGGAAAAAATGGATTTCAGAATTACAAAAGAACAGATACTATTACAGCAACTTTACAAAGAGTTTACCGAAAGAGAAGTGCAACCAATTGCTGCTGAGATTGATGAAGAAGAGCGATTCCCAGAAGAAACAGTAAAAAAAATGCAACAGAATGGAATGATGGGGATACAGTTTCCTAAAACATATGATGGAGCAGGTGGAGACAATCTAGCTTATATTATGTTGGTAGAGGAGTTGTCAAAGGCTTGTGGAACAACAGGCGTGGTTTTATCCGCTCATGCCTCATTATGTGGAGCACCTATTTATGAGTTCGGTACAGAAGAACAAAAACAAAAATACCTGAAGCCTTTAGCAAGAGGAGAGAAGTTAGGCGCTTTTGGACTGACAGAGCCTAACGCTGGAACAGATGCAGCTGGACAACAAACAAAAGCAGTCTTGGATGGAGATCATTACATTTTAAATGGATCAAAAATATTTATCACAAATGCATCACATGCGGACATTTTCATTGTGTTTGCTATGACAGACAAGTCAGTAGGGACTCGTGGTATTTCTGCCTTTATAGTTGAGAAGGAATTTGAAGGATTCTCTATTGGGAAGAAAGAGCTGAAACTTGGGATTAGAGGCTCTGCAACTTGTGAACTGATTTTTGACAATGTTCGAGTTCCAAAAGAAAACTTGATTGGTAAAGAAGGAAAAGGATTTGGAATCGCCATGAAGACACTGGATGGTGGACGAATTGGAATTGCAGCCCAAGCTTTAGGAATTGCTCAAGGGGCCATAGATGAAACAGTAAAATATGTAAAAGAACGAAAGCAATTTGGAAGATCCATCTCAAAATTCCAAAACACACAGTTTGTACTAGCAGACATGCAGACGCGAACAGATGCAGCGAGACTGTTGGTATACCGAGCGGCATTCAACAAAGACAATGGATTGCCTTACTCAAAAGAAGCGGCCATGGCCAAACTGTATGCCTCTGAAACGGCGATGTGGGTTACCACACAGGCGGTGCAGTTGCACGGTGGTTACGGATATACTAGAGAGTACCCTGTGGAAAGAATGATGAGAGATGCAAAGATAACTGAAATATATGAAGGAACATCAGAAGTACAAAGAATGGTCATATCAGCCAGTATGCTATAGGAGGGAAGATAGAATGAAAATTGTTGTATGTATAAAACAAGTACCAGATACAAATGAAGTAAGACTAGATCCAAAAACAGGAACACTGATACGAGACGGAGTTCCAAGCATCATCAATCCTGACGACAAGAGTGGTTTAGAAGCCGCTTTGTTGCTTAAAGATCAACATGGAGCCCATGTAACGGTATTGACTATGGGACCACAACAAGCAGATTTAGCTTTGAGAGAAGCTTTGGCGATGGGCGCTGATGAAGCGATCCTTTTGACCGACAGAGCTTTTGCAGGAGCAGATACTTGGGCAACTTCTCTAACGCTGGCAAAAGCTTTAGATGAGTTGGACTATGATTTAATCATCACAGGAAGACAAGCCATCGATGGCGACACAGCACAGGTAGGTCCGGAACTAGCAGAACATTTGCAGATTCCTCATGTCAGCTATGCGAAAGACATTAAAAAAGAAGAGGGAAATTTGATTGTTAAAAGAATGTTTGAAGATGGCTACCATCTTATCAGAGTAAAAATGCCTTGTTTGGTGACTGCATTGTCTGACATGAACACACCGCGTTACATGAACGTAAAAGGAATCTACGACGCTTATAGAGAAAAAACAGTAAAGACCATGACTTTTGATGATTTGAAGATTGAACGCGAAGCACTTGGACTGAAAGGTTCTCCTACAAAAGTTAAACGCTCTTTCACAAAAGGAGCTAAGACAGCTGGCAAACTATACAAGGATCTGGATGAGAAAGAAGCTGCAAGAGTGATTGTAGAAAAAATGAAAGAGAAATTCATAATATAAGGAGGATCCGGAATAATGGATAAAGCATATAAAGGTGTACATGTATTTATAGAACAGAATGATAGAAAGATTCAGAATGTTTCCCTGGAACTATTGGGAAAAGCAAGAGAATTAGCAGATACCTTACAGCAACAAGTCACAGCGGTTTTGGTGGGTTATGAAATTGAAGAAGTTGAGAAATTAGCAGCATATGGGGCTGACAAGATATTATACGCCAATGATGAGGCGTTGGATTTGTATATGACCGAGCCTTATACAAAGGTTTTGACACAAATTGTTAATGATGAAAAACCTGAGATAGTGCTATTTGGAGCGACGGCAATTGGTAGAGACTTAGCACCAAGAATTGCAGGAAGAGTACATACAGGATTGACTGCCGATTGTACTTCATTGGAAATTAATGAAGAGAATGGCGATTTGATGATGACGCGACCAGCCTTTGGTGGCAATCTGATGGCAACCATTATCTGTCCAGACCACAGACCACAGATGGCAACAGTTAGACCTGGTGTGATGCAGAAAATCAAGCCAGATGAATCCAAGCCAGCTGTCATAGAATCGGTAAATATCACCATTGAAGAATCAGACAAAACGTATGAGATACTTGAAGTGGTTAAGGAAGTTTCGGAAAAAATGGATATCCAAGAGGCTCATGTATTGGTGTCTGGCGGAAGAGGCGTTGGATGCACCGAGAATTTTGAGCAACTAGAAGTTTTAGCCCATGAGCTTGGAGGCATTGTGTCTTCCTCAAGAGCAGCGGTTGATATTGGTTGGATGCCAAAGGAAGTCCAAGTTGGTCAAACAGGAAAAACAGTTAGACCAGACCTTTATGTGGCATGCGGTATATCTGGGGCGATTCAGCACTTAGCTGGAATGGAAGAATCAAAATTCATAGTGGCCATCAATAAAGACGAAACCGCACCTATATTTGAGGCAGCCGACATTGGCATTGTTGGAGATCTAACAAAAGTTATTCCAGCCTTAATAGAAGAATTAAAACTTGCAAAAGCAGAAAAAAACCAATAAACTAATGAGTGAAATGAATCAATACAGGAGGTAGCGAATGAAAGTGTGCGTACTGGGAGCCGGAACTATGGGAGCGGGGATCGCTCAAGTTTTTGCCCAAAAAGGAAATGATGTTGTATTAAGAGACATTAAGCAAGAGTTTGCGGATAGAGGTTATGGGTTTATAGAAAAAGGCATGACAAAACTGGTGCAAAAAGAAAAAATAACCGAGCAAGAAAAAAACGACGTAATGGGTAGAATAAAAGCGACGGATGATTTGAAAGAAGCGGCAGATTGTGATTTGGTTATTGAAGCTGCTGTGGAAAATATGTCAATCAAGAAAGAGATTTTCTCGGAGCTAGATGCTCTATGTAAACCTGAAGCCATTCTTGCTTCAAACACATCGTCTTTATCTATTACGGAAATAGCCGCAGCTACTAAGAGGCCTGATAAAGTGATCGGAATGCACTTTTTCAATCCAGCACCTGTCATGAAACTAGTAGAAATCATTAAAGGAATCGCAACTTCGGAAGAAACTTTCCAAAAAGTTCAATCTATCACAGAAAGCATTGGAAAAGAAGGCGTGGCAGTAGAAGAAGCACCTGGATTTGTAGTTAATCGAATCCTTGTTCCGATGATCAATGAAGCAGTCGGTATTTTGGCTGATGGCATTGCAGGAGCGGAAGATATTGATAAAGCGATGAAACTGGGAGCGAATCATCCTATTGGACCGCTTGCATTAGGAGATTTGATAGGGTTGGATGTTTGTTACTTCATCATGGAAATACTGTACGATGAGTATGGAGATTCCAAATATCGCCCACATCCATTATTAAGAAAAATGGTAAGAGGGAACAAACTAGGAAGAAAGACTGGAGAAGGATTTTACAAGTACTAGAATAAAGGAATTGAAGCGGGGGCAGAGCTCTCGCTTTTGTTTTAAAATGAGTGTAAGCAGTTTGTTTTTCTGATTCATTATTTTATTAAATGGTATTTAGAAGAGGGATTGATTATAGTATAATGGACATGTTGTCAGTTATAAAAAAGGGAGAGGTTAGATATGGACGTCCACGATATCAAAGCAATCTTTAAGAATAGAAAATCAAAGCCACTCGAAATCAAACAATATTTTTCGGTGTTATTGCCATTGATCAATAGAAATGGACAATTGCATATTTTATATGAAGTCAGATCAGATAAAGTGACTCAACCAGGAGAAATTTCGTTTCCAGGTGGGCGAGTGGAAGTATGCGAGAACTTCAAAGACGCTGCTATTAGAGAAACACACGAAGAAATAGGCGTTGATCGACAAAAGATTGAAGTCTTTGGAGAGTTGGATTACATTACTAGGGAGAACAACTTTATCCTTTACCCATATGTGGGCGTTTTGCATGAGACATTTGACAATTTGAGAATCAGTGAAGATGAGGTGGCAAAAGTGTTCACCGTTCCTTTGGACTTCTTTTTGGAAACGAAACCAGATGTCTATGAGATTTCGTATAAAACGAATTTTACGAATGGTTTTCCGTATGACAAGATTCCCAATGGTGAGAATTACAAATGGCGAGAGGTAGGGCGACCCGTTCTTTTTTATGATTATCAAGGTCATATTATCTGGGGTATGACTGCGAGAATTACACACAATTTTGTAAAACGAATTATTAAGGGAGATAAAAATGAACCTTCCACACAGGCCAGCATGGATTGAAGTCAATTTGGATCATTTGGAACACAACATCGCACAAGTTAGAAAAGCCATCAGCAACAGCACGAAGATTTGCGCTGTTGTCAAAGCAGATGGTTATAAGCTTGGCGTAGTTCAAGTGGCGTTCACCTTGATCAATAAAGGAGTAGACTTACTAGCGGTGGCAATACTAGATGAGGCGCTTGAGATCAGAGAAGCATTAAATGATTGTGATGTGTTAGTCCTCGGTTATACACCACCCGTTTTTTTTGAGCAAGCCATTGAGAAAAGAATTGCTTTGACAATATACAATGAAGAGCATGCGATAGAATTAAACGATACAGCAAAAAAAATAGGCAAAACAGCAAAAATACACATCAAGATTGAAACAGGAATGAATCGTCTTGGGTTTTCTGCGAATGAAAAAGGGGTCATGGCTGTAAAATCTATTTGTAGGCTATCGCATGTGGAAGTAGTTGGGATTTACACGCATTTAGCGCGAGCAGATGAAAAGGATAAACAGTGGTCTTACATTCAAAAAGAAAAATTCGATAAATTCTACAAATCTCTTGAAGATGTAGGGGTAAAGATCCCTATCAGACATATGGCTAACAGTGCCGCAATCATAGATTTGCCTGAATTTCAATATGAAATGGTACGACCAGGCATCATGATTACAGGATTGTACCCATCTAATAAGGTGGACACCAAAAAGGTTGATTTGAAAGTTGTATTTAAACTGAAGGCACAACTTTCCTTCGTTAAATGGATAGCAAAAGGTGAAGGCATCAGCTACGGACACCAGTTTGTGTCAGAAAACCCAATGAAAATTGGCACCATACCAATTGGATATGCTGATGGATTGAGTCGATTACTAACTGATAAATTATGGGTATCTATCAATGGGATGAAGTGCAAAGTATTAGGCAGGATATGCATGGATCAGTGTTTGGTAGATCTCACCAGTTTGCCAGATGCTACAATTGGAGACGAAGTGACGATATACGGGGACGGTTTAGACGCAGAGATGACACCGGATGAAGTGGCAGCAAGGATAGGCACAATCAATTATGAGATTTTAACGATGTTGGACAGAAGATTACCCAGAGTGTATACTCAATCAGGAAAGACTATTTCAGTCAAGAATTATTTAGTTCGAGGATAAAATGACAAAAAATGATAAGTACCCAATAAGTATGTGGACTTGCAGCATAAGAGATTCAAAGATTGAAAGGGAATACTTTGACAATAAAATGAGCATAGATAAGAAATATTCAAGACCATTGATATTGATAGTTGGGATCATTTATTTACTATTGATTATACCGCAAACCATACTCCATGAAGGGTTTGGAGATATGATGAATGGTTTGTTCGTTAGAATGATCAGCTTTCTTGTGATTTTGGCATTGTATTCTCTAATGAGTAAAGAAGGAAACAACACCTTAATTGCTATACTGACATCGGTTGTAGAGCTTATTTTGGTTGCTAATTATTTTCACACGATGATGAGGATAGCCGGAACAGAGTATTATCTTGCAATATTGGATTTGGTGGTAATGATTTCAATGATATTCATCATCCCTAATAAATTTTTTTACAAGCTTCTAGTGGGTGTCGTTGCCCACATAGGTTTTTTTATCTTTGCTTACTATACAATCCCTGATTTGAGTAGCAATCAGTTTCTAACAGGAATGGTTTATGGAACATGTATCATTCTAATTATTGTAATGACACATCATAAAATAAATTATTTTGATCGCGTTAAATTTTTGAATGAAAAAGAACTAATCATACTTAGCGAGACAGATGCGTTGACAGGGGTTTACAACCGAGCAAAATTTGACAGTGAGCTGATCAAATGGATTAAGCTAAAAAAAAGATATGACCATCCCATCTCCATTGTTTTGATGGATTTTGACAATTTCAAAGGTGTAAACGATCGATTTGGTCACTTAAGAGGCGATCAGATCTTGAAAGATTCAGCTGAGATTGTTAGGGAAAACACAAGAGAGACAGATGTTTTTGCTAGATGGGGAGGAGAAGAGTTTATTATTCTAATGCCTGACACCAGACGCAAAAACGCAATTGCCATAGCGGAAAGAATTCGAAAATCCATCGAACAGCATGCCTTTTGTATACAAGACCAAGTGACTTGTTCATTTGGTGTGACGGAAGTCTATCACAATGATACGGCCTATAGCGTATTTGATCGGGTGGATGAACTTTTGTATACGGCAAAATCAGAAGGCAGAAATGTCGTTGTGAGCTAAAGAGGGAAAGATGAGAGAAAATTTAATCAATTATTATCTATTTATCAATGCTTTAGCATTTTTAATGGCTAGTGTAGATAAAGTCAAAGCGAGAAAAAAGAAATGGAGAATTAGCGAAAAGGTGTTGCACAGTGTATCCTTTTTAGGAGGCGCTTTAGGGACAGTATTGGCAATGATCCTTTTTAGACACAAAGTTCAAAAGAATACTTTTATTATAGCGACTGCGGCTGCTACGGCGCTGCACTTGTCCTTGATTATTTATTTAATGGTCAACAAATACGTATAAGGAAAAAGAGAAGAATGAAAAAAGGTGAAGAAATCAAACTAAGAATTGAGACATTTGAGTTTCCCAATAAAGGCACAGGCTATGTAGACCAGACACGAGTAGTTGTAAAAAACGCATTGCCGGGACAGACTGTGAAAGCAATTGTATCGAAGAAAAGAAAAAACAAGATTGAAGCCAGGCTGGTTGAAGTGTGCGACAAAGCACCATATGAACTAGAGCCCGTGTGCAACCATTTTGGAAAATGTGGTGGTTGTCTGTTGCAAACGATGCCTTATGAAATGCAATTGCAACATAAAGATACCTATGTCCAACAAACACTATCAACTGTTACAGCAGAGAGTTATCATTATCGTGGCATTGTCCCAAGTCCAAATCAACTTCGGTACCGAAACAAAATGGAATTTTCTTTTGGGGATAGTTATAAAGGAGGTCCGTTATCTCTTGGATTGCACCAAAGAAACAGATTTTATGAAATTGAGACAACGGATACATGCCAGCTAGTAGATGGTGATTTCACGAAGATCCTTAGAGCTGTTTTGGCGTATTTCTCTGAAAAGAAGACGCCATTCTACCATAAAAAGACGCATGAAGGCTATTTGAGACATTTGGTGATCCGAAAAGGAGAATTTTCAAACGAATTGATGATTAATCTTGTCACAACTTCTCAAGAAGAACTTGATGAAACCGGGTTTGTGTCAAGTGTTTTAGATTTGAATTTGTCCGGAGTCGTTCAAAGTATGATACACACTACTAATGATCGGTTAGGTGATGTGGTGCAACCAGACGACATGAAGCTTTTGTATGGTTCGATGCTTATAAAAGATAAACTTCTTGGTTTGACATTTGAAATTTCTCCTTTCTCATTTTTTCAGACTAATTCTTCAGGAGCAGAAAAACTCTATGAAATTGTTCGGAGATATGCTGGGACAAAGAGTCAACATACAATTCTTGATCTTTATTGTGGAACAGGAACCATCGCACAAATTTTATCGCCAATAGCCAAAAAAGTTATAGGGGTTGAATTGGTCCATGAAGCTATTGAAAAAGCGAGAGAAAATGCAAACCTTAATGGCATCACTAATTGCGAATTTGTCCAAGGAGATGTTTTGAAAGTAGTGGATACATTACCAGACAATGCAGATATTGTTGTGTTAGATCCTCCTAGAAGTGGCATACACCCTAAGGCGATCAACAAGATTATTTCATTTGAACCAGAAACCTTCATCTATATTTCGTGTAACCCTAAAGCATTGTCGCAGGATTTGCCAACTTTCTTGGAAGCAGGATATAGAATTGAAGAGTCGATTTCAGTTGATATGTTCCCAATGGTAACGCACGTCGAGGTTTGTTGTTGCCTCACAAGGGTAAAATAATAAACCGGAGGCCCGGCCATGCTTACTTTTTGGGAGCGAAAGACCAATGAATGTCGATATCTTCACCGTTAATAATTATTCGGTCTATGAGGCTTCTCATTATGTGCCGCTTTTGCTCCATATCGGCTATATCCCAAAGAGTGGGAATTTCTGAAAGTATGGCCATAACACCCTCGGTGTCAAAGTCGATAGAGGCGTCCTCCTTAACCTCGCTTAATTGTTTTGACAAAGCCTTTTTTTCTTGATATAGTTTTTCTATCCTCTCGCTTACCATATCGAGGGGCATGGTTTCTTTTTGATATAGATCCATCAGTCGGTTAATCTGACGGTCTAGATCATCAATTTTTTTCTGTAGGATTTTGGTTTCTTCCATGGGCTGCCTTTTAGAGGCGGTCTCTTTTTTTAGCAGCTCTTTGAAATAGTTTTTATCAAAGGCCAGCTTTTTAATTTCCCCCTCGATGATAGGATCCAGCTTAGTCACATTCCAGTTTTTATTTTTGCAATTAGGATCCTTAATCATATGGCGGGCGGTTTTCCCTCTGGAATAGCAGGTGTAATACCTCAAATCTCCCCGGTTACGCTTTACATAGTACCGGGCCCCGCAATTTCCACAGTAGAGGAACCCCTGCAGCAGCGAATTACTCTCAAAGACCTTTTTATAAATCTTTCTTTTCCTTTCCCGGATAGCTTGAGCCTCCTCGAATTGTTCCGGCGTGATAATGGGCTCGTGGGCGTTCTCAGTCACAACGCCTTTATAGCGGATAATACCGAGATACACGTCGGAGCCTAACACACTGCGGATAGAGGAATTACTTTTCCATGAGCCGTAGCGGTTAGTATAGCCTTTTTCCTGCAGCGTCTGCGCGATTTTATCATCACCAGCACCAGCAATATACATGTCGTAAATTTCCCGGACCTGCATAGCCTCATATTCATTGATAACCAGCCTCCCATCTTCATAGTCATAACCGATAGGATAGAAGGGGCCACCATGGGAAAGGCCCTCCTTAGCTCTTTCAATACGGCCCATAAGGGACCGCTCTTTTATTTGCTCCCTTTCCAGCTGGGCAAAGACGGAGAGGATCCCAATCATAGCCCGGCCAAAGGAAGTACCAGTGTCGAAACTCTCATTCATGGAGACAAAGTCCACATTAGCCGGGAGAAATACCTCCTCGATTAAGTGGAGCGTGTCCTTTTGACTACGAGAGAGGCGGTCCAGCTTGTAGACTAAAACGACATTTACCTTTTCAATTTCTGATATTAGTTTTTGCATAGCGGGCCTATCAAGAGAGGATCCAGAATAGCCACCGTCGATATAAATATCATGGACGAGCCAATCCTTAGCCTTGCAATAGGACAGGAGCCTTTCTTTTTGGGCTCCGATGGAATAACCCTCTTGAGCCTGCTCTTGAGTGGATACCCTGATATAAATTGCAGCTTTTCTCATAAGTCACCTCCAATACGAACCTCGCGATTTGTAAACTTAAATGAAAATTGAGGACTCCAAACCCTCTGTGGTACAATGTTTTTTGCGGAAAACAAATACCTCCCAGAAAGGATGAAGTCCTCA
>Ga0334895_1001186_pt1 | contig 28119 bp, 26 predicted proteins | sample GraSluR3_MG_7_FD_207229 | JGI IMG/M metagenome (GOLD analysis project Ga0334895, IMG submission 207229) | Sludge microbial communities from methane-producing bioreactor in Wageningen University, Netherlands - Granular Sludge_31_05-R3 | ecosystem: Engineered > Bioreactor > Anaerobic >... | reverse complement strand
TTAATGATTGATTGATACGAGAAGCTTCAAGTGATCTTCCTTCACTTGATCAAATAGTGGATTTCCAACTGATCAAGAATTGGAATTTAGGTGATTTTTTATTGTATACATACTTGACGAAACACAGTAAGGATTGAACAGTAGAGAAAAATTGTAGGAACTCCAGTTCACGAGCCGATGGCTGTCGAAACAAACAGGACGTAAGTGACCCGGATGAGAACAACAGGGATTGTAGAGCCCAGGTGTTTGGTGTAGTATGTGCCATATAAAGGACTTCCTTTTCTTAGTTTTGTGTGGTAACTAAACTATAAATGAAAAGGGTCCTTTTTTCTATATACATCAATGAATTATTGGCGAAAATAAGGCGAATCTCTGTCAACGGCAAGGAACAACGGATGCTGGGGTATATGTGAGTGGTGGTTTTGTATATTTATGCATAATGGAGTCCATGAAAAACCTATTTTGCAATTAGCTCTAAAACACCCGATTACTTTGGTAATGCGGGTGTTTTGTTCTTGTAGTGGTGACATACTTAGTACAAAACTCATGTCATTAGATTTATTAAAATAGTGCCACTTGCCAAAAATAGGTATTTATAGTACACTATTTCCGTATAACTAGCGACACACTTGTGTCAGACTTGTTTTTAGAGTTGTCACAAGTATAGATAAGGAGGTCCAGATTGGACACCATTGAACGAATACCGCAGAATACCCTGCAGGGACGTACAAAATCGGCACGTATTGCCAACTATCTTGAGGAGTTGATTTTATCAAGAGAGTTGAGTGCTGGTGAGCTGCTTCCTTCGCAGCAGGAACTTGCCGATAAATTCGGCGCCAGTTCCCGGTCTATCAGGGAGGCGTTCAAACAGCTCGAAGCCAAGGGGCTGCTTACGGTCAGCCAAGGCCGAAGAGCCTGTGTGAAGTGTAATAATCTCGATCAGTTTGTTGAGTCTCTGACAGATTCCATTATAAGAAGTGGTTCAAGCGATACGAAAATGATGCTTGATCTGGTGCAGGTGCGTACCAGCGTTGAAGTGTCTGCCGCCCGTGATTTTTCCCGTAATCCCAGAAAGAAAGAGGTGGTTTCAGAATTGCTTGATGCGGCAAATGCGATGGAAAAGAGTCTTTCAGGGATTGCTGCTCGGGAATCGAATGCTGTTGAACGTTTCAGAACTCAGGAAGGTACTTTTCATAAAGTATTGGTTCGATCAAATGATAATATTATCCTTGATGCCATTTATGAAAACCTTTCTCCGTTGCTCGATGAAAGCCTTTCCTACTCTGCTGTGACCTATGAAGAGTATGAGAAAAAGGTTCGCGAGTATCATTATATTGTAGAAGCTCTCCAGAATGGTCAGACCGATCTTGCTGTTGCATTGGTACTGGTGGATCTGACTAACCTGAAGAAGCGTATCGAAGAATTTTCAGCGAGAAAAAGCAAGTTTCAGTTTGCGTAATTTTCCTGCAGACTGTTGCAGCAAGCCTCTGCTATCCGTATGCTATGGATTGTGGAGGCTTTTGCATGTCTGCTGAACCGATCATCACATTACAGAATATTTCAGTACGGAGAGCAGGACGTCTTATTCTCAACAACGTCTCTTTGTCTCTCTTTGATGAGGAACATGTAGCTATCATCGGTGCAAATGGAGCCGGTAAGTCGACTCTTGTGCAGGTGATGAGTGAGGAGGTCCATCCGTTATGGGCTCCAGAGAGTCGGCGTATTCTGTTCGGTAAAAGTCGCTGGCAAGTAATTGAGCTACGCAAGAAGATGGGTATCGTCAGCCAGGCGCTTCAGTACTTATGTAATACTTCATACCCCGTCCTTCACATTGTCCTATCCGGGTTCTTCAGCAGTATCGGGCTCGATTTTCACCACCAGATAACTGATGAGCTGGTCCAAAAAGCAAGATGGGCTCTTACTCAGCAAGGGATAGCTCATCTTGCTGATAAGCCGATGCGTACCCTCTCTTCAGGAGAAGCGAGACGGGTGCTTCTTGCCCGTGCGGTAGTACACGATCCGTCAGTGATGCTCCTTGATGAAGCGGTCTCTAATTTGGATCTTCCCGCCAAACGACGGTATCGTCAGTCTCTTGAGCAGTTTGCACATGAGGGGCGGACGTTGATTCTGGTGACGCATGACTTGTCGGAAATAATCGGTGAAATTAAGCGGGTCGTGATACTCAAAGAGGGAAGAATTCTTGCTGATGGACCGAAAGAACGTATACTCACTGAGTCTGTATTGAGTGAAGCTTATGAAACGCAGGTCTTTCTCTCTGAGCGAGAGGGGCGATTTACCGCTTGGTGTTGACCCTCTGCCATAGTATATTGGTAGTAAGCCCTGGTGGCACAGCACCAGTAAGGAGGGGAACATGAATCGGTGTTCAATCATTGTTCACAGCGTTAACGGAAACAGCTACATCATGTCGACGTATCTGCAGGAACTGCTGCAGAAGCGAGAGGTTGATGCGCGGCTGTATCGTGTCGAAGATACCGATTTGCATATCTGGGCGAATGCGTCCGATACCGCGAATGATTTCTATGAGGATATTCAGGCACTTCCCATTGCCAATGAGACGACCTTATTAAAGAGCAGTATGGTAATTCTTGGGTGTCCCACCACATTCGGCAATGTCTCTGCGGAGATGAAGACCTTTATGGATTCAACGTACCCGTTGATGGAAGATCGTTCGATGGCAGGAAGGTATTTCGCATGCTTTACCAGCTGTACACATAGTATCTGCGAAGGAGCTTTTTGTCTCGACTCCATGGTGCATTATGCTCAGTCGATGGGTATGATCCATATCCCTCTGGGGATTCATGACAGTCTTGCGTGGGCGAACCAACCCGTGAGCGGGATTGTACATCTTGCGGGTAAGGAACACACGATCCGTCCTAGCCAGCAGTTGGGAGAAGTCCTCGAGGTGTATGCCGATACCCTCGCAAGTTATCTGAAATAAGGTACAAGAAGATAAGGAGCCCGCGTAAGCGGGTTTCTTTATGCCCAGCTATGTCAGATGTAGCGTAAAAGCTTTGACATAAGAAGTAGGGTTTTCACAATAAAACCGTATAGGAACTGGGGCTCTTCACCTCAAAATATAGTAATAAGGTACAAGAAGAGACGCAAAATGTCATAAGATGAAACAAAAAATATATTATTAAAATATTATAATAAAAGAAAATAAAAAATTTATAGAAAAAATTAGAAATTTTTCAAACTTTTTTTGTTGAATCAATTGACATAAGTTTAAAGTTGTTGTACTGTATGGTCATCCACTGAGAGTGGAATGAAAACAAAAAGAGATGACCGAGAAGGTCAAAGAGGAGAATAAAATGAAAAAGCTTATTGCAATACTGTTGGTACTTCTGGTAGCTAGTGTAGCCTTTGGTGCAGGACCTTTTGATGGTTACGTAAATTCTGCAGAGAAAGCTGACTTGAAATTGACGACTACTGTTGCTGGTCGATACGGACTGAAGGTAACAGCTGCTCAGCTTGGAACACTGACTCCTGCTGCTTTTATTGGTGCTACTGATGTGATTGAAATTCCGTTCACTGAAAATCAAGATGGTACAGTTGATCCTGAGACTTATTATATCAACTACATGACCAACCAGAGAATAAAGGCATCGGTTACCGCTACAGCGTCTCCGCTTGAAGGTGCCGTTGCTGAAAATGATTCTACCATTTATTATACCGTGACTCCTCCTGAAGGAAGTGCTGTAGATGTTGAGTCTGCCAATACTAGTATTACATTGTATGAAGAGACAGAAGTAAGTAATGGGATGAGAGTTATTAGTGAGAGCTTTACCATCGCCATGGATCCTGACACATGGTTAAATGCTACTCAGGATGAATACAGTACTACATGGACGATTAATCTCACGGTTAATAACTAATGATATATCCTTTATGGATAAAACAGAGAGGAGAAAATCCTCTCTGTTTTTTTCGATTTATGAGAATATAATTTACATGAATTGGGCTTTTATATTGGTGCAATACACTTCAGTTTGAACTTATAAAAATATTCTTGTGGTATTTATGGGTTATACTTCTGATTGGAGATTATGTTGAGAATGCTTTCTGGTATTCAATAAAAAGAGGGTGGTTAAATTTTATATGAGAAAGCTAACATTGATCATTGTAAATATCTTTCTCATAGTATGTTTTCTTGCTGCTGAGAATTTGAGCACTACCTCAATGCAACTTAACGGCGTGGTTTTACCTAAATCACTTTTTGATCTTACCGGTATTTTTGAGACAGTTCCTGATGCAGTTCGGCTTGATGTTGGTGATATTCTGCCTGAGGCAGGTCCTCCAGGAGTAGAGGTAGGTAACTGGTCGGTTTCATCAAACAGTTCTTCTTCTGTTCTTATTCTTCAACTGGAGTTCCCAGTTGAATACAGTGATACTTATGGCGGTGATGGGATTGGAACGTTCAACGCTACCATTGAGGAAGTAGATTACCGGGTACCGTATCGGATCAGTAATGGGACTGATTGGGTGTATGATGGTGAAGAATTTGCCCGTATCTATAAGCAAAGTGGAAGTGCTCTGTTTTCTGAGTCTGGGAGCGTCTATCTGCAACGGTTAGATTCTGATTCCTTTCCGCCGTACAATGCCTATGAAACAGCAATTCAGTTGGTACTCGTAGCGCAGTAAATATTTTCCCGTCTTTGGCACTTTCTGTGCTGTGTTAGCATAATAATTTATCATCTTTTGTCATATGAACCCAGATAGTTTGTCTGGTTTTTTCTGTTTTACCTATATCTTTCTGTTCAAATAATGATCAAAATATCGTGAGATGTCATAGGATATATATGTATTAATCTTATTTAAGTAATTAATATATAGTAAATTAAAAATATATTTCAATAATTACAAAAAAATATTTGTTTTTTTAACATCGTCTATTGACATAAGTAATAACTGGTACTAGATTATAGGTACAGCTTTTGCTGAAGAGAGGGTAAAGATATGAAAAAGATTTTAATACTATCAATTCTAGTTCTTTTAGTGGGAGGACTACTTTTCGCAGAACTGAAAGGGACTTCCGGAGATACGGATTCTGGGACGTTGGTTGTGTATGGTGAAATACCTGCAGGTTTGATTGTTTTTGATGTAGAGCAAACTGATACTAATAATGTTGATCTTCTTTCTACTATTGTATCACCTACAGGCGATGGATATGTAATTGGTAATTGGTCATTGACCTCTACAAACCAGTCTGCGACTGCTTATACCATTACTTATGACTATGATACCTTGGTAAATGGTGCTACCAGCATTGCGTACGTACTTCTTGAGTACCCAGCAGGGGCTACTACTGGAGGAGCTCAGAAGAGTGATGAAGCAACAACAGGCTTTACTACCGCCGCTGGATCAACTGTAGTGGGACGCAACATTGGATTTAGGTTGACTCAACCTGGAAGAACCACTGCTGAAAATGCACCGGAAGGAAGTTACCAGGATACGGTTACCATTTCTATTCTAACTGACTGATTGAGCCTATTCACAACATAAAGCACCCTACGGGGTGCTTTGTGATATATGGAGCCTAAGGGATTTTATATGAAGCGTCTTGGAAGCATACTGATCATACTTTTCTCATTGATCGGTTCTGTTAGTCTGTTTGCCGAAGAGCAGCAGGATTTCTTTGTGCGGTCTGGAACCATCACGTTTCAGGGGTATATCCAGGCAGGGCTCTATTTTGATGTATCAGCCCTTACTGAAGAATCATTTGATCTGCTAGCTACTGATGCCTTACTTCCTGCAGGCGATGGTGTTGATATCGGTCAGTGGACACTAAGGATAGACAATCCCCCCGTTGAAGCGGTCTCGTTTACGATACAATACGAATATGGTGAGATTGTGAACCTCAATGCCGTTATTGATGACACCATTGAGTTTGTTGTTCTTGAGCGGATTGGAGACGAAGGCGAACGGGTAGTCCGATCTTCTCTTGATACGGTTTCGGTGACCATTTCTGCGGGAAGTGGGTTGAATGTTGATTCGAGAATCTTCTCGGTCAGACTTACTGATGCTGGAGTATCATCTGCAATGCGTGCTGCTGCATCTGCTGACTATCGTGCATATATTACCGTTTCTCTCATATCGGGATAAGAACAGAATTCCCAAATTTTTTTCTTTTCATATCAGGGTTTCCGTGTCATAATCACACTTGTGGTTGCTCCCTGAACAGGGCGGAAGCTGTTCGGGTCAGCATGGACATAAGGTCGCACCTTATGATCTGAAGGAGGTGCCGCTTTCCCCTTACCGGGGAGGCGGTTTTTATTTTGTCCGGAGTTTATCGAGCAGAGAACGCTTAAAGATGAACTCATCCAAACCTACTGCGGCCGTCCCGAGAATACCGGCACGATCACCTAACTGTGAACGTTCTATGGTGGTCCTGCTACTTACTACGGTAGAAGCTTTTCGCTTGAATGCCGATACCAGTGCCTGAAAATAACGATCGGGCAGTGCTGAAATACCGCCACCGATGATGATTTTATCAGGGCGCAGCATAGCTGCAGCATAAATAAGTCCATGTGCAAGAGATTCCGCTGCATGAAGAAGTTCAGTCTCAGCTGTACTATCTGTTTCAGCTAGAGTAGCAAGTTGTTTCACAGAATTAGCTTTTGGATTTTCCTCTACTAAGGCCCATCCAGCTGCCTGCGTCTCTAAACACCCGATTGCTCCGCATCGGCACGTACCCGATTGAGCAATGGGGATATGACCGAACTGACTATCCTGTGTAACAAGATTTCCGTTGGTGAGCCATGCAGAACCGATGTGCTCTCCCCAATTTACATAGAAATAGGTCGTTTTTGGATCAATGCCGGCAAACCACCGTTCTCCGAAAACCATCGATCGGACATTGTTTTCAACGAGGACAGGAAATGGCAGATGCTTAGAAAGCGCATAGGAAAGTGGGACTGAGTGCCAGTTCCAATCGGGAGCGTGCAATACAGTTCCGGTAGCTGGTTCCACTTCCCCGTTGATCGATATTGATAACCCGCAGACAGCCGCAGGATCTTTCATTCTTGCAAGAACTTTTTTTGTTGAGTGAATCATTGAGGCAGCCATTTCTTCGGCTGTCGGTTTCTGCGCCGTAGGAAATCGTTCATAACGTAGCATCTCCCCGGCAATGTTTACCAAAGCCACCGAGGTATTACGGGTTCCGGCATCTATCGCAATGGCCATACGATATTCACGATTCAATGCAAGGTCGATCGGACGTCTTCCCACCGTCGTGGTACGGGAACCTTCTTCGGTGATGATTCCTTCATGCAGTAACAGATCGACAATTTCTCCGGTACTGACCTTGTTAAGCCCCAGGAGTCTCGATACATCAGCACGACTCAGATGTTCCTGCGTTGCAATGAGATTAAGAATCCTCAGACGATTCAACTGACGGGCTGCGGTAGGCTGAGTAAAGCGCATGACTCAGCATAGCTCAGAATGGGGTAAATGTTAATCAGGACGTTGCCGGCAAAGAAAAATTTTACTATGTTATCTCTGGTATATACACCTTTCGGAGGAACTCATGGAACAGAAAAAATTCAAAACTGAGGTGTCGGAACTCCTGCACCTGATCATTCACTCTCTGTATTCACACAAAGAGATCTTTTTACGCGAGCTGATAAGCAATGCATCTGATGCACTGGACAAGCTCAAATACCAGACACTGGTTGATGCGGCATTCAAGGATCTGAAATTTGAACCAAGAATCGATATCTCTTTTACTGATGCGGATGACCAGAAAATCCTTGTTGTTAGTGACAATGGAATCGGTATGGGGCACGATGATCTTGCTGATGATCTCGGGACCATTGCCCGTTCAGGGACCAAGAATTTCCTGAAGAACCTCTCTGAGGACCAAAAGAAGGATTCAAACCTCATTGGACAGTTCGGTGTCGGGTTCTACAGCAGCTTCATGGTTGCCGATAAGGTTGAGGTAGTGAGTCGTAAAGCAGGAACCGACGTGGCCTGGAAGTGGTCTTCAAAAGGGAAAGGGACCTTTACGCTTGAAGAATCTGAGCGCGAGACGCAGGGAACCACCATTACCCTGTATTTGAATGATGATGGAGGAGAGTACGCTAATCGCTGGACGCTTGAACGGCTGGTGAAACGGTATTCCGACCATATCGCTTTCCCTATTTTCCTTGCCTATGATCAGGATGAATACGATGATAAGGGAAAGAAAACAGGAAGCACCCACAAAGTAGAACAGGTCAACACAGCCGCAGCGCTGTGGAGAAGAAGCAAGAGTGAATTAACTGCTGAGGACTACAATGAGTTCTACAAGAACACTTCATACGATAGTGAAGATCCCCTCTATTACATCCACACGCAGGCAGAAGGAGTAAATAACTATACGACGTTGTTCTACATCCCCGCTAAAGCTCCCTTCGACCTCTACAACGCAGATTACAAGCCGGGAGTGAAACTCTATGTAAAACGGGTATATATTACCGACGACGAAAAAGAACTTTTGCCCACCTATCTTCGATTTGTTCGTGGAGTGATCGACAGTGAAGATCTTCCCTTGAATGTAAGTCGTGAAATTCTCCAGCAGAATCGGATCATGAGTAATATCCGCAATGCTTCGGTAAAGAAGATCCTCGGCGAACTGAAAAAGGTTGCAGAACAGAATCCCGAGTTGTATACAAAAATCGCTGAACAGTTCAACCGTCCGTTGAAGGAAGGGCTGTACAGTGATTATGCAAACCGAGAAACCCTGTTGGAGCTTGTGCGTTTCAAGAGCAGTGAAGTTGAGGGTTATACCAGTCTTGCTGCATACAAGGAACGGATGAAAGAGGATCAGAAGACTATCTACTATCTCGCAGGAGGTAATGAAGATACTATCCGTCGTTCACCGTTGCTGGAAGGGTACAGGAAAAAGGGTATTGAAGTACTGCTGATGACCGACGATATTGACGATATCGTAGTTCCTTCAATCGGTACGTATGCTGAGCTTCCCTTGAAAGCGATTAATAAGAGCGGTGCTGTTGACGAGCTTGATAAAGAAGAGAGCAAAAAGAAGAAGAAAGCAGGCAAGGACGTTGTGAAGAAAATCAAGAATGCACTTGGGGATCGGGTGAAGGATGTCGTGGTATCGACACGCCTTGTGGACGCTCCTGCCGTTGTAGTTGTTGATGATGATGATATGACGGTGCAGATGCAGCAGATCCTTAAGTCCATGGGACAGGCCGATATGCCCGAGAGTACTCCTATTCTGGAAATTAACGTAGATAGTCCTGTAGTGAAAAAGATCGCCGATGCCGAGGATGAGAACTTCATCAGTGATTTATCACAGGTACTGCTTGATCAGGCCTTGCTCAATGAAGGAGTTATGCTGAAAAATCCTGCAGACTTTGTAAAGCGGTTGAATGCATTACTGAGTCGCTAATGCAGCATTGCATTAAAGAACTGATCAGCGTATCATATGTAAAGAGGGTTCACGTTAGCGTGAATCCTCTTTCATAAGGAGAGAACATATGGAAGTACAGACTGAAGCGAGATCGTTATGGGATTCGATGGTGCTCTGGTTCAATGAAGAAGCTGTTGGTGTATTATTTAACTTGATCGGCATTGTCGTAATTCTGATTGTGGGAAAGATCCTTATTTCACTGTTGAAGAAGTGGATAACCAAAAGTCTGGCAAAGAGTGAAAAAATAAATGAATTGATGCAGAAATTGATGGTCAGAGTGGTTTCGGCAACTGCCTGGATTATCCTGCTGGTTATTGTCCTCGGTCAGATGGGGATCAATCTTGCTCCGATCATTGCCGGACTGGGAGTCACCGGTTTTATCCTTGGGTTTGCTTTTCAGGAGACCTTGGGGAATCTGCTTGCCGGAGTGATGATTGCATTGAATTCCCCGTTCAGAATCGGCGACTATGTGGAAATCGGTTCGATCAGCGGCTCGGTTCGTGATATGGATATGATGCGTGTTACGCTTGCCACCCCTGACAACAAACGGGTGATCATGGCTAACAAGCTCATCTGGGGAAGTCCGATAACGAACTACTCATACACCGATAAGCGTCGTGTGGAACTGGGCATATCCATTGCCTATGATAGTGATGTAAGCAAAGCCAAGGAGATTCTCTGGGATATCATCGGTAAGTATCCTGAGATCCTTTCAGATCCGAAGCCGGTGATTGCAGTGAACAAACTCAATGACTCCACCGTGGATCTGGTAGTACGGCCATGGACTCTCCCTGGCGATTATTGGACGGTTTATTTCCGATTCCAGGAAGAGGTGCTGAAACGATTCAGGGATGAAGGAATAGAGATTCCATTCCCGCAGGTTGATGTACACATGCCTGATACGGCAAAAGCATAATACTTATTGGTTTCCAAGCCGGTCTAGTCCTACGAGAAATATTTCAAAGGAGTCGGACCGGCTTGTTTTTGGTTTAAAGGGTTTTGCCTTCACAAAGAGTTTGCGCATTCGCTGAAGTATTGCGACCTCTCCACCTCCTTGAAAGATTTTGATCACGAGATTTCCATGTTCGCACAATTGTTCTTCTGCGAGGGCCAGCACGCTTTCTGCCAACCACTCACTGCGTGAAGTATCCACTGAACGATTCCCGGTGGTCATGGGAGCTGCATCACTGATGATAGCCTGATACGGACCATGGGACACCAGTTTTTCACGAATTTCAGCACTGAACGCATCCCCCGTATAACTGATGACGGTCGGAGGAACCGGGTGTAATCCCAGCGGATTTAAATCTACCGATACAATCGTTCCCTGACCTTTGATCAGTTTGCGATGGGTGTACAATGTCCAGCTGCCCGGAGCAGCCCCGACATCCAATACCGTATCTCCCGGTTTTATGATGCGATGACTCTTCTGAATCTCCTCAAGCTTGTACACCGAACGGGCGGGATAGCCCTCTTTTCGCGCTTTCAGTGTATAGAAATCTGCGGTATCACGTCTGCTTTTTGCCATGGGTGCAGTGTATCATGAAATAGCAGGAGGCTCAAAGAGGACAGAGGATATTTTCATAACTGTTTATGATGCAATCAGTAATTTATGCATGATACAAATATTTTAACAGGGGTGGCATAGCCGAGGTTTACCCGGTAGGATGAGAGAGAGGATGCCATATGAACCAGCGGGTAATCCTGCTGAGCATACGTGGAGGTGAATTATGGATTCTTTTTTCGCGCAGTACATTACGTTACTTGATGATGATTCAGCAATGAGACAAATGATTCATGAACAGGAACATCAGTATACCGATATACAGGAAACACTTGATACCCAGCGACCTGCTTTACAAGCTGTTGCTGATGCCATACGAAAGCAGAATCGTATCCTCCTTTTGGGGATGGGGGCCTCTCACTATCTGAACCATCTGTTTGCACTGCAGCTCAGGCGACTCGGGTGGTATGCGATTGCACTTCCCGCATCAGAATTTCTCAGTAATCCGCTTCCGATCACACAGGATCTGGTAATGCTCACCAGTTTCAGTGGTGAGACCCCTGAAGTGATAGCCTCATTGGATCATCTGAAGCATCACCAGATCGTGAGTATCACCGGAAATGAAACAGGTACCCTCGCACGGCAGACGCAAATTGGCATCACCATCAGTGGCGGTACACATATCGTCAATGCCCTAAAGATGCTTGCCGCTATGGCTTATATCAGTGCGGACCTACAGGGAGTTTCAAAAACTCTCATCTATGAAATGCTCAGTTTCCAACAAAAGAATCTTGCTGAGATGCATACTGCCGTGCAGCTGCTCCATGCAAAAAATACGTTAGTGACGATAGGGAGTGGGCTTTTCAGTGCTCTTGCTCATTTGTTTTCCCATGGTGGCGAGCAACTGAGCGGAAGAGTAATTCGCAGTATCGAGGCAGAACAACTCTGTTATGGTTCTGCAGAAGTACTTTCTCCAGGAGCAGCACTCCTCTATTTCAGGCAACAAAATGAATCGGAGACGCTCTTGCAGGATATCATGAAACTGCACGAACAAAGCTCCTGCACGCTTGTGGTCATCGACTCGTCATCCCTTGCACCATTGGAGGGTGCCATCACCCTCAGGTGTCCGGTCGAAGAAGATATTATTGCAGCATTGGCGGTCTTTCAGACTTCTCAATCGCTGATGCTTGCGTATGCCTGCGGTAAAAACCGCAATGCCGGGATCAACAAATACATAGAGCAGTTCATAAAGTGATGTTGTACGTCTTACCAGCCTATCGACACCCGTACCGACATGACATCATTTCCTGCCCCGTCTGATTCCGGGAAGACATAGGCGAGATCGACTCGTGCAATTGCCAGATCCAGCCCGGCTCCCACACTGGCTCTCTGCTGTGCATATCCTGCACGTAGGTTAAGCACCGACAGCAACTTCAGTTCCATGCCGGCTCGCAGATGGTTCATAATATCTACAGAACCTGAATTGGCATTCTCAATCATCGTGTTGATATCGGTTATATCAATGGCAACAACGGGCTTGAATAACCCATTCCCCTGTGGTTCCCAACCGAGCCCAGCATCCCAGGACCATGGTAACGTAAGATATGAAGGGCCAGTTTTCGTAGCAGTTTCTCCTTCGTCATGATAGGGGCCTTCCTGGCCGACAAGTCCCAGCATTTCATTTACCCAAAGTCCCATTTCCGAATATTCCTGCATTGTGTAGGTACTATTGAGATTCCGAACTACAGTAGATAGACGTATACCGGCAGGAAAGTTGAGATCAAGACCGACGTCGATAGGAATTGCCCATCCCGCAGCAAGCTTAATATTTTCCAGAAAAGATTCAGTCAAAGTGATAATCTTTTCTGTATATGCGAGGTAGGTAGGACGAACTACCGCTCCGATGTCCAAGGAGAATTGATCACGGACAATGGGTATGCTAAAACCTAAACCGATGGGAAGAGCAACGTTCTGTTCGACTACGAAGTCAAAATCATCACTGCCGTTGCTATTTTTAAACAAAAGATCTTCCTGGATGAATAATCCCATACCGAAGGCACCTGCAGTGAAAGAGGTTGAGACATCGATAGTACCGAGGTGTCCGTCGCCTGCAGGAATCGATGCAACGTAGTCATCTGCAACTTCTTGTTCTACGGTAAAATCACTGAAGTAGTCCATAAGAAGCTCAGGTGCACGTAAAAGGAGACCACGGTCATACAAGTTCTGAATATGATATAGCGAGATGACTGCTGAAGGGAGGTTTAACGAGAACTTCCCAGCTCCCAAAGCTGCCGGATTTTGGAAGAAGGCTTCTTCGGCATCGGCAGTTGCCACTCCAGCACCTCCCATCGCAACTTGGCGTGGATTAGTTGCAATAAACCCTCGATCCGGGTGTTCAAAGCCACCACCAGCAAATAGTGCGGGGAGAAGGGTAATAAACATCATTACTGCTATGAAAGATCTTCTAGACATGTCTTTCCTCCTAAACAAAATAAGTATACGTCTAGAGTATTGAAATCACAAGAAGAAGTAATGAAAAGGAGTCCATATGGTTAGACAAAAAAAGGAGGAGGTCAGCGGGAGGGTTGTTGGGGTGGGGAGAGAATTCCGCTGACCTCCAAGGAAAATCACACTAAAGGAGGTATGAAAAAACTGTTGCTCTGTACTAAATAACATGCACAGTCCGTGCCAAGTCTCCTTTTTTTCATGAAATACATCAAAATCGGTAAAATTTCTCAAAAATTTGCCGGTTTTGCTTTACTTGAACATAGGGGGACAGGGAAAAGAGGTGTGAAAAAAAGTAACACTGAGAAAAACACGTGCAACAGTTGCACAATTGACGAATTGTCGTACGACAGCTATGTTTCTTTCATGAAATATACGATGCTCAATAGAAAGTTTCGCTATTCTTATACGAACGTAGCTCTGAAGCTCATTATCGCTAATGCAGTGATTTTCTTCCTCACCCAGCTGATGCCGCAACTCTATGCATATCTTGCTATGGTCCCTGTTTATACCATATATCGCTATTGGTATTGGCAAGTATTCACCTACATGTTCGTTCATGCTGATTTTACTCATATTCTATTTAATATGTTCGGTCTGTTTATGTTTGGCATGCCGGTGGAACGAAGAATCGGAAGTAAAGAATTCTTACTCTTTTATTTGCTCACGGGAACCCTTTCCGGAATATTTTCATTGCTCTCTTACTATCTTTCGGGAACTAATGTCATTCTCGTAGGAGCATCTGGAGCTATCTATGCCGTACTGTTTGCATTTGCGGTGCTCTATCCTTCTGCCAGAATCTTTGTTTTTGGAATCTTACCGATTCGGGCTCCAGTCCTTGTCGTACTGTATACCTTGCTTGAGGTTTTTAACCAAGTTGGCGGAAGTACCCGAGGAGTTGCCCATTTAACCCATCTCGCCGGGTTTGGGTTTGCTTTTCTCTATTTCATCATCAGGATGCGGATCAATCCGATCGATGAATGGAGACGTAATCGCTAATTACTCATTACGAAGATCAGCATAGCCCTTTTTAATGATATCAAAGATGATACGAATCTTCTCATCGTGATGAATGAATGCCGATTTCATGGCATTAATGGTGATTTTTTCTAAATCATTTAGAGAAAGGGCATAATGCTCAGTAGCAAGTTCCATCTCCCTTGTCAGTGTAGTATTACTCATCAGTCGATTATCTACACTGAGAAATACTCTGAAATGATTATGATAAAATATATTGAACGGGTGGGTGGAAAAATCTTCTGCTGCACCAGTGCCGACATTACTACTGAGACACATCTCTATGGGGATTCTGCGGTCTCGAATGAAATGTGCGAGAGATCCCATTTTCTCAATGGTAGATCCTTCGATAGCCATATCATCAATAAGTCGAGTCCCATGACCAATACGATGTGCCCCACAGACCTGAATAGCCTGCCAGATTGACTCTAGGCCGAAACCTTCACCTGCATGAATCGTAATATTGAAGTTCTGATTACGAATATATTGAAAAGCTTCAAGATGGCGTTTTGCCGGATGCCCACTTTCATCACCAGCAAGATCAAACCCTACGACACCGTGATCTCGATAGGCAACAGCAAGTTTTGCTACCTCAAGAGAGTATCGAGGATCCTGATTTCTGAGTGAGCAGAGTATCAATCCATAGGAGATACCCGTTTTTCGTCTCCCATCCTCGAGGCCTTCAAGAATGGCTTCAACGGTTTGCTCCATACTCATACCCTGATCTGTGTGCAAAATAGGAGCAAATCGGATCTCTGCATATACTACGTGTTCCCGGGCAAGATCTTCTATCGCCTCGCGTGCGATTCTTCTGAGCGCTTCAGGGTGCTGCATGACGGCAACCGTTACGCCGAATGTCTCGAGATAGAGAGGGAGGCTTTTCTGTTCACATCCACGGATAAACCAGGCCTCAAGTTCGCCGGGGTCTTTACTGGGCAGCAACACCCCATATGTATCGGCCAGCTCAATGATGGTCGCTACTCTGAGTCCTCCATCAAGGTGGTCATGCAGTTCGACTTTTGGTACCTGTGTGAGCAATTCTTTCGTTATCATATACCGATAGTACTATGGGAGACCTCTCTGGGCAACTGAATTGAGTCGGGAGGAAGGACCTCCCCTTTACTCTTTTTCCTATTTTGGGGATATTTAGAGTGAATCCAAAATACCGAGGAGGTTCTGAGATGAATCAGGAAGAATTGCAACAGGCACTGCTGAGTGCAGCAGATAGTGCAACGAGCGCTCATAAGATCAGCCAACTGCTCGATAATGGTGCGGATGTCAACGGAACCGATTCATTCGGACTCTCTCCCCTGATGCGTGCAGCCCTATTTAATTCCCGATCTGATATTATCCAGGTCCTGGTAGAGGCAGGAGCAGATATTGCAGCTCGTGAACCCCAGTATAAATCGACTGCGCTGCAGCTTGCAGCGAATCACAATCCAAGTGCGAAAGTGATTGAAGCCCTGGTGCAGGCCGGTTCCGATATTCATGATGTTAATTATCTCGGAGAGACGGCCTTGATCATGGCCGTAAATAGCGGAAATGATACCCGGGTGATCTCAGCGCTCATCCGCGCAGGAAGCGATGTCAATGCTCGTGATTATCAGGATCGATCAGCGTTAGATTATGCCCGTATGTCTCGACGAACGTATGTTGTGAAAATTCTCAAGGCAGCCGGAGCTCATTGATCTTGCCAATCAATCAGACCGGCCTGCTGTACTGCCCGCCGGTCTTAATCATTTCTTTATGAGAGTTCCCGATGCACCATAGCGGATCGTATATCCTGTTTCATCGATTCGATCAGCTGTAATACATCATCAGTAAGAGTATCGAGTGAGTATGAACGATTTTCATCCGGTTTTGCGCGGAGTTTTACTTCAACCTGGCGTTCCTTCAACGATCGGTTCCCGAGTGTGAGTCGCACGGGAATGCCAATCAGATCAGCATCGGCGAATTTCACCCCAGCTGATTCCTTTCGATCATCATACAACACTTCAATGCCGGCATTCTGCAGAGATTCATAGATCTCATCGGCAATTGCGGTATCTTTCACCAGTGATACCAGATGCACCTGATACGGCGCTGTGGTAATCGGGAGTGCAAGCCCGTTGTCGTCATGATACTCTTCTGCAAGACATGCGAGGAGACGTCCCACACCGATACCGTACGAACCCATGATCACTGGACGGCGATTTCCCGCTTCATCCTGATACATACATCCCATAGCCTCGGAATACCGGGTACCGAGTTGGAAGATATTTCCCACTTCGATTCCCTTATGCTGTTCAAGCGTGCCAGAACATTGTGCACACTGGTATCCTGCAGCTGCTGATGCGATATCGGCAACAGTGCCGGTATAATCCCGTGAGAAATTGGTATTCAGCAGATGGTAGTCCTTCTTGTTTGCCCCCGCTACCAGATTGTTTGCATGGGCAACTGAGTCGTCAACAATGATGATTACCGAATCATCACATCCGATGGGACTGCCATAACCCGGTTCCATCCTGGCCTTCTGAATCTCTTCGGGATGCGCAGGCCGAAGTCCATTTGCCCGAGCAGCATTCTGCAATTTGTTCTCTTCGATGTCCAGATCTCCACGGATAACACCCGTGATGAGTCGTTCAACTTCTTCATTTGTCTCAGGGTCAACAAACGTACCCACCATAAAGAGTGCCTTTGCTGTCTGAGCGGTTTCAATACCGAGGAAGGTGGCCAATTCTTCGATGGTGGCACACCCTGGAGTGTACTTCTCTTGTACACTGAGCATCTCTTCTTTTCTGTGATCTTTGTGGAAGGTAGCAACCTGTCGGTTTGCTGTATATCCGCAATCTGGGCAGGTGATAATGGTATCCTCCCCGATGGGAGAAAGATACATATATTCGTGAGCCACCTTTCCGCCCATCATACCCGAATCGGATCCAACAGCGATAGCCGGTAGACCACAACGGTCAAAAACCCGGAAGTACGCACTATAATGTGCACGATACTGCGCTACGAGGCCATCGTGATCCCGGTCAAAGCTGTATGAATCTTTCATTGTGAACTCTCTCACCCGGATAAGACCGGCACGTGGACGGGGATCATCACGCCATTTTGTCTGTATCTGGTACACCATCTGGGGAAGTCGCTTGTACGAGTCGATTTCAAACCGGGCGATATCGGTGACACACTCTTCGTGCGTCATTGCCAATACCATGTCACGACCGACACGATCTTGGAACCGACTCATTTCACGATCGATGCTGTAATAGCGTCCCGTCTCTTTCCAGATATCGGCAGGATTCACTACCGGCATTTGAATTTCCTGACCTCCGATTGCATCCATCTCTTCCCGAATGATCTGTTCAATTTTTCTTATGGAACGAAGCCCTAATGGGAGTAACGAAAAGATTCCAGCTCCCAGCTGTTGAATAAACCCAGCTCGAACCAGGTACCCGTATCCCATACTCTCAGCTCCCGCAGGGACCTCTCTCAGGGTGCGGGAAAAGACGTGCGACATTTTCATGCAGAAACTCCTTCTCAGCGGTGGTCCGCAAGGCGCATTGTACCAGAATGCCCTCCTCTGCTCAACGGTGCACTCTTCTCTTTGCTGCGGAAAACCGATAGAGTGTGGCTGGAGGAAGTCATGGACCTTAATCAATTTGCATCTCAGCGGGAAGCAGTAGCGGCTGTGATGAGCCGGCTGTATCAGACGGGCCTGACCACGACCAGTGGTGGTAACGTGAGTTGTCGGCTCTCTGATGACCTGTTTTGTATTACTCCGGGAAGTCTTGATAAAGCTCACCTGCGTGGTGATCTCATCGCAGTAGTAACTACTGACGGAGAGAACCTGACTCCCGAGATCACGCTGAGTACCGAAACAGATCTCCATCGGATGGTACTTGCAGCCCGTCCTGATATACAGGCTGTCGTACACGCTCATCCCTGTTATGCAACGGCTTTCACGGCAATGAATCGACCGATTCATACTCGGTTGATCGGAGAATCGTGGGTCCTTTTGGGAGATGTGGCCGTTGCTGAGTATGCACCGATGGGAACGATGAAACTTGCTCAGATAGTTGCTGAAGTCGCACGATCTGCCGATGCGATACTCATGAGACATCATGGAGCACTTACGGTCGGACGCGATCTCCTCCATGCGTTCGACCGCCTTGAAGTATTAGAACGCAGTGCCCGTATGACCTATATTACCGAAACTCTTGCCGCTAGTGGGAGGGGGTGGGAAGTGAACCTCCTCAGCAGCGAAGCATGTAGCGAGATACGGAAATGAAACTGCAGCTGGAAACGATACCCGTCTGGGATGGTATACACAGCAATACCGAATGTTTTATGTGCGATCTCATGAAAGCAGCAGAACAGCAGATCTCCAAATACTACCTGGGAAGCTCTGTAATGCATCCTGAAACACGTGTGGCGATACATGAGGTGGGATTTTGTCACCAGCATTGGAACGGATTGCTCGCACAGGGTGTATCGCAGGCATTAGCACTCATCGGTCATACCTATCTACAGCAGTTGCGCAGAGAGACTGAGCGACCACTGAACGCAATGATCGAATCGGGCAAGCCGAAGGCTACGGAAAAAGCTGTGCACATCTTTGATGAAATACTCGAGCATCATGAACAGGGCTGTCTGATCTGTCGTGATATGCAGCAACGATTATATCGCTATGCCGATACCGTGGTAATCCTCTGGAAAGAGGATGATGAGTTTCGCAAAGCTTTATCAGAGAGTAAAGGGATGTGCCTTCACCACCATCGCCAGGTACTTTCACGTGCTCAGAAGCTACTTCGCCCGGCACCGTTCGTTCAGTTCGCTGCCGATCTTGCCCAAGTGATGGAGCTTAAGCTGATCCGCCTTGAGGATGATGTACTGTGGATGACACAAAAATATAAGGCAGAGTACGCAGATGCATCATGGAATGAATGTGAAGATGCTCATAAACGGGTAGTGCAGATGCTTACCGGCGACGGGCGGATACCTTTCGAGTCCTGATAGCAAGTTTCAATTGGTGTGCATCAGAGGGAAGGTCTCCAAGTTCTCTCCTCCTGAAGAGCTGGCAATGCTTTTCATGACGGAGAAAGTGATAATAATCGATAGTTGTCTCATCAAAACGATAAATCAGCATGTAGTCACGGGCTACCAAAAAGGAGATGGCAAGGGTCAGTTCGCACGCACTTTCCTCTCTCAGCTCATGCAGTTCGATCAGTTCCTGTTCGGTAAGATACCCCTCTCTACATACGACAGCCATCAACGGGCGAGGTGACGATTGAGTTCGGTTGTGCACCAGGATATCGGGAATCATGATTCTACTGTCATCAGAGACCGGAGCCCCCATGTCAACGGCAAGAGGAGACTCTTTCGTTGCAGGGAAAGCTTCGGCAAACCCATGATCAAGATGAAGTGCCAGACGATGGGTGATGGCTATTCGCCGTTTTTTCCAGGAAAAGAGCGCATCATCCTCATCAACTAGAGCAGACAAAGCCCGGATAAAGGTTTCAAAGAGGCGAATTTTTCCATATCGTTCGTGATCAGAAAGATTCATTGGCTGTATTGTAGCATTACACAAACGTTACGGTCCAGCTCATCTTTGCTACTTTGCTGATCGTATGATACACCGAGCAATATCGCGTGCTGATTTCAAAAGCCCGGGTGAATTTCTCCTGATCGGGCACTTTACTTGCTGATACCGTCAATTCACATGTCTGTAGTGTTGCAACCGGTTCATCCCGTTTTACTCCAGTGACCTGAATTTCCACTTCACCATACGCAAGCCGCATTTTTTCCGCCACTGATTCAAAGGTACTGTACAGGCAGAATGATAATCCTCCGAGCAGCAGCTCATACGGAGCAAAGGTCTCCGCTGATGTGCCCAATGCCGTAACAGCTCCGCTGTCGCTTATTAAGCGCCCCTCAGTCCCATGATACTGTGTTCGAATATGTGTTCTGCTCCCCATGAAATGCCTCCTCCCGTTGCCTCAAGATACTCCATTACCGTTCATGCGTAAAGGAATACACTGCGCTCCTTCCCGCTAAAGCACCCGTTGACCACGCCGCCTGTAAATTGTATCCCCCGGTATCACCATCGATATCGAGAAGTTCTCCCGCAATATATAATCGGGGGACCAGTTTCGATTCCATGGTTTTTGGATCCACCTGTGACAGCGTCACCCCTCCGGCGGTTACCATTGCCCGGGAAATAGATTGATGCAGTGAGATGGTGAACTGCTGAGCAGTGAGGGCTTGTGCAATGCTTCTCAGATCCTTCTTGTTTGTCTCTGCAGCTTTCTTTGTTCCGGTGATGTGTAGGTCCTGGAGGATCCATTGAGTCAGACGCAGGGGGATGCCCAGTTCATGAATGATCGTGCCGAGCTGTACCCTGCCGCGGTCAGCACATCGTGTTTTCAGTTGCTCATATAAAGCGTCCAGAGAAGGTATCACACCATCCGCGTCGGGTAGCCAGCAGACGGATATCACCGTACCAGATGCCATATAACGTACCGCATGGAGAATTACTGGTCCTGATAATCCACTACGGGTTATCAGCAACGGGCCATGAAGACGTCGATGTTTTCCTTCGGTGTCGGTAAAAGAGATGGTGATAGGATCACAACTGATACCACTGCAGGTGCCGATAGTACTTTCTTTGATGGTGATACCACATAATGCAGGATGCGGTGGAACCAGAGTGTGTCCCAGTGCCCCGAGCAGTGTATACCCATCACCGGTTGATCCGGTTTCTGGATAGGAAACTCCACCGGTACAGATGATGACACGATCTACTGTCAGCGTCCTAGCTGCTGATGATTCCAAAAGGAATCGGTTATCATGACCACCGATAGCAGTAATGCGAAAATCATATTGTATGGTAATCCCGTTCTTATCACACATCCGTAAGAGGGTCTGCAGTACATCGGAAGCCCGCAAAGATGCGGGAAACACTTTCTTATCCTCTCGTGTAATCAGTTGAAGGCCCCATGCTGCGAATTGTACCATAGTCTGTGCAGGTGATAAGAAATTGAGGGCATCACGTAAGAATTTTCCATGATCGCCATAATGTTCCATCATGTGATCGATCGTGGCTTCTCGTGTCAGATTGCACTGACCGGCTCCAGTTATCAGGAGTTTTCTTGCCGCCTTCTGGTTTCGCTCACAGATAGTAATATCAACAGGAATTCCAATTTGCCGGGCAGTATCTGCCGATTGAAGCGCAGCGAGGAGTCCGGAAGGACCCCCGCCGATAATTCCGATATGCAATGGAGACGTCAATCCCGTTTTTCTGGCTGCACGATCGAAAGGTGCAGATCATCGAGTTGATTTTGGTCTACGAATGAAGGAGCATCGTCCATAGGGGAAACCGCTGCCGAGTTCTTGGGAAAGGCAATAACTTCTTTAATGGAGGTTTCTCCTGCCATGATCATGACCATGCGATCAATACCCGGTGCAATCCCACCATGGGGAGGTGGCCCGTACCGGAATGCATTCAAAAGAAAGCCGAAGCGTTGTTCTGCCTCTTCATCAGGTATATTGCAGATGCGGAAGATCCTTTTCTGGAGTTCCACGTCATGAATTCTGATCGAGCCTGAAGCCACTTCATATCCGTTAAGTACCAGATCGTACAGATCACCTTTCACGCTGCCTGGATCCGATTCAAGGGTATCAAGGTATTGCGCCTGGGGCATGCTGAACATATGATGTGCAGCTTCCCAGTGGCCGCGATCTTCATTGTATTCAAACAACGGGAAGTCGATAATCCAGCAGAAGGCAAACTTCTGCGGGTCTGCAAGGCCGAGATCCTTAGCCAGTTTGATGCGCACTGCACCAAGAGAGTTACATGTTTTCTTCCACTGGTCCGCCACAAAGAGAATCATATCACCCGGTTTGGCTCCGGTCTTTTCAAGCAGTTGTGTCTCCAGACCTGCGAAAAATTTCGAAACACCACCTTCCAGTGTGCTGCTTTCTGATACTTTGATCCATGCAAGGCCCTTTGCTCCGTACACCTTTGCTGCATCTTCCAATGCTCCGATATATTTACGTGAGTAGACCACTTGCTCAGTAGCTGGAGCCACAAGAGCTTTTACACAGCCATCCGCATCAATGACTGAGTGGAATGTACCGAAGGTACTTTCTTTGGCGATATCCTGAACATCAATAAGGGGAAGATCGTACCGCAGATCGGGTTTATCGACACCATAGGTATTCATTGCCTCAAACCAGCTGAGCCGAGTGAATGTCCGGGGGAGCTCAACCTGCATGGTACTGCGAAAAACTTCGACAAAGAGTTCTTCCATGATACGCAATACATCATCACGTTTGACAAAACTCATCTCAAGATCGAGCTGGGTGAATTCAAGCTGTCGATCCCCACGGGCATCTTCATCCCGATAGCAGCGTGCGATCTGGAAATACTTATCAAAGCCGCTGACCATGAGAATCTGCTTGAGCAGCTGAGGACTTTGGGGAAGTGCATAGAACTTCCCGGGATAGATACGTGAGGGGACCAGGAAGTCTCGAGCCCCTTCCGGTGTAGACCGGATCAGGGTTGGAGTCTCAATCTCATAAAAATCACGACTGCTGAGAAATTCCCGAATTGCCCGGACAAAGTCGTGGCGGAGTTTGATCCTCCGCTGCATCCCAGCGGACCTAAGATCAAGATAGCGGTATCGTAAGCGGGTATCTTCCTTGGCATCGGTCTTTTCATCGATCATAAACGGAACCGGTTCACAGGTGCTTAATATCTGCAGTCCCGAAACTTCAACTTCGATTTCTCCGGTAGCCATTTCCGGGTTAACCATGGAATCGGGACGGGCCTGTACCGTTCCCTCCACGGATATACAGTATTCAAGATGGAGTTCGTCTGCCATCTCACGCACTGCCGGTGGGGCTGATTCGCCTACCACCACCTGAGTAATTCCATATCGGTCCCGTAGGTTGATGAAGTGGATCCCTCCATGATTTCGATCACGATGGACCCATCCATTAAGGACGACGGTCTTCCCGACATCCGACTTTTGTAATGCTCCGCATGTCACGGTTCTCTGCTTGTATTCCATGGGCGGAAATATACCATGTCATGCAAGCTGTTTCAATGTGTTGGTATGACTATTTCACGCTGATATCTCATCTTGACTGATCACGTTTATGCATACAGGATAAAGGAGGAGGTCCGTCGATGAAGTCGGAAAAAAGACCACTGGTGATCAGCGCCAGCAGACGCACCGACATCCCGTGTTATTACACATCCTGGTTGTTAGAACGATTGCGTGAACAGTACGTACTCGTACGTCAGGTACGAGATTATCATCGGATTCGAAAAGTTGATCTTTCGGTCGATGCCGTTGCCTGTATCGTATTTTGGTCCAAGCATCCTGTGCCCCTGATGGAGCACCTTGATGTGCTCAGCCCATATCCCTACTACGTACAGTATACGATTACCGGCTATGGAGTAGATATTGAACCGAGAATTGTTCCCTATACCGAAAGTATCGATCACTTCAGACGATTTGCTGATGCCATCGGTCCCGATCGCCTGATATGGCGTTACGATCCGATTTTATTCACCAAAGAGTATCCCGTTGCCTATCATGAAGAGGTCTTCAGTCGTATTGCTTCTTCACTTTCAGGCTATACCCACCGATGCGTATTCAGCTTTCTCGACCGGTATCGGCATATCGAGCAGCATCTTGATGCTCTCCAGGTGATCGGTGAGGATACGAGCACGATCGATCGTATGGCTCGTCTCATCGCACAGGAAACCGTTCGTCATCGGATGCAGGCTTTTACCTGTGCGGAACCGTACGATCTGACCCGGTATGGTATTGCTCATGGAGCCTGCATTGATGCTGAACTTGTTGAACATCTCAGTGGTCTTGCAGTGAATAACCAGAAAGATCGCAGTCAACGGCCTGATTGCCGATGCATGCAAAGTGTCGATATCGGCATGTATAATACCTGTTTGAATATGTGTGCATATTGTTATGCAAACTATGATGAAAAATTGGTCCACGCCCAGTATGCAAAAGCACGGAGCACCTCTCCACTGCAGATTGGAGCAGTAGAGCCACATGACACGATTGAATCGGATGAGACCGTGGTAAAGGAACCGCAGTTATCACTCTTCGGTCAGTGACTGTTCTGCCCGTATCTTTTCGAGTTGTTCAATGCGATGCTCATTCGCGACGGCGAGCATCAACTTGATGCGGTTTTCCTGATTAACCCGTGTTGCTCCCGGATCATAATCCACCGGAACGATGTTGACCGTTTCATCCAGCTCTTTGAGACGCCGAATCATACCTTTACCGACAATATGGTTCGGCAGACATCCGAACGGTTGCACACAAATAATATTCCGATACCCCATAAGGGCAAGATCCCGCATCTCGGCAGTGAGTAGCCATCCTTCTCCCATTTTACATCCAAGGCTGATGACTTCCTGTGCAGTTTCAATGGTGGTATGAAATGGCACGGGAGGAACAAAACGGGGTTCTCGTTCAATCTCTCTGATCATGATTGCCTCGAGGTTAGTAACGTACCGCATGAAAGCCGACATAATCAGATACCGTACTCTGCTACCCCCGTAGAGGCGATAATCTTCGAGCTGATTCTGCAGCCCATAGAGCAAAAAGCCTAAAAGACCGGGAATCATCACTTCACATGCCTGAGATGCAAGGAAATCTTCAAGATGATTGTTCCCGAGCGCTGCATACTTCATATAGATTTCGCCTACAATGCCGACCTTGACCACCGGACGATCATAGTCGGTCTCAATACGGGAAAAATCACTGACCATGGCATGCAGGTCTTTTGCCATGGCTCGTTTAGTATATCCATCCCCCTTCCGGTACTGTGCCGAAAGACGTTCTATCCACTGATCAACAAGTGCATCGGTCTGACCGTGATGCACTTCGTAGGGTCTTACCTGATTTCTCAAGAGCATCAGGGTGTCACCACAGAGAAGCGCGGCCAACCCTTTGCGGAGCATACGCAGGGTGATACGAAATCCACTATTTTTATTCATCCCTTTGAGATTTAACGAAACAATGGGAATGTCAGTATATCCGGCTTTATTCAGTGCTTTTCGCAACAGGTGAATATAGTTGCTTGCCCGGCAACCGCCCCCGGTCTGAGTGATCGCTAATGCAACTCGCTTCAGGTCGTATTGACCGCTGTCGAGGGCATCGATCATCTGTCCGATTACTAACAGCGCGGGATAACAGGTGTCATTGTGCACATACTTCAACCCTTTGCGTACTACCTGTGGTCCTTCGTTATCTAAAAGTTTTACCGTATATCCTTCATCTTTCAGGACATGCACCAGGATTCTGAACTGAACTGAAGCCATATTCGGTGCAAGAATCGTATGTGTTGCTCGCATTTCCCGGGTGAAAGGTGGATCAAGTGCGCTCATGGCGAGGTCCTCCCTGTTCAATTGCAGCAAGGAGACTTCTGAATCTGATTCGTACGGCTCCAAGATTAGTAATCTCATCTATTTTGATCTGGGTATACATGTCTTTCTGTGCCTCAAGAATATCGCGAGTCTCATCACTCGTGATGGCATCAACCCCACAGCCGAATGATACGAGCTGCACTAGATGCATATCCTTTTCCTTAGCTATGATTCGAGCTGCATCGTATAGGCGTGCATGATAGGTCCACTGATTCAATACATGAAGGGGGGTGTAGTTATCGGAACCTGAGATGGCATCCTCTGTGAGGACTGCTACGTGAAACCCGCTGAGCAACTTATCGATACCATGACTAACTTCCGGGTCCACATGATACGGACGTCCTGCAAGGACAATAATCTGCTTCCCTTCAGCTCGGGCTGCCCGGATAATCTGTGATCCCTGTGCGTGTACCCGTTCAAGATACGCTTCGTGCGCCGCGTAGGCAGCATCAGTTGCTCTACGCACAAGTTTTGTCTCGAGTTTTCCCAAATACGGTTCGAGAATCTTGACCATTTTTTTGGGAAACTCTTTTCGGTGATGCAATCCGATATGAGCATTTATGAATTGTATTGAACGTACCTGTTCCATATTTGCGGCAATCACTTCGGGGTAATAGGCAACAACCGGACAGTTAAAGTGATTTTCTCCGAGGCCTTCATCAAGGTTGTAGGTCATACATGGGTAGAAGATGGTCGTAATTCCACCGTCAAGAAGTGCCTGAATATGTCCATGCATCAGTTTTGCCGGGAAACAGATGGTATCACTGGGAATCGTTGCCTGTCCCTGCAGATAGAGTTTACGGTTTGATTGCGGTGAGATGACGACCTGTTTTCCGAGTACGTTAAAAAAAGCTTTCCAGAAGTAGATGAGTTCATACATATTCAGCCCAAGCGGTATGCCGATTGCATCTTTTGGGGTTTCATCGGAAAGATAGATATTCAGTTGTTCCAGCTGTTCGAGTTTCCATGCATACAAGTTCAGCTCATCACTTGCCTGGCGGTGAGTAACTGGTCGTTCGCAACGATTTCCGCTGATATAGCGTTTGCCGTTGCTGAAGGTATTGATCGTCAGACGGCAATGGTTGGTACATAATTTACAGGTGGTTACCTTCACGGTGTGGTCAAACAGGGCAAGAGCTTCTTTGGTTATGATGGAAGAGGTCTGTTTCTGCTGTGTTCTCGCATGCAAGGCAGCGCCATAGGCTCCCATAAGACCGGCGATGGTCGGTCTGACGACTTCACATCCGAGTTCCAATTCGAAGGCTCTGAGTACCGCATCATTGTAAAAGGTACCCCCTTGCACCACAATGTGAGATCCGAGACTCTCTGGGTTTGTTGCTCGAATGACCTTGTACAGAGCATTCTTTACTACGCTCACGGAAAGACCGGCGCTGATATCTTCTACCGGAGCCCCCTCTTTCTGCGCCTGTTTTACCGATGAGTTCATAAATACCGTGCACCGGGATCCCAGGTCCACCGGGTGACGTGCGAAGAGCCCGAGGCGGGCAAACTCCTCAATCGGATATCCGAGTGCCTGGGCAAAGGTCTGTAAAAACGAACCGCACCCTGAAGAGCAGGCTTCATTGAGATAAATGCTGTCCACTGTTCCCTGGTGGACCTGAAAGCATTTGATGTCCTGGCCCCCGATATCGATAACGAATTCAACGTTCGGCATAAAATGACGTGCTGCGGTAAAGTGTGAAACAGTTTCCACCAATCCTTCATCGATGCCGAAGGCTTCTTTGATGATATCTTCTCCATAACCCGTTACGGTACTTCCTTTGATGCAGAGGTCTGGATGATCGTGGTAGAGTCGTTCGAGGACGGCCTTCACGATCGGGACCGGATTTCCACTATTACTTTGATAGGTTGAATCAACAATATTCCCATCTTCGTCGATTGCCACCGTTTTTACGGTGGTAGATCCAGCATCAATTCCCAAAAATATACCGGTAGTCTGATCATCAATCGTCCCGATAGGAACGGTTGCCCGCTGGTGCCGCTGAGAAAATTTCTCATACTCCTGTTCATCTGCAAAGAGCGGGGGCATGGAGACCACCGAATCCTCAATTCGGTGAGTGCGCAGTTGTTCGATAGCATCCCGGAGATCGATGGTCGTAGTTGCACAGTATGCAGCACCAAGTGCTACATAGTACAATGAGTGTTCGGGACAGAGTCCTGCACTGTGGAGCGTTTCGTCAAAAGCTGCCCGCA
>Ga0334895_1001184_pt1 | contig 28149 bp, 24 predicted proteins | sample GraSluR3_MG_7_FD_207229 | JGI IMG/M metagenome (GOLD analysis project Ga0334895, IMG submission 207229) | Sludge microbial communities from methane-producing bioreactor in Wageningen University, Netherlands - Granular Sludge_31_05-R3 | ecosystem: Engineered > Bioreactor > Anaerobic >... | reverse complement strand
TGATACTGGAAGAGATCATCAATGGTTTTAATTTCTTTTTTGATTGCTTCACCTGCTGCGTCCATGAATTTCCTAATAGTTAAATTCCGGGCTTCTGCCTGAGCCATACCTGATAATGCCATTAAATAGATTAGGGCCGTTTCTCTAGGGGCAGCAACACTAACCAGACGAGATAAATCTTTCCTTGTTATTAATTTACCATAATTTTCTTCCAGGGCAATATCACCTCGGGAGATCTTGATCGGTGGTACTTGAATATCCATAGAATCATAAAAAGATTTTACAGAGTAAATATACAGATTTATTGTTCCTTCAGCTTTATTTTCATTTTTAAGCTGTTTTTTCATCTTTAAAAAATAGAAGTTAAGTTTTCGGTCTCTTAGTTTTATGCCTTTTTCTTCTTCAAGGTCTGCTTCCTTGATGAGTTCATCTGGTGTTAAACCGACTAGATTGCAGTAATATTTGAGGAATTCTATATAATATTCAATGGTTGAATCTTCCAGATCTTTGCGCAAAACCCACAGATCAATGCGTTTTTGGTCATCATCTGAAAATATCATACAGATGATTGGGTAATTATTACTAATAAGTATTATCATTCAGTTGTTATAGTAATATTTATTAAAATTGAAAAGTTATTTAATGAATTTATATTTTTTGGCTATGCGGCATAGGGCATTATCTTTTAGGATTACTCTTTGAGCTTTATGCCGACCACTTTTTACTATTACCACAGGATTTGAGATTTTCCTGGCTTCGGCCACAATTTTATCACCTTTTAAGGTGTCACCTTTTTTGGTATAAATTTGGCTCATTTAATTACTCCTAAACGTCCTTCTCTTTCTAATTCTTCTGTAATTTCACATACCAATTCGTAGTCAATTTCCAAGTCTTCTGCTACTTCATAGTCATAAGCTTCATGGTAACTATGGTAATAACCTAAAACCTCTTTCTTAGCAGTATTATAGTCAATATCTCGTACTTTAATTACTTTAGTTGCTCTTAATTTATCTCTAACTGCTTCTCGTATGAAGTCAGATACACTGAGATAAATTCCTGCATTAACCAGCATATTTATCTCCTCTATTTCCCGTGGGGTAACCTTGGTTCCTACAGCCTTTGCTAGTGGGGTGGTCTTGGATTTTGTCATATTTGGTTATATATGGTTAACTATATATAAAATATATCATTTTTGTCAATCTTGGATACAAAATGATCTATTCAATAAAATGAGTTAAATACAACTTAAATTTCATTTTTTATATATAAAAATATATAATCTTTTATAAGTAGTTATATACAAAAATATATAACAATTTATATATGCTTATATATATAAATATATAATTATAAATCATAGAAATTGAATAAAGGTGAAAATCTCATGAATTCTGAAGAATTATCAAACTATGTCTTTGCAAAATTAGCTGAGGCTCAAAAATTAGCACAGGATAATATTAAGATTGATAATACTACATTTGAGTATAGAAAAACATATTATCACCTTGAAAAGTATATAGACGAATTTTTGAACGGTTATATTGAAAATAGATTTATTATTATGCCTGGTTTAAGGGGAATTGGAAAAACAACAATATTATTTCAGATCTATGAATATTTAAGAATAGAAAAAGGCATAGAAGAGGATAGGATCCTTTATATATCAGCTGATGAATTAAATACGTATTTAGGGGCTAGATTAATTGATGCAATAGATGTTTTCATTAAAGAAATTCATGAAACAACACCTGTAAATCTGGAACAAGAATTATTTATCCTGATTGATGAAGCCCACAACGATAAAGAGTGGTCTCAAACAGGTAAGATAATGTATGACCAAAGCAAAAAAATATTCATTATATTTACTGGTTCTTCTGCATTAAGTTTTGAAATGAATGTTGATGCAGCAAGGAGAATAAAAAAAGAACCGGTATTTCCAATGAATTTCCTGGAATACAACCTATTAAAAAATAAAATCTCTTTACCTGATGATCTGGCCAGCAGTTTAAGAGATTTGATTTTTAAAGGTGATGAAATCTCATTAGAATATGCATCCAAAAAAGAAAATGAAATGAAGAAAAACTTGATAAAATTAGGCAAACCAGTTGAAAAAGAATGGGAAGATTTTCTATTTTGTAGAGATTTCCCTTTTGGATTAAATATGGATAGACGAGAGGTCTATGAAAGAGTATTTACCATGATTAACCGGGTGATTGAAAAAGACGTATTCTCTCTACAATCTTTTAATACAGAAACAAGGACCACTATTTCAAGAATAATCACGTATTTAGCATTGCAGCATCCAGGCGGAACCTCTGATGTAAAACTTGGAAAGTTATTAGAAAAATCACCGAAATTAATCAGAGAAATACTAAATATACTTGAAAAAACACGCTTAATTTTAAGTGTAAAGCCTTATGGTACCGCAGGAAAGATGGTAAGAAAACCATGGAAGTATTATTTTTTATCCCCCACAATAAATGCCACTATGAGGTTCAAATTAGGTAAATTTAGTAGAAGAGATAGGAAACTTTCAGGAGTTCTGGCTGAAAGTATGGTTGCCTCCTATTTTTTCAGACTTAAAGAAACCTCCAATATGCCTTTAGGAATATTTTATGATCCTGGAAAAAATGGTGTTGATTTTTTACTTCAAATTTCACAAGAAGGCATAATACCGGTTGAAGTAGGAGTTGGAAAAAAAGATAAAAGCCAGATTATTAAAGCCATTACTAAATACAAATCTGAATATGGAATTCTAATCTCCAATAGAACAAGTAAAATAAAAAAAGAGGGAAAAGTGATATCCATTCCCATAACAACATTTTCCTTTATTTAAGAGACCATATTGACTTTATATTTGTTTTAGGATTTTATATGAGGATAACATTTTATTTAATTTCTGAAAGAGTAATATGACTTCTATCAGTAATAGATGAATTTCAGACTAATAGTATACCAAAATACTATTAGAATTTCAAAATGCACAGTTCAAAATGCACAGTCTGATTAATTTTGGGATGAGAACCATATATGTATGTATACTCGAAACTGAGATGGTATGGGAATTTAAAACATTTGTATACTAATCATTAAGGATTCATTATATATAAATTTGCGGTTTATTCTAAAAAATATCAAAATTTATATAAAAGAAAATTCTCAATATAATTGTTAAAAATTTTATCAATTATCTGCCATAAATTTCTTGATTTGTATCATTTACATCATTCTAATGGGAATTGATTGTTATCAGAAATGATATACTAAAATTGATGAATAAATCGGGTTTTTAAGATTAAAATTAACTAATTACTTCGCTAGTTGAGGTTAATTATGAAAAAGATTAATGTACTGATTAGGGAAAATATTGATTATAATTTTAGAATTATGGCTTCAAAGAGATATAAATTCAAAAGAGGTTGGTATAGTATGGCAGTAGGTGAAGCTATGCTTTTTTGGGTATTATATCAGCAATTATCTGATTCTTCAATAATATTAAATAAAAGTAAATCAACTTCTATTCTCCCTATCCTTTTTGATTAAATATTACTAATCTTTTCAAGAAAAGCCGAAAATTTAATAAAAAATTTTGAAAATGGTCTAATTTTACGTCCGATCCGATTAATAATTATGAAATCTTCTATTTCCAGTGCTTTAATTAATGCTAGCAAGACTAAATATAGTACAGGGGTTATTAATAATGCTAATATCAATCCCAAAACACTTTTTTGTATTAAAATTAGTAATGATCCCAGTAATAATGAAACAATAACTATCTTAAAAAATTTAAAATAGGGTAAACCAATATTTGTTATTCTAAGAGTAGTGTATGTGCACAGAATCATCATGATTAAAGCTGATATGGTGGTTGAGATGGCCGCACCATTTAATCCATATAATGGAACTAGGTAAAAAGTTAAAACAAGATTAATAACACTGCCCATAACCAAAAATAACATTGGAGGGTAAGGTTTTCCAACTCCTTGTGAAATGCTGGAAGAGATTCCATATACAGAATAAAAGCCCATTCCAATAATTAATATTATTAAAACATCTTTTACAAATAAATATGATAAAGGAGCTCTTGGAAATAGTAGATTCAATATTGGCTCTGAAAAAATCATTATTATGATACAAATAGGTAACAGTACTAACAGTAAATACCTATAGGACTGAGTAACATATTTTTTTAAAATACTGCCCTTTTTAATAGCCATTGCTTCTGATGCGGCAGGTAAAATTGCCACTGAAACAGAAGTTGAAATTATTAATGGTAATCTGGCAATGGGACTTGCAATGTTGTAATAACCTACCGCAGAATAGTCCTGGAATATTTTAATTATCATGGTACTGGTATCAAATAATGCTAGTTCACTTAGTCCGGCTAAAATTATTGGGAAAGAAAAAAACATTAATTTTTTTGCTATTTTAAAATCATTCACGGATATTACTGGTTTTTTTATATTTTGAAGATTTTTCCACATTTCTTTTTTAAATATTAAAAAAGCTACAATTGCTGATATGGCAAAACCTAATACGCTTCCTATAACTGCACCTAAAACATATAAACCTGCCAATATTAATGTAACTGCCAAAGATATTATGAAAATTTGTTCAGCAGCTCTTGTTATTAGTATATACGTCATTTCCTGATATCCTTGGAATACACCTCTAAATAAACCTAATATTATACTAAATGGAGTTATCAGGGCTACAATTTGAAAAAGAATTACGCTATTAGGGTCTGCTTTTAATATATTTACCAGGTAGGGGGCGAAGAAATATAAAGAAACAGAAAATATAATGCTCATAGAGAACATGATCTTGGCTGATACAAAAATGATTTTTTTTATCATGTAATAATCATTTTTAGCTTTATATTCGGCCACATATTTTGCAATGGCAGGGGGTAGACCTGCTGCAGCAATTAATATTAACACCCATTGCACAGGCAAGACTACGCTTAAAATACCATAACCTTCAACCCCCAATAAGAATTGCAAAATCATTCTATAAAGGTAGCCACCTATTCTAAAAAAAATATTACCAATTAATATAATGAAGCTACCTTTTATTAAATTTGCCATAAGCCCTATTCAATGTACAATTATTTATTACTTTCGAAAATCCAGAATTCTTCATTAAACATCCATCAATTTATACTTTTTTTATTAAATATCACTCATTAAGATCTTTTTTCGTAAATAAATTGTATTATTAGAGATTTGTTTTTTTTATAAAATTTTATATTTGAAATAATATGATATATTATTGCAATATATTCTAAAAAATATCAAATTGTATATATTATAAAATTCTCAATACATATAACTGCTTCTATAGATGCATTTAGAGAAAATAACACAAATATCCGACCCTCATCACTATATTTAAATCCTTATTGATTGATTTATATGGGAACACAGGTATGGGTAGGAAAGCCTTCTCCAGCAATAATCACTCTTATAGATGAATATAACTTTCTGGGTAAAGATTTGATAATAGTTTGCTACACTTAAAGGTCCTGGTGGAGAAAAAACAATTGAAAAGATGGATTAAAAAATATATGGAGAATAATACGGTGGTTTAATGAAAATAGAAAAGATTTTGGAGTCATATAAACCATTGATAGCAATTCCTATAATTATTACATTAATTGCTGTGGCTATACTGGCTATCAATGGTTTAGACCGGGGAATAGAACTAGAAGGTGGTATATTAGCTGATTTACAGCTTCAAAAACCTCTAAATTCATCTCAATTGGAAGATACAATAAAAAATGGTCTGGGAATTGATGAAGTTAAGGTTATATCAAGTAGTTCTACACAGGCAACAGTCGAAATGGGCGGGGATGTTAAATATGAAAGATTGACTAATATTTTAAATGAAAAGGCTCTAGTGGAAAGTTTCAGGTCTGTTGACCCTGTGTTAAGTGAGGAAGCTTTAACACAAGTGTACTGGGCGCTTGCTATTGCCTTTATATTCATGGCAGTGACCATATTTATAATATTTAGAAGTTTAGTGCCTTCAATAGCAGTTATTCTTGCTGCAGCAATGGATATTGTTATAGCACTTGGTGGAATGTCTGCATTTGGAATACCCCTTTCACTTGGATCAGTAGGTGCCCTACTTTTGCTTATAGGTTACAGTGTAGATACAGATGTTTTGCTTACAACACGTGTACTGAAGCGCAGAAAAGGATCTATAACAGAAAGAGCATTAGATGCAATGAAAACGGGGATTACAATGGCCATAACATCTATAAGTGCAATGGTGGCATTATATGTTGTTGTTGTCTTATTAATACCTGCTGCAGCAGTGCTGTCAAATATAGCTGCTGTTTTAATAATAGGGCTGGCTGCAGATATTGCTGTAACATGGCTTATGAACATGGGGATAATTAGATGGTACATGGAGAGTGGTCGTGGATGAGTGAAATTATTGATTTTTTAAAGGATTATCGCGTGATACTGCTTATTGTTCTTGTTATCGCAAGTATAGTATCTATTTCAACACTAGGTATACAGCAGGGACTTGATTTCGAGGGAGGATCACTTATTCAAATACATTTAGAACAACCTGTTGATCAGGAGACTATGAACACAGTTACTGGTGTTCTTGACAAGAGACTTAACCTGTTCGGTGTACAAGAGGTATCAGTAAGGGCAAGTGGAAATCAGGATGTAATTGTATCAATCGCTGGAGTCAAACCCGATCAGGTTACAAATTTAATAGGGAAACCAGGTAAATTTGAGGCCAAAATAGAAAACCAAACAGTATTTACAGGTGCAGATATTACAAGTGTCCAGCCTTACCAGATTATAGGGACAGAAGCCCATGTCCCATTTTCGTTGTCTTTTGATGGAGCTCGAAAATTTGCAGCAGCAGCAAAAGGTAAGGCGGGCACCCCAGTGGATATGTATCTAGACAATCAATTGATTACTTCACCAGAAATAGATGAAGGGGTTGCTACAGGCACACCTGTAACTAATGTAGAAATTAAAATCCCTGCAAGTTCAAAAGAAGAAGCAAAAGAAAAGGCAAAAGAAACTCAAACAATTCTGCAAAGTGGTTCATTACCAGTACAAGTCAATATTGCAGGAGTTAGCAGTGTATCTGCAGAACTTGGAGACCAGTTCAGAGAAGGGGCGTTAATTGCAGGTTTATTTGCAATCATTATAGTATCTATCATAATCTTCCTTAGGTACAAAAATCCAATGCTGGTAATTCCTATTATATTCACAAGCCTTGCTGAACTCCTTTTAATTTTAGGAGCGGCATCTGTTATCCACTGGACTATAGATTTAGCTGCTATTGCAGGGATCATTGCTGCAATAGGTACTGGAGTTGATGATCAGCTGATAATAACTGATGAAACATTGGAAGTAAAAAATCCAGAGAACAAAAAAACTTCACAGAGGAGCAGAAGATCTAGAAAAAGAAGCGCATCTTTAAGGATGAGAATTAAAGGAGCATTCTTTATAGTTTTTGCTGCTGCCGCAACTCTAATTGCGGCAATGCTACCTTTGGCGTATATAGGATTTACCAGAGGAACTACAGGAATTGGATTTATGTCTGGTTTTGCAGTTACCACAATTATAGGAGTTCTAGTTGGGATCTTCATAACAAGACCAGTATATGCAAAATTTATAGAAAGATTTGTTGTAACAGAATAGATTTCTATTCTTTTTTTTTTATTGAATTTAATTCGTTTCTAAACTAAATTTTAAAAAATTGTGAATACATAATTCTTGTATTTTACATTAAAAAATAAATTATTATATTAAACTAGCCTGGTAAATTATTGTTTTTAATGTTTTTGGTAATGCGTTTTTGAATAATTCTGTATTTCAGTAATCTCAATATATTATTTAGTTTTATTATTTTAATGGCGAAATAATAGTTCGACCAAAAAAGAGGTGATAAAATGAAAGACATTACTGGAACAGGAAATGGTAGAACATCTCAACTTTTAGGCTGTTCTTGCTTCTGTGCCCAATGTCCTTGGTGGGACATATTTGGATGGACTAAAAACAAGAATGGTTACAATGGTATACAAAACCCTCGGTCTCGGTAATTATGCCGACAATGTCAATTAGATAATTTAAATCACTGCATCAGTAATATCATTGGTGCAGTGACTTATCTGAATATAGTGGAATGATAATATTGAGGAATGAAAAAAATATGTTAGAGTTTGAAACACTTGAAGGAAATAAATACGCTTGGGATGACAATATTGGTTTATTTATTCCATTCCCCACAGTTTTGAAGGCACTGATAAATGAGATCTCAAGTCACAAATCAGTATCTAGAGATAATATTGTTGAAAGATTAAAATCAAATTTTCCAGAGGAAGAAATCGCTTTCTATCACGATTGGATCAAAAAATGGGAAAAATTAAGTCCTCAGACAGATAATCAGCCAATCCATCAAGATAGTTCTATATCTAAGATAAAGTATGAAACATTTAGGTATGGCTTATCAAATTTAATATTGGGCGTTACAGAAGATTGCAATTTTAGATGTAAATATTGTGTCTTTTCAGATTATTATGAATATTCTCGAAGCCATTCAGATATGTATATGGATTTTACAACAGCAAAAAAGGCTATTGATTATTATTTTTCATTATTGGATGAAGGTCATAGATACAATCCTTTAAGAGAACCCACAATATCATTTTATGGAGGCGAGCCATTATTAAATTTTGAATTAATTAAAAAATGTGTTGAATATTCAAATAATAAATTTGATAATTACAAAATAAAATATACGATAACCACAAACGGTAGCTTATTAGGCGAAAAAAAAGCTAAATGGTTAATGGAACATGATTTTACAATAGCTATTAGTTTAGATGGGCCTGAAAAAGAACATGATAGGAATAGGGTTTATAAAAATAGTGAAAAAGGGACTTTCAAAGACATAATGAAAAATATTAGTTTAATAATTGATTCAGAGTACGAAAAAATTTTTTCAGCTCCAGTTTATGATTGGAAGAGTGACTTATTCAAGCTAGAAGAATTTTTTAATAGAAAAGATATTCCTTTTTTAGGAGATGTAAGTTCAGTTAATCGTCATGTTGAAGGATGTAGTTATTTTGAACAATTCACTGAAGAAGACTACATAAATTTTATGACGCAATTTAAAAAAGCTAGAGAATATTATTGTAAATTTATTAATCAAAAAAAGGCAGGTTCTTTTTTTTATCATATGGCAATTGAACCTATAGAGCGTGAATTTATCCAACCTGTGTCAATATATCCTCCAGATACATTAATTCCATATACTACAACTTGTATACCTGGAAAAAAAATATATGTAAATGTAAATGGAATATTTTACGTTTGTGAAAGAGTGAATCATTCAATAATTGGAAATGTAGATGAAGGACTGAATTTTGAAGAAATTAAAAGGTTAATGAGTAACTATCATAATAAAATGGATAAATGCCATACATGTAATTTGAAAAGAAAGTGTGGTTATTGTTATGATCAGTTTGAGACAAATAATGGATTTTCATGCTCTTCGAAGGTCTGTGAGAATGAAGAATCTAATAAAAAAAATATTTTTATTGAAACATTTATAATAGCCGAAAATTACCCTGAGGTTGTGGATATGTCCTATGGTTATAAAAATATTAAAAAATTTTATGGTGAATAAATGTATTTTAGACTTAATCCTGAATGTTATTTCATAAGAGGGAAAAAATGTGGGGCAATTTTGGACTTAATAGATGAAAGAGTATACGCTTTAGATCAAGAGGAAACAGAAATCCTGACATCATGTGAAAAAAATAATCCGGTTTCAAAGGATATAAAATTCCTTCAAGAACTTAAAAATCTTCGTTTGGGAAATTTTTATCCTAATAAAATATATATGCAGAAATTAAAAGCTGGTTCTAAACTAATGGAAGATCAGATAGGTAATCCACCGAAACTTTACAGGGCATTTCTTGAAATAAACAACTCATGTAATAATGATTGCTGGTATTGTGGTTTCCATGGGATAAAAAGAAGTCTGAGTTGCATGGGTTGTAATAAATGGGATGAAAATGGTATAAATTTAACGCCAGAACGATGGAAAGATGTTATAGATGAGCTTAGGGATTTGGAATGTAAAAACATTTTTATTACAGGTGGAGATTTGACTTTAGAATGGGATAAAACAATGGATATTATAGATTATGCCAATGGAAAGTTTACAAATATATCTGTAACCATTAATCAAAGAAATTTGTCAGAAAATATACTCAAAGATATTGGTGATAAAGCAAATTTAGTAGTTCAAACTGATGATTTAAATAGTATCAAAGACATGCATTCTAATTTTACTTATTTACTAGTAATAAAACCTGAAAATTTGGAAGAAAGTATAATTGATAGTGAAAATATAATGGTCGATTTTGTCATAGAAAAAGACAATTTAGAACATATTCTTCCACTAATTTCTAAAAGTGACATCCCATCAGTAAATGTATATCAATTTTTGAATAACTTAGAATATCATCCCTGTATTGGCAATACTTTAACAGTTTGCCATAATGGAGATATTATTTCGTGTCCAACTATGAGGAACTATATTTTTGGTAATGTAAGTGATGTAGGGCTTTACACCATCTTCAAAGATAAAATGGAAAAGATAGACGAATTTTGGAAATTAAACTTAGATAAAATAGAGAAGTGCACAAATTGTGAATATAGATATGCATGTCCTGATTGCAGATCTTTGGAAGAAAGTATAACAGGTAAATTAAATGGTAAAACACTCTGTAGATACAACCCTGAAGACGGGGAATGGATAAATTTGGAAGAAAGTATAACCTGTAAATAAAAATGATAAAACACACTTTAGATACAAGTCTGGAGAAGGAAAATGAGTATAAAGAAAAAAGCTACAAATTTTTCTTTAATAAATTTGTTAAATCACAACTTCATATTATAATAATCCTTCTAGCACTAAATATTGTGAGCATATCCTTTTCTTTCATTAATCCATTGCTTACAAAATGGTTAATAGATGATGTTTTCATTGATAAAAACATCAATTTATTCTTTTATATCATTATTGGGTTTTTTGGAATGTATTTTTTATCAGCTGCTTCAAATTACTTTTCTAATTATTTAACTGGAAAATTAGAACTAGTTATGTTAAAAAATGTTTCTGAAAGCGCGTTAAATTATATTCAGCGTGCATCAATTAAAAATACTCATGAACTCAAGGTTGGAGACCTGATTACCCGTATTATTGGCAATGCACAAATGGCAATAAATATTCCTGTTCACATTATCCCTCAGATTATTATAAGTACAATAAGTATTGTTGTACCATTTATTATAATGGTTTATCTTAATTTACAGCTTGCACTTATTGTAATGAGTCCAATACTTCTTTTTATACTCTCTTCACTTTTTTTTGGAAAAAGAATGGAAAAAACTCAAATGACCTTTTTAGAAGAAAATGCTTCAGTGTACTCATTTCTGAAGGAAAAACTTTCCATTGTTCCATTAATAAAAGTTTTTGGACTGGAAAAGTGGTCTCAAGATAAATTTAATGAAAAAATGGATGGATATTACAACAGCTCAATAAAATATACGAAAGCATCTTCTCTAAACATATCTATAGGCACATTGATTTTAGGAGTCCCTATAATTCTAATAATGATATTTGGTAGTCCAATGGTAATAGATGGATCATTAAGCCTTGGAACATTTACAGCCTTCATGAGCTATGTTTCTATATTTTTTTCTCCCATTTCTACATTATCTGAACTTTGGACTTCTTATAAAAGTTCTTTACCTGCTTTTGACAGGATAAAAGAACTTTTTGAACTCCAACAAGATTATAGTGGAAATGAAAGTCTAGCAATTAAAAAATGTGAGATAGAATTCAACAATGTATGGTTCTCTTATGGTAACAATAAATTTCTTTTAAAACGATTCAATGCCATATTTAGGAAAGGATTGAATTATATTGTAGGAGATAACGGGGCAGGGAAGAGTACAATTCTCAAATTATTATGTTCTCTTTATTCTCCAGATAAAGGAAATATTAAAATAGATGGTCAAAATCTTTTGAAAGTAAAGAAAGATGATTTAGTAAATAATATAGCTATGATCTTTTCAGAACCTTATTTATTTGATGATTCTATTTATGAAAATATTCAAATAGGTAATCTTTCAGCATCAAAGAATGAAATTATTAATGCTGCAAAATTAGTTAACATTCATGAATTTGTTAAAAGTTTACCGGATGAATATGAAACACAAGTAGGAGAAAGTGGAATAAATTTATCTAGTGGCGAAAAACAAAAGATTGCACTGGCAAGAGCCATTTTAAAGAACTCACCAATAATTCTTCTGGATGAAGTGACAAAATCTATTGATACTGAATCAAAAGAAACAATTAACAAAGTCATTAATGAATTAAAAAACAATAAAACTATAATAATAATTACTCATAATGCTAATGAAATAGAACCTGATAGTAATATAGTCTATTTAGGACATAAAAATCATCGAAAAGAACTAATTTCTGTAGTAAATAATAAAGAGAAAGTAATTTTAGATTTTAATTAATCCCATTCTAAAATGAATTTCCAGTTATATATCTAAGGCGATAATATGATTGATAATATTACTTTTAAAATATTTTTTTGGAATTTATTAATTAATTGTACACAAATTTTCTTGTAAATTGTAAGTTATATTACTGTAATTTAAACATAACATTATATATTCCTTAAATGAAATTCTATTTAGATATTAAAGTGGGATTTCATATGATTGATAGAGTAATGGTATTCATGGATGGGGAAAATTTGTTTCATGGATGCAAAAATTATGAGAAGATGTGTAATGAACGTGATGGAACTGACGTGAAATATAATGTTGATCACATTTTATTAAGAGATAAATTAGTTGGTAAAAGAAAATTAATTAGAGCTTATTATTATGGATCATTGCCTAATGATGATGAAAAACGTGAAGGTCAAATCAGATTTCATCATAAATTGGAATTTGAAGGATTCAAAACCACAATAATCCCCCTTAAAAAAAGAAAATATTATTTTAAATGTGATAGATGTGGGAATGAACAACAAATAGAGAAATCTATAGAGAAAGGAGTAGATATAGCGCTTGTAACGGATTTAATTACTTTTGGAGTCAACAAAATTTATGATACTGCTATTATTGTTTCAGGAGATTTTGATTATCATAAAGCCATAGAAGAAGTCCAAAGAAATGGGGCAAAAGTTGAAATAGCATATTTTGATGATGGAGGAATTGGTGCTGATCTTAAGAGACATGCTGATAAATTTATTCCTCTAAATGATATGGCAGATGAAATAAGACGTAAATAAGAATTAAAATTAGGTTTATTTTTCGGGTAGTCGGCGGAAACCCGCCGCAAAGAGGTTAATCCCCACTACCCGCTTAGTTTCTATAAGTAGTTTCTATAAGTAGTTTTTATATACTACTTTTTAATTAAAAAGTATAATATATACTTTTCCATAATTATTTTGTTATTTTAAATCATCAAATCGTCTTAGTTATTCAGAATTTTTACTCTTTTATCAATAATTAAATTTTTAATGCAGTTAAAATATTTTCAAGAATATTCCTCACACAGTTAGTTATCCATGATAAATCATGTTTAAAAACATAAATAATCCCTTGGGGTGTTGTTTTATTTCTATAATCATAAATACGTTTAATACGCTTTTTTAACTTAATTAGACTATCATAGTCTTCAAAAATTAGTATAGCTGCCCTTTCGGCAATGTTTTCAGTTATTTGTTCATTATTATTAAAAATTAAAACAGATTCTAAGGCTATAAATAGTTTTAATAATTTTTCTCCACGATAAAAAAATTCAAAATTTTCAATAGTATTAGCTCTTTTTCCATCTCCTAAATCTTTGTTATCATATGTTATAACACTCACGGCTTCTCCAAACCAATATATTCCAGTTAATAATCTTTCTTCATATTTAGAAATCTTAGATTCTTTTTTAAGTATTTTATTTAATTCATCAAAGCCATATTCTTTCATAAACTCTAAAGTTTTTTCCTTTAAGAAATACTCTGGATGCCCTCCTACTAATTCCATACGAAAAAAGAGTCCTTCATTATCAAAGCTTAAATGATTTTCTATGCATTGGAATAATTGTTTCTCCATCTAAACCAAAAATACAGTAATCAGGGTCTATAAACAGCTTAAAATGTTTATTGCTAACCTAATTTTATATAAAGCTGAACTATGAGCATAAGCCTGCACACCATGGGCGCCAGCTTCTACATAAGTGTCTTTCATCTTCAAAAAATTAACACCACCACCTAAATGCGTTGAATAAAATGATGCTGTTTTTCAACTTCATCAGCATTGATTTTATCTGCTTTATTTTCATCAAGTTTATAAAAATTTACTTGACCTATATTAAAATCATCTGCAATTCGTAGCCTATTAACATGTAATGTAAATTGATAATCAGTAATTTCATCTTTAAGCTTCTTTTTAACCATTTTTCTAAATTCAACGAGTTCAATATGGAGAAGTTCTTGTCTTTGAGTTTTTGGTTGATTGAAAACCATGAATAAAATGTCTTCTATTTGTTCTTCAATGTATTTTTCCGGTAAATTGGTTTTTATGGGATCATTTTTCATTATTTCGTTTAATGCTTTTCTCAATTCCTTATTAATATCTTTATTAAACGGAAAATGAGATCCTGGTGGTATCTTAATTCGAAAATAAGTATTTTCATCTTGTTTTTAGTTGATGATTCTGTAACATTTAAGCAATTTAACAAATGTTCTTCCGTTTTAATGTCAAACATCTTTTTTCCTCAGTAATTTTATTATCGACTATAATATTAAACAAACTCGCCATCAGAAATGATTTTAAAGTTTTCAATATTATATTTCTTACTCATAAAGTCAACATAGGGTCTAATGACATGCGATACTTTTGAGTAACCCTCTTGATAAAAAAATACTGTTAGTTTGGATCTATCAGGTGCTTTTAGGAAATTTTCATCAAGGTTCAATATTAAATTAATATCATTAGATCCGCTAATGGAAACTAAAGGAACTTGTTTAAGATATTCATCAGGAAAATAATTTAAGTTATAATCTTGGATATATTTCCCTATTTCTTTCAGGTCTGATGTATACGTTGCTTCGCAAGGGGAATATGGAATAGACAATTCATATTCTTTTTTATTCAATTTAATCAGGGATTTAGATAAATAATAGGAAATAAAATACAGAATGTAAAAGTTCAACGCCATATCTCTAGAAAATGAAAAAGCAGTAAAATCCGGGTGAATTTGAAGGTCAGGACAAACAATTACGTTCTCATCTTTAGTTATTTTTCCTTCTACATAATAGCCTAAAGAATATTCTAAATTTTCTATCGATATAAGCCTTAATCTAGCTTGATGATGTTTAATTTTATTCACAATTTTTCCAAAAGTACGAAATTTTCGAGTTTTTTCCTCAAAATATTTGTAATAAGGGTTTTTAAAATATAAATGCCAACTATGCAATGACCTAGTTACTTGTTTTTTTCTATTAGAATTTAATTGATCAATATTTTCAAAAGGTGAGGTTATCTTTAGTATTTTGTTGCAGTCATCAACATGAGAATGAAGAGAGTGTAGAAGCTCTTTTTGTGATTCTAATATGCTATCGAGATTTTTAACTTTAATTTCGCGTGCTTCTCTTACATTTTTCAACTCATTAATTAAAGTTGAAAAAGCTTTGATAATCCTACCTATTGAGGAATTATAAATATCCAATGGATGAAATTCTCCATATTCTAAATGGTGGGATGATTTGTCTGGAAGATTAACTAAATAATTGTAGGCTTCTGGGAGAATATTACCATCTTTATGGATACTACGCTTAATGATCATGTTAAAACCTCATAATAATAAATAGAAATCTAAATTTAATTTTCAGACTTCATAGCACATAGTATATATTTTTATGTTCATCATTAATAGTTAAATTTAAGGTTAATCATTCAATACATACTCCATATAATTACAAGTAAGGATGTAATGGTCATGGCAAAAAACAATGGTGCAAATTTAGGTTTTGAACAGAAATTATGGCAATCAGCAGACAAACTAAGAAATAACATGGATGCAGCAGAATACAAACACGTAGTTCTCGGTCTTATTTTTCTTAAATATATCTCTGATGCATTTTTCGAAATTCACAGCGAACTGGAAGCAGATGAATATGCCGATCCAGAGGATAAGGATGAATATCTTGCAGTGAATGTGTTTTGGGTTCCAACTAAGGCCAGATGGGATTATATCCAACAGAATGCTAAGAAACCCGAGATAGGTAAACTTTTAGATGATGCAATGGATGCCATCGAAAAAGAAAATCCCATACTGAAAGGCGTTTTGCCTAAAAATTATGCCCGGGAAGCACTGGACAAACAAAGCCTGGGAGGTATAATAGATCTTATAGGTACCATTGGTTTAGGTGATAAGGCTAGTAAAAGTCAGGATATACTGGGCCGTGTATATGAGTACTTTTTGGGACAATTTGCAGCTGCTGAAGGTAAAAAAGGTGGTCAGTTCTACACTCCCCGAAGCATTGTCAGAGTATTGGTGGAGATGATTGAACCTTACCAGGGACGTGTATATGACCCCTGCTGTGGTTCAGGTGGAATGTTTGTTCAAAGCGAAAAATTTGTAGAAGAACACCAAGGACGAATTGATAATATTTCAATCTATGGACAGGAGTCTAACCGGACCACTTGGCAGCTGGCCAAGATCAACCTTGCCATTCGTGGGATAGATGCTAATATACAATGGGGTAACAGTTTCACCGATGATAAACACCGTGACCTGAAATCAGATTACATCCTTGCTAATCCCCCTTTTAATGATAAGGACTGGAAGGCGGAACTATTGGAAGATGATGTGCGATGGAAATATGGAACTCCGCCCAAGAGAAATGCTAACTTTGCCTGGGTACAACACTTCATCCACCACTTAGCACCCACTGGAATAGCCGGATTCGTACTAGCCAACGGGAGTATGTCTGCAGGTGGGGCAGAGGGAAAAATACGACAAAAAATAGTGGAAGATGACCTGGTAGACTGTATGGTGGCCCTACCGTCACAATTATTTTATAATACGGGGATACCTGCTTGTTTATGGTTTGTTTCACGTGATAAGGATAATGGTCGTTTCCGGAATCGTAAAGGTGAGATACTTTTTATTGATGCTCGTAAGATGGGTTATATGGCAGACCGTACACACCGCGAACTAGATGATGAAGATATACAAAGGATCGCAGATGTATATCATAGTTGGCGTGGTGAAGGTGGAGAATACGAGGATGAACGTGGATTCTGCAAGTCTGCCACATCAAATGAAGTAAAAAAACATGATTTCATACTCACCCCTGGGCGTTATGTTGGTTTTGCCGAGGAAGAAGAAGACCCTGAAGAATTTGATGAAAAGATGCGTAAACTTACAAAGGAACTAGCCCAACAATTCGAGAAATCCAAAAGATTGGAAGAAGAAATCAGGAACAATCTCAAGGGGTTAGGTTATGAACTTTGATGGCTACAAAGAAACAGAGATAGGATTGATTCCTGAAGAATGGAAGGTTAAACCACTTAAAGAGATTTGTAGCCTTATAACTGATGGTAAACATGGGGATTGCGAAAATGAGGAAGGGTCAGGATATTTCTTTTTGAGTGTGAAGGATGTACTTGATAACCGCTTAGTTTATGATAATGCTCGTCAGATAACAAAAGAAGATTTTTTAGAAACACATCGTCGGACAAATCTAGAAGTTGGTGATGTTTTATTTACTAACACTGGTACGATTGGTAGAATGGCAATTGCCACTGATGATCCAAGGACTAAACGCACAACTTTTCAGAAAAGTGTTGCAATTTTAAAACCTAAACGAAATATAGTTCTGCCATATTTTCTTTACTATATGCTCAAATTCAATAATAAAAGATTGTCTTCATTTGCAGAAGGAACTACACAAAAAAATTTACTTCTTAAAGACTTCCGAACTTTTGATGTAGTAATTCCATCAATACATGAACAATTTGCCATAACAAACAAATTGTTTTCTCTAGATAAAAAAATCGAGCTTAATAACCAGATGAATCAGACTTTGGAGGCGTTGGGTCAGGCTATTTTCAGGCATTGGTTTATAGATTTTGAGTTTCCTGATGAGAATGGTCAGCCCTACAAGTCCGGTGGCGGCGAAATGGTTGATTCAGAGTTAGGTAAGATACCTCAAAGATGGGAAATAGGTACTTTGGGAGATATAGTCAATAATTTTGATTCTAAGAGAGTACCATTATCTAGACACGAAAGAGAATCTAAAAAAGGAGAATATCCCTATTTTGGTGCTACTAAGATAATGGATTATGTTGATGACTATATTTTCGATGGAATTCATATATTGATGGCAGAAGATGGTAGTGTAATTGATAAAAATGAAAGACCTGTTTTACAATATGTTTGGGGTAAATTTTGGGTAAATAACCATACCCATGTATTAAAAGGAAAAAAAGGTTTTTCTGAGGAATATATTTATCTTTTGTTAAAGAACACTAATATTAGTCATTTGGTCAGTGGTGCAGTTCAGTTAAAAATTAATCAAAAAAATATGAATAGTTTAAAAATAGTTATCCCTGACTTTAAAACTTTAAAAATTTTTTCAATAATTATGAATTCACTTTTTTCGCATTACAGACTTTTAACTGAAGAAACAATTACTTTGTCCAAAATAAGAGATTTTCTTCTCCCTAAATTAATGTCGGGTAAAATAAGAGTCCCGACGGAGGATAAACCATGAGTTTGGTTCCAGTTGAAGATGATGTGGAATATCTAGCTCTGGGAATTCTAGAAGAATTAGGTTTTGAGATCCTCCACGGTCCAGATATATCACCGGACGGGCCACAACCAATGAGAGAACTTTACAGTGATGTTGTTTTAGATGGTAGATTGAGAGATGCCATATATCGTTTGAACCCAGATATTCCTCCCACAACTAAAGAGGAAGCTGTTAGAAAAGTTTTAAGGACTGACAGTCCAGATCTATTAATTAATAATCTCAATTTTCATCATTTGGTTACTGATGGTGTGACTGTTGAGTACAGGAAAGAGGGCCGGATTGTCCATGATAAAGTATGGCTTTTTGACTTTGACAGTCCTGAAAATAATGATTTTGTGGCAGTTAATCAGTTCACCGTCATTGAAAATGATCATAATCGCCGTCCGGATATTGTTCTTTTTGTCAATGGCTTACCCTTAGTAGTGGTTGAACTTAAAAATCCTGCAGATGTGAAAGCCACTCTAGATAAAGCATATCATCAACTGCAAACATATCAATCCGAAATAACTAGTTTATTCAATTTTAATGAGATATTAATGATAAGTGATGGTATGAAGGCACGTGCAGGCACCCTAACCAGTGATATTCAACGCTTCATGCCATGGAAAACCATCAAAGGGGAAAAAGATGCACTAACCACTATGCTGGAAATGGAAGTCCTCATAAGAGGAATGTTCAACAAGAAAGTCTTACTGGATCTAGTACATCATTTCATTGTTTATGATGATTCTGAACCCACCATAAAGAAAAAATTAGCCGCATATCACCAGTACCACGCTGTAAATAAAGCCGTAGACGCGACAATAAAAGCCGCCAGCCCCATGGGAGATCGAAGATGTGGGGTGGTCTGGCATACACAAGGATCTGGTAAAAGCTTAATCATGGCTTTCTATGCCGGTAAATTGGTACTGGAAATGGATAATCCCACCTTGGTGGTTTTAACTGATCGAAATGATTTAGATGATCAACTATTTGGCACATTTAAAGCATCACAAAACATTTTAAGACAAGGACCTGTACAGGCAGAGAATAGAGAACACCTAAAAGAATTATTAAAAGTGGCCAGTGGTGGCATTGTGTTCACCACTATCCAGAAGTTTCTCCCTGAGAAGGGAACTGAATATCCTACACTATCTGAGCGTAGAAATATTGTAGTGATAGCTGATGAGGCCCACCGTAGTCAATATGATTTTATTGATGGTTTTGCCCGGCACATGCGTGATGCTCTGCCATATGCTTCTTTTATTGGATTTACTGGCACACCTTTAGAGCGCGGAGATAAAAACACAGTAGCAGTATTTGGTAATTATATTGATGTTTACGATATTGAACAAGCAGTGGAGGATGGAGCTACCGTCCGGATTTACTATGAAAACCGCCTGGTTAAATTGGACTTAAAAAAAGATGAAAAACCACATATTGATCCCCAGTTTGATTTTGTTACTGAAGGTCAGGAGTTAGAGAGTCAAGAAAAACTCAAAACTAAATGGGCCCGGATGGAAGCAGTGGTAGGTAGTAAAACACGCATCAAAAAAATAGCAAAAGATCTAGTAAACCACTTTGAAGCACGCTACAATGAACAAGAAGGTAAAGGAATGATTGTATGTATGAGTCGACGTATCTGCATAGACTTATACAAAGAAATTATCCAACTCCGACCTCAATGGCACAATGATGATGACCGATACGGCTTTTTAAAAGTAGTTATGACTGGCAGTGCCACTGATCCATTGGATTGGCAGCCACACATACGAAATAAACAAAGAAGAAGGCAATTAGGGGACCATTTCCGTGACCCCGAATCCCCCATAAAATTAGTAATAGTAAGAGACATGTGGCTTACAGGTTTCGATGTCCCCAGCTTACACACCATGTACATTGACAAACCTATGCGGGGCCATGGACTTATGCAAACTATTGCCCGGGTAAACCGGGTTTACAAGGACAAACAGGGGGGATTGATCGTTGATTATCTGGGAATTGCCAATGAACTTAAAAAGGCCCTTTCCCAGTATACTGAAGGCGGCGGCCGTGGAGATATCACGTTTGACCAGGAAAAAGCTGTGGCTATAATGATGGAAAAATATGAAATAGTCACCGGACTATTCCACGGATTCAACTATGAAGGTTTCCAGAAAGCTAACACCGCTGAAAAACTAAATCTAATGCGCAATGGATCAGACTTTGTTCTGGGCCAAGAAGATGGTAAAAAACGTTGTATGAAATATGTGAACGAATTATCCAAAGCTTTTTCATTGGCAGTGCCACACCCACAAGCATTAAAGATAAGGGATGATTTAGCATTTTTTAAAGCTGTTAAAAATTACATAATTAAAGTTACAATGCCCTCAGCTGAACAAGTTGAAGATGTTGACATGGCCATCCAACAGATCCTATCAACGGCCTTAGTCTCTGATGAAGTTTTAGATCTATTCCAATTAGCCGGTCTTAAAAAACCAGACATATCCATACTCTCAGATGAATTTCTCCTAGAAGTCAAGGATATGGAACATAAAAACACTGCAGCAGAACTACTAAAAAGACTACTTAACGATGAAATAAAAACTATTTCACGTAAAAATGTCATAGAAGCTCGTTCATTCACAGATATGTTGGAAAAAACCATCAAAAAATATCACAACCGGAATATTGAAGCAGTAGCTGTTATCGAAGAACTAATAGAACTAGCCAAGAAGATGAGAGAAGCACAAAATAGAGGGGAAAATCTAGGATTAACTGAATATGAAATAGCATTCTATGATGCTCTTGGTGTCAATGATAGTGCAGTGCAGGTCTTGGGTGATGATGTGCTCAGAGAAATTGCAATGGAATTAGTTCAGGCTATAAAAAGCAATATAACAATTGATTGGACATTAAGAGAGAGTGTACAGGCAAAAATGAGGGTATCAGTTAAGAGGATACTTAAAAAATATGGTTACCCACCGGACAAACAAAAATTAGCTGTTAAAACAGTACTAGAACAGGCTAATAGGGTCTGTAGGGAGTGGGTTTCAGCTTAAACACATTAAAAAAAATGAGGGATAAAATGGGGCTTATGAATGAATATATTGAGAGAAAAATGAGTGCATCAGAACTCGAAGATGAATTAATTAGATTAATTAAAGAATATAACGCTAAAAGAGAAACTTATTTATTTTTATATGCCAGTGCAATTGGAAAACCAATCCCGGATATTTCTTTAACAATGGATGATTATTATGCAATATATGATATGTTAAATTCTAAAGAATCTAAACAATTAGATTTTTATATAGAAACCCCAGGAGGAAGTGGTGAAGCAGCTGAAGAAATTGGTAGGTTCATACGAAGTGAATTTGAAAATGTAAATTTTTTAATATCTGGTGAAGCTAAAAGTGCAGGAACTATTCTTGCTTTGTCGGGTAATGAAATATTAATGACTAAAAGTGGGAGTTTAGGGCCTATTGATGCTCAAATGAAAATTGGACGTTCTATGGTATCTGCATATGATTATCGAGAATGGGTAGAAGAAAAAAGAAAAGAAGCAAATAGAACCAGGGCCTTGAACCCATTTGACGCAATAATGGTGGCACAAATAAGTCCTGGTGAGTTGAAATTAGTTAATCACAGCTTAGAATTCGCTAAAGATCTTGTAATTGATTGGTTGGCTAAATACAAATTTAAGGAGTGGACTAAAACTGAAAATAGGCAAATACCAGTTACTGAAGCAATGAAAAAGAATAGAGCAAAAGAAATAGCAACTGAATTATCTAATCATGCTCGCTGGAGAAGCCATGGTCGATCATTAAAAATCAATGACTTAGAAAATATTGGTTTGAAAATATTCAGAGTTGATGATGATCCTGATTTATCTGATATAGTTTATAAAATACAAACTATAACCCGCCTTTTGTTTATTAGTACAAGTACTTATAAAATTTTTGCTACTGAAGATGAGAAGTTATTAAAACAAGCTGTGGAAATGAATGCTCCTCCAACAATGCCTAATCAGTTTGCTAATCAGGCTAAAGTAGTGGAATTTGAGATTAGTTGTTCTAAGTGCGGTGAAAAATATAAAATGTATGCTAAGTTAGTTGATGACCCTAATATTGATGATGAATTACAGAAAAAAGAAATTAAGCCTTTCCCACATGATAACAAATTGTTATGTGACTGTGGATTTGAGATAGATTTAAGTGGTATAAGAAACGAAATTGAAACAACTAGTGGTAAAAAAATTATTATTTAAAGGTGGGTTATATGGAAAAAGAAGAAGCTAAAGAAACATTATTATTAACCTTTTTAGATCGTACTAAGAAAGGAGAATACGCTCCCATCGAAAAAACATCCTTAAAATATGCTAGATTGAAAACTGAACGAATAGTAGTTGAAGACGAAAAAATTTATTATTATGGCATAAGTTGAGTTTTTTTAATAGTGGGATGTTATTCATTTTATCTTTTTTATTTACTTATTCTATAAAAAGATTAGTTACGCATTCAACATTAACTGAACCAACTTGGAGGATATATTTTTTTACCTCTAATCTTTTCCACGTCAATTAATCTAATATTTCCTTCGTTTGGAGTATTAAATGCTTCGTAGTTTTTTTTACCTTTTTCAATTGCTGAATAAAAGTCTTTTATCCCCATGACTGTTGTTTCTAAGAATTCTAGAGAAGATTCACATTTCCATCCAACAAACGCATGTTGTGGCACAAGAACAACAAAAGGTTTTATCCCTATAGCCTCTAAACAGCTTGCAAAAAGAACTGTTAGATCAATACAATTCCCTGAGCTTTCCTTTAATGTTTGTTTCGGTGATAAAATACGTTGCGTGGATACATGTTCATCTGTTCCAAAACTGAATGGTCTGTTAACATATCTGATATCCTCAGAGATTGTGTCATAGATTGCTTTAATTTCCTTTATCATGGAAGCATCATCAACAAAACAACCCATTCCTCCAATTTTCCTTGCAGCAGTTGAAATAACTTCATCAACAGCTGGAGCATGTGGAGTAATCCACGAAACAACCAAATTACTTAAATCAATCGCCCAAGATCTACCAGGATCTTCAATTTCCCATATCATTGTATCTCTAGCTAGCACTTGAATAGGATCATTAGACCGTAAAATTGTCTTTCCTTCTGATATCACTTTAATTGTCAGTGCCGTATCCAAAATATGGTGCAAATGTTGAATGACACCTTCCTTTAATGTTGGAGTAATTCTAACAATTTCTTGACTAAACGGTCCAATTACGATATCTTTTTCGAATAAATTTGATACTTCTTGTATTTCAGCTATTATGGATGCGTTAATTGTTTTGTCAGAATAATTATTCACAGAAACTATTGCTGGAGCAAATGTTTCAGAATATAACTTATTAATTGAATTATATATGCTAGAAGGAATAGGATATGTTGTTACAAATGTTAAAGCTTCACTTTTAACTGTCGGAACAAAATCAAAATCTAATTCAAAAATTTTATATGAATTTAAAGCAATTTTATCAGATAATAAATTTTCCTTTGAATCATAAACTAGATTGTGTTTATATTTAGGTTGAATTGGTACCTTATTTAATCCAATTTTATTTGATGGATTATAAAGATTTATACTTGGTTTTTTCTTCAATTTAAAACCTGGAGGAACAATATGGTTTATATTTTCAATTATTACATCTTTGAATGGAAAAAACAATTTTATCGGGAAATTAAGTGCTAAATCATCTGCATCAATGTCCCTCTCCTGACAGGTAAGAACAAATTTTAATTTTAAGTCGACATTTAGATGTATTGAACTAAAAATTGCATAATTATTTCCCCTAAAACCATGTCCATCAATATATTCCTCAAGTTGTATGTTTAACCCTTGAGGTCCACTAATAGGTTTTTGTTTTGTTTTTACTTTGGAAAAGGGCATTCCAACATTCCAATGGACCGTGCTATCCGTGAAATCCAAATGATGGCTATTCATTAACAGTTCCGTCTTTAAGGGAAAAACCTTATAATTTATTTCAGTGAAGATGAAGAACAATGGATAATAATCATATAAATATTTAAAAGACCCCCAATTCTCTTCTTTTTTCCATTTATCCTTAAAATAGACTTCATCTGGGATTTTTTTTGATTGAAAGTTTATAGTGGCCTCGACAGACAATGTCTGTGAATTCAAAAATTTTAAATCTAAATTTTTAATTGTGCATGTAAAAAATTCAAAAACATTAGGTAAAAAACAATTTGAAGTAAATCTAATAGCTTCTCCCGTTTCAGTACTCTTAATCGACATTTGCCCGATTTGAATACCTAATATATTTTCTCTCTCTTCTTCAGGAAAAAAGCGACATAAAGTATTACAGTAAGACCATGATCTATTTGATCCACAACATAAAGTACATATTAATCCATTTCCATGGGTCAAACATGGCCTCTTGCCCTTTCTAATATTACATACTACACATTTTTCCATGAAACCACTACTCATTAATAAGTTATCATATGAAAAATCTTTTGCGAACAATATTAATTATAGTTTTAAGATTAGATTTATTAAATTTTTTTATTAAGAATTAATAGGATTCTTTTTCTTTTAATTTTTAGAATCTATGAAATCATTAAATGGAATGTAAAAATTTAGCAAATCATTTTTTTGATTAAAATAATAATTTTAAAAATTAATTTACTTAAAAAAAGCTGAAATATTAAAAATTGCCAAAAACAAATTCAAACTATTTAAAATCCAAATGATGTCACTCCTTTGATTTTTAACACAATCATATAAAATATAGTAAGATCAACAATACCAATTATCAGATTAATCATTTAATTGTACTAAAAATTTTCCATAATAAAAATCTTTATAAATAGAAATCCTCATTGTAAAACTACATACGGATCACTTAATTATTATTACTATTAAGTTTACCGATCCATATATTCGTTATATGCAGAGTTCCTCACCAGCAGGTTACTAAATCAAGTTACTAAATCAAATTTTGATCTTTAATCTGTATTATACACTCTTTATGGTAACCACAACTACATTACATTATATTATCGGTTAATGCATTTAATAGGATAGGTGTAGAGAGCCAATTGAAAATAATCATGAATTGTTTTTTTTTTTTTATTGTGGCTAAAATAATTATACTATACTCCCAATCGTTAAGTGTTGCTTCCCGATGAAGTATTACTTTGGAAGTGTAGTTTTATGTATACTTTTAAGTTTTGCGTTTATAGAACAATAGGTATATTTATTTATTTAATCATTATAAAGGGCATAACAGTTTACCATAAATATTAACATATAATGTCATTATGGTAAAATTTGTAGAAACTTTTTAATGTGGGTGGATAGTAATGGCTTTGAAAAAATGTGATGAATGTGGTGGTGATTTAAGCACTACCGCTACTAAATGTCCTCATTGTGGCGCTGAACGAGCAACTACTACCCAAGCATTATGTGCTTGCCTATGCTTTTTAGGCATAATAATATTCCTTATTTTACTATTGTTTTAAGTGCAGGAAATGTGTTTTAGGATGAAAATATACCCAATATGTCATAGAATACCAGAGCGAACATTCAAAATCAAAGGATACTACTTCCCAGTCTGTTCCAGGTGCACTGGAATATATATCGGAGCCATAATATATTATATCTTAGTCTATTTTTTCTATGTGGAGTATAATTTATATTTAATTTTATTAGCTGTTTTAATGGTAATTCCTACCTTTATTGATGGTTTAACCCAATTATTAGGCTATAGGGAAAGTAATAATAAAATTAGATTTATCACGGGTTTAGCTGCTGGTTTTGGTTTGGGAGTACTAGTTAAAGCTTTTAAATTCTTTTTATTAGGTGATTGGAATATATTTACTTTAATAAAATAGTTTAAAATGGAGGTTTGTAATAAATGGTCGAAAGAAAAAAAAGAATACCTGAAAAAAGTGCTGAAGCATCTGGAACTCCAGGAGGACCTACTTCATGGTGGGATAAAAGAACTAAGAACGAAAAAATAATAACTGGCATAGGAGGAATCTGCTGTCTAGGAATAATAGTATTATTAATATTTGGTGCAATGACACCAGAAGCCCCTTCTACAGAATCAAGAGAAATAGAAACAGTCACGCCAGAGGAAAATACAGGGACAGTCACGCCAGAGGAAGATACAGAAACCGAGGGTCAAAGACAAGCAGCAAAAATGGCTGAAAGCTACTTAAATACCATGCCGTTTTCACGAGAGGGATTAATTGAACAGCTCGAATACGAAGGATTTACACGCCAGGAAGCCGAATACGGAGTAGATCAAACTGGTGCTGACTGGAATAAACAAGCAGCAAAAATGGCTGAAAGCTATTTAAATACCATGTCGTTTTCACGAGAGGGATTAATTGAACAGCTCGAATACGAAGGATTTACACGCCCGCAAGCTGAATATGGAGTTCGGTCCGTTGGATTGTAAAATACAAAACGTCTGCCGGATGTGGGGTCAAATCTTCATACGGCTTCGACCCTACCGGCGAGGTTCTGATAAACCCACATCAGCGCCACACATCAGACTATATTGACTGTTGCATCATCACCACCATATCAATATGCGGCATGACTGGCTCAAAAACGCTGCAGTGCAAGTATGGTGTGATGGTGAGCCTACTCGAGCAACCACCATATCAGTGTGATACCAGGTGCACGCATGTGAGGATGTTAGACCAGGTCTACCTGCTGCATGTGACCTCAGCAGTGGTGGTGAGTTCGTGGACCTGCACCAGGTGAGGTGATGAAGCTGGACTTAAAGAAATAAACTTCGTAATATCGATAATAAGGATCATTCGTTATATGCAGATTTAACGAAGTTAGATATTACTATAATTTTATCTCCTGATACCAGGAAAAAACTGGAGAAGAAGGATATTAAAACCACACCCCAAATTTACCATAAAGTTGCTTTGAAAACTATTGGGACGAGTTAAAAAAGGACTTGGGTTTTGATAAAGAATAAGCACTCTTTTTAGCTAAAATCTATGATGTTCCCCGGTTAAGTTATGTTAATCCGGCTTTTGCAACCTTTCTGGTGAATTCAAATTATATTATTGTGGAAAAAATAAAAAATGCAACTCCTGATTGAATTGTATCACAATTTAGTAAAGGTAAATGTAAATAAAAGGTATTATAAAGGAAGAATAAACCCTAAAGATATGTAATTTCTGGTTAACGAAACGTTTAATATTTAATTAGCGGTGGAATGTTGATGATTACCATCCAAAATTAGGAGAT
>Ga0334895_1001178_pt1 | contig 28286 bp, 24 predicted proteins | sample GraSluR3_MG_7_FD_207229 | JGI IMG/M metagenome (GOLD analysis project Ga0334895, IMG submission 207229) | Sludge microbial communities from methane-producing bioreactor in Wageningen University, Netherlands - Granular Sludge_31_05-R3 | ecosystem: Engineered > Bioreactor > Anaerobic >... | reverse complement strand
CCTGGATTCCCGCGACTCATAACGAGGATGGCGGACTGAAGCCCAGCTTCTCGTAAATCACCTTCTGCTTCTCCAAAAGTTCACCGCAACGGAGTCGCTTACCGGGCATCTGGACACAGTCGATGACATCGAGCGTATCGAGCAGGCTTTGGATCGAATAGGAAGAGAACAGGTTCCCATCCTGCATCTTCTTCTTGATGTACGATATGTAGATCAATGCGATGAACTGGATGAAGAGCTTGCCTTCCAGGCTCTTCTGGGAAGAAACGAGGGTCCGTCTCATGCCCAGCCGGTCCTTGAGATCGTTGAAGGCCTTCTCCACCACATCCTTGTTCCTGTAGAGCTGGAGTGCCTCGATCGCATCCATCTTCTGGTTGCTGATGAGGGCGAAAAACCCATGGTATCTCTTAGCTTTCGCTACTGCTTCGGGAATGACTGCCGCCTTGGTCCCCCGCTTGGGTGTGGAGGTGATGGTGAAATACTTCTTGTACTGCTTCTCATGCTCTGCTACCCGTTTCTCGCTCTCAAGCTCAGAGCGCAGGGTGATCAGCTGAAGATCGAAGGCCTTCTCGTCCTCGGCAGCCTTGTCGATGTTGAAGAAATAATGGATATAGATTCTTCGCTCTTCAGAGATGACATCATTCTTATAGGGACGTACCTGCTCATAGTTCCAGGAAGTGAGTACGCTCTGGCAATAGAGCTCATAGGTGCTGTTGTAGTGATCAAAACTTCTGAAACCATCATACAGCGGCTCAAGGTTGTTCCGCAGGAATTTGAGTTCCATCGAAACAGACATCAGGAACTTGAGGTGCTCCTTATACAGGGCATCGATGTTCTCCTTGCTGTAGAATCCCCGGTCCAAGACCAACGAGACCTTCTCATACCCGGCATCCCTGAGATCACTGAGCAAAGGACTCAGTGTTTTCGAGTCGGGAATATTGCCTGCTAGTTGCCGGTAGTAGTACGGGAGCTGGGAGGTGCTGCCGAACACCAAGGCAAGATTGATCTGAGGAAGTCTGTCATGCTCCTTGTTCTTGCCGTATTTGACCTGTTTCAGCTGTTGCGAGTAGCTGGAGATGCTGGTCGTATCGTACGCCCAGTACTCGCCGTCAGCCTTACGTTTCTTAAGGATCGAGAAAAATTGCTGCCGGTGTGATTCCTCCACCGTTGCGAACAGCTCGCTGCTTCTCTGTGAAGGGATGTCCTTGCCAAATGGATGATGGTGCGTATCGGACCATTTGGTGAATCTTGAGAGCGGAGTACGATCTTCCAGAAGCAGAAAGTACACGATGGACAGAATCTGCCTGTAGGATTCACCGAATATGGTCTTCAGTCCCGAAGTGATGCCCAGTCTCTTGCCGATACAGTCGAACAGGTACGTGGCACCGTAGAATGACCTTTTAGGCAATACCTCAGGAGTTGACTTAACAACCGATTTGTTCCTGCCTCTGCCATCGGTTGGGATGATCTCACCGGTGACATCGTCAACACGTCCGATGAGAACCCGTTTGCTCCTGGATTGTTTGAGTTCCTTGACCCAGTACGATGTGGATTCATACGCGTAGGTGATTCCCGACCGCTTATCCTTCTGGTGGACAATTGCCATATCCTCTCTCCTCGTTATGTATTATAACTCATAACGAGGTAAAGAACAATAGAAATTGAGAAACAAACTGTAAGAATAAAAGAATTTATATCGGATTCAGCACCTAATTCTCGTTAGGTGTTTCGGGAAAGCAGGATTCATCAGTGGTACCTGGGTGTAAAGAAAGCATCACCATACATTGTCTGCGATTACATAACCAAGGGATGAAACATGAGGCCAGAATTACTGCATGTAATTCTGGCCTCGTAGTATCATGATAAAAGGCTATTTTACCAATGCCTGCATCTTTGCAGCAAGTGATGCTGCATCGAGTTTGGCATGCTGAGTCAATTCTTTATAGGTTGCTGAGTGGATGAATCGGTATGAACCATCATCCCGGTTCATGTTGACCGGTACCAGACGGCTGGTATCTACCGAAAGCTGTCGGTCTAAGATCATTTTCGCTGTGGCGTTCCATAAATAACCATTATTCTGTTCAGCAAAAACAATCGGCATTTTGGTTTGAGTCAATAACTGCTCAACGGTCTCTGGGTCGAAAGAAGGCATATCATACATCGCTGCAGCAACACCCGCTTCTTCCAACTGCCGTGCAGCTGCAAGTGCTTCATGACTCCCTCTTCCGCTGGAGATGATCGCCACTTTTGCATCGGCACCTCCTGCCAGCTGATAAGCCTTGCCATACGCAAATTCACCGGTATCGGCATAGAGGACCTTGCTTGCTGAACGCATAATCCGCAGATATACCATTCCCTTATTTCCTTCCATGATCCAACGTATGATCGAGACGAGCTGATTGGGACATGATACATCAATGATCTTCAAACCAGGAATGGAAGAGAACAGCAGATTATCATCATTACCCATGTGGGTCGCTCCGTTGACCTGTGTATCAAGGTTTGCAGCTGTCGCTACAAAGGTGAGATCAAGTCCATGACCATCTGAGAGCCAATTATTGGGATCTTCCATGGCTTCAGATCGTTCCTGCTGACTGACTGCTACACGCCTCATTACCTGCCAGTTGAAGAACGGACAGAACGTACTTACCCAAGCATTACCCCCAGCTGCTGCAACCGCTTCACCGATACACATCATATTAGCTTCGGCAATACCCACATTAATCGCACGATTCTGATCAACATACCCGACACCGCCCTGGAGCCCACTGGTGGATCCAAGATCACTGTCTACCGAATATACACGACTATCTCGGGCATAGAGTTTCATGCATCGGGTGATGACATCATTTGCCATAACAGTATCGGTAAGCTCAAATTTAGGAAGAGATTCCTCAACAGATATGCACTTGTTACGGGTAGGAACTTTACCGGTACGTACCGCAGCCCGACAGTCTTCCTTTTCATCAAGAGCGAGGTACATCTTCTTGCGTAGATCTTCAAGAGCAGATTTTGCATCTGCAGTTATTGATGCTGAATATTTCAGATAGGCCTGAGCACGATAATCGCGACGCTGCTGCTGAAGGGCAACTTCCTGCTGGTAGACCTTCGGATCCATAGTTACTTTATGCTTGTCCAGACCGCTGGAGAAAGCACCGAACCCCTTATAGGTTTCACAGATGATTGCAGTGGGTTTGCCATTCGGTGTTCCGAACGCAAAACAGTCCAGTGCTTCAAGGAGTTGATCATAACGAGTCCCATCAACAGTAACCACATTCCAGCCGAAAGCATCAAGCTGCTTATCCAGATTCTCCATACTGTAATGGAGCTTGGAATGATCATCCAGCTGCCCGTGGTTCTTATCAATGATGACACACAGATTGTCCAAACGCTTCTGTGGAGCGAACATGAAAGCTTCCCAGACAATCCCTTCCTGCAACTCACCATCTCCGGTGATCGCATAGACACGGTTTCCTCCGTGCTGTTTTGCATGAAGAGCAAAACCCTGTGCAACCGCAACACCCTGACCAAGGGGACCAGTGGCTACGGCAATACCGGGAAGAATCGGTCCGGGATGCCCATTGAGGATACTCTCCCGACTTCGGGAATTTTTCAGTACTTCAGGCGGAAAATAACCGACATCAGCATACACTGAAGCCATAGCAGCGACAGCATGTCCCTTACTGAGGACCATCATATCCTGATCGGCTCTCGTAGGATCCTGCACATCATAGTCCATATACCCCGCATAATAGAGGGAAACCATCGGCACAACAGCAGAGAATGCACCACCGATATGCACTCCCTTATCGACTGCGTCCATTCCCTGGTGCAGTATTGACAATCGGATATCTGAATCCTTGAGTTCCAATAATTTAATCAACCCGGCACGGTCGGTGACCTGGTTCGTTGTATTGCTCATGACCATCTGAGCCCTCCTTTCATAGTTGAGACAAGCAACAGCATATGGCTGGAGTGGACCACATCTGTTGCTTGTCTCTCAGTCATCAAATAATATGTGTGCATGAAAAGCTTTCAGTACAGGCAGGATATCACCCTCCTGCACGTACTGTGTTACCCCTTCAATGACTTGATCTTTCGTGCCTGCAGCAGATAGAGAATTCCATCTTCGTAGGCCCACTCCACATCCTGGGGAACTCCGAAGACAGCTTCAACTTTCAATCCGATCTCAGCAAGCTCATACAACTGCTCATCTGTAAGTGTGCAGTCAGTAATCAGGTTACCGGTCAGATCATATTTTTTCCGACCAATTCCCTTATCCTTATCAATGGTGACCATAATATTTTTATTCATCACCTTTTTTGTCGTAATCTGCATCGGTTCAGTTCTGCTGACAACAAAATAGTCGACGATTGCTTCACCAGAGACCAACGATTCTCCCAAACCCCAGTTTGCTTCAATCACAATATCTTTGCGATTACTCGTGATCGGATTAGCGGTGAATAACACACCGGCAACATCCGAATTAACCATTCGCTGCACTAGGGGGGCAATTACGCCTTTATCCTGGGGAATATGCTGCTGGTCCCTCCGATAGATACCTCGAGCAGTATACAGCGAAGCCCAGCAGTTACGGATATATGCGATGATTTGCTCTTCACCCTTAATGAAATGATACGTGTCCATCATACCGGGAAAGCTGGTGATATCACTGTCTTTCACCGAGACGGAAGAACGGACAGCCACAAACGGGTCCTCGCCCTGATCATTTTTCAATTCCTGTATGTTATCCTTGATTTCGTCAAGCAAATCCTGAGGAATAGGAGCATCAATAATCATATTGCGAATAGTTTCTGATTTCGCTTCAATGTCCTGGTAATTAGCAAAATCCATGGTGCCGATAATTTCCATGATCTGCGGCATCAGGTTATTGGTTTCCATTAAGTAATCCAACGCAGGGCCGGTGACATTGAATCCCTGGGGAACGCGAAACCCGTTCATGGTCAGTTCTCCGAGGTTTGCGGCTTTTCCACCGGTAATGGTCGCTTCATCTTTTCGTAAATCAGCGATCTTTTTTACATATCCCATAAGGGCCCTCCCCGATTTCATCCACACTGGTCTCATCAGATAACCAGTACAATTGAGAACCGTCGACAGTATGTACTAAGCGCCACTACTTATTACATCAATTATCGATTATCGATAGTCTATCACTGACATGAAGCTCTGTCAATAAAAAAATTGGCTACCGGATGAGGAACCCGGTAGCCCGATTGGTGATTATTTTGCAGCCAATTCTTCGGCAGTTTTTTTCACGGTTTTCACGATGCGGGTATAGCCGGTACATCGACAGAGATTGCCCTCCATCAGCTTCCTGATCTCAGGTTCCGTCGGATTACCGTATTCATCAATAACCGCTTTTGCGGTCATGATCATGCCTGGAGTACAGAATCCACACTGTACAGCACCCTCATCAATGAATGCCTGCTGCAATGGGTGCAGCTTTTCACCATCGGCAAGTCCCTCAATAGTTAGGATCGTACTCCCTTCGGCTTCAACAGCGAGCATGAGGCAGGAGTTGACCGGTTTACCATCAACAAGTACCGTGCATGCACCGCATTCACCTTCGTTACACCCTTCTTTCGCACCGGTAAGACCAAGATCTTCCCGGAGGAACTCAAGCAGTGTCCGGTTTACGGCCACTTCCCGGGTATATAATTCATTATTAACCGTTAAAGTTATTTCTTTTTTATACATGCCATCACTCCTGATTCAATGTTCCGTAAGCTGTCCGTACAGTTCGGGGTACGAGAAGACGGAGGAGATCCTTACGGAACTGCCCATCAGCTCTCCAGCTATGACGGGGAGATGCGTCTTCAAGAATGAGAGCACTACCACCCTCTACCGCTGCACGATCACTCAAATCCTTTCCAATATAATACGCTTCAGTTTTTGGTGCCCGAATGGGTGTCGGAGCACTCGTTCCCAGCGCAATACGCATTTCTGTACAGGTCTTTCCATCTGTATCCACTTCAAGGTAGACGGTAACACCGAGCAAAGCAATCTCCATGGCATTTCGACGACCGTATTTGAAATAAGCCCCGCCATACTTTTTAGGTGGTGGAGGTAGAATTACCCGAACTAGGATTTCATCCTGGGCAAGTACGGTCTTTTTCGGACCGGCAAAGAACTCAGCCAGGGGAACAGTTCTTTCTCCATTTACGCCATGTACTACACAAGTTGCCTCGAGTACCAACAGTGGTCCCACAGCATCCGCTGATGGTGCTGCGGTACAGATGTTTCCACCGATAGTTCCGCGATTTCTCACCTGTAAGGACCCAATGGTTCTTACACCCTGAACCAGCACCTGATATCGTTCGTTGATCACCTCGTTCCGTTCAATTTCATGGTGGGTTACTGCAGCACCCAGAGAAAGTCCGGCTTTTTCATCCCAGATAATTCCATGCATTTCAGGAATCTTTTTAATATCAATCACATGATCATAGACATGATCCCCACTGTGCAGTTTTGCATACACATCAGAACCACCTGCAACAACAATTGCCGATTTACCCAACTCTTGCTTGAGTACACATGCTTCATTAAGAGTAGCAGGTGCATGATAATCAAATTTAGCTATCATGATTTCTCCTCCAATCGCTTCCTGCAAGCTGCGAGAATATGCTCGCCCTTGATCGGAATTTTGGTCACCGGTACGCCGAGAGCGTGTGCTACCGCAGAAGCAACCGCAGACTGCGTTGCACACATTGCCGGTTCTCCGATTCCCTTAGCCCCATAAGGACCTTCGGGATGGGGAGAAGATTCGACGAGGCGCATCTGGATATCGACATCGGAATCCATTGATGTCGGGATCTTGAAGTCGACCATATTGCCATTCATCAGATATCCATCCTTATGGATGAACTCTTCAAGTAATGTATTACCGATACCCATAATGACACCACCTTCCACCTGCTGGAGACAGCCGAGAGGATTCAGTGCCTTTCCGATATCATGAGCCGCTACGACCTTGACCACACGAATTTTACCGGTGTCAGGATCAATCTCAACTTCTGCTGAGTTTGCTCCGAAGAACCACATGGCGGTCAACCGTTCAGTCTGATAGGTTTCCAGATCAGGCTTGTGCCAGATATTTGTGGTCTCGTAACTACCATAACCCAAAATAGGTTCACCGTTACGAACCAATCCATTCTTAGCCAACTCTGCAACATGAGCCTGTTTACCAGTCGGTTTCCCCTGTTCATCAAGCTGCACAATCAAACCGCCGCGCTGCACATCGACTTGCTCGGTAGGAACTTTCCATTTAAAAGCAATCCACTCTCGAAGTTGCCGCCTGGCATCATCTGCAGCTTTAATCGTTGCATTACCTAGGTGGAAAGTTGCACGACTGGAAGTCGTAGTCTTATCAAGCGGGGTATGGTCAGTATCGACCTGGACCGTGCTGATCAGATTAAGTGGGATTCCCAACTCCTCAGACACAATCTGCGGAATCACAATACCAACACCCTGACCAAGTTCTGTGGTTGAGTAGGCAACTACCGCACTGCCATCAAAGTTCATCTTTATGGTGGCTGACGTATAGGAAGGAGTTCCGGTGAACTTCATAAAGGTACCAAGCCCGCGTCCTCTGATCTTGCCATCTTCAGTTATCCAGCTGATCGGATGCCCATCCCAGCCGATTCCTTCTGCAGATTCTTTGAGACACTCTTTGATACCAACGGAGAAGAGTTTCTCACCAGTGGATGCACGACTGCCATCCACCATGACATTCTTCATTCTCACTTCGTACGGGTCCATCCCCAGCGCTTTAGCAACAGCATCCATCTGCTGTTCATGAGCATAAGAAGCTTCTGCAACACCAAATCCTCGCTGAGCGGTTCCCAGCTGCTTATTTGTTGCTACACAGTACCCATCCATTTTGATATTATCGACTTCATACGGCCCGGCAAGAATGACATTTGCTTTTAGCGTAACGGTAGGACTGATAGTCGAATAGGCACCTGCATCCCAGTAGTTTTCCGATTGCACGGCAAGAATTTTTCCATCTTTTCGTGCTGCTGTTTTGATCTTGAAATGGACTCCGGCTCGAACGGTTCCAGCCAGGAAATCTTCTTCCCTGCTGAATTGGACCTTTACGGGTCTTCCCTTGGTTTTCATAGCCAGAGAAATGGCTAATTGCTCAGCACGCAATTCCAGTTTTCCACCAAATCCTCCCCCAATGGGTGGTACGATAATACGGATTTTGTTCTCAGGAATACTGAGGGCTCGAGCCAATTCACCACGGATGTAGTATGGCGACTGACAGGGCGTCCATACCGTGATCTTTCCCGATGCATCCACTTTTGCAGTCGCCATGTGATTTTCGATTGCGGCATGGTGCAGAATCGCACATTCATACTCATTCTCAACCACCACATCAGCTTCAGCAAAGGCTGTATCTACATCACCCTTTCTCAGGGTAAAATGATCGTAAATATTAGTTCCATCGACCGGGCGGATTGTTTCCACGTGCGGGTAAGCGGTGAGCTTGTCATGCAGCAGAGGACTTCCCTCTTTCATTGCTTCAAGCACATCATTTACCGCGGGGAGCGGTTCGATATCTACGCTGATGAGTCTCACTGCTGCATATGCCTGCTCCAACGTATCTGCAGCAACGAGTGCAATCGGTTCTCCTTCATACCGGACCTTGTCGATGGCAAGGAATGTCTGATCAAGAATAGATCGACCTATCCGATAGGGAACCTCTTTTCCGGTCACTACAGCTCGCACACCCTCAGCCTTTTCTGCAGCTGATACATCCAGCGATTTGATAATGCCGTGGGGCACCTTGCTTCGAAGTACTGCGCCATGCAGCATTCCAGTCAATGAGATATCGGCACAAAACTGTGCTGTCCCGGTGACTTTGTCGTGGGAATCCTTCCGTAATTCCGGATTCCCTATCACAGTAAAATCACTCATACTATGCTCCTGTGCTCAGGCATGAGATTTGACGTACCCAAAATGCTCGTCAAATCCTAACCTGTGATACTGTTGTGCAACCGGCTCTGTACGTACGGTTACACCTCCTTCCAGTTCTCTTATTATACAACTTTTATGAATTGAATCCAATATTGCATACGTAGGGACTCCGTATTTATGAGCAGAAAGCTCACCCGGGTTCACCACGAGACAATCCCCCCTCCGCTCAATCGAGCTTCTGTGTGAATGACCGTAAAACACTGCATCATAAAATTCTGAGGCCACTGCCATATCAACAAGGTCATCATGATGAGTGAGAAAATAGCGCTGTCCTTCAGCAGCAAATTCCCCATAGGTACGAGGATGCAGCTTCATCGTGCTTTCCCGTTTCAGTGATTCCCGATAAATAGCAAGTTTGTCGCCATCATTATTTCCGAAGATGGCGTATACCGGAAACCCTGCTGTTGCAAGCATTCGGGCAATTCCTGCATTCATAAAATCACCAAGAAACAGCACCTGATCTATCTGCTGTTTACGCATATCTTCAATACAGAGATAAAGATTGTGGTAATTTTCATGGATATCAGAAAGAATTGCACATCTCACGTCTAGTCCTCCGAGTACGGGAATCGGTTCTGCCGTCCGTTTTGTACCGACATACAAAGTACTGCGGAACTCGTGGTATTACCTACTCTCGATTTTCGATTATAGATGAGTATCAGTATCCCGTCAACGTTTTTCCCCCGAATATCTCGGGTTTAACGGATAATGAGCGGTCCTGTAACCGGACCGCTCATCACTACATACCGTAGAGAGTATGTTCAGAAAAACTACATGTTCTCGATGATCTTATCAACTTCATCAAAGAGAATCTGAGGTGTCTTCGAACGGATCAGATAACAGGGGATGTCGCGAACGAGATCAGCAAGGAACGCTCCACGCTTCTGGCGCAGTGCATCATTGTCAAGAATCGGCATAGCCAACCCATCTTCTCCACTGAGCAGCTGATTCATACCCATGAAGTTCATCATGGAGTGATATCCCTGGTAAGCCTTCTCGAACTGACCCATTTCAAGAACCTTGGTATCGAAGTGTCCGTCAATACTCGGCTGAACAATCAGGTCGATCTTGACAGGCTCATCGTATGATTCGTAGGTAGGCTCCTTGTCGAAGAACTTGGCAACACCTTCATCCTGATCTGGCAGATCAGAACGTTCAGTTCCCTTTGCACGCTTCTTGATATAGACATTCTTTGAACCGATGATTGCCAATTTCTCTTCATTGACGACCGTTGTTTCGGTTGAGAACATCTTACCACCACGTCTGCAGCCTTCGAGCTGACTCATGCTCTTACCATGGTTGTTTTCTCCGCCAAGGAGCAGAAGACCCTTACCCTTGTACACAACCATTGAGGAGTGGAAAGGATACAGGCCAACATGATTGAGTTCCATGGCGATCATACTTACCAGAATCTTGTTGATTTCACCCTCTTCCCAGCGGCCGTCAAGAATGAGCTGCTGCCCGACATAGCTGATTGCTTTCTTAGGTCGATCGTAGTTCCAGATGATATCTGCCTTCCCCTTGGAAGGTTCATCATGCACGGTAACTGCTGCGAGACGGTAGTTAAGGAACGTGGAATCCTCAGTAACAACCGTACGTTCCGGTCCGCCGATGACGTCAACTCGTATTGCGGCATCGGCACATCTGAATTCAGTAGTAAAATAGTTCATTTCATTCTCCTCTCTATTTTTTACCCTTAGGATAACTGTGGTTTCATAATGACTTTCAACGAATTGTCTTTTCTTCCGTTGAAGATATCAAAGGCCTTTTTGTACTCTTTCAGCGGGAATTCGTGAGTAATGAGACGCTGCATCTCATTGGGGAACATCGCAGCGAGAGATATAGCCTTCTCAAGAGTGTTCGGATTCGCTCTATTACCGACCAATTCGATCTCTTCAAGCACAATTCTGCGAATGGGAACGGGAATATCGCCACCGGGGAGACTTACCATGGAGACCACCCCACCTTTCGATACTGAGTCGATCGCCTGCTGAATTCCCACCTGGGTTCCCGCACATTCGATGACTCGCTTAGCACCTTTTCCGTTGGTGAGTTCCTTTACCCGTGCAGGAACATCTTCTTCTCGGTAATTAATGCCGATGGCACCGAATTCACGAGCGACATCGAGGCGGAAACCGCTACCACTGACCATAATTTTCCCTGCACCTAAAGCTCGTGCACATAAAATAGCCATTAGCCCCTGTCCACCAGAACCATTGATCAACACATCATCACCCGGTTCAATGCGAGCTCGCAATACCATGTGCAGTGCAATGCTCAGCGGATCCATACATGAGGCTACATTAAAGTTCATTTCATCAGGAATTCTCGCGATGGCTTTTACATTCGTGCGCATGTACTCTGCATAGGCACCCTGACTGTAGTGTCCATACTGACGGTGCCCGAACTCTTCGTGACCGTAGTTGTCACATAAGGTATAACGACCTTCCATACACATCGCACAGTGACCGCATCCAACGTGGCTGATACCACACACACGATCCCCTTTCTTCCAACCGAGAGCTGCAGCATTCTCGCCGACAGTCTCTACTACACCAGCCCATTCATGACCGGGAATCAAAGGGAATGATTTCGGCCAGAAATTGGGGAAATCACCATTAATAATATGGGGGTCGGTGCCACAGATGGCGACTGATTCCACCCGACAGACAACTTCCATATCTGATGGAACTGGAATGTCAAGTGATACGAACTCCAGTTCATTCGGGGCATTCAGCTGAATCGCCTGCATCTTTTCACTTTTACTCATGTATATCCTCCAAGTAATTGCTAGAATTTATCATTCCAGTGAACCATGGGAAGACCCGGCACTGGAGCAGTAAAATAGGGAATGTTATTGCCACGTAGGCATCCGATATAAATGGTGGAAAGATCGGGTCCGCCAAAGGTGACACTGGCCATCCAGGGAGCAATCCCTCTTCCTGTTTCAAACAGGATCTCATTGGTTACCCGTTTTTCAAAAAAAGCATCATCAAGAGCTTTTACTTTTTCCGGATCTCCCTCATCAAGGAGCACTTTCAACTCTCCATCCGGGGTAAGGACGAACAATTTATCGGAATACACCATAGTTCCCCAGAGATTGCCATATATGTCAAAGGCAATGCCGTCAGGATATGCCCCGGTACCGAGGCTGGACGGTCCGAAAATTTCCCGGTTATGCAGATCCCCGTTATCATCAACACGGAATCTCAGGATTTTTCCACCGGTAGTTTCGACTACATACAGGTACTCTTCCTTTGCATCAAATCTCACTTCGTTGGTAAAATGAAGCCCGTCAGCAACGATGTGGGCACCCCGTTCATCAAATCGGATGATATACCCATCGTCAAGATCGGGAACCAAGGCATCGAGCCAGCTGGTAAGCCGCGTGGTTACCGTAATCCAAAGCCGATCTTTGGAGTCCCGCAGCACGAAATTCACCTTTCCAATCTTCCTTCCGTCAACATTATCCATCAAAACCTTGGTCTCTCCAGTACGTTTCATCACTTCAAGACAGTCAGTACCGAAATTTGAAATAAGAATGTCTCCATTACGGGCAAAAGCGAGTCCATTCGGGAGGGTTCCCTCGAAAAACCGATTCACCTTGTCGGACGCATTTTCAAAACCGACACCATGCTTCTGCGTGATGATCTGCTGCGACCCGTCAGGGAAGATATGAACCACACCGCCACGGGCATCAGCAGACCAGAGACTCCCGTCACGTTCCGCTAAAATACACTCAGGCCGTTGGAGATCTTTACCGGTAGTCCGGATCATGTCAGGTTCTAACGTAAAATCACGGATAGGATTATTTTTTAACATTGCTCCACTCCTTCATCAAAATTGATTTCCGGGTGGAACTCATACTCATCGAGACTCGTCTTCGGTGCAAAGAAACAGATCACTTTCATTTCAGTAGAGCCGCTGTTTCGCACCATATGCTTGGAACCTTTTTCAAACAGTACCGCGGTTCCTGCCTTCATGGGTTTGATGATGCCATCAACATATACTTTGCCTTCACCTTCAATGATGTAGATCAGCTCTTCACCATCAGGATGACAATGTGCCGGCTGAACCGTACTTCCGGGCTCCACACGCATCACACAACTTGAACAGAATTCTGGATCCAGACCCTCGCCATCTTTGGCAATCCATCGCAGATAGCGACCGGGAACTGCCTTTTCCGGAACGTCAGTTTCATGGATGATTTTCATAATATCCTCCTACAATGCCAAAGGGGAGACTATCGATTATCGATAATCTCCCCATCATCCTACAGCAGCCAATCTCTGTTGTCAAGCAGAAAGAGTCGATCAATTTCCCAGCAAATACGGACAGACCCAACTCCTTGATACGGTATTAATAAACCGTATCGGAACCGATTCAATTATTGACTTGCAGTTACTCCACCATCAGCAAATATGATTTGCCCTGTGACAAAATCGGAAGCTGGGGCGGCAAGATACATCGCCATACCACTGATATCCTCAGGTTCGCCGACACGACCAAGGGGGATACGCCCTACCAGACCTTGATAAAATTCCGGGTCATTCAGATATTTCGCAACCTGTTCAGTACGAATGAAGGTTGGTGCAATAGCGTTGACGGTGATATTGTATTTGGCCCATTCAGTTGCCAACTGCTTCACCATCAGATTCATACCACCCTTGGTAGTACAGTAAGCAATGAATCCACGGCGAAGACCCAACTGGCTTCGTACAGAACTGAGGTGAATGTGCTTACCACCTGAATTGTTTCGAATCTGGACTTTTGCTACTGCCTGAGAGAGGAAAAACCCGGATTTCAAGTTGACATCAAACAACGTATCCCAGTCCTCTTCCCGGTATTCTTCAGCAGGATTTTCGATCTGCATACCCACACAGTTGACCATAATGTCAATATTACCGAACTCTTTGGCCCGCTGTTCTACAAATTCAGCGGTTGCACCGAGATCAACAATATCCAATCCATAGCCGTATGCTTTTCCACCAGCAGCAACGATCTTTTCTGCAACTGCTTTGGTGTTCTCTTCTTTTCTGCTACAGACTAAAACGGTAGCACCCTGTGCTGCAAGACCTTCACAGATTGCAATGCCGATTCCACCAGCCCCTCCAGCAACAAGAGCAATCTTGCCATCAAGACTGAATAGATTCTTGTAATCATCCAATAATCCCATGCGGACCTCCTAATCTATTATCGATAATAGATACATAATACCAGATTAGTACACTCATGGAAACCTGTCAAACCCAACGTTGGTGCTTTTTCACAATTTCTTTCTCATGCATATACACTGACAAATCATGGAAAGATCGACAATTAGAGACGAATCCTGTATCGAGTATATTTTTGTGGACACCACAATGTATCGCATGATATATTATCGATTATCTATAGTTAATGGGAGTTCTATGAGAGATATCGTTTACTACAGTCCAAAAACCATTGCAGAAACACTGAAAATCCTTCAGGAATACGGAGAACAGGGACGCCTGTTCTGTGGCGGGACTGATACCCTCGTAAGATTTCAGAAGGGGGTCCTTGACTGTGACGCACTTATTGATACGAAACAGATACGTGATATAAGTGATCGGATCACAGAGGAAGAACACCGGATCATCATTGGGTCCCGCGTCACACTTGATGACCTCATCACGGAAAAACTCATCATCAAGCATTTCCCTGCTCTGCGAGCAGCAGCTTCCACCGTAGGGTCTGTGCAGATTCGTAATCGCGCAACCTTGACCGGCAATATCTGTAATGCTTCACCTGCAGCTGACACCATTCCGGCGCTGATGGTATATGGAGCAATGGTGCATATTATCGGTGGAACGGGAATCCGTACGGTAGGGCTCGAGTCCTTTTTTATCGGACCGGGGAAAACCGTCTGCGGACCAGCCGAGCTAGTGAGCGCGATCAGTCTGCCGATTCCGAACCGACCACATGCAGCAGCCTTCAGACGATTGACCAGAAGACGGGGAGTAGATCTTGCAGTAGTCAATACTGCCTGCGCTATTGATGCTGACGGTCTGGTTACGTTCAGCCTCGGTGCTGCCGGGCCCACTCCCGTAGTGGTTCGATCTGCAGATCCCGTCTTTACCGATCCGCAGGCAACTGAAGAAACACTCACGCAGAAAATTCGTGAAATGACAGACAAGGGAAAACCCATCACTGATATACGTTCAGGTGAGGAGTATCGAAAACAGATGCTCTTTCATATCAGCTGGCAGGCATTCGTGCAGGCACGAACCGATTATCTGAACAGGCAAGCTTAGAGGTCTTCACCTCTGAAGGATTGTATATGAGTACTACAGCTATCACGTTACATCTCACCGTCAATGGTATTGCCCATACGGTAGAAATCGAACCCCATGAAACGCTCCTGGAATTGCTGCGCGACCGATTGGGACTTACCGGCCCGAAAAAATGTTGCGGTGAGGGGGAATGTGGAGCTTGTACCGTGATACTGAACGGCAAATCAGTCAATTCCTGTATCATCCTCGCTGCAGAGACGGAGGGAGCACAGGTGACCACAATTGAAGGTCTTTCTCACGATGGACAACTTGCTATCATCCAGGAAGCATTTCTTGATGCAGGGGCTGTCCAATGCGGGTTCTGTACGCCTGGAATGATCATGGAAGCCCATTACCTGCTATCGATACATCCTTCACCATCAGATGAAGAGATTCAAACTGCGATGGAAGGGAATCTCTGCAGGTGTACGGGGTACAAGGCAATCAGAGAAGCAATCAACATTGCGGTCAAGCGGGGGTATCAGGCATGAAGAGTATCGGTAATTCAGTACCGCGTTCCGGAGGCAGAGAACGGGTTTCCGGCAAACAACGGTACGTAGGCGATATCAAGCTTGCACAAATGGTTCATGCGAAACCGGTTTCGATCAACTGTGCACACGCACGAATTACCGGTATCGACACTTCAGAAGCGGAAAAAGTATCCGGAGTACTCGCTATCATTACCAGTGAAAATATCACCCAGCCGATCAAGCGATACGGACCGACATATGCTGACAGGCCATTGCTTGCCGATAACATGGTACAGTATCATGGGGAACCTGTGGCACTGGTTGTTGCAGAAACTTCTCATGCAGCAGCAGTTGCGGCCTCTCGGGTAGCTATCTCCTATGAGGAACTCAAACCGATTCTTACGGTAGAAGAGGCTCTTGATCCTCATGCGGAACTCGTTCAGTCGCCGCAGCTCAGAAAAAATCATCCATTAAGAAATACGAACATTCTGGATCACTGGGATTTTGGGTGGGGTGATATCACGCAGGCACAGCCTGATATCACAATTACCAATACGTACCGCTTCAATCAACTGGCACACTTTGCTATCGAACCTTACACCTATATCGCAGATGCCTCTGCAGATGTTATTACGGTGTATAGCCCTACACAAAACCCGTTCCGGCTCCAGAAAAGTATCGCAGATACGTTCGAGTTGCCGCTTTCACATGTGGTCATTCATGCCCCGGATCCGGGCGGAGCCTTCGGTGGAAAGCAGCATCCGAAATTTGAACATATCTGCGCTTATGCATCACAAGTAGTTCAGCGCCCGGTTCGCATTGAACTCACCTTGGAAGAATCGTTTCAGGCTGCACGCAGAAGTGCCGCAACCATTACTATGACCAGCGGCTTCACACACGACGGAATCTTAGTGTCCCAAGACATAGAGACATGGTATCTCGCCGGGGCTTATGCTGATATTGCACCGCGTGTAGCATCCAAGGGAAGTTATCTGGCTGCCGGTCCATATGTAGTTCCCCATGTACGTACCAGTGCAAATGTGGTGTTGTCGCATACCGTACCCAGTACCGCCTATCGGGGATTCGGTAACCCACAGGTAGCCTGGGCTTATGAATCACAAATGGATGCTGCTGCAAAAGCGTTGGGACTCGATGCTGTCGAGATACGTATGAAAAACCTTCCGAAACGGGGCCAGGAGTTTATTGCCAACGACAAACCGGCAGACGGTATCTGGTCTCAGACACTCCAAAAGGCTGCTGATGAAATCGGCTGGAACAAACCGCTGCTTCCCGATCATGGGCGCGGCATTGCTCTCGGCATAAAGATGGGGGCTACCTCCGGAGCATCGTATGCCATTGTTCGGCTGCATATGGATGGAAGCGCTACGGTCTTTTCCGGCACATCAGATATGGGCCAGGGGGCACGAACGATCTTCACTCAGGTAGTTTCTGAAGAACTTGGTGTCCCCTTTGAGAACATTGACATGGTCATGGGAGATACGGAAAAAGTGCCATACGACCTACAGACTTCGGCAAGTCGATCCACGGTATTCATGGGGACGGCAATACAACGTGCTTGTGATGATATCAGGGCGCAACTCAAGAAACTTGCCAGTGAAGCCTATAAGATTGAAGAACAGCAGATATCCGTTGAGTCAGGGACGGTACACCTGTCCGATGGTATCTGCAAGACCTATACGGAACTGTTGAAAGATCGGTTCGGCAAATTGGGGGGCGAAGTCATTGGGGTTGGCCAGATGCGCAGTGAACTGGTAGCCGGTCATCCACTCGGCGGCCAACCGGCATTCTATGAGTTTGTCTGCTGTGCCGCTGAAGTCGCTGTTGACCGGAATACTGGAGAGATTGCGGTGGACAAGCTCTATATCATCAGTGATGTCGGGAAAGCACTGAACTCACAGCATGTAACGATGCAGGATGAAGGAGCCGCGGTAATGGCTGTGGGCCATACCCTGATGGAACACTACATCTATGATGAGCATGGACGCATACGTAATCTCGGTGCTCTGGATTATCGAATCCCTACGATTAAGGATATCCCCCGGGATCTCCGTTCGTATCATATTGAAAATCATGACGGCCCGGGCCCGTATGGTGCAAAAGGTATGAGTGAAGGGGGTACGCTGAGCGTATCACCGGCCATCGCATCAGCAGTGGAGCAGGCTACGGGTGTCCGCATCAGAGACCTACCGCTCACTCCTGAAAAAGTCTGGAAAGCATTGCAGGAAATAGAACAGTAGGTATGAAAGGTATTCATACTAAAAAGGACAGCCGGTTCTCTGTGCAACTGGCTGTCCTTCTGTTATAAACCCGATTGTTACTTATTTAGGCATTACCGGCATTTTTGCAGTAAGCTTGCGATACAATGCACGGATGTTATTGTTAGTAACGGTATCAAGCATGTATTCCTGACCTACATCCACCGGGAACCGATCTTTGAATCCCAGCTCTTTAGCACACTGTTCTTCTGACCAGCCTTTCCCCACAGCCACAGCAATCTGAGTGACCCATTCCAGAAGGAATGCACGCTGCACATACAGTTCCTGCTTCGTACAGACGGGACCATGACCGGGAACGATCATATCAACATCCACTTCAAGCAGACGATCGATTGAGGCGATCCATTTCTCGATATCTGATGCATGCAACCAAGTCTGAACATTGTTGAAGACCGTATCACCAAGGAACATCAACCGCTCTTCGGGGATGATTACTGCAAGCTGTCCCGGAGTATGTCCCGGAGTATGCAGGATCTGGAAAGTGTGATCTCCAACGCACAACTCGATATCACCATCGATGATGATGTTCGGCTTGTTGGGTTTTGCGAAATAATCCTCTTCACTCGGGAAAATCTTCTCTCCTTCCGGATCATCGGTAGGAATAGCCTCTTTAGCATATGCGTACGGATTAATGTCGGGATGAACCACCATAAAGTCATCATACGTTGCCCGGTGAGCAAGAATGTTCTTCACGTTGTCGAAATAGTAATTCCCAAAAATATGATCGACATGATGCTCGGTATTGATCAGGTATTTGATCTCACCGTGCTTCAAGGCTTCTTCCCGCATCTTCACGGCATAGGTAGGAAGCTGCGGAGTATCAATTACCACTACCCCTTCGCTGGTCACGACAAACCCGGGAACACACCCGCGAACATCATCCTCAATAAATACATTCTTCGTAATACTCTTGATCATATGTCTCTCCTTCAGATCAGCATGCATCGTGTCCCCTGGCAAGATTCATTCCGTTGTTCACAGACCTGCTTCATCCAAAAACCTTGGTAAAAAACCAGATGCATTTATTTCTCGATAATCGATTATACAGTATGATTTATAGCATTTCAATGAGTTTCATACAAGATGCTCATACTTTACCTAACACATCTGTTGGGACGAATCTTTCTGATATATCATGAATATTTTTACAGATATATATAACCAATGCCCCATATGTAGATAAAAATAAAGCATTGTCCATCTGAATTGCACCTGCTATAGTACGAGCAGTTATGGCACTGTAGGAAAAAAAATGGAAACAAAGACACTCAGGCAGGGCATGGTACCCCTGTTACTGATCATTCTCATCTTCTTCTTTCGCGGGTTCTCCAGAGCTCTCCTTTCCCCCCTGTTGTTGGACTTGGAACGGGAATTTTCCCTATCGCACACGCAATCAGCAAAGTTTTTCATCTACTTCAGCCTCGGGGCTTCTGCAGCTACCATTCTATCGGGTTTTGTTTCAGCCAAATTACGACACCGAGGCACCGTAATCCTCTCTTCGATAATTCACATAGCTGCTCTCCTGTTCATGTCGAGCTCCGTCTCTGCATGGATGCTGCATTTGGGGTTGATCATCATGGGAATCGGATCCGGGTTATATCCTCCTTCAGGGATGTCGATGATTACCGGGATGCTGGAACAACGAGACTCGCAGAAAGCCCTTGCCTGGCATGAACTGGGACCGCATTTCGCTATGGCCACGGTGCCGCTGTTTACGGTGGCGTTACAGCCGCATCTTTCCTGGCGGGGCTTCTTTGCGGTAACAGCCGTGGGCTATCTTATTGCCACATTGATTTTCAACCGCTATGTAACCGTGGGCTATGAAGCAGGAGAAAAACCGACATTTTCCAATCTGCTCCCATTGATCCGCCTCCCCTCATTCTGGATATTCATGCTTTTTCTCGGGTTTGCATTGGGCAGCATTCAGGGAATTTATCTGCTGATCCCCACGTTCATGATTACCGAGGCAGGATTTTCACCCGTATATACGAATACAGTTTTCGGGATATCGCGCTTCATTCCCATCGCTTCACTACTCATAGGGGGCTTCATTCTCGGCAGAATGGGAATAAAGAAGACTCTCTTTGTCATGATGATTTTAGCAGGCGTGAGTATTGTCGGTCTTGGCATCTTTTCGGGCCCTCTGCTTACTTTCGTGATCTTCCTCCAACCGGCATTCGGTGCCCTTGCCGTCCCTGCGGTCCTTTCCGCAATTTCTCAAACAGGACCGAAAGCTTCAAGAAATATTGCGCTTTCCATGACCATCCCGGTAGCTTCGTTTATGGGAAATGGGGGAATCCCCGCATTTGCCGGATTCATGGGTGATGCAATCTCATTCTCAGCCGGTTTTATCGTAATTGGAATGATTATGGTGGTGTTGGCTTTTCTCTCAATCTTTATCAGACTGGGTACTCACGAGGGGTAATTGTCCCCTCTTTATTCCACTTTGCTTTCGCTATGATACTATCGATTATTTCAATCGACAATTTTGTTAACCTAATATCTTACAAATAGTTGTACCTTTATTCTTTACCATCAAATATGATATATCATATGCTCTCTGCCCTATTCCTAGAGTTTCGGTATATTAATGCAAAAAATCCTTGACAGCAGAGCAATCTGGCCTCAGAATAGGTTATCGATAATCGATACTATATAAACGTAATTCGTTTATGTAGAGGTCTGTGAGCTGTCAGCTCCCAACGGGGAGGTTCAGTCAGAACAGGCCATAAAAACGTAACGAGGAGCAAAGTTGGTATGTCATTCATCACAGATTCGTTAATCCTAGGTGTTATTCAAGCAGCTCCATTGGTGTTGGCCGCCGCGGGGTTTACCATGATTTTTTACCTCAATGGGTTCATCAATGTAGCTTATGCTGAGAGTATCACCATGGGAGCCTATTTTGCGATCATCTTCAATACCATGCTGCATGTGAATTTCTACGTCGCGATCATCCCTTCAGCACTGCTATCGGGAGTTGCGAGTGTGATCACCTACCTGCTGGTCTTCAGACCGGCCTTTAAACGTGGGGTAAGCAGTACCGAGATGATCATTCTTTCTGTCGGACTTTCTTTCTTCATCCGATATGCAATCCAGCTGATTTTCGGTGGATTGCTCTATTCGTTTGAAGTAGCAAGTCCTGCGAGTGTACAGATTCTCGGAATCGGTATCACCACTATCCAGATGACAGCTATCTTACTGGTAGCAGCTATCGTCATTGGACTGTACTTCTTCATCTATCGGACAAACTACGGACAAATGATGCGTGGTCTGGCAAACAATGAAGAATTGGCCATGGCAAGTGGTATTAACCCGGTGAGAGTATCGATCCTCATTTGGTTCATAGCAGGAGTGCTTGGAGGACTTTCCGGGGTTTTCTACGGTGTGTTCTCATTTGTGAATCCATCAATCGGCTGGTCACTGATTCTGATTATCATCATGATCACCATTGTCGGCGGAATCGGTAATGTAAAAGGAGCTCTCATCGCCAGCTTGCTTGCTGGAGTGGTGATTGCCGGCGTCACATTGCTGGTTACACCAATCTATGGAGAAATCATTCTTCTTGTGGTGTTTATCATCGTGCTGCGCTTCAAACAGGTAAGGAGGGTAATCTGATGGCAGGTTCGTACTACTTCTACATCTTCTCAAACATGGCGATTTTTGTAGCTCTGGCTACCCTACTTCATCTGCAGTTCGGACGGACGGGTATCGTCAATTTTGGTGTGGTTGGTTTTTTTGGGCTGGGTATGTATGGTTTCGGGGTGTTTCTCATTCAGCTCAACATCCCCTACTTCATTGCATTACTGATGGCAGTGGCTTTAACTGGTGTTATCTCATTTCTTTTGGGTCTGGTTATATTAAAATTAGACAGTCAGGAAGTGCTGGTTGCCACCTTGGCATTTGCCACGATCATCGCTGATCTCGTGGTGGTGCAGAAAGGAGTCACTAAGGGAGTTATCGGTCTTGGCTCAGTACCATTCCCCATTCAGGCTGGCCTCTATTCACAGCATGTATTCTTCATTGTGGTGCTGATCATCGCAGCGTTGCTCATCATGTATGCGAAGAAACTGGAACAATCACCCTACGGTCGTCTGTTAATCAGTATCCAGGATAGCGAACTGCTTTCCCAGAGTCTGGGAAAGAAAACCTTCCGGGAAAAGTTGATATTCTTCACTATCACCTCTGCAGCAATGGGATTGCTCGGTGCCTTATATGCAGCAAACGTACACTTTCTGGTACCACGCTTGCTGGGACCGGGAACCACTTTCACCATCTGGATTGCGTTGATTATTGGTGGTCGTAAGAAAGTTTTCGGCGGACTCCTTGGTGTACTGGTTACCGTTGGTATTTTTGACTTCCTCGTCGAAACCTATGTACCGATTCCCACCGGACAGGCACAGTTACTGCCAGTCATTAAGATGATGGTGTATGGATTGACGCTACTGCTGGTATTGATGTTCAAACCGTCAGGGCTGCTTGGTACCAGTAAGAAAACAACAAAGTAAGCGAAAAGGGGCACGAGTACATGTCTGGAAAACTATGTCTGAAAGATGTAAAGAAAAGTTTTAATGGCCGGGTGGTCGTCGATGTCGGCGATGTCACCTTCGGAAATCACCGTATAGAAGGACTCATCGGCCCTAACGGCGCGGGAAAGACTACGATGATGAAGCTCATCACCCGTCGTCTCAAAGCTGATTGTGGTGTGATTACCTATATGCGTGATGGATTTGATGATGTTGTAGTGAATCCTCACGAAATGGAAGATATGGCACGAATGGGCTTGGTAAGAACAAACCAGATCATTCATGACTTTGCCAGCCTTACCATTCGTGAATCACTGTTACTTTCTCTTGCAACAGATCATCACGAAAAATTCTACAAGATTTTTAATGATAAACAGCTCCGTAAAGAAACTGAGAAAGAAATCGAGTGGTACCTGGATTATTTCTATTTTGAAGATCCAAATGGACACGCCCTTTCCGGCGGAGAAAAGAAGTTATTGGATATCATCCGCTGTCTGGTGTTGAAACCGAATTTCCTGCTTATGGATGAGCCGACTGCCGGATTACCCGAGGATGTCACGATCAAAGTGATGGAACTGATGAAGAAAAAGGCTCAGGACGAAAATATTTCGGTTTTGATCGTAGAACATGATTTGGATCTGATCTGGAATCTCTGCGAATATGTCCACTTCATGGCTGAAGGCCAGGTGATGATTCAGGGAACCCCGGAAGAGATTAGAGCGAATGATATTGTTGCTGAGAAATATATGGGGGCTGCGGTATGTTAAAAGTAGCAGAGTTGGAAAGTGGATACGGCGAGATCACCATTCTGAAAAAAATAAGTTTTGAGATGCAGCATGAGATCTTTGCAGTCCTTGGAGCAAACGGTGCAGGAAAAAGTACTCTGATGAAAACTTTGGCAAAGCTGCTGCCGGTAAAGAAGGGATCAATACGGTTCTTTGATGAAGAGGTCTCCCAGATGCCTCCCTATGAACTTGCGGCTCAAGGGCTTGCATATGTTCCACAGGAAGGAAACGTATTCCCCAATCTGTCAGTGAAGGAAAATCTCTCCATAGGAGCATTGATCGGGGAACGGGATAAAGAAGAGAAGATGGAAGAGATTATCTCCCTCTTCCCTGATATCGCTGATCGATTTAATCAGAGTGCAGGAAGCCTCAGTGGAGGCGAACGGCAGATGGTGGCTGTAGGGAGAGCATTGATGCAGGATCCAAAGGTGATTTTGCTTGATGAACCTACTGCGGGACTTTCACCGAAATACGTCGATAACTTCTTCTGCCGTATTGAGGAGATTCATAAGACTAAGGATGTATCGGTGCTTCTTGCCGAACAGAATGCCGTCAAGGCACTGGAAATCTGTGATCGAGTCATGCTGCTGAGTCTGGGAAAGATCGTCAGCATCAGTGACAAACAGGATATCGATATCGAAAAGCTTCGTGAAGGCTATCGAATATAACTAATTGGTCAGTAAGAAGGAGGTTTGTAAAACGACTGACTTACTACGTATCTAATTTTATTACAATCTTTTTTAGGAGGACTCACAATGAGAAAAAGAGGGGTTACGAAAATTGCAGTTGTGCTGATTATGCTGATTGCACTGACAACAAGCCTGTATGCTCAGGGACAAGAAGAAGGGACTCAGCCAATCAAGGTTGGACACCTTACCTATCACACGGGAGCATTTGCAGATGTAGGACCATGGTTTGATGCCATGACTGAATTCAGCCTTGACATCATCAACGAAGATCCCCCACTGGGCAGAGAATTCGTTGCGGTTCATCAGGACATCGGTACCATCGGTGAAGCTCAGGCTGCTCGTAAGCTTATTGAACAGGACAGAGTGGAAATCCTTTTCTGTGCTGCACATGAATATCTTTCGTACCGTGACTGGATGCTTGATTATATCAAGGCCAATGATGCTCCTTTGATGCCGAGTATTCACGGCGGCGGTATCCAGCGCCAGTATGGTGGAACTGTTGAAGAGCCGATCATGCGCGGAGCTCCCATGGATTCTGGACAGGCAGTAGCTGCTGTTCTTAAGGCAAAAGATATTGGAGCAAAACGTGTTGTTATTGTAGCAACAGAAATTGAAGGCAGTCAGTTGCAGCTCGAGTCAGCTCTTGCAGCGGCCGATGCTATTGGATTGAACGTTGTTGACCATTTCAGCGTTGTTCCTGAAAAGAATTCCTACCGTAATGAAGTACAGAGAATTTCCGGAACCAATCCGGATGCCCTGTTGTTCTTCAGCCAGGCACAGGATGGTGGAACACTGGTAAAACAGTCGGCTGAAGCCGGATTGTCATTGTATGTTATCGGTACAACCGAGTGGTTGGGACAGGCATTCCCTGAGACCGCTGGTGAAGATGCTCTGAACTCACACAAGGCTGTCTGGATTTCTGGGTTCACGTACGTTGATGGTCCCGCATGGGCTTGGTACGAGCCACGGTTGACCAGTTCTGAGTATGCTGAAGTAGTCGGCGATCCTGCGAACTCCTACAATATTCAGTACACTGATACCCTTATCATTACCGCTCTTGCTGTTGAGCAGGCCGGTTCTTTGAAAGCCAGTGATTGGGTTCCTGCAATGAGATCTGTTGCTATGGCACCAGGAAAGAAAGTCAGTTCGTATGCTGAAGGTCTTGCGGCAATCCGCGCCGGTGAAGAGATTGACTATGAAGGTCTTACCGGTTCATTCGACTATACTGAAACCGGTGTTGTATCCGGACTGTTCGGTATCTTTGAATGGCAGGATGGCAATCTGGTCCAGGTTGACCAGATCGATGACGTTGAAGTCCTGAAGTATGACACACTCTAATAGTTACTAGTCATTTGATATCTTGCCCCCTGGTTTATTATTTCGCTCCAGGGGGCTTCATGTTTCAGGATGACAGATATATTAGGGATGAATTTGTACTACTGTGTAATTATCGAAAATATGTAATCCATAATTGACACTTGCATGATGGTGCAGTAACCTATTGTGGAATCATTAACAATGCAACAAAGAAGTAGGAATCGAATATGGCAAAAATAGGGAGCACAAGACCAAGGTTTATCAAAAAAGTATTGAGTGAACAGATTAAAGAACAATTGATGGAGGATCTGCTCCACAAGAAATATAAAGCGGGAGATCGTCTTGTCGAGAGCGCCCTTGCGCGTGAGTTCAACGTCAGCCAGGCACCGGTCCGTGAGGCAATTAAAAGTCTTGTGGAGATGGAGTTACTTGATTTTGAACCTTATAAAGGGATTACCGTACGATCCTTTACGGTGAACGACTTAAGCGAAGTCTTTATGGTACGGGCATCCCTTGAATCACTCGCTGCACGATTGGCAGCAGAACACATTACCGACAAAGAACTGGAACATCTCGAAGAGATTTTAGACAATATGCTTGAAGCAGCAAAGAATGGGGATGTGGTTAACAGAACCGCTTTTAACAATGAGTTTCACGATGCAATCATCTGTGTTTCTGGAAACAAGCTTATTGCTCGACTTTCTAGGAATCTTCGATTTGCATCATGGTCGCACACTTCAGGATCATTGACGAGTATGGATCATATCGGCATTGCAAAGCGACATACTCTGATTATCGATTCACTGAGGAGCAGAGATCCTGATCGGGCTGAAAAAGTGATGCGTGATCATATCATGAACAGCTTCAAAGGCCTTGTTGAAAATCTGAAGAAACAGGAACTTGCCGAGCTTGCGGAGTAAGAGTCTATCGATATCCGCGCTCTTGAAGGGCTGAATAGCTTTCGCGCAGCCCATCTAGTGTTTTTACTTCAATGACCATGGGAATCTCGTTGTCTGCAGCAAGGCTGAGAGCCTTATCGCAGTCAACCGTACCGGTGTACAATGGTCTGTGATCTGTTCCGTCTTTGGAATCATGCAGGTGAATTTCCCGAATCCTGTCCAAGTGATCAGTGAAAAATGGAGTATCAACGAGTCTGGCCGTGGTATCGTGCCCGAAATCCCAGGTAAGCCCGATATGTTCACAGCTGAGGAGCATTTCCAGGCCCTTGCTGATGAAAGGCAGATGAAAGTTCCCGAGATTCTCCATGCATAACGTGCAACCACTATCACCAAGAACCATATCCAGCGCACCGAACACATCTTCAAGTGCGTCAAAATATTCATGATCATACCGATCGTAAATATAGACCTTCTCTGCAGGTAACGTTACACCGATACCACTGTTCATATGACAGACAATCCGTGTTCCCGGTTTCACTGTGGCTGTGAGAGCAGCAATCATAGAAAGCGCAGCATCACGCAGCTCTGACTGGAGAGAACCGAGATCCAATGGTTCAGGTAAATGGAAAGAATATCCAAGCCCCTCCCCTTCCAGACGATTCAATACATCATGTTGTAGCAGTACGGGAAGGGTATACTGCGGAAAGTTCGTGTTCAATTCAATAAAATCATACCCAGTATCCTTACAGAATCGGATCAGATCATCATAGGTTTTACATTCCATAGGGGTCGGCATACCAAAAGAAATAGCACGAGGATTCTTCATCTTTTCTCCATTCATAGCATGACCGTACCGCATTAATTCATATTGTTCCAGTCAGCTCGATTCGTTCACCTTTACAAAGCGATGGTGCTACCTGTCGGCAGCACCATCAATTACATTACGTTATACAATCACACGTATTGATCAATAATTAGGCAAGAATGGTTACTACGCCCTTGTCTCCATCAACACGAATCTTATCACCGCTCTTGATTTCACGGGTTGCAGTACCGGTTCCCACAACAGCTGGCATCATGAATTCACGAGCAACAACTGCTGAGTGAGAAAGAACACCACCACTATCGGTAACAATACCGGCAATTTTGGAGAATACAACGACCCATGCGGGGTTGGTCATGATACAAACCATGATATCGCCCTGTTTTACTTCGTTGAACTCCGCAGGGCTCTTAACCACGCGGGCAATACCTTCAACAACACCAGGAGAAGCAGGAAGACCCTGAACTTCGCCCTTCACCTTTGCCTGTGATTCACGTTCGAACTTCTCAGGATATCCCCAGAGAGTGTGGTACGGTTCCTCGTACATATTCTGCTGAGTAACAGTTCCAACCCAGTCTCTCGGAGTGATCTGCTTTGCCTTTTCATTATAAGCCTTAGCATCAGCAATAATCTTCCGGCCAGCATAGTTTTCAGGATCAGCTACGTAGCGGCGGAGTTGCTCGTACTCAAGGTACATGATGTCTTCAGGATCATCAAGAAGACCCATCTCAACCATCTTGCGAGCAACGCGAAGCAGTACGATACGCATGCGAGCGTAGGTACCCTGGTCGAAATAGAAGTGGTGGTCAGGAGTAAGCGGAAGCATGGAAAGGTTGAGCGCCAGAGCGTGCTCAAATTCTTTCTTCTCTTCTTCCGTTCTATCCTTGATCTGATCACGCAGGTATGCGATAGCACGATCCTGTTCAGCAATACACTTGTCATAGACTTCGTTGTAGTCGAAGTTGGAAATAAGATAACTTCTCAGCTGTTCAAGAATAGGTTTCTGATCTTCAACGTAGAGAGGGAATACATATTCATGCGTGTAAACAGCCTTGTAACCGAATTCCTTGGCATATTCGAATACATCATTGAGGAAAGACTTGCCCTTTTCGCTCTTCTGAAGTGCAGCTTCAATATCTGAAGGATCTTCATTATCTTTGAAGATTTTATTCAGATCACTATCCTTTCGG
>Ga0334895_1001164_pt1 | contig 28644 bp, 27 predicted proteins | sample GraSluR3_MG_7_FD_207229 | JGI IMG/M metagenome (GOLD analysis project Ga0334895, IMG submission 207229) | Sludge microbial communities from methane-producing bioreactor in Wageningen University, Netherlands - Granular Sludge_31_05-R3 | ecosystem: Engineered > Bioreactor > Anaerobic >... | reverse complement strand
TGATGATAAGATGAATGATGCTGAGGGCAGGCAGGAGCCTGATGGGCAGGCCGAAAGTGCTTTTGCCAAAATACTGCGGCACTGGGAAAGTAAAACGCCGGAGGAAAGACAGGAGCACTTAGACAAACTTAATCAAAGACGTGTTAAGGAGAAGATGAAGGAGATTGCAAGAGAGGATGAGGAGGAGAAGAGGGAAGAGGAGGATTTATGATCTGACCGGTATGATCTTCCTGCGGTTGGGTGAGGGACGATAACTCCGCTTATAGAAGAGGGTTTTTATCCGGTTGCCGCCAGTGTCAACTTCCTGGTTTACTGACGAAATACGGATATCAATAGTGAATCGGTAATCATATTGCCGGAGATAATATTCAGGAAGCAGGTTACTTCATAGGAGTAGGCGGTAGGGCAAAGGGTTGCTGGTTACTGGTTGCTGGTTGCTGGTTCTAGGGGCTAAATGCTCAGGGCGCAAAGCGCAGAGCGCAGGGGAAAGGCAAACAAAGGTACAGGTAAAGGTCGGCCGGGAAATAAAAACATAAAAAACGAAGAATGTTAAGTGCAACAGAGAAGGTAATCAGAAACTACATTGAGGGAATCAGGCCCCCGATAGAAATTAGAGATAAACTGGATATTGGTTTTTCTTTCGTGAATAATACCCTGATTGTTTTTGAGATTGTCCCGTTCTTTATGGACAATTCAAAGAAGATAGAGAGGCCTGTTATAAAGGCTCATTACATCAAATCGCAAAAGATCTGGAAGCTATACTGGATGAGGGGCAATATGAAATGGGTTTCGTATGAGCCCTTTCCTGTAGCCAATAATATTGAGACAATCTTCAGGGTACTGGAAGAGGATGCTTATGGTTGCTTCTACGGGTAGGTTCTTTAACTGCATTTTAAACTGTTGTCTCTTTTATGCCGGCAAGAATATGCGCTATTAAACTCCTGGAATAATCAATAGTCACACCTGATTCTCTTGCCAGTAGTTCATCCAGACTATTTGGATTACTGTCGCTTAGTCCTCGCTCAAGAATGTTTGTTACTCGTTCAGTAAGCTTCTTATTTCCAGAGGTTATCTTACCTATCTCTCTGCCAAGGTATTGTGCTGCAATCTCATCCAATTCATTATCTCCAAACAAATCGTTGTGGTGTTCAAAGATTGCATCTGAGTTAAAATGGAAGTAGTTTTTAAGATCTTCAAAAATATAACTGTCTTTAATCATTACTCCGAAATCGATGTCGCTGGTTGCTCTTTTTGGAGGTATCTCATGGACTCCACGCATCCAGACATCTCTGGCAATAGCTCCAACCAGGTAGAAATCTATCCCGAATTTTGTGAATCCACGCTCCAGTGCTCCGAAAATCTCCCTAAAGTTTCCCTCGCTACGGATTTTGTTAAAGGGTATTGTCAATAAACTGCTCATATATCTTTTGTGCTGTTTCTATACATCTTCTGTTTCCTGTGGCCAATAAATCTGCGTAAGCTATTATCGGTGGTACAACATTTATATTTGGCTGTTTGTCATTCCAGAATCTTTCATATACAATAACGTTCCCTTCAGGGTCAGGTAATAACTTATATGCTCTTATCAGATTGGCTTTGTTTTCATTTGTATATAAAGTTAATACCTCTGGCTGAAGATAGTTGGTGTAGATATTTCCGGCAGCTTCACCGCCCCATTTTGTCATTGTCTTATCAAGATTCAGGTTTTTCCAGTGGATGAAGTCTGTTTCTTTATTGAATTTGAATTTACCCATGTACAATGCAGGTTTAAGATTATCATTGTACGCAGTAATCCACTTTTGTAACAACTCCTTTTTATTGGTTAATTTCAACTCCTTATCATTCTGCCATAAGGCAAATCCTTCATTAATAAGGCCTTCACGAATCAGTTTCACGTTACCGATTGCGATGTTGGCATTTCTGGCAAGTTCACGATAAGTATCGTTTATTTTGTTCTCATTTGTCAGGAAGAGGTATATGGCTTTTAATCCCGTTTTGGTAAATGCCCTTCCTTGCTTTTCCAGATGTACATAATTTTTGTTCTTCCCTTCCACCTTAAGAAGGAGATTCCGGGTTTCGATATTGATATTACCAGTAGCCTCTACATATGCTATTCCATGCTCTCTTAGAGCATCCTTTATCTTGGGAAACAGAGCTTCCGCTATTACCAGGAAAGGTCTATACCTATACGCCAGTTCAAATATTCGATTCAGCTGGAACGCTCTGAGTTCTTTCTTTATTTCAACATAGAATTTTTCGTAATGTCCCTTATAATTTATGTTCAAGGTCCCATCAATCTCCGGAACTGCTTGAGGTTCCCAATTCGCATTGATATTATGCTCTTTGAGAATTTCGTTTATTACTGTATAGATCAAATTGTCTTTCATTTTGTTCACTTATGTATGTTGTTCACGTTACGTGTACATGCAAATATACTGAACGCTTTCTTATAAAGCAAGAAAAAGTTAGTTAAGTTGCTCCATCCGGCTTCCGGCGACCGGTTATACAAGTTGATTGCAGGAGATTCACTTTATAAAATAGATTGAATTGCACATTCTTTGCACAAATTGCACATTTATGAAGAAGTCAAATATGGCTAATTCTTTGGACAATTTATATGCTTAACTATCTGGTAGTTCCATCTCAATCAAAAAATATTTTATAAATAATTCGACTTTTGGTTCTATAAAATGCCACTTTCTGTCATTAATAGGTGGATTTAAACTCTTACGGATATGAAAAAGGATTCTATCAAATTGTTTCTTCTTACAGGTGTACTGGCTGACCAGATACTATGGGGTGGTTTCTTCGACTGTGTAACCAGGATGACAGAAGAGGATGATTTTCTCGGCAACAATGAGGTTATTGCTGATATGAATGGCTCTATCTATGCTCAGCGGAGTCGCTTGGGGGGATGGATATTCAGTGATAATGCACGTGCAAATTGCCAGATCTACCAGGCGGTGCTGAAGATGGCAGTTCAGGCTTCAGTAGAAGAGCAGGTGAATTGATGAAGCGGTGTGAGGTATGAGGTATGAGGCGTGCGGTGTGGGGTATGGGGTATGGGTAAAGGGCATAGCGGCGTAATGTCATATTGACATAACGGCATGGGGCATGGAAAAAGGGTAATCGGTAAACGGTAAAAGAGGTAATCGGTGAACGGCAATGGAGCATGGAGCATGGGGCATGGAGCATGGGGACAAAGGTATAAAGGTTCAGCGTTCAGCGTTTAGACTAGTTTTTGTTTATCTTTAGTCATTCCTTGAAAATCAATGCTATGGAAAAAAGTGATGATGAGATGAATGATGCTGAGGGCAGGCAGGAGCCTGATGGGCAGGCCGAAAGTGCTTTTGCCAAAATACTGCGGCACTGGGAAAGTAAAACGCCGGAGGAAAGAAAGGAGCACTTAGACAAACTTAATCAAAGACGTGTTGAGGAGAAGCTGAAGGAGATTGCAAGAGAAGATGAGGAGGAGAAGAGGGCGGAGGAGAAGAAGAGGGAGGAGGAGGATTTATGATCTGACCGGTATGATCTTCCTGCGGTTGGGCGAGGGAAGATAACTCAGATTATAGAAGAGGATTGTTATCCGGTTGCCGACAGTGTCAACTTTCTGGTTTACTGGCGAAATACGGATACCAATAGTGAATTGGTAATCATATTGCCTGAGCTGCCGTTTGTAAGACAGTTGAGTCCAGTTTAGCTGTCGTAACCGGAAAATAGTGGCTCTATTCATTAATATGCCGGTTTCTGCTTTCGGAAGATTGCATTGGAGTTCTTTCAAATCACAGGGCTACCCGGCAGCAAATTCAGTATCCTCTCCCAGATAATTACTGATTCCGGCGTGGCGGCATTCTGGTTAGAAAGGTCATTCTCCCGGAAAATATCCTCAAGGTAATCTTCAAAATGGCTTGACAGACGCCAGTTAATATGGTTATAATTGTAATTCTGCCTGGAAATGGTTCTGTCCGGCTGCTGAGGCAGGGTACCCTTCAAATCGAATTTTTGAATGAATTCCGGTCCTGCCAGGGGGAGCATCTGAAGAAGCAGGGATTCCAGTTCAGGATTTGAAATATTCTTTCTCAGGCCCAGAAGTATCTCAATAATGCGTTCAATAATTGCAGAGTCGGTAAGGCTAAGGGTAGCTATGGAATACTCCGGATCATCATAATAGTACAGTCCGGACCTACGACTTATGGGTGCGTTAAAGCCCAGAATGTCACTCCTCATTATTCTGATATCATTTTGAAGGGTTCTTTCAGAAACCTTTCCGCTTCTGTCAGTTGCTGCTGACAATGCTGCTGTGCACTCATCGATCAGTTCATTAATACTGTAGCCCCTTCTTCCTCCATAAAGGCAGGTGTCAATGGTTTTGTACCTGATAAGAGAATTGTAAGTTGCCGGCATAATTGAAGTTTCATGGTACAGGAGGACTGCAAAGGGGTCCACAAAATTGCACCAGGGTATTACTTTGTCTGTAACAAACCCAAAAATACAAAAATATGAATACAGAAGGGGCCAGCTTATAACAACCAAAGGCAGTTAGTATGGCAAAAACGCGCTACCTGAAAAGAGATACTATTAAAGTTGTTTTTGAAATCCATAAAGAAAAAAATATGGATTTTTTTACATAGCCTAACCACATGACTGTCTGCCTGTTCCGTTGTGCAGTAAAAAATATTTTAATAAAATTTCGAATTTTGCCTCTATAAAATATCCTTTTCTGCCTTTAATAGGTAGATATAAACTATTACATACATGAAAAAGGATACTATCAGATTGTTTCTTCTATCCGGAGAACTGGCCGATCAGTTATTATGGGTTGAACTTTACCCCTTTATAAGCAAGATGCCGGAAACAAAAGACAGCTTTGGTAACACTGAGGTTATTGCTGATGAGGATGGCTGTTTCTACGCTCGACGGTTTCGCTTTGGCGGATGGACATTCAACGAAAAAGCGTGTTCAAATTGCCATACCTATCAGGCGGTACTGAAGATTGCCGTTCAGGCTTCAGTAGAAGAGCAGGTGAATTGATAAAGCATGGGGTGCGGGTTTGGTCTTGTGGTTCGCTTCCAGCCACTTTCTGAACTCATTTTGATCTGCAAAGAAAACAGGGGTCATTCAGTTTGGTGTTATACTAAGTTGAGTTGCATGTATCTGGATTCCAGTATTTTTATGTATCCAGATTTCATTTCGTCGGACAAGAAAGATTTTTCAATCCACTCAAAAGCTTTTGGTTTGTTTGCTACCAGCCTTTTGAAGACACCATCAGTCTGCCTGTCGGTCAGATCAAGATTCTGTGCCAGGCTGACAAAGTTTTTCCGGGTGAGCTTTATCTTCTTACCATCGAGTGTAAGGGCTGTCTCTTCAGTATCTTCGGGTAATACTATTGCGACGTTTAATAAATCGTAAGCCGGAGCCAGAACCCATCCGGAGCTGCCCCTGATCATCGAGAAATTCTTAAGATGCATATCGTTATTGCCCGTTAAGAAACAGAACAACACCAACTCGAAATAGAGGATCTTATCAAGCAGCGTATTCTCTGAATAGCTGTGTAAAGCCTTTCCCACCTTTTCCAGTGAGCTTCTGTACTTATCGAAGGCTTCAGTGGTCTGGAACATATCAAGCATATGAATTTTGTAGCCCGTTTCGGTTCTGTCAACACGTTTTGCTATGTATGACAATTCACCTGAAGCCAGTCTTATCAGACTCGAAGGGACAACAGAAATATTGAATGCTTCTGCTATGCGCATGGTTAAATGCTCATTTTGCGGGACTTCGGGATATCTTTCAGTAGGGGGTTTTAATATATAGTTACCACCCAGAGCTCCGACCACAGTTAATCGTGGTCCGGAATTATTCATAGCTGCTTTAACCAACGACATTGATAATTTGGCCTGTACCCCCGGAATTGTAACACTGCGTTCAACTACATCCCTTGCCAGCTCTGACATCTGATCGATCGAATATGGAATTACTGGAGGTATTGCGGTTCCAAAGAAAGCCTGCGAACATCTCTTATGCAGATCATTTTCGCCGTTAAGAGGTTCATAACAATATAAACACCTATCCGACATCGTTTTCGTGAATTGGTACAACACTTACCGCTCCGATGCAATTCCGGCAGCAAGCCAGAAGCAATCCCATACGGTCATTCTTACTAATCTTCCAGGTTTCTGATGCTATATCCAGCAGCCATCCTTCGGGTATCAACCCTTCAAAAAAGGGGAATAAACGTTTATCGGTGTACGGTTCTGAGGTAACCGGCATAGTAAACGTTATGAAGTCGTCTGGATTTTCTTCTGCATACTTTGCGTCGTACTGAAAGACATACTCACCCTCATTGGTTTCAATAAGTAACCCGGCAAGGTGCTCGTTATAATATACTTTCGCCTGTCTCATTTGTCAAGTTCCTTACTGTTAACCGGGGCCAACTCGTGTCCGAACATCTTCAGCACCAGATTGACTTTATCCAGATTGAGGTTCGTCTGTCCCTGCTCTATTTTTCGTACCACCGTTAAGGCGACACCAGTCCGTTCAGCAAATTGCTCCTGTGTGAGTCCTGCTTCTTTTCTGCGTTCCTTAACAAATTCCGCCAATCGTCTCATTATATGCCTTTAAATATAATTATGAGCAAATATAATCATTTATATGTAATTAGATATATTTTTAGTACATTTTATTATTTTATATGCTTTTAGATATAATTTGCCAGGGCATTAGGTATGAGTAAAAAAATATTTTAAAAGTATTTCAAGTTTTGGTTCTATTAAATGCCCTTTTCTGTCATTAATAGGTGGATTTAAACTCTTACGGACATGAAAAAGGATAATATCAGATTATTTCATCTTTGCGGTGTGCTGGCTGACCAGTTATTATGGGGTGATTTTTTCAACTGTGTAGCCCAGGAGGCAGAAGACGATGATTTACTCGGCAACAACGAGGTAATAACTGATGCGGATGGCTGTATCTATGCTCAGCGGAGTCGCTTTGGCGGATGGACATTCAGTGATAATGCACGTGCAAATTGTCAGATCTACCAGGCGGTGCTGAAGATGGCAGTTCAGGCTTCAGTAGAAGAGCAGGTGAATTGATGAAGCATGGGGCCAGCCTTCGCCGAGGCTCCGGCTGACAAAGCATGGGGTATGGAAAATGGAATATCCTATTTTACTATATTTGCTATTATCAATAACTCATTGAATAATGCTGTCAAAAAAACTACCATTGTTGACCTGCATCATCTTCCTGTTTATTATGCCGCTGGTATCACAGGAACAGAATGATGTTTTTACCATATATCTGGTAAGGCATGCCGAGAGGGATGATGTGGGTGCTAAAACGTCCGATCCGGGGCTCTCAGAGGCTGGAATACTGAGGAGTGAAAAACTGTCGGTAATTCTTAAAGAGACAGATATTAAGCGTATTTACAGCACCAACTATGTGCGAACAATATCAACTGCGACTCCTGTTGCGGAAAGTAAGTCGATTGAACCAGAAATATATAATGCGCGTGATCTTGATATGTTTTGTTCACTGTTGCTATCGCGCAAGGAGGATGCCCTGGTTGTCGGTCACAGCAATACGACAAGTGTGCTGGCCGGCCTGCTGGCCGGGAAAGAACTACCACCTATGGATGAGACAGTCTATGACCGGTTATATGTTGTTGTGGTATTCGAGGGAGGAGCCAAAATACATCTGCTGAACCAGGGGTACTCACCGGCGCTGCATTAACGGGCAGCTCTATTACTTGTCCACCAATTTACTTTTGCTAATATTTTCGCAGACAAATAAGTCGGCCGAAAGTCCCCCCCTCTTTTCCCCTCTCCCAAAATAATCTTATATTGTAAGTTTAAATAACCTCGCCAGCGCAACTTTCTGTGTTCGCTTCTGTTATCATTTAAAAATATATCTACCGATGAGAAAATCCGGGTACATCATATTCGCAGCCATCACCAGCCTCAGCCTTGCAATGGCCACAGCATTAAACGCTCAGATAGTTGAGGCCGGAAGTGGCAGTTATACCACAGCGTTTCCCGGCACCGATGCCGCGGGCAGAAACTCCTATCCTTCGGGTACGCCGCAACTTAGCGGCAACGCTGTGGGCAAGCCGGTTCCCACAAATGACTGGTGGTCGAAACTTATCAAGGAGGACCATGCCTCCAACCTTTTCAACTATCCCTTCACCATGCGCACCATGAACAATGGCCTGGTGGTCAGCTACATTCCCTGGGGTGTGATAAGCGACCTGATTCCTGTCACCGTAGGAGTTACCGGTCTTAACACCTCACAAGCCACCGTCTCCGACTACTCTGACTGGACAGTCACAATGAACTGGAACGATGGGGTGCGCAATTTCGAAACCACCGCCGGCATCGCCATGCCATTTCTCTATTTTACAAAGGGTTCGTCAGATGTGGCACAAATCACAGTTGCCTCAGGAACAGTAACAATATCGGCTGAAATGCTTATCATCACCAATGCCATAAACGGAGCCGATTTTGCCGTGTACGCCCCCGTGGGAAGCACCTGGGTCCAGAATGGCAACACCTACACCTCTACCCTCAACGGCAAAAATTACTGGTCGCTGGCTTTTATCCCCCTCACCGCTGCCAACGTCACCACCGTGGCCAACGAGTATAAGAAGTATGCCTACGTTTTCCCCGCCAATACAACCACGTCGTGGAATTACAATGAAAGCACCTCTGTGGTGAGAACCGATTTTACAGTTATTACAGATATTAAGGAGGGAACCGGGACTAACATGCTGATTGGATTGCTTCCGCACCAGTGGGCGAACCTGGCAACCGACTCGCCGGTACCCGATAAATACAGCTACGCTTCAGTCCGCGGCGAAATAAAAACGATGGAGGGCAACAGCTTCAGCGTCGAAAACACCTTTCACGGTATCCTGCCTACCCTGCCCAATTTAGATAACTACAGCGACGGCTTTACCCCCACCGCGCTGGCAGAGAAAATCGAAAACATCGAAAACGATGTGCTGGCACTATGGACAGACTCATACAACGAGGGGCAGGTGATGAACCGCCTCGTTCAGACAGCCCGCATAGCCCACGAAATGGGTAATACCACTGCCCGTGACAAGATGCTGGCAACCATTAAGGACCGGCTAGAAAACTGGCTCACCGCCACCCTCGGCGAGGTGGCCTTCCTCTTCTATTACAACACCACATGGTCAGCCATGATCGGCTACCCTGCGGGTCACGGTCAGGACAGCAACCTGAACGATCACCACTTCCACTGGGGTTATTTTATTCATGCTGCAGCTTTCCTGGAGCAGTTTGAACCCGGATGGGCTGCAGGCTGGGGTGATATGGTGAACCTCCTGGTGCGCGATGCCGCCAGTCCTGACCGCGGAGACCTGCTGTTTCCCTGGCTGAGAAATTTCAGTCCCTATGCCGGCCATTGCTGGGCCAACGGCTTTGCAACCTTCCCACAGGGCAACGACCAGGAATCGACCTCGGAAAGTATGCAGTTCAATTCGTCTCTCATCCATTGGGGAACCATCACCGGCAACGATGAGATCCGCGATCTGGGTATTTACCTGTACACCACCGAGCAAACCGCCATTGAAGAGTACTGGTTTGACATGTACGACCGCAACTTTCTCCCCACGCAGCAATACAGCCTGGTGTCGCGTGTATGGGGCAACAGTTACGACAACGGCACCTTCTGGACCAACGATATTGCTGCTTCCTACGGCATTGAACTCTATCCCATACATGGAGGCTCACTTTATCTGGGTCACAACACGGCCTATGCAACCAAACTCTGGAACGAAATAAAGGCCAATACAGGCATTATGAGCAACGAGGCCAACGTCAACCTGTGGCACGATGTGATGTGGTCGTACCTGGCCTTTACTGACCCTCCTGCGGCCATCGCATTGTATGACTCCTATCCCGACAGGTCGCTCAAGTTTGGTATTTCAGATGCGCAGACCTACCACTGGCTGCATGCCATGAATGCCCTCGGACGGGTAGATGCCACCATCACGGCAAACTATCCCATTGCCACAGCATTTAATTCAGACGGAACCATTACCTACGTAGCACACAACTATTCAGATACGCCTGTAACGGTTACCTTCTCCACCGGCTATGAGCTTGCGGTACCAGCCCGCACCATGCGCACAAGCAGGGACATTGACATTTCCGGGGTTCTTTCTTCATCATTCAGCAGTGCCTATCCCGGCGGAAGCGTCGAGCTTACCCTCACAGCAGATGGGGGAACACCAACCAAAGTGGAGTTTATGGATGGAACCATTTCGCTTGGAACCGTCACCACGTCACCATTTGTCTGGAAAGCCACCAGTCTGACACCCGGCAGGCATAACTTCTACGCCAGGGTGTTCGATGGTGAAAGATTCAATACGTCCAATATCGTTAAGGTGCTGGTTGGCAGCCAGGTGCCTTATGGAGGAACACCCTGGCCGGTTCCCGGCATTATTGAAGCCGGAAAATACGATCTGTTTGAAGGAGGCAGAGGCCAGAACATCGCTTATCTGGATCTATCCGTCAACAATGAGGGCGATTTCAGGACGGATGAATATGTTGACGCTGTAACCTCGGTGGCCGAAGGAGCCTATGTTGGGTGGATATCGGCCGGTGAATGGCTCGAATACACTGTTAACGTCACCCAGGCCGGATTGTATTCATTTGCTTTCCGCTATGCATCGGGTAATCCTGCCGGAGGAGGGCCCTTCCATCTTGAACTGGACGGTAGCCAGGTTTCGGGACCTATAGCTGTGCCATCGACAGCAATAAATAATTGGGATGTATGGGCGACGAAAACAGTCACCGACATACCACTTACACCCGGTACTCATGTGTTGCGTGTCTACTTTGAGGGTGGTGAATTCAACCTGGGCAGGATGACCTTTGCACGCACCGGAGACATACCGTTCAGCTACCCCACAGCGAATGCCGGCCAGTTTGTGAAAGTTGTTCTACCGGCCAGCACGGCGCAGCTTGATGGCTCGGCAAGTACAGAATCGACCGGTCAGCCATTGACATATTCCTGGACACAAATCAACGGACCTTCTGTGGCTCAATTCACCGAAACATCAGTGGTAAATCCTGTCATCAGCAACCTTGTTGAAGGTGTGTACAGCTTCAGGCTCACCGTTACCAACAGCGACCTGCGAACCTCCACCGACGATCTTTTAGTAATTGTAAGCAGCACCGAGAATCTGTCGCCCATGGTGACTCTGATGGAGCCGGCCGATAATTCGGTCTATCCTGAAGGAACAGAGATTACAATCACCGCCAGCGCAAGCGACTTTGACGGAACCATCCAGAAAGTGGATTTCTACAGAGACGGGCAGCTTATCTATTCTGACAATGAGGCTCCATACAGCGCTGTCTGGACTCCATCGGCAGGCAGCTATGCCCTGACTGCCGTAGCTACCGACAATCAGGGCGCTGAAAGTACTTCACAATCCGTTAACGTCACCATAATGCCGGTGCAAAGATGTACAGGCACCTCAACAGGCGCCATAAACGGCTCATTTACACTGGGCTACAACTACTCATTCGAAACTATTGGCACTGACGTTGTCATCACCCTTGAGCTGCTCGACGACAAGGCAGGGGTTATAGCGTATCTGTGGAACAAGGACCCTTTCTGGGAAAAGAGCATGACAAACATTGGCGGTAAGGTATTTACGACAACCTTAACCGGACTGGCGTTGAACGAGACCATTGAAGTAGCCTGCAAGTTTGCCTTTGCAGGGGGGATGGCCGTTACCAGCTATCTGACCTACAGGGTAGGCGAAAATTGCGTTCCCACGTCTGTGGAGATATCACCCATAGCCAGGGTTAATCTATACCCGAATCCGTTTACCGATATTTTGCAAATAGATTCAGAAAGCGAAATAGAGGAGGTAGAGGTTCGTAATTTAGCGGGACAACTTGTTACAATAGTTCAGGCACACAGCAACAGGGTTTCACTCAATTTAAGTTCTGTCGCAGCTGGTATTTACTTTATAGTTGTAAAACAAGCCGATGGAAGCATCTCCGTTCACAGGGTGATTAAGATGTAGGGGTGTAAGGGTAAAGGGCATAGCGGCGTAATGTCATATTGACATAATGGCATGGGGCTTGGTGCATGGGTAAGGGGCATAGCGGCATAGCGGCGTAATGTCATATTGACATAACGGCATGGGGCATGGGGTTTTGGGAAAGGGTTGCGGGTTGCGGGGGATTTCAGATTTCAGATTTGCGTTGTGCTCTCATTCGGTCGAGTGGTCAGCCAAGGCTTCGGTTTATGATATCAGATCCAAGACTCTGCCCCAGGTAATGACTGATCCGGGCTGGCCGTCATCTTGTTTATAAGAATCATTTTCCGGGTTTATATCCTCAAGGTAATCTTCAAAATGGCCAGACAAACGCCAATTAACATGGTAATAATTATAATTCTGCCTGGGCATGGTTCTGTCCGGCTGCTGAGGCAGGGTACCCTTCAAGTCGAATTTTTTAATGAATTCCGGTCCTGTAAGGGGAAGCATTTGAAGCAGTAATGATTCCAGTTCAGGCTTGGTAATCTTCTTTCTCAGGTTTAGAAGTATTTTAAGAATGCGCTCAATAATGGTCGGGTCGGTAAGGCCAATTGTGGCAATGGAGAACTCCGGATCATCATAATAATATAGTCCGTCCCTACGGCTGACAGGTGCGTAAAAGCCCAGAATGTCACTACGCATTATTCTGATATCATTTTGAAGGGTTCTTTCGGATACTCTTCTGCTACTACCGGCGGATGCTGACAGTGCCGCTGTGCACTTATCTGCCAGTTCATTAATACTGCAGCCCCTTTTGCCTCCATACAGGCTGGAGTTAATGGTTTTGTATCTGATAAGAGATTTGTAAGTCGCCGGCATATTCGAAGTTTCATAATTCAGAAGGAATGCAAGGAGGATCACTATAATTATACCCGTGTATTCCGTTAACTGAATCAAACCCAAAAATACAAAATTATGAATACAGAACGGGGCATGTTATAACAGCCAAAGGCAGCAATTGCTGCGCAGGGCAAAGGGCATGGGGCCAGCCTTCGCCAAGGACCTTCGCCAGGGCTACGGTCCTCGGAGAGCTTCGGCTGACAAAGAAGGGGGTGTAGTCCGTCTTTGCCTGATTAGTAAAGGAATCCAAACAGCCAGAGTGGGATTTCATTGCTGTAACCGGTTTCAATCCCGTCAACAACCAGGAAGGAATCGGGGATTCCCGCAATCTGTTTTCTGGTCTTGCTTCTTCCTCCAACCTCAAAGATGTAGCGGTTATTAACCAGGAAATCTCCCTGTTTTGGATAGTGAACTGAGTTATATGGTACAAGCTGACTCAGGAAGAATGTCTCCCTAAGATTTCCCTTGTCCGGCCTGGTTCCTGCAAGGGTATACATGAGATTCGGATTCTGAAGATAAATCTTATCAGGCTTGGTAAGCAATCCTATACCCTTGCTGTCAGAATAGAGCAGACTTATAAGATTTGCTTCACCCATATAACGGAGATAATCTTTCAGGGTATTCCTGGCAATACCAATTCTTTCGCTCAGCTTATCAATATTAGGGGTAAAGGGGGCGCTTCCGGAGATTATGTACAGCAACTGCTTTATCTTATGAATATTCGACATACTGATACCGGCTGTGAAGGGCAGATCGTTTTCCAGGACAGACAGGATCACCTCATTCAGTTTCCTGTGATAGTTGTCGGTTCCCTCAAGAAAAAAAGGATAATATCCATGTTCAAGATAGAGGTTCAGCCACTTTATCGGCTTTATCTCTTTCCAGATGTCCGGGGCAATTGTCTGATGTGAGCCCAGAATAGCTTCAAGAGTAACTACCGGAAAATTTTTGTTATCGGCAATATTGATAAATTCCCTGAGCGACAGACCCGGAAGGTCATATGTTACACTCCTTCTCGACAAGTCAGCCCTGCCCGCTGTCAGATGCAATAGCGAAGAGCCGGTATAGACAACCTTAAGGTCAGGCATTGAATCGTAAATATTCTTCAGTTCCTGCGACCATCGCGGATAATGATGCACCTCATCGATGAGTAAATATTTACCGCCATTCTTGGAAAATGAATCGGCAAATGAGAGGAGACTATTCTCAGAGAAGTAAAGATTGTCAAGGCTTACATATACATATTGCTGATTTTTTAAGATTGTCTTCGCGTACTGCAGCAGCAATGTGGTTTTCCCAACACCTCTGCTTCCCTTAATACCGATCAGTCTTTCTTTCTGTTTAAGCCATTCGATCTGCGGACGAATATGTGTTTCGCTAACCATTTCGACAGATCTTGCAGATGTTTCAAATATGGCGTTCATTGCAAAGTGATTTATGGACTGACCAAATATAGTATTTTTTTGGTTAATGCGTTAACCAATATTGATCTTTTTATGCAGGAAGGCGGGGGGAGGATGTCAGATATCTGAAATCAGATGTGCTCCCGCTGGTCGCGAGCCCGGCTGCGGCTCGGTTGCTCCCCTTCGGTCGAGGGGTCGCTGGGCCTGGAGCGGGATTGCTACGAAGGGCATGGGGCCAGCCTACGCCAAGGACCTTCGCCAGGGCTACGGTCCTCGGGGAGCTTCGGCTGACAGGGCATGGGGCCAGCCTACGCCGAGGCTTCGGCTGACAGGGCATGGGGCATGGAGCAAGGGGCAAGGGGTTGCTGGTTAAGTAGGAGGTGACGGGCAATTTCTTACCACAATAATTGTTTTTGATAGCTGTATTGAGTAATTTTGCTCAGCACACTGAGTAATAACATGAAAGAGTACAGAAGACCTCACTACAGTAATCTTAAATCGCGGCTCGCGGAAAAGAGGAACTTTATACAGGTGATTGCCGGTCCGAGGCAGGTTGGCAAGACAACACTTATAAGGCAACTCCTGGAAAACAGAGTTGATTCAAGCAGTTATGTTTCGGCAGATTCGTACGAAGGTTCCGGCAGCAACTGGATAGAAAAGCACTGGGAGGCTGCCAGAATATTGTCACGGCAAAGAAATGCTTCTCACATACTTGCAATAGATGAGATTCAGAGAATTCCCGATTGGAGTACCACGGTAAAAAAGCTGTGGGATGAGGATACTTTCAGTGGAAGTGAATTAAAGGTTATTATTTCCGGGTCATCAAATCTGCTGATAGCGGAAGGACTTACCGAGTCACTTGCCGGGCGCTACGAGATTACAACCCTCAGCCACTGGAGTCTTGCTGAAATGCATGAAGCTTTCGGATGGTCAGCAGAACAGTATACATGGTTCGGGGGTTACCCCGGGTCGGCAATCCTTGTAGGTAATGAACAAAGGTGGAAGCAGTATGTAAGAGATTCTCTTATTGAGCCAACGATAGCAAAAGACATTCTTATGATGACCCGCATTGACAAACCTGTCTTATTGAGACAGCTATTCAATCTCGGGTGCTCCTATTCAGGCCAGATACTCTCATACAATAAGATGCTGGGGCAGTTGCAGGATGCCGGTAATACCGTAACCCTGGCCGGGTATCTCAATCTTCTAGACAGTGCAGGATTGCTGACAGGCATTGAGAAATACTCGGGCAGCACAGTCAGACAGAAGCTCTCTAGTCCGAAACTGATGGTAAGGAACACAGCGCTGCTCTCATCATCATTCCAGGAGGGATTCGAACAGATAAGGAACAGGCCGGAGTTATGGGGAAGAGTTGTTGAATCGGCCATTGGAGCACACCTGGTTAACAGATGCAGGGAGAATGACTGCAGGGTATGGTACTGGCGTGAAGGGAACGATGAGGTAGACTTCATTATACAAAACAGGAACGTCATTGCCGCTGTTGAGATCAAATCGGGGCCAACCATCAGAAAAAAGGGGTTTGACAGGTTCAGAAAACTATATCCCGATTCCAAAACTATTCTGGTTGGCGATGCAGGAATTCCATGGCAGGAATTTTTACTGATGGAACCGCAGGATATAGTGAGTTAGGTTGGTTATCAATGTAACTTTTTTGTTTGTAACGAATTTGTTACATGTATAAAAATCAAGAAGCAAACCAACAAAGAAAGAAAACAGATAGACAACAGATTGGTAAGTCATTCAAGCAGAAGAAAAATTATGGGGTGCATTGGTTGGCGCTGTGGCCTTAGAACCGGAAGATAATGATGTGAAATTTCGAAAAACCTTCTGGAATATTAGTTTTACAAGAGGGAGGAGGGCTCAGGGCTCAGGTATTCATTTTCAGGTTTGCTTCGATCTGTTTTGCTGCGGGGGTGAGTGAGAGGCCGACTTTGCCGGTGCAGCATAGTTCATCGCAGAGCGCGTGGCCGATACTGTCCATCGCACCGATTACCTCGTCGAGGGGTATAAGGGTGTCAAATCCGGCCATCGTAATATTGGCAGCAGTAATGGCATTGGTGGAGCCGAGGATATTCTTGCCAAGGCAGGGAACCTCAACCCTGCAGGCAACAGGATCGCAGACCAGTCCGAGCAGATTTTGCAGGGCAAAGGAGGCTGCATTCAATGCTTCCTGAGCGGTACCCCCGAGCAATTGCACTACCCCGGAAGCGGCCATGGCGCTGGCAGCACCACATTCTGCCTGGCATCCTGCAACCTCAGCGGAGAAGGTGCTGCGGGTAGCAATGAAGACACCTGTGATACCGGCGGCCAGAAGGGCTTTGATGCTCTCCTCTTCGCTAAATCCATACAAGTCGGCACAACTGAGCAGAGTGCCCGGAATGACGGCACAAGAGCCGGCCGTGGGTGCTGCCACAATTGGTTGAAAGGAGCTCTTCGACTCCATGACAGCGGCTGTATTGCGAATGACGGTATTCACCAGGGGAGAGTCAAGGATCTTCCGGTTTTCGACAGCCTGATCGATAAGATGGCTCTGCCTTCCGAGAATCCTGTCGCTGTAGGAAGTACCTGCCAGTCCGGTTACCAGCGAGGCACGCATAACCTTAAGAATATCTGAGGCCAGTGCCCACACCTCATCCTTGCTGATATTTCCCCGTTGCGACTCATACAACAGAGCCATTTCCCAGAGTTGGGTCTGCGCATCAGGAAGGCTTTTAATCAGATCAGAAGCACTTGTAAAAGGAACCACACAGTCAGCGCGCGACAGGACAGGCACGACAGGTCCGGCAGCCTGGGTTTTGTGTGCATTTAGAGAAGCAGACATCTGGCTGAGGAGATTGCTGTCGATGGCTTCTGAAGCTTTTATGTTGATGAGAAAAGATTCACCTGTTGAGGCGATATCAATCAGTTCGATATTGCATTTAGAGTATTCCCTGAGGATAAATTCTTTCGTTTTGGCCGTATCCCCTTCGTAAAGTTTACCGGCGTAGAAGAAGTATTCGTAGTATCCTCCAAAAACGTTAATCCGAAAGCCATTCAGTTCCTTCAGCCGTATCATTCCACCGCCGGTGGAGACAGCCACTATTTCTGTTGTTGCTCCGGTGACAGAGGTTACTGATATCCTGTAGGTATTGGGGTGATCGTTTTCATAGTCGGTAATACGGAACCGGAGGTCGACACCCTTTTCCCTGACCATACTTATTGAGTCAATTATAGTGTCAGATTCCATGTCACAGCCAAGAATACCACCGGCGATTCCTATACCTGATCCCTGTCCGTCCCACGTCGTAGCCAGCGACCCGTCGGTACTGAAATCGACCGTGAAGGCTGCAATTTTTTCACCGGCAAGCTGTGAGGCGATCGAGCTGATGCGGTATGCTGCTGCGGTGTGCGAGCTTGATGGTCCCCGCATAACCGGACCAAGCACGTCGTTAAAGATACTGACAGGAGTGTTCATGGTTCCTTAAAATTGAAAATCGTTACCATAATTAAGCTCTGTGGCTTTGGCGTAGACAAACTCAGCAATTGCATGATCCTGCACGGCGGTACCTACAGTTTTGAAGAGGGTGATTTCGTGTGGGGAAGTGCGGCCGATGGTTTCTGCGGCCAGCAGGTTGCCGATTTCTCCACGGTAGTTATCCATATTCAGCACGCCTTTCTTCAGGGGATTGATAATATCACCGCTTTCGCTGAAGCACGACTCCTCGTGGTCGACAAACAGCAATGCGCTTGTGAACAGGTCGTCGGGCAGTTCCTGCATCTGTGGATTGTATGATCCGACGGCGTTGATATGGACTCCTGTTTTCAGCGATTCTGTTGTGAAGAGAGGTTTGCCAGAGGGTGTGGCGGTGCAGATGATATCGGCACGGGGCAGGAATGAGAGATCTTCGGCGACGGTGATATTGCAAGAGAATTTGCCTTTGAAGTGCCTGGCGAGGCGTTCGGCGTTGTCGCGTGTCCTGTCGAAAATATATGCTTCTGTGATCTCTCTTACGCTGCAGACGGCTTCGAACTGAGTATAGCCTTGTGTTCCCGCACCAAAGAGAGCAAGGACTGAGGAGTCTTCGCGGGCCAGGAGCCTTGTTGCGACGCCTGAGGCGGCGCCTGTGCGGATAGCCGTGAGGGTTGTGCCGTCGAGGATGGCTTTGATGCTGTTGGTTTCTATATCGGTGAGGATTATCAGGCCGCTGATGGTTGGGATATGCTTTGGGTGGCTCTTTTTGAGCTGGCTGAGGAGTTTTACGCTGAGGGTCTGTCCGGAAGGGAGCCAGCAGGGTTTATAGAATGAGGAGATTTCTCCGGGGCCGATGTCGTTGACGGTTCGCAGGGGCATGACGTAGAGGCCGCGGGATAGCTCTTCGAAGGCTTTGGCGATTACGTCGATGGCCTCCTTCATGGTGATGAGGGTGAGGATGTCGCGGGCGGAGAGGATTTTGGTTGGTGTGGGGGGCATGGTTAAACGAGTTTCAGCAGTGGGCCGATTATACTCCTGAACATGAACTGCAGGGCTTTGCCGCGGTATGAGAAGTCATTGAATGTTCCGATAATAAAGGCCTCGGTTCCGGGATGATAAAACATGAAGGCTCCGGTTACCCCGACACAACCCCAGCTGTTGAGGGATGCGGGCATAAGCAGCGGAATCTGTTTGGGTTTCCATATTGAATAACCATATCTGAAGCCGATGGTCGGAAAGCCCATATCGATATCATCATTTATCATAAGATTGAGGGCTTCGCTGCTGACGAGGCGATGTGAGGTCAGGGCCTTCATGAAGAGAAGGAATTCATCGAGCGGTGCGGTTATACTTCCCCCGGAATAGTCAATCTGATGCACGCCGGGCATTTTTGTCAGGTCAACATCTTTTATATAAAGACCTGCTGGTGGTACCGATGGCCTGTTTTTTGGCTCTGAGAATCCGAACATATATGCATTATTCATTCCCAGAGGTTCGAAGATCATCTCATGCATTACCTGGTGGAAAGGCTTACCGGTAACCTTTTCGATAATCAGACCCAGGAGGTAGTAGTTCGTGTCTGTGTAGAAGAGTTTTCTGCCCGGTTCGGCAACAGGTTTAAGGTTCTCCTTACACCAGAGGACAGCCTCCCGCGGTGTTATGGCGAATGACGGGTCTGCCAGCATTTTCTCCCACAGAAGATAGAACACGTCATTCAGTCCGGATGTCTGCATCAGCAGGTGCCTTATGGTAATTTCACGCGAGTAGTCTGTACCCTTGAAAAGATGCAGGCCATCGATTAGCTCATCGTCGAGATACCGGCAGATGGCATCATTGAAACTGAGTTTTCCGGCTTCATGGAGCATGCCTGTTATGGTTGCGGTGAACAGCTTGCCGACACTTGCAAGGTGATTGGCCTGACTGGTTGTTGCCTGCACGTCTCCTGTCATTCCTTCGGCAATATTCATGTGAATATTGAGTTTATCGGAGCTTACCAGCAGGTATGCATTCCTGACATTCTTGTCATTGCGGACCTTTTTCCTGAAGACCGATTCGATCTTTTCCTGTACTTTTTGTTCCTTCATAACATTAAATCCTTTTGTAAATTGAACCTGATATACCTGATGATGCGGCTACGATCATTGCCCTTTTCATATGCTTATATAAACAGCCCCAAAGTTATACATTGGGTTATTTCTTCCAAATTTTTCGTCATTCGCTTGCCAAAAGCACACATTCGTCGACTTTTTCTTTCAGGGTGTTCTTCCCATGGGTAGTTTTGCCGAATGAAACTGACTCTTATGATAATCACACTGACAGTTACACTGGCCTGTATTACTGCCTGCGGAAAGGGGAAGCCAGCTTTTTACCGCGATGCTGACGGCAGCGTTGCCCCGGGAAGCATAGCTGAGAAGATACTCGTGCCCATAGGAGGAGTCGATCAGGGGATGATAATCCGCACCAGGGATATAAATAATCCGGTGCTGCTTTTTGTACATGGGGGCCCGGGGTTCCCTACATATTTCCTTGTTGAAAAGTACAATCCCGGCCTCGAGGAGCATTTCACGGTTTGCTACTGGGAGCAGCGGTGCGGAGGCCTCTCCTGGTCGCCCGGCATGACCCCTGAGAGCATAACCCTTGAAAAGCTTACGGCCGATGCCATTGAGGTGACCAACTACCTGCGCCAGCGATTTAAGAAGGAGAAAATTTACATACTGGCTCATTCCGGTGGAACCACTATTGCGCTGCCGGCAGTTACACAGGCTCCGGAGCTTTACCATGCCTACATTGCCATGGCGCAGCTGACCAGGCAGCAGGAGTCGGAAAAGATAGCCTATGACTATATGCTGGAGTTGTATCATGAGAGGGATGACCGCCGTATGGTAAAAAGGCTGGTAAAATACAGAGGGCTCGAGAGCGACGAGGATGTTCTCGCCTTTTACAATTCCGGACTACGTGACATGACGATGCATGAATTGGGTATCGGGACCATGCGCACCATGCGGTCGGTATTCAAAGATATCTTTGTGGAGTCCTGGAAGTGCAGGGCGTATACTTTTCGCGAGAAGATAAATCTCTGGAGGGCGAAGATGGGGTTCCTGCCAAAGACAAACCTGAGGCAGGAGACACTGTTTGCCGACTTTGCTGAGGAGTATCCTGAGGTGGAGATTCCGGTATATTTTGTTTGCGGACGGCACGACCTGACTGTAAATACCGCGTTAACGAGGGAGTACTACGACAAATTGAAGGCACCGGTAAAGCGCTTCTTCCTGTTCGAGAACTCGGCACATAGTCCGCTATTCGAGGAACCGGAGCGGTTCAGGGAGGTGGTGATGGGCCTGATGCCCGCATGGAGCATGGAGCATGGGGCATGGAGCATGGGGTATGGGGTATGGCAAAAGGTAATCGGTAAATGGTAAATGAGGTAAACGGAAAAGGTGATGGGCTCAAGGCATGGGCATGGGCATGGGGCCAGCCTTCGCTGATGGCTACGGCTGACAAAGCATGGGGCATGGGGCATGGGGTTGCGGATTTTGGTCTTTTTTCTATATTTGCTTATTACCTAACCTAATTTTTTTCATGAACAAGATTCTGTATGTTACTGCTCTTTTGCTGGCTCTTTCCCTGCCGGCAACAACTCAAATCCCCACTTCAGGTCTCGTAAGTTTCTGGCCTTTTTCGGGCAACGCCAATGATGCCGGCCCGGGGTCAAACGACGGTACGGTAAACGGAGCAACACTGGTTGCCGACAGGTATGGCAGACCGGGCTCTGCCTATTACTTTGACGGTAACGACAATATCACGGTGCCGCATCACAGTTCTCTTGATATGGACGGTGCTCTGACCATTTCCTTCTGGGTTAAACCCGACGAGTTACAGACCTCGGGAAACAGGATGATACTGGGCAAATCGAACTATATTAACAAAACCAATTTTCTTGTACGGGCACGCCCCAATGGCTATTTTCAGTGGGAGTATAACGGCTACACAGAGAATAATAACACAGCGATTACCACAACTGCATGGTACCACGTTACCGTCACAGCAGCCGGACCGGGCACCGGCAAGAAGATATACATAAACGGAGTTCCCGACATTGAGGATGAGTCTTCTTCTGGTCCCTACGGCCAGATAACCAATCCGCTTACCTTCGGTTATGCCAGCTACGGATCGGAATACTTTAAAGGGGCTATCGACGACATCAGAATTTACAGCCGGGAGCTCAGTCAGGCAGAGGTCACAGCTCTCTACACTGAGGGTAACTGCAGCACTTACAATGGTATATACGGGGTAAAGGAGAGTGATCTTACTTTTCTTATCAACGATGATTTTGAAGAAGGGGTTGTGGGTCAGTTACCGGAGGGATGGGTCATAAAACACAACGGCACTGCCACTGCCGATCAGAAGGTTACCGATCAGGTGGCCAGGAATGGAACCAAGTCGTTTGAGACATCGGGTCAGTCGGGATGGTCGGCCACCATCACCAAAACACCCGCATCAATGCCATCGCAGGTTGTTTTTGAATCGTGGGTTCGTCCCGAACTGGTGCTGACAGGTTATAGCGGTCGTATATTGCTGGGTGATATGAGTGTTGGCACCTGGGGAACCCTGTGTGCGTCAGTCGATTTCCGGAACGGCCGTATTGAGGCAAGCTGTACAGGAGGTTCAGTGTATGACATAATGCCTTTCACCGCCGGTGAATGGTATCATATAAAGATCATAGCCGACAATGTATCGAAAACCTTCATGGTTCACATAAACGGCCTGCCGATGTCAGGTACCTACTCATCGACCACTACTGCACGGTTCCCGATGCATGCCACGGTAAAACCGAGACAGGCAATTGTTTCTGCAGGCAACGGAGGGACGGTTAAGATGTGGTTTGACGACGTAAAGTTGTATGGCATTCCTGATCATCAGGTATGTCAGACAGAGGTGCCGTTTATATTCGGAACCCAGAGTATCACTGAGGAGGGTATCTATTCAGAGCTATTCACCAGTGTGAGGGGGTGTGACAGCACTCTGACGGTAAATATTAAGATTTCAACGATGCCCGATAACACAGTCACCGATAACAATCCGGTATTTACGGCAAATGAGAGTAATGCCACATACCAGTGGATTAACTGCAATACCGGAATGGCACTTGAGGGTGAGACGGGGCAGAGCTTCACGGCGACCTCGAACGGGAGTTACGCCGTGGTAGTGACCCGGGGTGCATGTGCCGACACATCGGCATGCTATTCTGTGACCACGCTTGATTTACATAATGAGACAGCCGGGGATGAGCTAAGGGTTTATCCGAATCCGACTACAGGACAGGTAACGATTCCGGGTATTGACGACATGGCTGGCAGTGTGACAATTGATGTCTTCAATGCATCCGGTACTCATGTCGCATCGCGAACGGTGGTTTCAGGCCGGGTTACTATAGACATTTCAAAGCATCCGGCGGGGGTTTACTTCTTGCGAGTAACTCAGGGGGATGTCATGAGAAAGGTAAGAGTTGTGAAGAAGGGATGAGAAAGGACTCAGGGCATGGGGCCAGCCTTCGCTGATGGCTACGGCTGACAAAGCATGGGGCATGGGGCATGGGGTGCAGGTATATAAAATTTTTGCGAAATGATGACAAAAACTGATAGTGTAAAATACAGTCCTGTTAAGCAGACAGAGAGGATTGAGATTATTGATTCTCTGAGAGGATTTGCGTTATTCGGTATCCTGATGGTGAATCTGCCATATATGTATGAACCGATGTCGCAGGTAATGATTGGAGCAAAGCCAGATACTTCTGCAGCTCAAATTATTGCGGAATCATTCATTAAGTTCTTTTTTGAGGGGAAATTCTATGTGATCTTCTCAATGCTGTTTGGTTTCGGATTCTGGCTGTTCATGAATAAAAGCGCTGATAACGAGGCTTCTCCCCTGCCGCTTTTCAGGAGACGCCTTTTCTTTCTGCTTCTATTCGGAATAGCGCATATTGCTCTCCTCTGGGCCGGTGATATACTGCTTTTATATGCCCTTATCGGGTTTTTACTGATACTGTTCAGAAAGAGTTCAGACCGCAGGATTGTGAGGTGGGCTGTGGTCATGGCATTAATACCAACAATACTGACTTCAGTAATGTTTGTATTTATGTCACTGGCTTCACGGGTACCTGAGGCTAAAGAAGCAATTGATGCACAGATGCAGGGAAATGCCGATGTTATCACTGACTTAATAGAAAGGGCTGCACTGGCCTATTCAACCGGTAGTTTCGGTGAGATTATTTCGGTAAGGACCGAAGAGTATCTGACGCTGATTAGCGGAAGCCTGTTGTTCTTCAGTCCGGTTATCCTGGCGATGTTCCTGGCAGGGTTTCTTATTGCACGTACCGGAATTGTAAAAAGGTACATGGAGAACCTGGATCTTTTTCGAAGGTTGTTCTGGTGGAGCCTGGCAGCAGGTGTTGTTACAAATGCGCTTTATGCCATCGCTTACCGTAATGCTGTTATGAGCGTTCCGGGCGGATGGTCGCTTTTATCTTCAACCATGCACACTTTCGGTGGCCTTTCACTCGGGTTATGTTACATATCGGGTATTGTTATTCTCTTCATTAAGGGACGATCAGGCTGGCTGACAAGGAACCTGGCTCCGGTAGGGCGGATGGCTCTTACGAATTATCTGATGCAATCAATCATTTGTGCTCTGCTTTTCCATTCGTATGGTTTTGGTTTATACGGAGAGTTGGAGATATGGCATGGTATTGTTCTGACATTTGTGATTTTCGCATTACAGATAGTCTTCAGCCGCTGGTGGCTGAACCGTTTTCAGTTCGGACTCTTTGAATGGTTATGGCGAAGCCTGACTTATATGAGAGTTCAGCCACTAAGGAAATAAGATGATCATATTATGCTCACGGGTTGGTTCGGGTACCGTGTCTGAAGTGCAGCATTAGATTCAAAAGGCTGATTTGGTCACTCCATTGTAACCACAATCTTTCCGCGGAAGCCTCCTTTTTCAGCCAGGGCGAATGCTGAGCGCACTGAATCGAATGTGAAAGGGTATTCGATTACGGGGGTGAGCTTTCCATTGGCAATCAGGCTTTCGAGCTCTGCGAAATCTTCAGGCATAGCGCGCATATTTGCTGAAGTGAGTTTAATACCAAATAGCAACCGCATCGGCAATGACATGAAGAACCGTGCGGGCGAAGGAATCGTGGAAGCATAAACACCCCCTCTTCGCAGGAGTCTCCTTATGGTTCCCAGGGGCATTGTACCGTATGCATCAAATATTGCATCAAATTTTTGTGTAGGGCCTGATAGTAGTGCTTCACCGTACCCTGCTGTTTCATCTGCTCCAAGGTTCCTGACAAAATCGTTGTTTTCAGGCCTGCAGGTTGCAGTGACCACAGCGTCCCTGGCTCTGGCAATCTGAACTGCGAAATGCCCTACCCCACCTGTTGAACCATTTATCAAAACCGGGGTTCCTGCCTTAACCCTGCACCTTCTGATGCCGTTAAGTGCGGTAAGAGCGGCGACGGGCAGAGAAGCCGCCTCACTGAAGGAGAGACCGTCAGGGATCTTGCTCACCCTGTTTGCTTCAACGGCCACCAGTCCGGCCAGGGTTCCCTGTTTACCGAAGAGAACACTTACCACACCGTACACCCTGTCTCCCGGGGCAAGGTGAACAACGCCCTCAGGTACAGATTTTACTATGCCGGCGAAGTCTGATCCAACGATTTTCGGGAACTTCGATCCGGACAGGAATTTCAGGTCGCCCCGCTTAACCTTGTAGTCGACAGGGTTGATTGATGCTGCCCTGACTTCAACGAGAAGCTGGTTCTTTCCGGGAACAGGGTCGGGCAGGTCGCCGAGGAGTGATTTGTCGGGTCCGCCATAAGCCATTGAAAAGTATGCTTTCATAGGATCTGGGTTTTTTACAAATATACAGTATAACAGTTGAATGGGGGGTATGGTTTAAATGGGCGGTGTGGGGTATGCGGTGTCAGGTGAGGAGAAAGCCCGGGCTTTTCAGTCCGGGCCTTCCATCTGATACAATTAGCTTATTATCAGAAATTCTTCAGAATACCGATCCTGACTGAGAGGTAGTTGTAATTCAGGTTCATGCCTTCGCCGGCTTCATCGAGATATCTTGAGAGGTTATTGTATTTGACAACCGGGGTGAGACTCCATGACCTTCCCAGGTCGACATCGATACCTGCTGCGAACTGAAAGCCGAAACCATGGCCGCTGTCAGCCAGTATTTCTCCATTATCATTTTCAACCTCTATATGGTTCCAGATTGCACCTCCCCTGAGAAACCAGCTGTTGGCTGATCGGTAGAACAGATGCTTGTACTGCAGGCCAAGCACATAACCGGTTTCTTCATAGTCCCGGTCGGTTACTGATGACCCTGTAGATGTGCTGAACCAGTTATATCCCCATCCACCATAGATTCCGGTGCGGGGCAATACCCTCAGATGAAAAGCTCCATCATACCCGAAACCGGTCTTCAGTCCGTCAACAAAATTGCGTGTTGCAATTGAGGGACCCGCGCTGATTTCGAATCCGAATCTTTTACCGGTATCCTGAGCGCTGGATGAAAAGGAAAGAAATGTCATAACTGCTGATACAAATAATAGTCGCGTTTTCATGTCTAATTGTTTTTAAGTGGTTTAAGTGTTTGATGGAACGAAGGTATCGTTGTTGTCACGGGAAGGAAACTTTATCTGTATGAAGGCGATGATCTGGATGCTGACCGGGTGGCCTGGTCATCCAAATGCAAGAATACCCTGATATTTGAGAGAAAAACGGTCATTTCGTATTGAGCAACCCTTTTATCGCTTTCAGCGGATGAAACAACAGATCCGGCAATTATAATTTGGGAAGGTTTCCGTACCACCATAGTTTTGGAGACAGAATCAACAATCACAAATTCCTATTAAATGAATAGTCATGAATAAAACACTATTTCTGATTACTGTGGGAGTACTACTTTTATCAGGCTCATGTTTCAAAGATCCTGACATCAGGTTTGGATTCGACACTCTCTTCGGTAAGAATTCGCAAGGCGTCTCAATAATGAATGTCAGCAGCAGCGTAAGCACAATCACACTGAAAGGAGACATTGTCTTAACCAGTGGCGAGGTCTCTGTCGAGCTAACCGGGCCGGGCGACGAACCCATCTTCACCCGCAGCCTGAAATCACCAGCCAGCATTCATATAGATGAATCTTATCAAGCTGCCCCGGGGAATTGGAAGCTTAGGTACAATAGTAATGAAGGAACCGGAACTCTTAAGCTGCACCTTGCCACCGGAAAACAGAAAACATAATCTGCGCTGTTTGATGTGCGCCAATGATATAGTGCGATGCTTTGAGCAGTCTATTGGAAAGGCCGGAAGGGCGATAAAAATGAATTATATTTGAAGACGACAGAAAGACAGGAGAAGAGTGATGAGAGACAGACCGGCCGTAATTGAATTTCCTTTTTCGAAAGCAGTGAAGGTCCTTATATTCCTTTCACTGGGCTTGCAGCTTATAGTGATTTCACAGATGTACTTCTTCAGGCCCGATATTTTCGGCGACCTGACACAGGTTGTGATACGCCTCTTCAGGGGTTTTATTCTGACATTCTCTGCCGGTCTTTTTCTGGTATATCCCTGCATATATTTCATAAGAGTATTGAACAACAGGTTGCCATGGAAAGGCAATGCGGGAAAAAGGTTTCTTCTGCAGTTTCCTTTGACGGTGCTGGCAGGTGTTCTTATAACTCCGGTAATACTGTTGCCCGCTAGTCTGATATTTGGCCTTGAAATCAATCCCGAGCTGATACTCAACAATGCCTATTACCTGGTGCTAATGAATCTCTTCCTGATGCTGATACTTGAGGGGTTGATATATTTCGAAGAGAATGCCAGGTCGAGGTCTGAAACAGAAAGGCTTCAGCAGGAGCTTCTTAACAAGGCAGAGTTGTCGGTGGCAGAGAGCGAAAGAAGGTACAGGGAGCTTATGGACTTCCTGCCACAGCCAATTTTTGAGCTTGATATTATGGGCCACATTCTTCTGATCAATAAGGCGGGAAAAGAGTTTTTAGGTATTACCATACCTGAAGATCCACGTGAAAAGGTCTCCGCGCTTAAGTATATGGCCGATGAGGATGTTCCCAGGGTTATTGAGAACCTGAAGCAATCGAACCAGGGATTCAACACCCCGCCAAATGAGTATCATGTTAAGAGGCCTGACGGGTCTCTTTGTCCGGTGCTAATTTACGGTTCCCCCATAATAGCCAGCAATGAGGTTGTGGGTCGCCGCGGGATAATAATTGACATTTCGGAGAGAAAGAAGCAGGAATTGAAGATAATCAGCGCTAATGAGGAGTTGGAACGGATTAACAACAGCCTCGAACAGATAGTTGACGAACGCACCAGGCAGCTAACCGAGGCGAACACCCGGCTGCTCCAGATGCAGAAGGAGAATCTGCAATCGCAGTTTGAGGTACTTAAGCAACAGGTTAATCCTCATTTCCTGTTCAACAGTCTTAATGTTTTGTCAGGCCTTATAGAAAAAGACCCACTGAAAGCGCAATTATTTATCGATGAGTTCTCACAGATATACAGGTATGTGCTTGAGACAATCGAAAAGCCTGTGGTAACCTTGGGCATGGAGCTGGGTTTTGTCCGTTCATACATATTCCTTCAGCAAATAAGGTATGGCGAGAATCTGACTTTTGCAGTGAACCTGGTCTCTGACCTGCTGAAACGTTACATGCCTCCTCTCTCACTGCAGGTGGTTCTTGAAAATGCAATCAAGCATAATATTGTTAATGAGAGTCAGCCTCTGCACATAAATATTTTTCATGAAGATGATTGTCTCAG
>Ga0334895_1001156_pt1 | contig 28798 bp, 24 predicted proteins | sample GraSluR3_MG_7_FD_207229 | JGI IMG/M metagenome (GOLD analysis project Ga0334895, IMG submission 207229) | Sludge microbial communities from methane-producing bioreactor in Wageningen University, Netherlands - Granular Sludge_31_05-R3 | ecosystem: Engineered > Bioreactor > Anaerobic >... | reverse complement strand
AGTTAAAAAATCATTCAAAGTAAAATAAAAATGCACTTTTAGAAACCAAATATTATCACTATACCAAACAATGAAAATAAGGGTTCATAAACCCCCACTAACCAATGAAAAATGGAGGGGGTTAAATCTTTTTATACAAAAACTCCAATAAAGGATAGTACATTGATTGAAAGGAGTTAGAAAATGAGCACTATAGATAACTTAAAAGAAGCATTTGCAGGCGAATCTAAAGCTAATCGTACATATCTAGCCTTTGCTAAAAAAGCAGATGAAGAAGGATACCCACAGGTGGCTAAACTTTTCAGGGCAGCTGCTGAAGCGGAAACTGTTCACGCCCACAACCATCTACTGGTGATGGGAGGTATTGGTAGCACTGAAGAGAACCTGAAAGGGGCTATTGAAGGCGAAATTGAAGAATTTGAAGCAATGTACCCTGACTTCATCAAAGAAGCAAAAGAAGTGGGTAACGATAATGCAGTGTGGACCTTTGATGTGGCCAACCAGGTGGAAGAACTCCACGCCGGACTTTACAAAAAAGCTCTGGAAGCACTGGGTAATAACGAAGAAGTGGATTATTATGTCTGCGGACACTGTGGAAACACTGTGGAAAATGAGGCTCCTGATGTATGCCCCATCTGCGGAGCATTGAAATCTGATTTCTTCAAAGTAGATTAACCCATTTAATGAATCTAAATTTATTAATTCATTTTTTTATTTTATTAAAAAAATTAATTTTTTTTTAAATATTTGAAAAATTAGATTGGATAATTTTCTATAAGCATTAGATCACAAAAAATTAATCGGAGTTATCCATCTTTTTTTCCTTAAAAGTTATGCGGAAGGTGGTTCCTGGACTTCTTTCCAGTTCCAGTTCCCCTCTGATTTGTTGGGTGAGGCTGGTAACTAGTTGGAGTCCTAGGGAATCTATTTTACCTAGTTCAAGTTCTGGGGGGAATCCTATACCATTATCACTAACTTCCAATAGGCACTGATCTTCCACTTCACTGAATTTAACTGTGATTTCCCCTATTTTATCCCCGGGGAATGCGTGTTTCATAGAATTTGAAACTAGTTCGTTGATTATAAGTCCCAATGGTATGGCAGTGTTGATGTCAATCATCACATCCTCCACTTCCAGTTCCAGATTAATCCGGGAGGGATCAGAAACGTAGGTCCGGAATAGATCCCGGGTCAGGGTGCGGATGTAATCCCCATAATCAATATGTTTAAGGTCAGTGGAGCGGTAGAGTCTTTCGTGAATTAAGGCCATGGAATGAGCTCTTTCCTGGCTTTCCTTGAATATTCCCCGGGCTTCTTCATCTTTAATATATCGTGACTGAAGATTCAGGAGACTGGAGATCACCATCAAGTTGTTCTTTACCCGGTGATATACCTCCTTCATGAGCATGTCCTTCTCATCAAGGGCTTGTTCCAGTTTAATTTGAGTTTCTTTAAGGTCACTTATATCCCTTGAAATTACCTGCACACTGCGAACTCGATTATCAGGACCGTATAGGGGTTGTAGACTTGTACTGAACCATTGGTCTCTCTCACCATCGGGTACAAACATTTCCATATCTAAACCTTCTTCTGTGTGGAACACTTCTCTTATTAATTCCATCTGTTTTTCAGCAATTTCAGGAGGGAAAAAATCCCGGAGAGAATGTCCCAACATATCAGCAGGTTCCTTACCCATACTATGTGCCCCTGCCTTATTGGCCATTAAAAAAATACCATTCTCATCATACAAAGAAATAGGGTCCTTAGCTGATTCAATGAGAGTTCTGTATTTCTCCTCACTCTCACGCAAGGCATCTTCTGCATTTTTTTGGTTGGTTATGTCACGACTGTTACAAACAAATCCACTTATAGCCACACCATCATCAAATATTGGTGTACCCTTGGTACCCAACCATACGTAACTACCATCGGCTTTCATGTAACGGTACTGAACAAACTGAGTCAGGCATTTCCCCAAGGCATCCTTCATGCAAGAGGTGACTCTTTTCTGATCATCAGGATGCACCCCCTCAAACATTGATTTTCCAACAAGTTCCCGGGGTTTGAACCCGAGGACTTCTTTCACCGAAGGACTGACGTAGAGATATGTGCCATCTTTATCAGCTTGACATATGATATCTGCCATGTTGGCAGTGATCATTGATAATTGAGCTTCACTCCTGGCTAAAGCTTCTTCAGCAACTTTTTCTCTAGTTACATCTCTTGCAATGGCAGATAATCCCATAATACTTCCCGAATTATCTTTTATTGGAGAGACAGTTAAAGATATATCAATAATTTTTCCGTCTTTAGTTATTCTATTGGTTTCGTAATGATCAATTTTATCCCCAGAACCAATTATCTCCAGTATCTGATTGAGTTCATCTGAATCCGGGGGAAATATAACAGAACCTGATTTTCCGAGGACTTCCTCTGCCAGGTACCCATAAGTTTGGTCTGATCCCTTATTCCAGCTTAACACCTTTCCGTCTAAATCCATGCCAATAATGGATTCAGTTGAACTTTCCACAATGGCTGAAAGTATAGCCCTGGTCTTTTCAGCATTTTTACGATAGCTTATTTCCCTGATGATGGAAGTGGTAAATATTTGCCCGTTTCCTTCCCAGTTGGTGATGGATATTTCAAAGGGGAATTCTTTACCATCCTTCCTTAAACCCACTGACTCAAAAGTTCCAAGCAGTTGGTGTTCACCGGTTCTGCGGAATTGATCCATTTGTTGATGGTATTTATCCCTCAAACGTGACGGGATGAATTTTTCCACATTTTCTCCCATTACCTCATTTTCAGAGTACTGGAAAATTTTTTGGAAACTTTTATTGGTAAAAACCACTTTACCAGACATGTCCGTGGTAATGATTCCATCAATGGCAGATTCAACCACTGAACGAAACATTTCTTCGCTGGTTTTTAACTTTATCTGTGACTTTTCTATTCTTTCACTTAGAATAACAGTTATCACACTAACTGAGATAAAGATAGCAGATCTAAAAAGATTATAATAAATGTAATTACTTTCAATGGGACTTATAGAACTAACAAAAATAAGCACCCCGGCCAGGAAAACCGGGACCCATAATCCCTTCCGTTTCCACCAGACAGCAGCTAATACTATGGGTATATAATAAAAATGAGTGAAAAGAACACCTGATCTTAGAACAGAATGGAAGTAATAGGTTAGGATGCAGGATAAGGCAATTAAAGCCAGAACCATGAATGTTTCATATTCTGATCTTGATCCTTTCAATTCTAACTGCATATTTGAAACCCCAAAGGACGAAATTCAACTTCTAATTATTTTTCTATTGAATGAAGCATAAATTATTTTCTTAACGGGAAGTTTATCACGTCCCATCAGGATTATAAATCTTAATCATTCTGGAGATTTTAGTTCAAAATAATGACTGAAAAATTAGTAAATACTAAATAATCAAAAAGTGAGGAATTAATAATAAAAATAGGACTTGACCTAAACCATATCCATTAAACTCTCCAGCTTTTCAGGGTCATCAAACTCTTCCATGGGAAGTATGTATTTCATTTCTCCCTCAACCACCACCAGGGCCAGTGGTGATATTGAATATACTTCACTTTCATGGTGTTTCCAGTGAAAAATCTTAAGGATAGGATAAAAAATTCTATTCTCTATTTTTACAGAGTTACCAACCTTTATTTCTTGATTTTTCATGATTCCACCAGTTAGCTACGTGCTTCCTGAATCAGTTCCCTTACTGGTTTTTTAGTGTAGGCGCGTATGGCTTCTGCCACTATCCAGAATAGCTTTAAACTTACATCGACCTGTAGATCTCCATCCAAAACCCTTCTCTGGAAATCCGGCGTTATAACCGCATGGATTCGAGTGATGGCATTAAGGGGATAGGTAAATGACCATATATATCCGGTAAAAAGTGCAGTGTCCGCTGGACTTTCCATTCCCAGGGTCATGTTAAGGGAAAATTTTTCCAAATTCACAGAATGATAAAAAACAATTATCAGCTTATATAGGTGAGGCCAGGAATTTTTAACTAATTTCAGAATCTTTAAAATACGTTTAAGATCAAATTCATCTTTTTTACCTTCCTTTTTGTCTTCCTCTTTATCATCCTGGCCCTTTTCATCTCCAGGTATTTCCTTTGAGAAAATGCGTATACCTAAAAATTTGAGAATGAAATGACCCTTAATTTCAGATCCATTTTTTTTAAGGTCCAGGGAAAATTTTAGGGGAATCAAAAGAAAAGACAATAAAATAAGCACCAAAATAATTATTATGATGCCTATTATAGTGTATATCAAATTTAACCCGCTCTAAGGTTATTTAATACTGTTTGATGGCTCTAATATTCTTAAGAAACTTTTTATGTTCTTAAATTTTTATTTCTCCTTCAGCCTGTACTTCGGTTTTTTTCTCTTCTTTTTTATGGTGTTTTTTGGATTTACTCATCCCCATTTTCCGGCCTTCAGCCATAACATCAACAATGGCATTGCTGACTTCCCCTATGGCCCGGGTTAATGGGTCTGGATTTTTAAGAGGCATTACTTTAACCCCTTCCGGTCCACTTTGACCTTTGAAAACCACTACCATGGCCACTGGTTCTATACCTGCACCTCCACCAGCAGCAGCTGCAGAACCTCCTTCATCAGTAGAACTTTTTCCTTCACCCATACCTGCTCCAAATGCCATCCCCATTCGGGTAACCGGAATCAAGATTTTGTCTTCGCTTTCAATTACTTCCCCAATAACGTTTTCTATGTTTAAAACCTTTCGAATTTCTTCTACAGTTGTTTTTATGGGATCCTGGATATCCATTATAGTTCACCCCTACGTTTTATAAAGTATATAATTGTATATAATATTGTTTTTGAGGCATATACATTTTACGAAAGTATTATTTAATATTTCCAGAGTAGACTTTTATACTTTGAGAAATTACCCCAGCTAGAGAAAGGTTTATATAGTATAGGACACGAATGTTTGAATGCGGGCCCGTGGTCTAGGGGTATGATACCTCCCTGACACGGAGGTGATCACGAGTTCGAATCTCGTCGGGCCCATTTGCCGTGGTAGTTCAGTTGGGAGAACGCCAGACTGAAGATCTGGATGTCGCTGGTTCAAGTCCGGCCCACGGCACTCCCTTTACTTATTATTTTTAGTGCTCTCTGAAATATCCTTATTAAAATAAAGTATAAGTTTTTCCAGTTTAGATTAATTATTATATTGCCTTAATTTTTTATTTTGTCCATATCTTAATTTATCATCATTTAATTCCCGTAATTGAATATTATTTTCATTCCATTATACATTAAAGGAGATGTTTAGTTACAGGGATTAACTTAAATGGATGATTTAAAGAATTAGATTATCCCAGTGTATCTACGTAAGGCGACAGCAATCAAACCCCCCAGCCCAGTCAATATTCCGTATACAATGGATCCTCCCAGGAGGATAGTCACCCAGGGGATGATTCCCACATAAGCCAAAACAAATACTCCGGGAATGATTGAAATTACCACTGCTACACAAATTCCTACCAAGGCCCCGTTTACAATTCCTTCAATATAACTTCTGGTGCCAATAGCCGCTGCCGAGACAAATCCGGATAGTGAGAATATTGATAAAGAAATCAGGGATGCTCCACCTAAAAATGAGAATAATGTGGGTTCATTTGCATTTTGAACTGTTAATCGTACCAGTCCAAAAAAGATGATGATGTTACTGAGGATAGTCATTCCTATCAGGAATATGATTCCACACCCCACACCCCACAGATCAATACGTTCATATAATCCCCTTAAACTCTTTTTCCTTTTCTGCCGCTCTTCTAAAACATAACCATAGCCATACCAGTTAGCAGGTCCTCCGGTTTTAAGTATCTTCCCGTATTTAGAACAAAATGCTGATTTTACTTTGTTTATCTGCCCACAGAATGGACATATATTTTCAGAATGATGGTTAATGATTTGGTGTTTATTTATATGTTGATCACTGATCTAATGACTGTGGGACTGAGATTTACCCATATTTCTGGATTCAATAATAAAAGAAGAATTGTATTCCCCTAGTAATTTAAATTTTTAAAATGGATCAGGATAGCGGAGATATAATCTGTACAATAAATCCATTTTTCTTGAAATAAGTGAAAAATTAGACTCCTTGGAAATTTTAAGTTTATTTTTTACTAAAACTATTATAAGCCTATAATTGCTCCTTCTTCAAAAAAATGCAAATTAAAAATATCGAATCTGCATTCAAACAAATAAACCTAGAATAAATATAGAAACTAGAATAAATGCAACCCCTGCGAATATTCCCAAGGGTTTAAATTTTTCACCTCTTATAACTGCAGATAATTCCTTGGCAGGAATTAATATTTGACCACATTCGCTGCAGAAGGCCGTGTTTGTGGGGTTTGGATTTCCACAATATTGGCAAAGGATCATGGGAGATTTGATGTGGAGGCCATCATCTTCAACCAGATAAAATTTACCACCGCATTGGCATGAATCAAAATCACTGGGGGATTCTCCATCCATTAATGCATAGTAACCGCCGCAGTTTTCGCATATTAAATATTGCATATTATCTAATACTGGTCTCTATATGAGCCCATATATGATTTACTATGGCATTAAAAATCGGATTTTTTATAAAGAAGCAGAATTCATAGACAAAAATGTTATTAAAAGGAAATATATTGCCTAAAATGATATTAACATACACTGACGATAATAATCACGACCTCAAATGAAATTTAAAAATAAGAGTAATAGTGAGCACTCTAAGAAATAGCCAGTAGCTCACACAATTAACGTTTAAGATTTCCCTTCAAATAGGTGCTCAGGGCCTGGGTGATCTCCACATCCTGAAAGGTTCCCAGATGAGCTTTCTCAACTACTACCGTTTTATAGGAATTGGTGCGACCAATATAACCACCTTTACTCCCTCTATCCGTAATCAGTATTTTTTGATTGGTACCCATGAACCTCTGATTATTCTTAATGGCAATAGCCACCTTGAGATCATTCAAGTCTCGGGAACGTTTTTTCATGATTGCATGATCAATAGGGGGAAGTAAAGATGATCGTGTGCCCGGACGATGATGATATTTGGAGATATGCAGGAAATCCGGGCGAATTTCACTGATAACATTTAACGTGGCGTTGAAATCATCTTCCTCCTCGGTGGGGTATCCCACAATAATATCTGTTGCCAGGGATAGTTCTGGTATTTCCATTTGGAACTGTTTCACAATGGCCTTGTATTCTTCCACACTGTGTCCCCGTTTCATATCCGAAAGTATCCGGTTACTTCCACTTTGCAATGGGAGGTGAAGGAAATTATAGACCTTTTCATTTTTAAATGAATTTGTAATAGATTCCAAGTCGTCTTTAATGTTTTTGGGGTGCATCATCCCTACCCTTACCCTGAAATCACCTTCAATTGATGTTATCTGGTTGATGAGATCAGCAAGGTTTTCTCCACTGTCTTTCCCATAAGCAGCAGTGTCCTGGGCAGTGAGCTGGATTTCAATACAACCATCCTCCACTGCCTGTTCTGATTCAACCTTTAGAAGAGATGAAGGATAACTCTGTAGGTCTCCACGTGCAAATCTGGTGCAGCAGTAACTGCATCTACCCAGGCATCCCTCACATATCTGGAGAATATGTACCCGGGGATTGGAACGTTTCCGTGGAAGGCCGGTCTTAATATCATGACCATGACCGGTTTCCCGGATAATGTGATTATCCATAATAGATTTGACTACATTGGGGATGGAGTTTATGCGACGAGCACCAATCCATCCTGCTTTAGGTGCCAGTTTTTTTAGTTTTTCAGGATCAATATCCACCATACAACCAGCAATTAACAGTTTTTTCTGTGGGAACTGGGTCTGGATTTTCTGAATGTGATTGGTTATCTTCTGTTCAGTGGGTTGTTTAACATAACAGGTGTTAATGACAATAACATCCGCATCTTCAAGGGATGTTACAATTTCTCCACCAGTTTCCTCTAATAAACCGGCCATTATCTGGGAATCCGCCTGATTGAATGTGCAACCAAAAGTTTCAATATAGATTTTCATGTTAATCAGGGTTTTTAGATTACTAATTACATTGGTGTTCGATTAAGTTGTTTAATAGGATTACAACTTAAAAGTATGCAATGGGATATATTTTTAGATAGTTCAAAGGAAGGATTTTAGATAGGATATCTAGGGATTTATAACATTGAATAATCAAAAAGGGTTAATATAATACTAAAATGTTAAGTTTTAACGTGAATTATTTATTTACCTTCAGGCCAACCATGTTTTCCGATCATGGGGACAAAAACAACCCCTCCCAAATTCCGGGTCTGGAAATCATCATCTGAAATTCGCATTACTAACACCAGTTCCTGGTAATAGTCTGATCCCATGGGCATGATCAGTTTTCCACCAATTTTCAGTTGCTTTTTAAGGGGTTCGGGAATTTTCGGTGCACTTGCTGTTCCATATATGCGGTCATAGGGAGCTTTATCTGGGTATCCTATGGTCCCATCTCCCTCGATTACCGTTACTCTATCGGAGTAACCAGTCTTGTTGAGGTTTTCTCTAGACTTTTCTACCAGTGCTGGGATTCGTTCTATGGTATAAACATGCCCTTCGTTACCCGCGATTTCTGCTACCACTGCAGCATTATATCCCAAACCAGTTCCAATTTCCAAAATTCTCATTCCATCTGTTAATTCTAACTTTTCGGCAATAATCGCTACCATATGGGGTGCAGATATGGTTTGGCCCTTACCAATGGGAAATGGACGATCTAGGTAGGCATAGGAACTGTTCTCTGGAGGCATAAATTCCTCACGGGGAACCTTAAGCATGGCTTCTTTAACCTTTTCAGTGTTTATATATCCCTGGTTAAAGAGTTTTTTCACCAGATCTTTCCTTTTTTCTTTCATCCAACCACGTGATGCTTCTCCAAAGAATCCAGTTTTGGCACCTATAAAGGTAAACTGGACTTGATGGATTTATTTTAATAAATGAATAATTTTATAGCGGTATTAACTTGACTAATGGTTGATGTCAAGATTCAGGTGATTTAACGAATATAAAGGAATTTGGGGATTAACAATATTTCATTAGGTTTCAACTTTCATCTTCGGGTTCTACTGTTTCAACTATTTTGGAAGTTAAATCATACTGAAATCTATCCCTGCGATCAGCAGGCCGCCCGTATATTCTTTTAATTTGATCTGCAGGAGCTCCTCCCTTTCTGATCTTGGAGGTGATAGTCTTCATGGATTTTATGGTGAATACTGCCTTCCCCAGTTTAACAGTATCTCCCACATTAAACTGGAAATCCCTTTCAACATCCACTTTCTGGGAAAGTATTCTTCCACCGTAATCTATGGATATTCCTACCCTGGTAGGTCCGGTAAGGGATGTGGCCCAGATGGTTACCAGTTCCGATACCATGCTTTTTGAAACGCGACCACCCCTGGTATTTTCCAGTGAAGTTATTTCCACTTCCTCATCATCCACCATCAGTACTTCCCCAATTTCCAGGATTTCATCAGGATATAATTTAATGGTTTTTTTCAGTGATTCCTCAAATTTGCTGATGATCACCCTAATTTCAACCATTTTAGGGATCTTTATTGTCTCCCTAAATGTGTTTCCACATTCATTACATTTTAAAAGGACTTCTTTGATATTTTTACCCTTTGATTTGAGTATTTCATAAGATTCAGAATCACATACTGGACATTTCATTTTCTTAACCTCGCTTCGATAAGAATAAGTAAAAAATATTGTAATATTGATAAGAATTTTTATGTACTTTGGAATATTTATAAATATGATTGGTCGGGATATGAATTTTAACAAGTAACTATTAAAATAATTGCCGGGAATGAATAGTCTAATTTTTAGTGAATTGGAATTGGAGGGTATAAAAAATTAGGAAATATAACCATCACACTCATTTTTTTGGGAATATGAACTTCATTAAGACTGGTTTTCCTTTTTTTCATGTAAATAATGTTTAACCAAACCTCCATCTTCCAGTATTCCCAGCATGAAATCGTGGAATGGTTGTATGTTGAATTTATTACCTGTGCTGAGGTTTTGGATCATTCCCTCTGCCAGATCTATTCTTAGCTGGTCACCCTTATCTGCTTCAATATCCGCTACTATGACAGGTAAACCAACATTTATGGCATTACGGTAAAATATACGTGCAAAAGATTTGGCAATAATCGCATCCACCCCAGCATGTTTCAAGGCTACTGGGGCCTGTTCCCTGGAAGATCCGCAGCCAAAGTTCCACCCAGCCACGATAATATCCCCCTGTTCCACATTTTCCGCAAACTTAGGATCTTCCCCTTCCATAACATGGCTTGATAACTCGTCTAAACTGAAAGTTCTTAAGTATCGTCCAGGTATGATTACATCAGTGTCTATACTATCCCTGAACTTCCAAACTTTACCTTTTATTTCATCTTTCATGGTAATCAGTGCAAAAGATTTTTTTTAGAAAATATCCAATTAATTGTGATTGTATACCAGAATTTTTATAATATCCCAGAATTTCTGATTTTTTTATTAAATTTCAGAATTTCTGATTTTCACGCCAGGAATCCGTTGATTAAAACACCAGTTTCCTTGATTTTAGTGAATGTGTTCCAGCACAGCACCACTATTCTGAGCCCTGGTTTCAATTATACTACCACCAATATCTCTTAGGGCATCACGAGCTGCACTTACTATATCCTGAGTGTTGTCATTTACTGCATAAATGGTTGGTCCGAATGAACTCATTCCCACACCCGGCGCACCGGCATCCCGGAGCAACTGCATTATATCACCTATAATCGGTTTTTGCAATTGATTCTCTACTTTTTTAAAACCAATATTTTGTATGGAGTTTACTGCTTCTCCAAATCCATCCAGGTCTTTTTCCAATACCGCTGGCATCATTTTCATTAAGAGTAGATGTGAAAGTTGTTGAACTTCTTCCACGGGTATGGGGCAGTACTCCTGGAATATGTTAACCTCTTTCTCTCCAGAAACATTCTTTTCAACTTGGGGGATAACCAGTACCACCTTCCAATCATGCGGAAAATCGTACCGTGCAATAATAGGTGGGGGTGATGCTGGTGAAGCTGAGGAAGGTAGAAAATCAGGTTTTTCATCTTGAGGGTGGCCGCCGTCAACAATAAAACCTCCTTTATCAAAGGATGCCACCCCTATACCAGATGTACCTCCCCGACCCACGATATTAGCAATCTCAGGCACAGTTATCTGCTGGTTATCCGCTTCAGAAATGAGTTTAGCAGTGGCCAGTGCCAGTTGCGTCCCAGAACCCAGACCAGAATGGGAGGGATAGGTTTCGCAAATAGTGAAACTGTATCCACAATCTAATTCAAGGTAGTCCATCATCCGCCGAGCAGAGGTTTTTATTTTATCCTCATAATCAGATATTACCTTAACCGGTATACTTTCACGATTTTGAAACTCAACGGATATTTCACCATTATTTCGCTCCATTTCCAAAACCAATGCTGGTTTTTCAAGTGTGAGACCAACACCACCATCTATTCGGCCCAGTGAACCGTTTAGATCAATCAAGGTTAGATGCAGCCGTGAGGGAGTTTTGATTATCAATTCTGATACCATTTTTATATTTTTCTGAAAGTTTTTACATTTTGAGTGATTTTAGAGATCGTGGAGTTGGGGAAAAGTTATTTTTTCATTGGTTTGGCGAATTTCTTCTCAACCTCTGGACGGTGAATTGCATTCATAGAACAGAATGGTATTATACGCCCATCAGGAACTGCGTAGTGGATCACGCATCTTTTAACCCGGTCCTGGTCGAAGTTCCAGGGATCCATGAAGTGCATGCATGATATGAGTAATGTTTTATGATGGAAATCTCCCAGAGCACTGTATGATCTTTCCTTGAAGACTTTGGTCAGTATTCCAGTTATGTCCAGTGAATCCGGTTTCTTATCCCGGTCAATAGTTTTGGGAAGTTCCCTAGTGGCTCTGCTTATGACTTTGGCTTTGCCCACTATTCCTCCGTCCTTTATATCATCACTACTGCGGGAAAGGAGGTTGAAAAACCTATCCACATCTACAAACTTAGTTATGGGAGTAATTTCGCCATCATCAATGAAGATATATGTTGCGGCACCACAGTGAGGGTGGCAGGTGAATGATACCTGGTCTTCGCCTTCGATGGCCTCCACAAAATCAGTGATGGGTATGACTGAAGAGGCAGGATAGAAATCATCACGGCCTATCTTACCATCAGTTTGCTCATCCACCAATTTCTGGAAGGTGGGTATGGTTATTCTCTGTTCTTCCACTTCATCGGCAGGTGTTCGGCCAGCAAATGACACTGGCTGGAAATTCACCCCCCGGATAATGTCCAGGTTTTCAATGGCAAACCGTATGATAGCCCCCACTTGGTCATCATTAATTCCCTTAACTAGGGTGGGAACCAGAACAATTCCCAGATCTGCTTTACGGCAGTTTTCAATGGCTTCCAGTTTAATAGGCAGAAGGTTACGGCCCCTGGACTTTAGGTAGGGTTCTTCAGTAACTCCATCGAACTGGAGGTAAACTGTGTTTAAAGTGGCATCTTTAAGTTTCTGAGCTAGTTCAGGATCTTTAGCCAATTTAATTCCATTGGTAGCTATCTGAGTGTGGCTGAATCCCTCTTCCCGGGCTAGCTTCACCAGTTCCACAAGGTCCTTTCGTACCGTGGGCTCACCACCAGCATACTGGATGGCAGGGGTGGGTACTGGCTGGTTTGCACGGAGATTTTGTAACATCCCCCGTATTTCCTCATAACTAGGCTCATATATGGATTTAGATACAGCTGCATTAGCAAAACAAATAGGACAACGAAGATTACAACGATTAGTAACATCAATAAGGCCTAATATAGTCTGACTCTCATGTTCCGGGCACAAACCACAGTTAAGAGGGCATTCACCTTCCAAGGTGGTGCGAGGATTATCAATCCCATCACCACAATAATCATAATCAGCAGCATAGTGGTAAGCTTCTGAACTCTGCCAATAAGTATTTTCGAATTCACCGTGCTCTGGGCACGTTTTCCTAATCATTATCTTGTCCTGGTCCTCGAAGACTTCTGCATCCACTACTCGAAGACATTCAGGACACAGGCTCTTTGTTTTCTTTATGACCATTATCTCACCTTATTATTAGTATTGAAACTCATGTAGTCAAGCATAATTGATTATATATACTTGAGGGATCAATCAGCTTTATAGTATTTTATGGTTAACACATAACTTATTATCCTGTTTTAAATCGGAGGTAAACTATGGACCCGAGTATTTTCAGTGTTTTGATTTTATCCGCTTATGCTATATACTTTATGTTACCGGCTTACCTAGCCAATGCCAGTGCCCTGACCTTTGGGGGAGGAACACCCCTTGATATGGGCCGATCAATGAATGACGGCCGCAGAATACTTGGAGATGGTGTAACATGGAAGGGGACTATTATTGGTATCCTGATTGGGATGGGCATAGGCCTGCTTCAAGGTGCTGTAACTGGTAACATGGTACAGGATCTTCTGATAATTGGAGATCCAGGAATAGCTCAGCTGGTTCAAGGAACTATAACCACTAACACACTGCAGGGCACATTATTAGGCTTTGCACTGGGTAGTGGTGCGATTATAGGAGATGCTTGTGGGAGTTTTATTAAGAGAAGGTTTAATGTGGAACGCGGACGACCAGTACCCCTAATGGATCAGTTGGATTTTGTGGTAGGTGCAATAATATTCGCATCTTTGGTAATAGTCATTCCCCTTAATTTAATAATCCTTATAATTGTAATAAGCATCTTCCTTCATTTGGGAGCTAACATAATCGCTTATTTACTGGGTATGAAAAACGTTTGGTACTGATATTGTTGTAAATTGATTTTCATCCAGTTATATACTAATATAAAAAATTACACAAGGTTTAAGTCTCCCAATATCCCCTTCTTTTTTTAATAATCTTTCTAAATAGTATAGAAAACTTTTCCCCCCATAATCTTTTATCGAATAATGATTTTTCTTAATTTACCTTATAGGTATTAGAGATCTTTTTAATCATTTAGTTATTCTTTAAATTGGATTTTTCAAATTTTTGATTATTTTTAGTATTCCTTTATTAACTTGAAGACTGAAGAACTTTGAAACTGGTACTGAAAAGTTGATATGTCATCTGTGCTGCTTGAAGCTGGTTATTCCACTCCGGAATTTCATAGACAAAAACAGGGTACCCTGCATTAGTCAGGGGCCTGTCAATCTGGGATATGGAACTACTCTTCTCACGGGTACTGGATGAACCCGGATAATAATTGAATTGAGGGAGTAACTGGTGAACTGCCTTACCCAGGGTGACTGATTTGGAGTCATGAGTGGGGGTGGCAATGTAGTACCCTTCACCATAGCCCTGTTCATGGTCATGGGCAATGATCACCAGCTGGTAATTTGATTTTTTAATATCTGGAATGGCATATTTTTCAACCAGGTCCTGTCCATTGCTACGACCAATATCAAAGTCCTGGGCCTGGTCAGTTACCGTCACATGATAATCAACCATCTCCACGTTATTCAGGAGAGCGAAAAGTTTCACCACATGGGGCACCAGGTTGGTTGAGAGATCCTCCCGGGGATGCATACCCGTCACCACTGCAATCTTTGCAGCAGGATTCCCATAATGGGAATAAACTTCTCTGGTAACGTATCCCTGCTGATCAGAACCTAAAATGGAGTGTTGACTGGAGTTAGCAAATAAGAATATTGCTACAATCCCCAGGATTATAGCCAAGATTATCCAACTCTTTTTCATAGAATTATGATTCCCTATTTAATCAGATTTATATGTTGTCATGTGATGCAAATCCATATTCCTTATTTAATGCTAATTTACCCAATATCTTCCGATAAAAACCCTATAATTGATTTAGGTTTATATTTTAGTAGTATATGATTTATTTTCCTCTTTCTAGAAACTTTTCCATTAGAATAGCAGTTCCCACTGCTGGTGCCACTACACAATCCTCCTTGCTGAGGATTTCTTCCATGGTTCTAACCTCAAGACCCAGGAGTTTTGCAGCTTCACATCCAATGATGTTCATTCCCAATCCCGTGGCAATTACAAGTTCAATATTTTCTCGGCCACTGACTTCTTCAAGGGCTTCAGCCACCTGTTCCACCTGTTTCTGGTAGATGAACCTGGCAATTTCCTCCACATCATCCGGACTCAACAGATCCAGATCTCCACATACCACCCGTGCTAGTCTTAAAAGTGAATTTTCCCGGGATTTATCCTCCCCATCAGGGGTTTCGGAGGTGTAGTCTTCCATGGTGATGTTTCCCAGGACCAAATGAACATCGGCAGTTACTGCGAAAATTTCCGAGGCAATGCGCACCATTTCACCTTTTAATGGTACTTTATCCACCAGAGTGGCCACGTTAGTACGGAGAGTCCCGGTGTATACCAGTTCCCCAGTTGCCAGCCTCTCCAGATCAGTTCTTCCCTTGGCACATTCATTACCATTTTTAATGGGAATTATATCGGTGGTGGTACTTCCAGTATCGATGAATATACAATCAGGGGCCATGAAGGCTGCTAGTGGTGCGGTGGCAATCCAGTTAGCGGCAGCCAGTTCCTGGGGATTTTTTTGAACTGATTCATAATCCATCATACCATTAAGACCAACAAAGGCAACTGGAAGGTTGAATGTTTCTATAACCATCCCTGAAATATCCAACACGCCTTCATTCTTGCTCTGGTAACTATCAGCTAGTTCGGCAGTCATGGAAATACTTACTGCATCGATCTCATCGATATCTTTTCCTAAAAGTTCTAAGAGGGTTCGGGATAGCTCATCTTTTTTATTCCACATGGGTAGGTAGGAAAAATCAGTTCTTATGTTGATGATTTTTCCCTTTTCATCAAATTCAACCACAGCCAAGTCGGTATTTGCTCCTCCAATATCAAAACCTGCAATTTTCAATTAATCACCTTGAATGAGAAATTTTTACAATCCAATAAAAGATTTAAAAGAGTGAATTTATTATTCATGTTATTATTATAACCATCTTAGTTCCAAACTAACTAAATTTATAACTTATGGAATCATGTACTTTCAACTAATCACATTTAAATTGAGTCTGTTCCCCTTTTTTTGAATTTCTATCTCTCTTTCCAGGGTGAATTCCCCGGGAAGTTTACCCTGTGCAGATTGAACTATGGCTTCCCCTAAATTAAAGTTGAGCATATTTCTAAGGGCCACGTAGGGTGTAGTTATCCTTGAGTTAATCTCCACCAGATAAACCTCATCATCATCCAGGATCATGTCCACCCCCACATAACCCTTCAGTCCACTGATGGATTCAACTGCTTTTTTAGCTACATTTTTAGCTTCCTTTTCCAGGGGATGAGTCATGGGGACTTTTCCACCATTATAATTAATGGTTCCATTTTCAGTGCTGATATTCTGTTGATTTAGGCTGAGGGGTATTGCTGTTTTACCGTTACTGAGTAAACTTACACTGGCGCTATCTCCTTCTATGTAATCCTGCACCAGGAAGTAGGGGAGACTGCTTATCGCTCTCACTTTCCGGGTTGCAGATTTAAAAGATTCTTCAGAGTCCACAATTTGCACCGCTGAACAGGAAACCCCATCTGAAGGTTTAACCACCTTTTCTCCAGATATTCCCGGGGCATGTAATCCAATATCTTCCCAGGTCACACTATGAGTGGGGATAACTGGGACTTTATCCTTGAGGATTTGGTAGGTGAGGTATTTATCCGAACAAATGCGTACTGCATTGGAATCTGATCCTACCACCTGAACCCCACTTTTCTCAATGGCTCTGGTTAATCCGCATAGTATGAAGTCTTCTTCAGGAGCTATAGGTAAACAGTAATCATACTGAGAGATGTTATCCAAAATCCAGTCGTCAATGGATCCTTCTATAACTACTGGCTTACATTGGCTTCCTTCGATTGAATCTATATTTTTGGATATGAGATAGCTGGCAGGTAAACATTCCAGGTCACAGGTAAGGCCACGGAGCATTGCTTTACCTTCTGCAGTTAAAGCAGGGTCCTTGATCCCCAGTGCACTGGCGTATTCAAAAATTAAGAGGTTCAAGACCTTCCAACTCCCTTGAAAACTACTCCCTTCTTCTGGAATGTTTCCCGGTCAAGAATAGGGCGAGTACATACTAATAATCTGTTTTTAATCATTTCCGGCCTAATTTTCCGGTAAAGATCATGATCAGTTACTAAAACCACACAATCGGTAGAAAGGGCAGTTTCCAGGTCTACAACTTTAGCCCCCCAGGGTTCAATGGACTCAGAGGGAACATAAGGGTCATTGACCAGAACTTCAGCCCCTTTACCATCCAGTTTCATGATTAATGGTTTTGCAGGTGTTTCCCTTGCATCAGCAACGTTTCCTTTGTAAGCCACACCTAATACTCCAATTTTAGATGCGGAGATAGTTTTACCCTTATCTTCCAGAGCTTGTTCCACAATTTGAACTACTTCTCCAGGCATGTCTTCGTTTACCTGTCGGGAGGTCTGGATCAGGGGTGTTTCCACTCCCCTTTCCCGAGCGATTTCCACAATGAAGTAGGGGTCTATGGATAGGCAATGGCCGCCCACTCCTGGTCCTGGTGTGTGTATGTTCACCCGAGGATGGTGGTTGGCAGCCTGGATGGCTTCAATGGCATCCACTCCTAAAGCATTGCAAACCAGAGCCATTTCATTGGCCAGGGCTATGTTGGTATCACGATAGGTGTTTTCCATTAGTTTAACCATTTCTGCAGTTACCAAATCCTGCACCATAATGATTTCACCCCCGGTGATCCTCTGGTACAATGCTGCTGCCATTTGAGTACTTTCAGGGTTAATTCCACCTATCACCCGCGCATTGTGGGTCATTTCATATAATGTATTGTTAGGAAGGGCTCTTTCAGGGGTGTAAGCCACTTTAAAGTCTTCTCCTGCTTTAAGCCCGCTTTCCTCCAATAAAGGGATTACCAGATTTTCACAGGTTCCTGGTGGCACTGTGCTTTCAACAATAACCAGGTCATCCTTTTTTAAACCTTCTGAGATGGATCTGGATGCCGAGTTAACTGCAGTGAGATCCGATTTTTTGTGTTCATCCACTGGAGTGGGAACGATGATCATGATGGTTTTAGCCTTTTCTAGTGCGCTTAAAGAGTCATTAGTAGCGGATAAACAGCCATTTCCCACTGCTTGTTTAACCATATCTTCCAGGCCAGGTTCCATAATTGGAGATCTTCCCTTGTTAACCATTTCCACAGTTTCATTGTTGATATCAACCCCCACCACTTTCAAGCCACTCTTTGCCAGAAGAGCAGCTGTGGGAAGCCCCATGTGGCCTAAACCGAATATTGCTATGGGTGAATTTTCTTTAATCATTCTCTATCCCCTGAATTAAACCATTATTTTTTTGTTGAAGATTTTTCTGTTGTAAGATAAATTTTTTTAACCTTGATTAGTTCCAGTAATGGATCTTATTAAATTGTCTAACAAAAATCCTTAAAAATTCAAAATGTAAATGGAGTTTAATCATTTAATACCTATGAACGTTTGGTAATCTATTTTAGACTGGGTACACATTAAACACTTGGACAATTATTTAAAATTTATTGGAAAGGATTTGAAAAAAACTTCAGGCATTGAAAGTCTTTAAATTAAAAATCATTTAAATCTTTTTTTAATCTCTTTACTTTTTTAGTTTAATTATATTTTCGTTTTCCAGAAATTGGAAAAAAGAGAGAAAAGGATGATTATAAATCAGGATCACTTAATTGGGTAACCATTATGGTTTTACCATTTAGGAGAAGATCCGATCTTGGATATTCAGTATTATCACCATTAAATACGATATTTACAATACATTTTGGATTTTTTTCCTCGAATTGGGCCACAGTAACTGGTTCATCCACCAACAAAAGTTTCTTCACCTGTCTTCCAGTTATACTTTCAGGAGGTTTGATTTCCAGCTTTCCCTGGTCGTGCGCATTCTGTATAGCATCGACAATCTGTTTAGAAGTAGTGCCATCACCATATGGATTAGGTGCTTCCTTCATCCTTTGATAAAGTCCCTCATCACCCAGTATCATGGAGACAGTTTCGGTTATTTTTTCAGTATCGGAACCCACCAGGATATTACCCCCTGCATGGACTGTTTCTGGTCGTTCGGTGTTGTACCGAAGGGTTAAGCATGGTATATCAAGGGTTATGGCTTCTTCCTGGATTCCACCGGAATCAGTCATTATTAACTTGGAATTGGACTGGAGGATCAGGAAGTCAAAATAACCAATGGGCTTTATCATCTTAATGTGCGGGGCTTTTTCAAGTTGAGAAAACATTCCAAATTCTTTGAGGGTTTTCATAGTACGGGGATGTACCGGGAAGACAATGTTAAGGCCTTCAACTTTAAGGAGAGCTTCTACTATGTTTTCCAGTCTTTCCCGGTCATCAACATTCTCGGCACGATGTAAAGTTAATAACAAGATGTCACCATCAAGTTCCAGTTGGGGCATGATCTGGGAGGTTTTACCAGCAATTTTAAGGTTCCGGTAACAGGCATCCACCACAGTATTGCCGGTGATGAAAATATTTGTGGGAGATATTCCCTCAAATAACAGATTTATGGCAGTTTCCTCGGTGGGCACAAAGAAGAGGTTGGTGCACACATCTGCCACCATACGGTTTATCTCCTCCGGCATGGTCTTATCATAGGAGCGGAGTCCGGCCTCCACGTGTCCCACTGCTATGTGTAGTTTAGCTGCAACCAGGGCCCCGGCTAGAACCGCATTGGTATCACCCTGCACCAGGACAATGTCTGGTTTTTCAGAAAGGAGAACTTTTTCAATGCCCTCCATCATAACCGCGGTTTGTTTCCCATGGGAATCTGAACCCACCCCTATGTTGTAGTGGGGTTGGGAGAGTTCCAGGTCCAGGAAAAACTGTTGGGACATTTCATGATCGTAATGCTGACCAGTATGTATTAAAATGTAATCAATTCCCCTTTTATCCACTTCATCAATTAAAGGGGACATTTTGATGATTTCGGGTCTGGTGCCTATTATAAACGCTATTTTCATAAATCCACAACCATCCTTGTTCTGATTATTAAAAAGGTAAATTCAATGTATTATAATTTAATATCTAAATATAGATGGGATTCATTAATAAAGATTCCATAAAATCAGGGGGCCCAAAAATCTTAAATCATACCAATTATCCGGGGATAAAATCATTGGTAAGTTTAATGACGGAACTAGTTAAGGAAAAATAGTGACCATAAGGGATAAACCTTAAGTGATGATCTTAATTGATTAACTTAAGTTAATCAATGATTTCTTCAGTTTAGAGTATAATTTAGCCAATGGACTAATAGTTATTGGTTGATCTTTTTCTTTGAGCCCTATAGTCATCCATTATTTTTAAAAGCTTATTTTTTTCTTCTTTTTTCTTCCTTTCTTCCTGATTTTGTTTCCATTGGGCAATTTCCCTTTCCAGATCCTGGGAACGGATAACCGCAAAGTCATCAGCCATTTCCAGATCCACCCTATCCAGTTCAATTAAGGGGACCATGTGTTTTTCAAATTCCTCTTTAGCCTGATGAGACATTTTATCAGTTGTCAGAACTGCCTTTACCCCCAAACCAACCAGTAATGCAGCAGTTTGGGAGCCTCCACCTTCAGAACTCTTTAATAGAACTACATCTCCCCTTTTAATGTTCCATGATCCAGTTGCTTCCCTTATGGCATCTTTTGAGAATGATTCTACGATTTTAACTGGTGATGCTTCCCTGGAAAGTTCCATAGCCCTTATGCGTTTTATAGATTTTAATTGATCCTCTAATTCCTGTCTTAAACCTTTTTCATAATTGTATTTCTCTTGAAGTCCCCTTATGATTGCTTTTTTAGTGGCAATTTCCTTCTGATGTAAGATATTCTGGGAGTATTCATACTGTAATCGTTCCAGTTTATGTTCCAGTTGAGATATCTCATTCTGATATTTCTGGAGATCATTGTCCATTATGCTGTTTTTATTCTGTAAATTTCTGATCTGCTTTTGTTGGGATTTTAATTTGTTTTTTAAACCATAAATAATTTCAGAACCGTTTTTTGACGATGAAATAGAAGATATCCCATTGGAATCTCTCTTTTTAGGATAAGATTCCTTCTCATTAGTGGCGGTGGTTGGTATGCTGTCATGTTTTATTTTTTCAATAATGGCATTTAGGGCCTTGGTAATCGGAACCTCATTTATAACCATAATTTTCACACCATCAACCATGGACTGAGGTATATCCAGATCTAGGGCCCTTCTTTCAATCTGTTCCAGTTTCTTCTGGTATTTTTTATAGCCCTGAATGGCAGCTGCAAGTGCATCCCGTTCATGAGCATTTCTTGGTAAAGAAACTGGTTCAACATCCCCGGACCTATGCACTAAAAAACGATTATCGTAATGAATGTAATCATCCACCATCCCAGTCTTGGCACTCACCGCCAGATCACGGTAAGGAGCATATATCTTAGAATTAAGGGCCGCAGCCATCTTTTTCACCATCTTCGGTGCTTGGTGAACATCAGTGGCCACTAAGACTGTTTTCCCGAAACTGATGATGTGTTTGGTAATCTCTGCACGGGAAACTTCCTTACAACTGTTAACACTTAATATTTCTCCTGATAAATCTAGAATAGCTACCCCTACAGTCATCCCAGGGTCAAGGCCAACTATGATCCCTCTTTGACTTTTAGAAGACCCGGAATATTCAGATGTGTCTAAAATAAGCTTATCTTTAAAATTATGAGGGTACCGGTGAACCAGACGATTTCCTCCTTTGGGATACTATCTTAGTACTTACTCTGAACAATTTTATGTTTTTGTTACTATTTATTATTTCCCCCGATTCATTACTTAGAATAAGTTTGTAGAAGTAGACTGGGTTAATTTTTTAAAAAGGGATAGTATAAAACCTAAATAATTTCATTTCCACCCCAATACTCCCATCATCTCCTTTGTTGCGGCAACCATCTTCTGATGGTTAAAACATTCCACCCCCAGGGCCTTGATAAACCGTGTCCGGGCATAATTATCTTCTTTAAACACCACACCCAGATAGAAAACATCCACAAGAATGAGACTCTCCGGAGTCATAGGTGTGATGGCGGCCTGATAATCAGGATCCAGACATTTCTGCACATCTTTTACTCCCAGCTCTCCTTTTCCCACCCTATCCAAAACTGTTACCATCTTTCTAACCATGTTCCACAGGAAACTCTCACCCTCAACCTCCACTAGGCACAACTGATTTTTGGGTACGATAGCAACTCTATCCACTTTCCTAATGGGATTACGTTCATTTCTTCTAGAAAAATTTATGAAATTGTGGGTTCCCTCCATCAAATGGGCTGCTTCCTGCATTTTATTTATATCCCACTCATCTTCCTGTTGGTTGCACAATACATATCGATAGTGTCTTTTATGGGCGAATCGGGTTTTGAATCCCATTGGCACCCTGGCGGATCCTAAAATCCTTACATCCTGCGGGAGGAGATCGTTTATTTGATTAATTATTGGCTCTTTATCTGTGCAGAATGAAACCACATTCCCCAGGGCATGGACTCCCCGGTCAGTGCGCCCTGCAATGGAGTAATTAGATTGTCCCAGATTTTCAATGGCACCTGATTCTTTAAGGGCACTGATTAGCTCACCTTCAACAGTGCGCAGGTTTGGTTGTCTCTGAAATCCGTAAAAATCTGTTCCCAAATAAGCAACTTTTAAAGCTACCCTAATCATAACATCATCCTCTATTAATTCTCCTAACTCCCCTGTAAATAAAAATATGGCCCTTAATTTGTAAATACCCTGTTGTGAAAATATCTAAAAATCTCGTTAAGTATTTGTGAATGCAATATTTCTAAGCGATAATTAATATTCTCATTTTACTATACTTTAGATTACTATTCCCTTATCCGATGATTTAGGGATGACTTTGGATGAAAATTTATTGATACTATAGGAAAAAATTTGAATTATAAATAAGAATATTATTGAAAAATGGGTTAAGGTGAATTTAATGATAATTATGCCTGCAGTTGATATTAAAAACGGTAAATGTGTGCAGTTAGTCCAGGGTAAACCTGGAACAGAACAGATTGTCCTGGATAACCCTGCGGAAGTTGCCCTGGAATGGGAGGAAAAGGGAGCCAGTGTTTTACACGTGATTGATCTGGGCGGGGCTTTAGAAGAAGGTGGGAACATCTCCGTGGTTGAGGAAATCCTTAAAAAAGTTTCAGTACCTGTCCAAATGGGTGGAGGTATTCGTAGCATGGATGATGCCACCCGTTTACTGGATATGGGTGTGGAGAGGATTATACTGGGAACCCTGGCCATTGAAAACCCGGAAACTGTTGAATTATTATCCAGTGAATTTGGCAGTGAAAGAATTATGGTGGCCCTGGATAGTAAGGACTCCCAAGTAGTGGTCCGGGGGTGGACTGAAAAAACAGCCCAGACCGCACCCCAGTTGGGGAAAATCATGGAAGAAAAAGGAGCAAGTGGAATATTATTCACCAATGTGGATCATGAAGGCCTATTGGGTGGATTTAAGGTTGAACCTCTCCTGGAACTATTGGAAGCTGTGGATATACCTGTGGTTTATTCTGGTGGTGTGAGTACCCTGGAAGACCTAGCAGTCCTCAGTCAGACCGGTGCCTATGGTGTGGTGATTGGCTCCGCACTTTACAAAGGGACCCTGAACCTTGAAGATGCCCTCAATTACGAGAAAAAGTAATCCTTACTTTTTCCGTTTATTTTTCCCTAATCCTTTCATTTTTTTCTTATTATCTAATTCAATTAAAACATTAAAATATCTAACAAACTGATAATGACTAGTAAATTAATGTGAAAATTAAATTCTCCATAGTTAGAAGTATTATTTTACTTTATCAGCAAATCCCCGGTTAATCATAGTTTTTTCAGCAATAAAAACTACTTTACGTATTTTCAGAATCTGATCTGGATTGGTGGATATGGAACTGATACCAGTTTCCACCAGCCATCTGACAATAGCTGGATCCGATCCGGCATGGCCACAGATGCAAGTTTCAATATGATTCTGGTTGCATTTCTTAATCACCATTTCAATCATATGTAAAACTGACTTGTGAGTTAGGTTAAAGTGTTTTGCCACTTTCACCCCTCTCCTGTCCACTGCCAGGGTACACATGGCCAGATCACTCATCCCCAATGTCACAAAGTCCAGCCCTTCCTTTATGAACTCATCCAGAGTGAAAACTGCAGAAGGGGTTTCAATGGAGACCCCTACAGGTAAGTCACGGTGTGGTCGGATTCCAACCTCACACATGATGTTCTTGGCTTCCCGGTATTCAGAAACATCCCTTACTAATGGTACTTTAACCCCTAAATTATCATAACCCTCATCCAAAAGTTTTGATATGGCTTCAAATTCTGCCTTCAGGATTTCAGGATTTTCAAGATCTTTATGGATACCTCTCAATCCCAGTAAGGGGTTATGTTCGTCTGGTTCAATGCTACCACCATCTAAACGTTTCAATTCATCGGTGGCTATGTCAAAGGTACGGAACCATACGGGTTTAGGATGGAATGCATGGGCTATCAATCTAACCGAGTCAGCAATGACTTTACTTAGTCTTCCCTCAACCAGGAGTACCTGGGGGTGTTTTCCAGTACGGATGATGCTGTTTTCAATTCGGATGGATCCCACCCCCTCAGACCAGGGTGCCACTTTCCAGGCTATTTCCGGGATATTGAGGTTGACCTTGATTGGGGTGGCAGGATAGTGCACTTCGGAAGAATCTGTTTTATCGTCCCTTTCCATGAAACCTTCATATATATTACCGGTTTTTCCGTCCACCGTTACAAGGGTACCTTCTTTTAGTTTTGTACTTCCACTGCCAGTTCCCACAATGCAGGGTACTTTCATCTCCCTGAGTACTATGGCCACGTGGCTGGTGATACCACCGTAATCTGTCACCACACCCCCGGCCTGGTGAAGATAGGATAACATGTCTCTGGAAGCCCGGGATACCACCACTATCTCCCCTCCCTTCAAATCCCGGAGATCTTCATCATTTCCTATCTTTTTAACATGCCCTACTCCCACGTAGGGCCCGGTCCCAATTCCCCTTAAAATAATCATGTGATATAACTATGTGTAATGGTTATGGAAATAATTTGGGAAAATTATGTTGTAGAAATAATACGGGGAGTTAAAAATGAATAAAAGTAATTTAAACATGTTGCACGTCATTATAGGTCTAAAGATTATATTTTAAAAAAAAAATAGGGGAAAGGAAAAAATATGAGGAATTCATTATTTTAGAGGAAAACATCCCCGCCCTATATAACCCTAATTAAATGAATTATCCAATTTAATGGGCGAATCTTTCAATGAATGAAATAATTTTCTCTAATTTCCCTTTTAACGGCCCAGTTTTGTTGCTTAATTTGCGAATAGCACTTATATCACTTTTTTTAAGCCCTCCCACCAGTATAAGAGCAACCACGTAAACAGTGGCAGCCAATATCATAACCAGCAAGAAAACAAAGTATTTGGAAAAGAAGGTAATAGAGTTGGAAAGTGAGGAGCTTAAAGTTGCAGAGCTAATTAAGAGGCTTTGAGGTATTAATAGTAATACCGCTCCCATTATCCCTGCGGCCAGTACAATTCTACCCAAATCTTTGTACTCTAGTTTTACATCGGCTACTTGTAACGTTTTCCAGACAATAGTGGACATTATGAAAAGGGCAGTGATGGTTGTAGCTGCTGCAGCGCCTGTTATACCATAAAGAGGAACTAGGTACATGCTCAATGCAACATCCAATATAACTCCGGCAATTAAAATTACCATGGGGAGGTATGGTTTTCCCAATCCCTGAGCTATACTGGAGGAGACTGTGTAAATGGTGAAAAACAACATTCCAATTGATAGTAGTTGTAGGGCGGCTGCACCATTCATGTAAGCTGAATTTACGTAAAGTAATTTCATTATGGGTGTGGCGAATACAAAGGTTCCCACGCACATGGGAAGCACTACTAAACTAACGTAACGATAGGACTGGTTCACATAACCTTTAAGTACGTGCCGGTTTTTTAAGCCCATAGCTTCAGCAGTTGCCGGGAGTACCGCGGTGGCAACTGACATGGAAATTATGAGCGGTAAACGAGCCACAGGGGTGGCGGCACCGTAAAATCCCAGTTGTTCACTGGCTAGATATCTTCCCACAATGAAATTTCCAATGGCATCAAATAGGGCGGTTTCAGCCAGCCCGGTTATGAGAACGGGTAATGCGAAAATAATAAGCACTTTAGCTAATGATAATTCCTGTTTTAGGGTGAATGACAGCTTCACATCTTTAAGACGTTTGCCCAGCCCCCTCCGGTAAAGGTAATATCCAGCTAGTGCTGAGAATAAGAAACCTATGGCTGTACCTGTAACTGCTCCAGCCACCTGAAATCCCACCCAAATAAGGATTATGGCACTGCTGATCATGAAAACCTGTTCAAAGGCCTTGGTGATAACAATGTTTCCCATCTGGAAAACACCTTGGAATGCACCCCGAAAAACACCCACCACTACACTGAAGGGAGTGATCAAAGCCACCAACTTTAAGGGAAGTGCAGCTTCTGGTTTATGAAAATAACCATATGCCAATGGATCTGCCAGTAAAAAGATTATTAAACTGAAAAATAATCCCAGAACAATTACAATCTTAAGGGAGGTGTGGATTACTTGCTTCACCATTTCTTCATCGCCTTGAGCTGAATACTCAGACACGTGCTTGGCAATGGCTGGTGGCATACCTCCTGAAGCTATTTGTATCAATATACTCTGTGTTGGGAGGGCTAGATTTAGTATACCAAAACCAGCTGGACCTAATAGGTTGGCGGTGACAAAACGGTAAATATAGCCCCCAACACGGAATATGAAATACCCAATCAGCATGATCAGGCTTCCTCTGGCGATTTTTGAACTCATTATAATTACCGATTAATATTAGTTTTCAAATAAAAGTTATTTAGACTTATTTCATCTATTACCCGAGAGATTTTTTTATCTTAAGGATTCAATTCACTAATTTCTTATTTATAAAACTAACGTTTATTAAACCCAACTATGTACTGATCACGCACATACCCCTACAACAGTGATGAGAAGGAGAAGGATGACCCGGACTTTGTTATGTACTGATCACGCACATACCCCTACAACTGACCTTAAGGTGTGAAGGTAAAAAAAAGTCAGTGCCCCTCCCACAACAGTTAAAATATAGTTTCAGTAAATAGGTTTTTATCACTGGAGAAATAGTTATAAAATGATTGAATAAAACTGAACTTTTACTGGAATTACCTTATTTGTATATTTAATTTAACATATAATTATTAAAATAGGTTTTTAGGAGAAGTGTAATTATTAAAACTGTAATGGCTACTGGAACATTTGATTTAATACATCCAGGTCATGGATTTTACCTTGAAGAGGCAAAAAAGTTAGGAGGGGAAGGTGCTCGTCTGGTGGTGGTTATTGCCAGGGAGTCCACTGTGCGTGCCAGGAAAAGGGTACCAATTATCCCTGAAAAACAGCGCCTGGAAGTGGTTCAGATGCTTAAAATGGTGGATGAAGCAGTGCTGGGTAGTGAAACCGACATGTTCAGCACGGTCCTCAAGATTAAACCAGATATCATTGCCATTGGCCCGGACCAGAACTTCAACCTGGACCATTTAAGGGAAGAACTCAAGAAAAGGAGTATTGAAGCGGAAGTGGTTAAGATAGAACGTTACCACCGGTCCACATTGGATAGTTCCTGTAAGATTATCAGGAAGATTAAAGAGTCTGATTTCCCTCCAGGTAGTTTTAAACACTGTTAATTACTTGTTAAGCCGGAAGTAGGGGGCTGGAGTTTTAAATGGAAATCACTGCCTCCGATATAGGGATGGTAAATTACTCCCCCAACACTATAAAACCCCCTATGATTTACTCTTACTCGCAGATGAAACTGTTGAAGCCATCAACAATTATATTAAAGATTCTGAAATATTCATATTAGAAAAAGAAGATAAAATTATAGGGATCTATGTTCTTCAAATCATCGGACTATTAGAGATGGAGATAAAAAATATTGCGGTGCATGAAAGATTTCAGGGACAGGCAATAGGAAAATTTTATTAAAAGATGCTACCGCCAGAGTTAAGGGAAGATGATATTAATCACTTCTCATTGGAAGAGCAGAGGGTGCAACTAAACAGTTACACTTGTACCAAGGGGAAGGTTTTGAAATATTTGATATTAAGAAGGATTTTTCCCAGATAGTTATCCAGAACCCATTTACGAAAATGGGAAGATGCTTAAGGATATGTTAATGCTTAAAAAAGATCTTTAAAAAGATCTGTAATGACTTTAATAATTTAAAATTAAATTTCTAGTGATTTTTCCATTATAACTTGATTAATAATTTTAATTTTTTCTACCATCCAGTTTTTAGTGTTACTTAACCAATATCTGTCCAAAAACCATTCATTAAAAGTTATCTAACCCCCTCCATTTTTCATTGGTTAGTGGGGGTTTATGAACCCTTATTTTCATTGTTTGGTATAGTGATAATATTTGGTTTCTAAAAGTGCATTTTTATTTTACTTTGAATGATTTTTTAACTATT
>Ga0334895_1001154_pt1 | contig 28860 bp, 38 predicted proteins | sample GraSluR3_MG_7_FD_207229 | JGI IMG/M metagenome (GOLD analysis project Ga0334895, IMG submission 207229) | Sludge microbial communities from methane-producing bioreactor in Wageningen University, Netherlands - Granular Sludge_31_05-R3 | ecosystem: Engineered > Bioreactor > Anaerobic >... | reverse complement strand
CACATCATCGTCCCCATCTTTGACAAAATGCGCCCCATCCACTGGCGCTACAATAAACAGGACTACCGGGGGAACGTGGTGGTAGTTCAAAAGGTGGAAAATAGGATTGACCTCCGGGAAAACGTATATGACTTTCCGCGTCAAAATGTGATCACGGCAGATAACGTGTCGATGAATATCAACGCTCTTTTATATTTCCAAGTCACCGACCCCTACAAAGCGGTCTATGAGATCGGCAACCTGCCGGAAGCCATCGAAAAACTCACACAGACCTCTCTGCGTAACGTGATTGGTGAGCTGACCCTAGATCTCACCTTCACTTCCAGAGATTCTGTGAACAACAAGCTGCGCCTCATCCTTGATGAAGCCACGGACAAATGGGGCGTCAAGGTTAACCGCGTGGAACTCCAAGAGATCCAGCCTCCCGAAGAAATCCGCAATGCCATGGAAAAACAGATGCGGGCAGAGCGCGACAAGCGCGCCAAAATCCTCACTGCTGAAGGTGAAAAAGAATATCAGATCCGCGTGGCAGAAGGTGAACGCCAGGCCAAAATTGAGCGCGCCGAAGGTGAAGCCCAATCCCGCTTGCTCGTAGCTGATGCCGAAAGAAAATCCATCCTGCTCGTTGCGGAAGCCCTCAAAGAATATAACGTCGATCCCGCCCAATATCAGATCGCCCTCAAATATATCACTGCCTTTGAAGGCTTGGTGCAAAAAGGCGACAAGACCGTCGTCCTACCCTATGAATCCTCAGCCCTTTTGGGATCACTGAAGACGGTCGCAAATCTCTTTGATAAAGGCGCCGGAATCTAAACTCATAAGATCAGAAATAGTCCATGCCCGCTTCGGGATATCTCGGAACGGGCTTTTTTTGGCGTCGTAAGTGCTTGATAAATATGGAGCCCTCATGCCTTGCTCACCGGTCGCTCACCGCTGTAGTGAGCAAGGGGCGAGAAGATAAGGACTTACGCGTTTCTCCCAAAAAGTGTAAACCAATGGCAAATATTGCGCCAGAATATCGGTATCTCAGTGTTTGGCGACTTGCAAAAGCGCAGCTAGTCTGCCCTGTCATATGCTCTTGCGCACTATCCGGGGCTAGGCGACCTTAATCCACCCCTATCTTAAACATTCCGAAGCACAACGAAGTGTATCCGGAGTCTTGTTTTAATCGTCAAGATGAGGTTTCCAAACTACAGATCTACCCTAATCACTATAGTAATATAAGATCTGAGCAGCATCTCCGACAGCTTCACTGAGAGTGAAATAGCCCTTATCTGCCTTATCAAAGCAGATTGCTTCGCCTTGGGGCTCGATCTCATAGGGCATCTTTTTGCCTTCTCCCATCAAAGCTTCTGCGATGCTTTCCCCTTCTGCTCTTTCAAAGAGGCGAATCTCAGTGTAGTTTTTGACCAAGATCTTGCTGCCATCGGATGAGATGTCCGCCGCTGTGACCCAAGACATATCCACCTCTCCCAATCTAATAGCGAGATTCAGTTCATCGCTTTTCAGAGGATGGGCTAGCCTATAGATGCCCACTTTCTCCTCGCGTTTGCTGATAATGTATATGTCCCCGGTTTGGGGATCCACAAAGAGAGCTTCGGCGTCGCGAGCGCCATCCTCATAATTGATCTCAAAGATCTCCACGGTTTCCGCGCTAATCAGGCTGTCGGTGAGCTTGGGTTCGGGGATCCGATAGATATAGATCGAGGGATATACTGCCCGATTGTCACCTATCTCGCCGATGTAGATGTATGCTCTGCCATCACCGGGATCAATGGCGGTGGCGATATCTTCCCAATCACGATTTCTGAGTCCGGGGACGATGATCTCTGCTATCAGCTCGCCATCGGTATTGATGGCAAAAACGGAGGCTTCTCCCCCGGAATCGTTGTGACTGTAGAGGATGCCGGGATTGATCTTGCTTAAGGCAAGCCCGGAGGCTTCATCAATGCGTCTGGTATCAAGCTCACGACCGACAAATTCCTGCGCGTACAGCCCCGTGGACAAGACGATGATCAATGTGATGATCAATATGCGTTTTGTGTTCATAGCTTACTCCCGAGTTTTTGATTTATTATCTCTAGTCTACAATCCTATCCAAGACCGGCAGCATTTGCGCCAGAAAGTCGTCGTAAGTTCCCGCCATGATAGAGTCTCTTGCCATGCTCATGAGTTCCTGATAGAAGTGCAGGCTGTGGATGGTGGCAAGGCGCATGCCCAGGATCTCGTTCATGGAGATCAGATGGCGGATATATGCGCGGCTGAAATGCGTGCAAGCATAGCAAGTGCACTGGGGATCGATGGGGCGGAAGTCCTCTTTGTAGCGCGCCGCTTTGATGATCATCTTGCCATGACGGGTGAAGATTGAGCCCTTACGCGCATTACGCGTGGGCATCACGCAGTCAAACATATCAACGCCATTGGCGATATTATTTAGCAGATCAGCCGGAGTGCCGACACCCATCAGGTAGCGAGGCTTCTCTTGAGGCAGGATGTCATTGACGAAGGCGGTTATGCGCAGCATATCCTCTTTTTCTTCGCCCACAGCCAAGCCGCCGATCGAGTATCCCGGAAAGTCCATGTCCATCAAAGCCAGTGCAGAGCGCTCGCGTAGATCCGGATAGATTCCGCCCTGAACGATGCCAAAGAGGGCTTGATTCTCGTGGTTTTTGAAAGCCCGAAGCCCTTCTTCCGCCCAGCGTAGGGTCGTGACCAGGGATTTCTCAACATATTCACGAGTTGTGGGATAGGGCGGACATTCGTCAAAGCTCATGATGATATCCGCGCCCAGAGCTTCTTGGATCTCCATCACATAGGCAGGGGTGAAGTAGTGCAAGGAGCCATCGATGTGGGAGCGGAATTTAACTCCATTTCGGGTGATCTTGCGCAGTGCGGCAAGGCTCATCACTTGGAAGCCGCCGCTATCGGTGAGCATCGGCCGTTGCCAATTGATAAATTTGTGCAATCCCCCGGCTTTGCGGATCAGCTCGTGTCCGGGGCGCATGTAGAGGTGGTATGTATTGCCCAAGATGATCTGAGCATCGGCATCTATCAGCTCTTTGGGGCTCATTGCTTTGACCGTGCCCAGGGTTCCGACCGGCATGAAGACCGGGGTGAGGATCTTGCCGTGATTTGTGGAGATCTCTCCCGCTCTGGCTTTGCCGCTTTTGGCTTGGAGTGTGAAACTAAACGCCATCTTACCTCGTGTATATGAGTCTATAGATCAGCTTGCTAAAATCTGAGTAGAACGCAAAGATCATCAGAGAAATCAAAAGAATGAAGCCCATCTGCTGCAAAATGCCCTGAATCCTTTGAGGGATGGGTCTGCCAATGATGCCTTCAATGAAGCAAAACATGATGTGTCCACCATCTAAAATGGGGATGGGCAAGAGATTCATGATCATCAGGATCAGGCTGATGGACGCAAAAAAGAGCATGAGACTGCTGATGCCGCGCCGCCCGATCTCGGCGGACATGGATGCCATCAAGACGGGACCACCCAGATTGTTTTTGAGCTGAGACGGTCGCTTTACCAATTGGATCAAGCCACGGTAGTTCATTACGATGAAATTAGCCGTGGAATAGGCTCCCAATTGCAGAGCCTCGATGGGGCTGTATTGCACTCGCTCAGAGATGGGGAAGTATTGGCTGATGCCGATCATCTTGCCTTGATCGGAGGCGATGTTTTCCTCCAGCACGATCTGGCGGCTGAAGATCTCATCATCGCGCAGCAAAGTGAGATTCACCACTCCCTGAGGACTGTTTATGATCCTATCTCGCATGTCATACCAGTCATTGACGGCGACACTATCCACTTCCAAGACTATGTCTTTGGGTTTGAGTCCCGCTCGCCATGCCGGCATCCCGGAAAAGACTTCCCCGATGCGAGTGGATACTTGGGGACGCACACTGACGAGCAGGGAATCCCGCATGCTGCTGTCGATCTTGAGACTGAGCTGCTCGTCATCTCTCAGGTAGCTAAGCTCTGCTTCATCACTTTGATACAAAGCGATCAAGAACCCATTGAAGCCGGATACTTCCTCGCCATTGACTGCTACAAGGCTGTCTCCTGCTTCAAAGTGCTCTGCCCATATCCCTTCCGCGGATAAGATGACCGGAGAAAGATCCTCCATCTGTTGGGGCATGGCAAAGGCAATGATGAAGAGCAGAAAGCCAAAGAGCAGATTGGCAAAGGGCCCGCTAAAGGCGATCAGCGCTCGCTTCCACCAGGCCTTGTTGCTAAAGAGCTCATCCGGATCCGCATCCTCAGAATCTTCCTCGTCTTCATCGTGCCCCTTCATCTTGACGTAGCCGCCCAAAGGGATCCAAGATATCCGATATTTGATGTCCTGCCTTTCCCACTCGATGATGGGAGCTCCAAAGCCGATGGAGAACTTCCGGATCCCCACTCCAAAAGCCCGAGCCACCAAGAAGTGACCCAGCTCATGGATGGTGATCATCAGCCCCAAGGCAAGGATCATCAGGAGCAAAGAAGTCATCTGCCCTGCTTCTTTGCCAAAGTAATCGCGACGTAGCTGGCTACATCTGTGGAATATGATCCCGTGCCAAAGCCGGCATCATAGCCCAGCTCGATGGCAAGCTCGTGTGAGATGCGCGGCCCACCGCAGACAAAGAGCATCTTGTCTCTGAGTCCTTCAGCTTCTGCCAGCTCTATCAAGCGGGTGAGATTTTGGATATGAATATTCTTTTGAGTGACCACTTGGGAGACCAAGACCACATCTGCTTCAAGCTCACGAGCCTTTGCAAGCAGCTCTTCGGAAGACACCTGCGCTCCCATGTTGACAGCATTGAAATAGCGATAGCGCTCCAGGCCATAGCGGTGGTTGTAGCCCTTCATGTTCATGATGGCGTCAATCCCGACTGTGTGGGCGTCGCTCTCGATGCAAGCACCGACCACCGTGATCTCGCGCCCGAGATGCTCTTCGATGTAGGCATCTGTCGCTTCCATGTCCATCACGGGAGTTTCCACTACTTTCACCTTGATCTTGGAGATGTCTACCCCCGCAGAAGTCACGGCATAGGCGATGAAATGGGTGAAGCCTTCGCCGAGATCCCGCATGCAGGTGATCTCCGCGTCTTCAAAACCCATGGACAAGATCAGCACTCGGGCTGCTTCTTTGCCTTGGGGATCAGCGCCTACTTGCAAGGCAAAGGAAAGCTGAACCTTGCCGTCATTGAGGGTGTCACCATATGGTTTTAAGATCTGTGTCATAAGCCCAGCTCCTTCTTCATCTTGTCCATAAAGGGATTGTAGTAGTCAGCTTCTTTTTCAAAAACTCCGTCGAGGCCTTTGCCGCCATTCTCCGGACGCTTGATATCGGCAAAATCTCCGGCTGCCATGGCGCTGAAGAGACCCTCAGATGCCACTTTCTCCAAGAAGTCACAAGCTTCCTGCAAGACCGAATTTGCCCGTTTGTTTATAAAGCTATCAGCCTTGATCTCGAGATTCTCGGCAAGATCCTTGGTCGCTGCAAAGAGATACTTGGCATTCTCAATCGCCAAAGAACGATCAACCAAGTGCGGTGTGTGGATCGCCTCGGTCATCATTCCCAATAGCTGCACGCCTTGTCCGGTGAGCTGTCCCACGAAGTTGAACATAGCATCCATAAGGTGGGTCTTGAAGATGTTTCCGCTGGCAAACTTGGTGGGTGGCATATATTTGATCGGAGCATCCGGGAAGAGCTGTCGCGTCAGAAGCGCATGAGCAAGCTCAAAGGAGAAGCTGTTTTCCATCTCCGGATTGATCTCATAGGCGTGCCCCAGCCCCATCTTCTCGGGTTTCACTCCGCTCTTGAGGGCAAAGCTTTCGTTGAGCAGCTGCGATGCCGTGACGGTATATGCCTTCTCGATGGCATCCGAGGTGGTGAGATAATTGTCCTCTCCGGTTTGGATCTCGATGCCGGCATAGGCATTGATCATGCGGGCAAAATATTGGTCTAGCAAGGTGCGCTTGGGATTGATGTCTCTAAACAGGATGCCATACATGGCGTCGTTGAGCATCAGGTCCAGCCTCTCGATCGCGCCCATGACGGCGATCTCCGGCATGCAAAGCCCGGAAGCGTAATTTGTCAGGCTAATATAGCGCCCCAATTCATCGGATACTTCATCCAGTGCCTTGCGCATGATGCGGAAGTTTTCCTGAGTAGCATAGGTGCCGCCAAAGCCAACCGTGGTAGCGCCATAGGGAACGTAGTCCAAAAGCGACTGAGCCGTGGATCTGATCACGGCGATGATGTCGGCGCCTTCACGGGCTGCTGCCTTGGCCTGAGTCACATCCTCATAGATATTTCCGGTGGCTACAATCACATAGATCGCCGGTTTTCGGCGTTGGCCATGCTTCTCAAAGAACTGCTCGCGGGCTTGGCGCTGCTCTTTTATGTGGCTCATCATCTTTGTGGTCAAGTCACTTAAGATCTGATATAGAGCCTCGGCATCCGCCATGGGAAGGCTGCAAAGATCCAGCTCACCGGATCCCACCAGATCGGCTACTTCTTGAGCCGTCATGGATCTGTGGTGCATGGCGTTGGCAAGCCAGATCGCCGCGCCTTTCTTCAGCGCTCCGGCGCTCTGCAATTGGTCTACGATGAGATTTGGCAAAGGTTTGCCGTCTGAGGTGGCGCCATCTACGCCCATGAGACGCAAAACAGTACGCTCGATTGTAACTGAGCTGTAGCCCTCAAAGAGCCAGTCAAAATCTGAGCTGATCTTCTCAGCCGCGGCTCTGCTACGCTCTACCAAACTTGTATCAAGATCGAGTTTAAGCATTTACACTCCACTTGTGGTATTTTTCTATGTACGACCTTTTTTGCCTTGTGCATTTGGTCAAGAGATTTCCCCGCTAAATCGCCTCGGAGCTTAAGCCGGCCTGCTCCTTAGCTGTTTTTTAGGCGCACCAGCGCTGAAGGCTCTTCACCCCAACGTGCCTCATCTTTAGCCGACCTTCACACAGACTGTCGTTTGCCCTAGAATCTCCGATACAAAGATGCCACATTCCCGATCAGGGAGAGATCATTATGCTCTTCCGGCTTGATCAAAATGGGCTTGTATTCTTGATTTAGAGGAAGCAGCACGACCGTCTGGGTGCTGCGGTCAAGCGTCATCATCTTGAGTGTGATAGCACCATCGATCCGCACCGCGCAGATCCTGCCGGAGAGCTTTTCCCAATCGCTGCATTGGTTGATGACCACGATGTCGTCATGATGCAAAGTCGGCTCCATGCTGTGTCCGTTTACGCGCAGGCTGACGAAGTTGCCAGGATTGCCCTTGATCTGTCCTTTGCGGATGGAGATAGTATCCGTGGCGGGGATATTGCTCTCCACAGGTGCGCCCGCGGCAATCTCACCTACGACGGGGATATCGATCACGGAGCTATCCAACAGATTCATCTTGGCTTTGGCTATCTCTTCCAGGCTCTTGTTCAGCATCTGCTGCAAGGTCTCCCAGCTTTTGTTTTTGTGCATCTCCAAGTCATTCTTGGATTCACAATACATACTGCCCTCTCCGGTGAGCAGCCAATGTAGATCTACCCGGTACTTATGCCAAAGCTTCAGCATGCTATCGATGGAGGGATTGATCTTTCCGCTTTCCATCTGCGAGACCGCCGAAGCATTTACGCCCATATCCCGAGCCATCTGATATTGCTTGATGCCGAGCTCTTTCCTAAGAGCGTGGATTCTCTCTGAAAGCATAGTCTTACTCCTATCTAGTTCTAGCTTTTTTCTAACTTGCCTCTTGGATGTCACCGTATAAGCTTGGCTTAGCTTGTCAAGCAATATATTCCGCCTCGCTGATTATGTGCCCACATAAATACACCAAGCACAGCACCGCATAAGAAACGCTCATCATCCAAGCCACGGAGTTCCGCCCGGTATCAGATTGTCTGCTCTTCGGCAGATCTATCTTGCACAGGTCAGGATTCGCTTATTCAAAAAGCTTAGCCTTGCTAAATCTCACTAGCCGCTGCAAGAGATAATCCGTCAGCACGCCCACTGTCCCGATCACCAGGATATAGCCGCTCATTGCACGATATTCCAGCAGATAGCGGAAGTCCAGGAGCCTATAACCCATGCCGGAGGATACTCCGAGCATCTCGGCGGCGATGATGGCTGTCCACGCCACCGACCAGAGGATGCGATAGAGCTCGATCAGATCGGGAATTGCCAGGGGCAGCTCGATCTTGCTCAGGATAGCTCTGTCCCCAGCTCCATCGAGGGCGGCAGTATCCAAAAGATCCTGCCGGATGCGCCCGAAGACGCCACACGAGATCACGATTGCATTAAAGAGCATCGCAAAGAGCAGCACAATCCCCACAGAGAGCTCTCCGATGCCCCATATGATGATGATCACCGGCAGCCAGCAAAACGCCGAGATATGCCTCAAAAAGTTCACGGGGGGCATCAATAGCCGCCTAAGGATCACCGAATAATAGCAGATGTAGCCCAGTGCTATGCCCACGACGAAGGACACTGATGTCCACGCCAAAGCGCGCAGGCTGCTGATGAGAAGATCATGCCCAAGCTGCTCAATCATGATGATAGATGTCCTCCGGGGCCGGTACAGCAGAGAGATAGCCCATCTCAAGCGCGATCTGCATCATCCGATATTCGAAGTCTATCCCCGCTTGATCCAGCCCTGTTTGGTATCCGGTATACCGCAGAGCTGAGCGCAGTTCATCTTCGCTGAGCTTGTAGAATTCCCGTGCAAAGCTAAGGTATTCAGGATCTTGAGGGTTTGCCAGAACTGATTCAAGCGCATCCATGATATCCTCAATATCTTGCCTCTTCGTTTGATTCATGCCCCGAGTATTGATCACGATGTCGCAACAGGGATGATCCGGATAGCTTTCCGCGAAGTAATACAGCGGCTTCATCTTTTTATCCAGCTTTGAGATAAGCGGCTCGTAAAGGCAGATCCCGTTAACTTCTCTCCGACTAAGCGCCGCTATCATCTCATTGGGACTGCGGAAATACCTGATCTCCATATCAAGGCTCTCTCTTTGCGATAGCTCGTTCGCCAAGAGATCCAGAGTGGAGGCCTTGAGCACGCCCAGCTTTTTGCCCTTCAGGTCTTTCAGATCCGTGTTGTGTTCAAAGGCGATGACGGCATCTGTCTCTCGTTCCAAAAAGGACAGGATCTTCAGCGGATAGTCTTTGGCTACAGCATTGAAGGCATAGCTAAAGGGCATGATCCCAAGATCAACTTTCCCGGATATCATGGCCTCCTGCAATTCCCAGCCGGAGCTGAAATAGCTGACCGAGATCTCATCTTTTGCCAAGTCCGGATCACTATCCAGCACATAGGACAAGGGCAAGTGATTCAAGGACGGGCGGATAAGCCCGATTCTTAGGACTTCGTCTTTTCTGCCGGATGAACATGCCATCACAAAGAGCATGAGCGCGGCACAAAGCAGTCTGTATAATCTCATTTTCACCTCAAAAAAAAGAGGCAATAGCTTCCCTAAATGCAGTCAGGGTGGCTATTGCCTATTACTTTACTGTCGTAAATGACAGCAACAAAGCCCAGGAAATCTGTCAATCTAAAACTTACGTTGGGAGGAGAACTCTGGATTTGATTGAGTGGCTGATCTTGCATAGATAATGACTAAGGCATGGGCTAGATTGATGCCCTAAGTGCTTGATAAATATGGGACGCTCATGCCCCCCTCACCCCTCGCTCACCGGTCGAGCGTGCAAGCGGTGAGATAATAAGGACTTACGCGATTTGCCACTTCGCGGCAAATCGAATTGAGAGTTGAAAATTGAGGATGAAGAATTCGGGGTCGTTGCACAAATCGAATGTAGAGTTTGGCAGTCTTTCCATATCCCCACCCGTCGCCCCAGTTTAGTCAAGTCATTCCGGAAAGTCAAACGTAGTGAGGCTTATCCGGAATCTATAGTCTGTCCACGAATTTGCACTAATTAACACGAATTGGTTTAGAGGCTTGAGAATCATATCCTGGCTTCCTACACGGTACAGCGGATGGCTCCCCGCGCGACAAGATGTCGCGTCTACTATGTGCGGCTAAAAACCGCCCCTACAATAGTCATTCCGGAAAGTCGAAAGAAGTGAGGCTTATCCGGAATCTATAGTCTGTCCACGAATTTGCACTAATTAACACGAATTGGTTTAGAGGCTTGAGAATCATATCCTGGCTTCCTACACGGTTCAGCGGATGGCTCCCCGCGCGACAAGATGTCGCGTCTACTATGTGCGGCTAAAAACCGCCCCTACAATAGTCATTCCGGAAAGTCGAAAGAAGTGAGGCTTATCCGGAATCTATAGTCTGTCCACGAATTTGCACTAATTAACACGAATTGGTTCAGAGGGTTGAGAATCATATCCTGGCTTCCTACACGGTTCAGCGGATACCATCCCACGCGACAAGATGTCGCGTCTACTATGGGCTGCTAAAAACCGCCCCCACATTGGGCATACGGAAGCATAAAAAAACCGACATGAGGACACGCCGGTTTTTTATATCACAACCTTTCGGTTTTATTTATTCAGATCTTCGGCTTTGATGGCGTCATCTTTTTTGTTTGTGATAGTAGATTCTTCCACAAACTGGATGATGGCCATGGGTGCGTTGTCACCTCTGCGGAATCCGGCTTTGAGCACTCTTGTGTATCCACCGTTGCGATTTGCGAATGCGGGTGCGATTTCATCAAAGAGTTTTTTGACCAGATCACGATCGCCCAAGACGCTGTAAGCGAGGCGGCGTGAGTGTACGGTATCGTTTTTTCCGTATGTGACCACGCGTTCCACAAAGCGTCTCATTTCTTTGGCTTTTGCCAAAGTGGTATGGATTTGACCGTGTTCGACCATTGATTTGACGAGGTTTCTCATCATCAGGCGTCTTGCATCGGTTTCACGTCCGAATTTTCTACCTTGGAGTCTATGTCGCATTTTTCACCTTCTTTTTGGGGCTGGGAACGGGTTTACGCGGTGTCGTGGTTTCATCTTTAGCTTTTGGCTCGGAGCTAGTCTCGGTGTTATCATCATTTTCCAGAGCGGGGTTGATCGGTTCTGGTGAGATTACGCCGCGGCTTTTAGCTTCGCGGATTTTGCGGTAGATGCTATCCACATCCATACCCAGTTCCAGGTCATATTTTTTTAGTTTTTGTACGATCTCTTCGAGCGATTTTTTGCCGAAGTTGCGGAACTTGAGCATTTCTGCTTCGGTCTTGGAGACCAATTCACCGATGGTTTCGATTTTTGCCATTTCGAGGCAATTAGCGGCGCGAACGGTGAGTTCGATTTCCTTGACGCTCATGCGCAGGATGCGTTCTTTTTCTTCGAGATCTGGATCAAGCTCGATGTCACGGATGTATTCGGGCTCGGTCTCAAACAAGCTGATTTTAGCAGCCATATCTTTGACGATTTTGGCGGCCAGGAAAAGCGCAACTTGTGGTTCAACAGCGCCGTTTGAGTGAATCTCCAGGATCAGTTTGTCGAAGTTCATACGTTCTTTAACGCGCTGATGTGTGACGGAGAAATTCACCTTCAAAATCGGGGAATAGATGCTATCGATGGGGATGAATCCCACTGCTTTGCCTTCCGGATTTTGACGGTCTGCGGACACATAGCCGCGTCCGATGCCTACGATCATCTCAATCTTTAGATCAATATCTTCGGTCACTTCCAGTAGATACAGGTCTTTGTTGATAATCTTGACATGGGCATTTTCCTGGATCATTCCGGCGGTGATGACACCCTTGCCTTTGTGTTCCAGTACGATGGTGCTTTCTTCCACGGTTGAGGATTCGATAACGAGCTGTTTGATGCGCAGGATCAGATCCAGATAGTCTGAATTTGTTCCCGGCACCGGGGTGAACTCGTGGTGTAATCCTTCAATGCGGATAAAGCGAACTGCAGCGCCCTGAATGGAAGAGAGCAGCACTCTACGCAGGGTGTTTCCCATTGTAGTGCCAAATCCCGGCTCCAGGGGACCAATTTCGAATCTGCCAAAATTGCGGGAGTATGACGCTTTGTCATGTTCCACAGTTTCCGGCATCTGTAAGGGTTCAAGATACATCATATCAAACTCCTGTGGGGGTTACTTGGAGTAGAATTCGACGATGAGACGCAGATCTACTGTGACCGGTATCTCGCTGGCGGCAGGGATGCTATCGAAGCTACCGCGCATGTTTTCTTTATCTATAGTTAACCAGCTGTATGGTGAAGTGCTTTCGGAGCTATCCAAAGAGTCGATGATCATTTTCATGCTGCGGCTTTTGGGACGAACTTCGATGATGTCGCCTTCTTTGCAGAGGAAAGAAGGAATATCTACTTTCTTGGAGTTGACCATAATATGGCCGTGATTCACAAACTGACGAGCCTGCATGCGTGTGTTTGCCAAACCGAGGCGGTATACCACGTTATCCAGACGACGTTCGAGCAATTGCAGGAGATTGTCACCGGTGACGCCTCCGGCTTTTGCTGCTTTCACAAAGTAGTTTTTAAACTGCTTTTCCATCAAGCAATAAGTGAGGCGCAGTTTTTGCTTTTCTTTGAGGTGCAAGCCGTAGTCGGAAATCTTGCGGCGCATCATGCGGCCATGCTGACCCGAGGGGTACTTGCGTTTGCCTAGAATGCGGTCGTATTTTGCGGTGCCAAAGATGTTTTCGCCGAAACGACGGCAAATCTTTGCTTTAGGTCCTGTATATCTAGCCATGATTTCTCCTTATATCCTTCTGGTTTTGGGCGGACGGCATCCGTTATGCGGGATGGGTGTTTCGTCCTTGATCATGGTTACTTTGATTCCGGCAGCATTAAGAGCGCGGATGGAAGATTCTCTGCCGCCTCCGGGACCTTTAACAATCACGCCAACTTTTTGGATTCCCATTTCCATGCCGATTTTTGCCACTTCTGCAGCAGCCATCTGGGCAGCAAAGGGAGTGCTTTTACGAGAGCCTTTGTAACCGATCTTGCCGCCTGAGCTCCATGCCAAGGCATTTCCGGCACGGTCAGCGAGCGTAATAATCGTGTTGTTGAAGCTGGAATGTACAAAGACCAGCCCTTCATCAAAGGAAAGGCGTACACGTTTTTTCTTAACTCTGGTTTTCTTAGCCATGTATCACGCTCCTATTTCTTCTTTTTAATGGCGCTGGAACGAGGTCCCTTACGGGTGCGGGCGTTTGTATGGGTACGTTGACCGCGAACGGGGAGACCGCGTTTGTGGCGCAAACCACGATAGCAACCAATTTCCATGAGCCGTTTGATGTTCATGGCGATCTGAGTTCTCAGTGTTCCTTCCACAATGTAATCATTCTGGATGATATCACGGAGTAGTTTCTCTTCTTCTAATGTAAGATCAGCGACTTTCTTCTTGGGGTCGACATTAGCTTTTTCGCATATCTCGATGGCGCGGCTTCTGCCGATGCCATAGATATAGGTAAGACCAATGAAGAGCCGCTTTGTTCTTGGAATCTCAATACCTGCAATATGTGCCAAGTTGGTCCTCCTTTATTAACCCTGTCTTTGTTTATGTTTAGGGTTTGAGCTGCAGATAACGCGAATAACGCCGTGGCGTTTGATTATTCTGCAATCCTTGCAGATTATCTTTACTGATGCTTTGACTTTCATTGTTATCTCCTTGCATTTCCCCGGGGGGAAGAAGCAATTCTCTTATTTATAGCGGTAAGTAATTCTGCCGCGGGTCAGATCGTATGGAGAGAGCTCCACTTTGACCTTATCTCCCGGCAGGATTCTGATATAGTGCATACGCATCTTCCCGGATGAATGAGCCAAGATTTCATGGCCATTTTCCAGTTCAACGCGAAATGTTGTATTTGGAAGGGCTTCGGTTACCACACCTTCCACTTCGATCACACCTGATTTACTCATGAATATTCCTTCCCTTACGCTTTTGTAAGTATCTCTGCCTCGGCATTAGTGACCAGGATGCTGTGTTCAAAATGGGCAGACAAGCTGCCATCAGCCACAAAAAACTCCCAGCCTTTCTCTTTCACGCGATTGGTGCCGATATTTACCATGGGTTCGATAGCAAGCGTCATCCCGGCCTGCAGACGCGGGCCATAGCCCTGTCTTCCGGTATTGGGAATCTGCGGTTCTTCGTGCAATTCTCTTCCTACTCCGTGTCCGGTCAGATCATCTGCTGCAAAGTATCCCATCTGGGCGATGTATGAGCCGATAGCGTGGGAAATATCCCCCACCCGGGCTCCATCCACCGCAGCTGCGATACCCTTTGTCAGGGCAGTTTGAGTCACCTCCATCAATTGGGAAGCTTCATCGCTGATCCGGGACACAGCATAGGTGCGAGCTGCATCTCCATAATATCCGTCTTTGATCACACCAACATCGATGCCGATGATGTCACCCTCATTTAGAATCACTTTCTTGGAGGGAATCCCGTGCACGATGCCACTATTTGGCGAAGTGCAGAGCGTTCCGGGGAAGGGTCTTAGTCCCGGCACTTGATAGCCCTTGAAAGCGGGTTTCCCGCCGCGATCACGGATGAAGCTCTCGGCAAAATGATCCAACTCCCAGGTGCTTATCCCGGGCTCGATCATGCCTTCAAGCGCTTCCAGAAGCTGGCCAACAATCTGGCAAGCCGCGCGGATCTTGATGATTTCTTGGGGAGACTTCAGGTAGATCATACTTATCTTCCGCGTCCGCGAAGCTTACCCTTCTTCATGAATCCGTCATAGTGACGCATTACGAGGTGAGATTCGATCTGCTGCAAGGTATCCAGCGCAACACCGACCACGATGATCAAACCGGTTCCGCCAAAATAGAATGGCAGATCAAAACGGTGACTCATGATCTCGGGCAGTAGTGCCACAAAGGCAAAAAATACTGCACCCGGCAGGGTTATCTTGGTCAGCACGGAATTAATGTATTCAGCGGTTTTCTTTCCGGGTTTTTTGCCTGGAATGTGGCCACCATACTTCACCATGTTCTCTGCCATCTCAGTAGGATTGAGGACGATGGCAGTGTAGAAATAGGCGAAGAAGATGATCAGCGTCACATACATGATCGTATATAATGCTGCGCCCGGAGATAACCAGCGTTGTAGGGTAACCCAGAATCCACCCCCTGTACCAAAAAATGCCGCGATGGTTGCAGGGAACATCAGTACGCTCTGGGCAAAGATAATCGGGATCACACCGGCAGTGTTCACACGCAAGGGAATGTATGTGCTCTGACCACCATAAACTCTGCGACCCACTATACGCTTGGCGTATTGGACCGGGATCTTGCGGGTGGCTTCTGTGACATAGATCACAGCAGCCGTCACGGCTACCATGAGGAGAACTGCAAAGACAGCTTTCCAAGCATAAGTAGGCTCAGCACCGATCTTTTGGAACATCCGAATAAATCCTTCCGGATATCTGGCAATGATTCCGGCAAAGATGATCAGAGATATTCCATTACCGATGCCGTGCTCGGTGATCTGCTCACCGATCCACATCACGATCATCGTGCCTGTAACCAGCGTGATGATCCCGGTGAAATGAAAGAGAACTCCCGGTGAGGGGACGACGCCACCGGCCAGATTCGTCAGCCATATGGTGATGGTGATGGCATTAAATGCTGCCAATCCCACCGTTCCATAGCGCGTAATCTGGTTCAGTTTCTTCTGTCCCTCGGCACCTTCTTTTCTAAGTTTTTCAAAATAGGGAACAATGCTGCCCAAGAGCTGGATCACGATCGATGCCGTGATGTAGGGCATAATTCCCAAGGCAAATACCGATGCACGCTCAAAGTTTCCGCCCACGAAGAGGTCAAGGAGACCAAAGAGAGTGTTCCCACCCTCTCTGGCGCCCTCAAAAAATGCTTGCAATGCGCCGGCGTCTACTCCGGGAATGGGTACAAAACTGCCCATCCTGTAGAGCACCAAAAACAGCGCAGTGAACAAGATCTTCTTCTTTAGGTCCGGAATCCGGAACATGTTTGTCATAGTCTTAAGCAAATTACACTACCTCCGCCTTGCCGCCGTTCTTTTCGATGAGCGCTTTAGCGTTTTTGGAGAATGCGTTCGCTTTGATATGAACAGCTTTGGTGAATTCTTCAGTGGTTCCGGCAAGCACTTTCACCGGAGCTTTAGCTTTTTGACCTTTTGATGGAATCAAGCCCAGTTCTTCGAGCTTGGCGATATCGAATTGAGTCTCTTCCAGTTCCACAAGGCGGGACAGATTGAGGCTGCGATAGCCCACACGGAAGATATTCTTGAATCCGCGTTTTGGCAGACGGCGATGCAAAGGCATCTGACCACCTTCAAAGGAGGCCGGAACACTGCCACCGGAGCGGGCTTTTTTACCCTTGTGACCACGACCGGCTTGGTGTCCCCATCCGGAGCCTTGGCCTTTTCCCAGGCGCTTTTTGTTCTTTCTGCCAGCAGGTTTGCCTAGATTACTAAGTGTCAACATTGCTATTCTCCCTGCACTTCTTCAACTTTGAGCAGGTATGATACTTTATTGATCATACCACGGATTACTGGGTTGTCGTCGTGGATCCGGCTGCTGTTGAGCTTGCCCAGACCAAGAGATTTTACAACCCGTTTGTGGGCTTCGATACGATTTATAGTGCTGCGGATAAGGGTCACTTTGAGCTTCTTCATTTCTCCTCCTGACCGGTAATCTGAGCGATGCTCTTATTACGCAGGCGGGCGACATCAGCTATGGTGCGCATGGATTTGAGCCCACTGATGGTGGCTTTGACCACGTTTGTCGGGGTGTTTGAACCCAATGATTTGCAGAGGATGTTTTGGATCCCTGCTGCTTCAAAGATCGCACGAGTGGTGTTCCCGGCGATAACTCCGGTACCCGGAGATGCCGGTTTGATCATCACGCGGCTGGCGCCGAAACGAGCAACGATCTCATGAGGAACTGTTCCTTTGACGATCGGCACGTGGAACATGCTTTTCACTGCTTTTTCTTTGGCTTTGCGGATGGCGTCTACGATCTCATTGGCTTTGCCGCTTCCGACTCCGACGTTGCCGGCTTTGTCACCGACCACTACGATAGCAGAGAAGGAGAAATTACGGCCACCTTTTACGACCTTGGCTACGCGCTTGGTATCGATGATTTTCTCTACCAGTCTTTCTTCTTCAAGATTCTGATTGTGTTGATAATTCAAGCTATCCTCCCCTTTTAGAACTCAAGCCCGGCTTTGCGGGCACCATCAGCCAGAGCTTTCACTCTGCCATGATACTTGTATCCGGCACGATCAAAAGCGATGGTCTTGATCCCGGCAGCAATAGCTTTCTGCCCAAGCTTGACGCCAACTTCATGGCTTTTTTCAGTCTTGGTTTTGGCTTCACCGGCTTCAAAATCTTTTGCTTTGGAAGACATAGAGACGAGGGTCACACCCTTGCTGTCGTCGATAATCTGCGCATAGATATTCTTATTTGAGCGAAAAACCACGAGGCGGGGTCGCTCGGTAGTACCCGACAGGCGTTTGCGGATAGCAGCACGACGACGGGCGCGTAGGTTACTCTTTATCTTTGTGATAGATCTTATCATTTTACATTACCTCTCTTTAAGCTCCGGCTTTTCCGGCTTTAATGGTAACGTGTTCGTCATGATAACGCACACCCTTACCTTTGTAGTTTTCCGGAGGACGGCAGCCACGAACTTCAGCGGCAAACTGACCAACCATTTGCTTGTTTATGCCCTCAACGGTTATGATGCTGGTGAAGTCACTGCGAGCACCACGGGAGCGGGGAACGGCATTGGCTTCCACTTTGAGGCCTTCGGGGATGCGCAGGAGAATGTCATGCGAATATCCCAATGAGAGCCTAAGCCAAGGACCTACTACTTCGGAGCTATAACCGGTTCCAAAGATGTGCAGGGTCTTTTTGAAGCCCTCAGAGACTCCGGTGACCATGTTTTGGATCAGGGCGCGGGTGAGGCCGTGCACGGCACGTTGGTTTTTGCTGTCGTCAGCGCGCTTTACGGTGAGAACGCCATCTTCGACTTCCACGGTCATTCCGGGAAGCATGGTGTAGCTAAGCTCACCTAGCTTGCCTTTTACGGTAATGGTACTGTTGTCAATTTTGACATTCAGATCGGAGCTGAGTTTGATAGGTGCTTTTCCTATGCGGGACATAACTTCCTCCTACCAAACACGGCAGACATACTCGCCGCCCACGTGTTTGAGCCTGGCATCGCGATCCACCATCACACCATTGCTGGTGGAGATGAGAGCACAACCGGTGTTGTTATACACGCTGGGAAGTTTGTCTGCTTTGACGTAAACACGTCTTCCGGGTTTTGAAACTCTTACTAATCCTTGCATCACGGGTTGTCCGTCATTGGTGTAACGCAGGATAATCAATATACGCTTGTAGTTGAACTTGTGCTCCGGATCTTTGTCTAATATTTGAATACTATTTACAAAGTTTTCCTCAGCAAGGATGCGCACCAAAGCCTCGATAATCTTGCTATGGTTTACGATCACTTGTGAGTGTCCGGCACGATATGCATTGCGGATCTTGGTCAATGCATCAGCTATCGGATCAGATACGCTCATTTAAATCTCCTTGTTTTACCAGCTGCTTCTGGTGATACCGGGGATTTGTCCCTCGGCGGCATATTTGCGGAAGCAAAGGCGGCACATTCCAAAGCGGCGCATATAGGCACGCGGACGTCCGCAGATCTTGCAACGGTTATATTGTCTAACTTTGAACTTGGGAGTTCTTTGTTGCTTGATAATCAGTGATTTTTTGGCCACAATATCTCCTTATTCAGCTCTGGTGAAGGGCATGCCCATTTCGCGTAGAAGCTGGCGACACTCTTCATCGGTACGAGCGGTGGTTACTATGTTGATGTTCATCCCGCGGATGGCATCGACTTTGTCATATTCGATCTCTGGAAATACGGTCTGTTCTTTCAGGCCAAAAGAGAAGTTACCTCTTCCGTCGAAAGCATCGGATTTGATGCCGCGGAAGTCACGGATCCTTGGGATCGTGATGGCGGTGAGGCGATCGAAGAATTCATACATCGCTTCATCGCGGAGGGTAACTTTACAGCCGATGGGCATACCTTGACGCAGCTTAAAATTGGAGATGGATTTACGGGCTTTGGTCACGAGGACCTTACGTCCGGTAATCTGCTCCAGATCTTTTACGGCGTTATCCAGGAAAGCTTTGTTTTGAGTAGCGGATCCCACTCCCATGCTTACCACTATCTTGACCATCTTGGGCACTTGATGCGGGTTTTTGTAATCAAAGTGCTTGGTAAGGGCGGGAATCACTTGGCTCTTATATTTTTCTTTGAGTCGGTTCATTTACATACGCTCCTTGTTTACAGCTCATCACCGGACTTTTTGCAAGTGCGGATCCGGCGTCCTTCACGGTTCTGAATGACGGGCTTGGAGACCGTATTCAGTTTCTCATTGAAGAGCATCACGTTTGAAGCATTGACAGGTGCTTCCATGGAGATGATCCCACCTTGAGGGTTACGCTGTGAAGGCTTGGCGTGTTTTTTGATCATGTTGACTTTCTCGATGATCACACGTCCGGTCTTGGGGAAGGCTCTGAGGATGTGTCCCTTTTTGCCTTTGTCTTCACCGGAGATGACGACGACTAAGTCACCTTTTTTTAGTTTCATTTTCTTTTCCACGCTTCCTCCTACAGAACTTCCGGAGCAAGAGACACGATCTTCATGTATCCGGCTTCACGCAGTTCACGTGCGACGGGGCCAAAGATGCGAGTGCCCTTGGGCTCGTGTTTTTCGTCGATTACTACGGCAGCATTGTCCGAAAAACGGATATAGCTTCCATCAGGACGGCGAACTTCTTTGGAAGTTCTTACTATAACTGCTCTTTCCACGGCGCTTTTTTTGACTTTGCCGCCGGGTGTGGCAGATTTGATCGCGATAACGATGACATCACCCAAGGACGCATATTTGCGTTTGGATCCGCCCAGCACTTTGATGCACATGGCTTTTTTGGCACCGGAGTTATCGGCGATATTCAGGATGGTTTGTACTTGAATCATTCCTAAACTCCTTTATTTAGATCTTTCAACGATTTTGTGCAGGGACCAGCGTTTGCGTGCGCTCATGGGGCGTTCTTCGCTGATTTCCACGACATCGCCTTCGCGGGCTTCATTCAATTCGTCATGCGCCATGAACTTCTTATGGCGGCGCACTGTCTTCTTATATAGCGGATGGATGTACTGGCGTTGAACGCGAACGACGATGGTTTTGTCGTTCTTATCAGAAACCACCACACCCATTTTGATCATTTTACGTGAGTTTTCCACTTTCACCTCAAGCCTTTAGCTCTTTTTCTTTGATGATGGTGTTGATCCGGGCGATTTCGCGTCTGGCGATGCGGATTCGATCAGTGCGATCGAGCAAGTTCTTGGCTTTCTGAAAGCGCAGATTAAAGAGCTCGATGCGGAGTTCTTCGATTCTTGCTTGCATCTCGTGGACGCTGAGGTCACGGATTTCGTCAGTCTTCATAATTCCACTCCTTCACGGGCCACGACACGGGTCTTGATCGGCAATTTGTGCGATGCGAGGCGCATAGCTTCTTTTGCTGTCTTTTGATCCACGCCTTCGAGCTCAAAGAGCACGCGGCCGGGGCGAACTACTGCGACCCAATATTCTGGGGCGCCTTTACCTTTTCCCATACGGGTTTCGGCGGGTTTGCTGGTGATGGGTTTGTCCGGGAAAATCCGGATCCAGACCTTACCAACACGCTTCATATGACGGGTAATAGCGATACGAGCAGCTTCGATCTGGCGACTGGTGATGAACGCGTCTTCGAGAGCGATCAAGCCATAATCTCCAAAATCAACATTGCAGCCGGTCCAGGAAAGACCATTGCGTCTGCCCTTCATCATCTTGCGATGTCTTACTTTTTTAGGTGCTAACACTTATCTCTCCTTAGTTTAAAATATCGCCTTTGTAGATCCATACTTTGATGCCGATCACGCCGTAGGTGGTGTTTGCTTCCACGTGGGCATAGTCGATATCGGCTCTAAGGGTATGAAGCGGGGTGCGACCTTGTTTATAGCGTTCAGTTCTGGCAATTTCGGCGCCACCAAGGCGTCCGCCAACCTGCACTTTTACTCCGAGAGCGTTATCTCTCATCACATTACGCATAGCCATCTTCATAGCCCGGCGGAAAGATACGCGCTCTTCAAGCTGACGAGCGATCTCTTTGCCGACCAAGCGAGCGTCAAGCCACATCTTGTCGATCTGTTCGATATTGATTGATACCGCGATCGGGGTAGGCCGATTCTTGTTTATCAAGATGTTCAGCTCGCCACGCAGCTTGTCTATATCTTCACCTTTCTTACCGATGACCAATCCCGGACGTGCTGTATGGATATCGATCACGATAGAATTAGTCTTGCGATAGATTTTGACCTTTGAGACCATCTTCTGAGCAAGACGCTTGTGGATATAACTGCGGATCTTGATGTCTTCCTGGAGGGAATCCACATAAGACGAGCCTTGAGCAAACCAGATGGAATCGGTTTCTTTGTTAACGCCGAGGCGATACAGAATGGGGTGTATTTTTTGTCCCAAGGTTTTCCTCCTATTCGAGTGTCTGGATTTCCAGGGAGATATGACAGGTTTGTTTCCTGATCATAAAGGCTCTACCCTGAGCTCTGGGCATGAAACGTTTCATTTGAGGACCTTCATCAGCCATCGCGAGGCTCACATAGAGCTGGCTCAGATCCACCTTGGGATCTTTCACTTGGGCGTTGGCTATGGCAGAATCCAATACTTTAGAAATGACACCGGCTGCTCGGCGGTGAGAAAAACGCAGAATGTTCTGAGCTTCGCTCACAGGCTTGTAGCGAATGGTGTCCAATACGAGACGGGCTTTACGGGCAGATCCACGAGCGAAACGTACTTTTGCTTTAGCTTCCATTTCTTATCTCCTATCTGCCTTTTTTCTTCTTGTCTTTATGACCACGGTAGGTACGAGTCGGGGAAAATTCTCCCAGCTTGTGACCAACCATGTTTTCCGTCACATAGACGGGTACAAATTTGTGCCCGTTGTGCACGGAGAAGGTGTGGCCGATAAAGTCCGGAGTAATCATAGAGCGACGACTCCAGGTCTTGATCACACTTTTTTTGCTCTCAGTATTGAGGACTTCTACTTTCTTCATAAGGTGATCGTCAACGAATGGGCCTTTTTTAATTGAACGTGACATTATCTATATCCTCACACTATCTCTTTTTGACCGCTTTCACGATGTACTTATCGGAATACTTGCGGGTTTTACGAGTTTTTCCGCCCTTGGCAGGTTTGCCCCAGGGGGATACCGGATGTCCACCACCGGATGTCTTTCCTTCTCCACCACCCATCGGGTGATCGACCGGGTTCATGGCCACGCCGCGAACTGTGGGGCGAATGCCCAACCAGCGTTTGCGACCGGCTTTACCGATCTTGATCAAGGAATGATCGACATTGCCGACCTGACCGATAGTGGCCAGACATTCCTTGCGGATAAGGTGCACATCGTTTGAGGGCATCTTCACATGCACATAGTCGCCGTCTTTGGCTACGACCTGAGCAAAAGCGCCGGCGCTGCGAGCAATCTGCCCACCACGACCTTTCTTGAGCTCGATGTTGTGAACCACGCTACCCAACGGAATGTTCTCCAAAGGAATAGCATTGCCAACGGCTACTTCAGCTTCCGGACCGCTCATGAGCTTGGCGCCCACTTTCAGTCCTTCCGGAGCGATGATATAGCGCTTTTCGCCATCCACATAGTGCAAGAGCGCAATGCGGGCTGTGCGATTCGGATCATATTCAATGCTTGCCACTTTGGCAGGGATCCCGATCTTATCACGCTTGAAATCAATGATGCGATAGTGCTTACGATGTCCGCCACCACGGTGACGGCAAGTGATGCGGCCACGATTGTTGCGTCCGCCGGTCTTGGATTTGGGTTTGAGAAGAGACTTCTCGGGTTTGTCCGTCGTGATCTCTTCAAACTTATAGCCCGTGCGGTAGCGTAAGGTAGGGGTAGTTGGTTTATAATGCTTGATTGCCATGATTTCTCCTATACCTCAAAATCGGCGATTTTGTCGCCTTCACGCAGGGTTACGATCGCTTTCTTCCAATCCGGACGCTTGCCGTTGTATCTTCCCAGACGTTTGGGCTTGCCCATCATGCGGATGGTGTTGACGCCCAAAACTTTCACGGAGAAGATGTGTTCGATAGCCTTGGCGATCTCGATCTTGTTTGCATTTATAGATACCTTGAAGGTATATGTGTTTGTGACAGCCATCTGATTACTGCTTTTCTCAGTAATGATGGGAGCGATTACGATATTACGCGGATGTATCATTTGCTGAATACCTCCTCTACTTTTTTCAGAGCATCATCACTGAGGATGAGGTAGCTGCTCTTGAGCACTTCATAAGCAAAGAGAGAATCGGCACGATCAGTCATCACGTCCGGAAGATTGGTGAAGCTCTTCACAGTGGGAAGGTGATGGCCGTCTGTGACCACTAGCTTGCGTCCACGCTCAGGAGCCACTTTTGCCAAGATCTCTTTCGCCTGCTTGGTGCTGGCCTTGTCAAAACTAAGACCTTCGATGATATAGATGCGTCCCTCGCGGGCACGATCCGTCAAAGCCACCTTCAGCGCCATGCGCTTCTTGGTGCGAGGAATCGGACGGTACCAATCTTTGGGATAGATCGCAAATGCTCTGCCACCATGCACACGGATCGGTGAACGCCGTGTGCCGACGCGCGCATTACCCGTGCCTTTCTGTTTGAAAAGCTTGCGGGTGCTACCCTGAGTCATGGAACGATTTTTCTTCTGAACAGTGCCCTGACGCTGGTTGCCCAAATACATGGTCACCACTTCGTGCAAGAGCACCTTGGGAGAGTTTACATCCACGTCAAATACGGCGGCCGGAAGTTCCACTTCGCCGATCACTTCGCCCTGGATATTGAATTTTTTTGCTTTAACCATTACATTTCCCCCTATTGTTCCTTGTGTATGATCACTAAGGAATTGCGATGGCCGGGTACTGCGCCCTTTACCATGATCAGATTTTGCTCTGCATCCACTTTCACCACGTCCAGATGACGGGTGGTGACATTGGCGTTACCATGGTGTCCTGCCATTTTCACACCCTTAAAAACGCGTGAAGGCTGAGAGGACTGTCCGATGGATCCGGGACCACGAAATGACTCGTGAGAACCGTGGGAGGAAATGAATCCTGCAAAACCGTGACGCTTCATAACGCCGGTAAATCCACGACCCTTGGACTTTGCGGTGACCGCAACAGTCTCACCACTGGCAAAAATGTCTGCTTTCAGCTCGTCACCTGTCTTATAGTCATCGAGCTCTTGACCAAAATTGGGGCGAAATTCTCTTACAAAACGGAAGTACGGACTGCCGTGCTTCTTAAAATGTCCCAGCATGGGCTTTGAGACCTTCTTCTCAGGGACCTCTTCATAGCCAAGCTGGAGTGCTTCATAACCATTCTCTGATGTTGTGCGTTTGCAGATAACCTTGCACGGACCGGCTTGAATCACGGTGACCGGAATCACTTTACCGCTCTCGTCAAATATCTGTGTCATGCCAATTTTCTTTCCGATAAGTCCGATCATGCTTAGCTCCTGGTATTTGCTTTGATCTCGACATGAACACCCGCCGGCAAACTCAGCTTCTTAAGAGCATTGGTAGTTTGCTGGGTCGGATTCATGATGTCGACCAAACGTTTGTGAACCAACATTTGAAATTGGTCTTGGGATTTCTTGTCGGAATGAGGCGAACGCAAAATCGTGTATAGTGTACGATCTGTAGGAAGCGGAATCGGTCCCAGAACCTTGGCACCGGTATTGCGTGTGCTCTTCACTATCTCCGCCACAGATTGATCCAATAAACGATGGTCATAAGCTTTCAACTTGATCCGAATACGATTTTCCTGTTTACTCACTGGATCCTCCACGTTTAGGGCAGAAAACACCTGATACGCACACGTCTTGCTGAATACAGCTTCGCCTCGCTATCAAGTGGATATGCCTCTGGCTTGTTTTTAAAGTTTGTCGGCCGTCGAATACACGACAACCACCACGATACTCACTCGGAGTACCCTGATAGTAGGATATCATTATTCCTCCTAAAGAACTATAAGCCCCTGCAAAATATGGAGCTTGTGCTTCACGCTCAAGGCGTTTTTACTATGTTCGTGCATGAAATTCCGAGTAGGAAAATCTGTCAATTACTTTTTTTAGAATAATTTGCGCGTGCCCAAAGACTACCAACAGAATCTCTGTCGTGAGTGAAAAGAGTCACTGAAATCTGCAAATTGGGTCACCGAAAACTGCAAATTCCAAAATAGATACAAATCCAAGACTCTAAATATTACCTAACGAAACACGTACTGGTATATTGCATATATCATTACGGGAATTGTTATCTTGATTTGAAGCTGATTATAGTGACAACCACTTGGACAAAACATTGCCCGATTTGCAGGTTTTGGTGATCAAAACAATGAAATTTACTAAAACTATGTCCAAGTGGTTTTCTGCAAATGCTTTTCGGATATCCTATTCTCTCTTAGACTTACCTATTTTGTCCAAGTGATCGCTATTTGCAGATTTCAGTGACTCTTTATAACGCCCTCAGTTTATGACACTCTTTTGTCAAATCATCGGAATCCTGAGCCTATTATGACCTTTATGCTGATTATATGATTCATCTATGAAGGATATCACATAAATATAAAGACGAATCAACGATTGATTTGATTAATTACTACCAGACGATCAATCATGAGATCTGTCTGCTTGAGGAGAAACGCTAAGTCTTGGAAATATCAATGATTTCCTTCAGAAGAGTTGGGAAGTATTCATTGATGTTTACGCCCATTTTTTCTCTTGCTATCTCATAATTATCCAGGGCTTTGACAATGTGCCTCACATGTATAAAGCCTTGTTCTTCATCCCATTTGAGGATACCTTCTGCTTCATTTATCCCATAATACTTTTCGTTCAGTTTATAGGTGATGGCTCGGATAAAAGTCTCGTAGTTATTCACCTCGGGATATTTCTGAGGGTCGATGTTCAGGCTGCTGATGTACTTTTCGAATCTTTGCCAGTCTGCAGAATTCTGAGCCATACAATCATCAATGATGGGATTCACAAAGACGTGCGCAAATTCATGCCAAAGATAAACCCTGAGGCAAATCTCAGCTCTATCATTCTCTTCATTATGATCAAAGCCTATCGTGCAAGACACATCACCGCTTTCCGGAACATTACCCCCTGCATAACCGCAATTCTGCAAGGGAGAAAACCTGAGTGTATATTGCTCAGCCTTCAGTCCAGTATATGATTCCAGCTCAGTCGCAGGATCGCAAGCTCCGTTTATGGCTGTTACCTTCTCTATCGCCTGCTGATAGTAGTCCGAATGATCATCGTAAAATCTCTTAAAAGCCGTTACCCGAGCAAAGTCCTGCAGACCTTTATAAAAATCCATCCAGTTTTGCTTGCTCCCTGCTCGTAAACACAGATACTCAGAGGGCTCGCAAGTCAGGCTCAGCTCATCATGGAAGTCCATAAAGAGCATGGAGTTAATCGGTGCATCGAAACAGAAGTAATCATTGATCGCCCGATATTGCGCTACAGCATGATGATCACGATAGGGAGTAAACCAAGCCAGCATATCCTGGTAATAGCTACTTTTGCTGTTACAATTGATGTTCGGATCACCTGCTACAAGCTGTAAAGCAGTAAGGAGTTCCATTCTGGGATCTACGAGTATTTTTAGCTTTTTCATATATGATGCCTCTCTATCATTGATAAACCCTGAGTCAAGCCCTTTCTACTAAGCTATAAAACGCAGCATCTATTCATAATAGACCATCATGAGGATCGTCCAAGACTCTTTAAGACCTCCACTTTGCCTGCAAGGCAAGCTTTACCACTCACGATGTGAGTCTTTCCATTTGGTCTATTTCCTTGATATTCCAGCATTTCTGAAACCAGTAAAAAGAAATCCGTATCTGACACAAGATTCCTGCATTAAAAAAAATCCATCTGCAAGGCTTTGATTGCCGCTTTTCAAATCCCTCTCAAGGTTTATCTATAGCTCTCTATCCAGATGAGCATAATCATATACTGCAGGCAGCAAACCCGCTTCCACGGCTCTTTTGATGCTGATGCAAGGCAGATCTCGGCTATAGATTTCCTCCCGGCTAAGGCTTAGCAGATCTATGCTGGAATCCCGCCGCGCCATTTCCCGCATTAATTTTAGATACATATTTCACCCAGGAACGCACATATCTGCCCTCGTTTTCCCGCAGGGTGTTATAGCGTCCCAGATAGGTTCGCATATCGTTTTTATAGCCATCAGATGGCTTTATACTATGCAAATTGGCGGTAGTGTTGCCCAATTTGTGATTATTCTCCGTAAGAGTGGGATATCTGTATTTGCGTACCAAAACCAGTCCTTCCCGCCTGTAGTGACAGAACACCACTCTGAAGTGGATTACTTCGTTAGGACAAAATCCCTCATTCTTTAAGGTGTGATATTTCATATTTCTTGAAAGAAGAAAGGGCAAAGACTGCACCTTCCTTCCCTCAAGTTTTTCTTCCAAAAGCATTGGAATCCTAATCCCAAATTCCGTCAAGCAAGGATTTGATGGTGGACATCAGAAGGGGATCTATAACCCAATGATTGATGCAATCTTTCATCATTGTAGATGTAAAGAATCTCTGTCGTGAGCGCAGCGAAGATGATAGGCGGCTGCTTCTTTACCCCAAGAAACCGCTTCGAATTTTTTGGGGACCCCGAAATCACCCCACAAAACCGCTATGCAATTTTGCGGGGACCCCGAAGCTAAGCGAAGCGCAGCTTTGGGGAAAGGTGATCTCCGGTAGGCTTTAGCCCCCGGCAAAACGCAGAAAGAAGCTTGAGCTGCTCAGATGGATTCCGGATAAGCCTCACTCCGTTCGACTTTCCGGAATGACTAAGGTAGGGGCGGTTATTTGCCGCCCATCAAAGTGCAGTGAAGATATGGAATGACTAAGGTAGGAGCGTTTTTTAGCCGCCCATCAAAGTGCAGTGAAGATATGGAATGACTAATCTGGGCTGGTGGGCAGCTTGGATATAAAGCGACAAGATGTAGCTTCCACAATGCAAGACTGGTTTTGGGTTTGTAGTAATAAGGCAGATACGGGCGCAGCGACACGTTAATTGTACATCATAAATCGTAGATTGTAGATTCAATTTGCACAGCGTCTTCTAGATTCTCCATCCTCAATTCTCATTCCGATTTGTGCAACAACACCCTAATTGTAGATCGTAAATCGTACATTGTACATCCGATTTTCGGCGCAGCCGCAAATCGTCTAAGTCCTTATTTTCTCACCGCTTGCACGCTCGACCGGTGAGCGACCGGTGAGGGAGGCAAGAGCAGCCCCTATTTTGCAAGCATTTACGAGCCTAAAAAATCGGGCTAGATCGCCTCTTTGCTGCGCCCATAACTCAGACCTCATAACGCATAACCCCCCAAGAAAAACTACTGCCTCAGTTGAGGGGGCCAGAGGATATCCAAATCGTCCTGGCGCTTGAGATACCACTCATCGAGGTGTTCCTCCTGAGCTTGTTTTAGGGCCTCTGCCAAGATTTGGTCTTTGATCTGATTCCATTCCTGTAGGCTGCGCATTCGGAGTGTTTCCACCTTTGCCAAGTAGTGAAAGCCATGGTTTTGGATGATGGGCGTGAAGCTGCCCTCAGCGCTGCTTAGGATTGCTCGGTTAAGGGCTTCCACATTGCCTATTCCGGGGATATTGCTATCGATGCTGATATCTTTTGCATCGATCACCTTCAGATCTGCTTCTTCTGCGGCAGTCAGGTAGTTTAATGAGCTGTTGCTTC
>Ga0334895_1001150_pt1 | contig 28999 bp, 24 predicted proteins | sample GraSluR3_MG_7_FD_207229 | JGI IMG/M metagenome (GOLD analysis project Ga0334895, IMG submission 207229) | Sludge microbial communities from methane-producing bioreactor in Wageningen University, Netherlands - Granular Sludge_31_05-R3 | ecosystem: Engineered > Bioreactor > Anaerobic >... | reverse complement strand
TACCGGGGCCGACAGGATATCCCCGTCGGTTTCAAATTCCCACAGAACCTTGCCGGTCCGGGCGGAAAGGCAGACCAGCAGGGAAGGGTAGGGCTTTTCCAGGGTGTCTTCGTCCAGGGATCCCCGGAGCCCTAGATATACGCGGTCGCCGGCAACGATGGGAGACGAGGACGCTGGCTGCAGAAACTCCCGACGCCAGGCGCTGTTCCCTGTTTTACCCTTGAAGGCACGTATTACATTATCCCCGGAGGAATAGATAACCAGGTCCTTCCAGAGGGCCGGGGCAAGATAGTCCAGAAGCTCCAGGGAGTCCTCAAAGAGTGTGTAGTGGTCGATGTCCTGCCAGACCGGCAGCACCGCGGGCTCCTCCCGGACCCACTCAATCTCTCCGTTACGGGCGTTTATTCCGTAATAGCTCAGAAGCCAGCCGTCTACGTAGAGTCTGCTGGTGGCGTAGTGGAGAATCTTCCCCTTTTTTGCGGGAAAGGAGTACCAGGTTGGGGCGTCGTCCCAGGTGTCGATGAACCAAAGGTAGTCCCGAGACCGGATGTCGTAGGCCCCGAAGCTGTGGGGGTTCGTTTCCGGTCCCGGCGCGAAGTACATAATGTGGTCCTGAATCTGAAAGCTGTGGGAGAGCCATACAGGATTCGGGATCTGATGCTGAAGCTCTCCCTCGGCACTGAAAAAGTAGCTGGCCCCCACGTCGGAGGTAAAGACGATCCCCTCTCCGTAACCGATGACCGTGGAGTTTACCGGTGAGCGGGTATTAAAGTCCCAGATCTTTTCTCCTCCTTCCCTGTCCACGGCGTAGAGGTAGCCGTCGGAGGAGCCGAAGTAGACATTCTCATCGTCCGCGTAGGGCAGTGAGTTTATCGGGCTCAGGGTCTTGAACACCCAGCGCATGTAACCCGATTCCACATCCAGGGCATAGAAATTTCCGTCGTTGGACCCGAAATAGATGGTATCTTCTACTACAATTGGCGGATTGAAGCTGCGCTTCTCCCCGGGACTCTCCTGGAGCTTCAGCTTCCATTTGACTGCCAGGGGAGGATATATCTGTTCCGAGGTATAGCCCTTGCTCTGTTCCCCCCTGAACATAACCCAGTGGGCTTCCTGGTTGCAGGAGATCATGAAAAGCAGAGGAAGAAGTATGCAGAATCCCGCGACCCTGAACTGTCTCATCGGTAGGCGACTCCTTTCAGGCTGAGCAACCTGTAGACGGCCCCTTTCAATCCCCGGCGCCGCCGGGAGGCGACGACCCTGTGCAGTTCATCCAGGAGCTCCTTCCTGAGCCTGTTTTCCTCTTCCGTGCCGATACCCGGCTTGAAGCGCAGCTTCTCGTATACCTCTACAAAGCGGCCAAGCTCGGGGACCTCCTCTGCATACTCCCGGGGTGTCTCGGCTCGCTTCTTGAGGCGTACACCTTCGTTTGCAAGCAGTGACAGAAGCAGTTTTTCCACGGAAAGGAGGCCCCTTCGTCCGGTCCGGGATGCCATGTATCTGAGAAATACCTCTCGGCCGTAGCGATAGCTGTACAATGCCGCGAAGAGCAGGATCAGCAGGCTCAGTATCAGCTGACGGACCAGGTTCCAGGGTATCTGAAACTCTGTTCCTCTGACTGTCCGGTTCTCGATCAGGGGAATCACCACATCCCGGGAGTTGGGATCTCCCCCCGGCGGAGGCGGGATGGCATACTGGGTTGACTCGAAGTCGATCCATCCGTAGTCGGGCAGATAAAACTGTGGCCAGGAGTGACGGTGGGCGGTAGTGACCAGATAGAGCTCTTCCAGGGGGTGATCCTTGAGGCTGGGGATGTTCTCCCGCAGCAGCATGAGCCCCTGAAGGTGGGACATGGTCTGCAGCCCTTCCGAGGCCAGGTAGCCGGTAACGACCCGGGAAGGAATCCCCGCGAGGCGACCCAGAATGGCGGCGGTATTGGAGAACTCGGTACAGTCGCCGCTTTTGCTTGTAAAGAGAAAGTGTTCCATGGCCGCCACGGAGACATCCTCGTCAAAGCCTATTTCGTACTGGATATCCTCAAAGCTCTTCAGTATTGCCAGAATTTTTTGTCCCGGTCCCGCCGTTCCGGAAATGATCGGTTCAAGATAGGCCTGGAAGCGTTCCCGTACGGCGGGGTCAAGATCAATCTGCAGGTCGCTGGATAAGCGTTCTCTCTCCCTGCGGTTGTAGTCCCGGGAGGCACGCCAGTCGTAGGGGTCGCTGACGGAGATTGCCGCTATGTGTGGATATGAATAGGTGAAGGGATGCACCGAAGGGTCGTATATGGTCGGCTCCGCCCGCAGAGGAAGGTAGGCGAGGGTCCGTTCCGGCCTGGTGGAGAGGGTAAAGATTTTTGTGTCCAGGCGGGAGCGGTCCCGGGGAACAACGGGATTGACCCAGGTTTCCAGCAGGCGCCTTCCGACAATCTCGTTCAGGGGCATTTCCCGGGCTTTGCCGAAGCCCCGTACCGGATCGAAACTGTCAAAATACCCCTCCGCCAGGTAGGTGGGGTCCTGGGGAGAAGATACCACCATTACTGCATACTGCCGCCCTCCGGTGCCGGTTCCCTCTCCTTCTCCGTCCCGGTCACCCCGTCGTCCGCTTTCGCCCCAGCGTTCCGCCGGCAGACCGTAGAGCCCGGGCTGTCCATTCCGGTTGCGGCGTCCCTCCAGGGGGGATCTCCCCTGCAGGTTGCCCCCGGGGAGTCCTTCCGCCTCCTCTTCGAGGGGCCGGTATTCAGGTTCCGGCGGCTCAAAAAGCTGGTTAAAGACCACCGTATGCTGAACGAAATCCCCGGGAACCAGGAAGGCTGCAGCCAGTAAAAGGGGTACAGCCAGAGTCAGTACGCTTATGTATTCCCAATTTCCCCTGGATTCTTCAGAAGCGCGCCGCAGGATAAGCATGATGATCAGTAGCTGTGCCAGAAGCGCCGCGATGCCGGTAAACAGGAGAAACTGAGGCAGTGCGGTCGGTGTTCCGGCGGAGGATGAGAGCCCCCGGGTAAAGTTGATCAGCCGGAGATATACTGCGGCGAGAAATATCAGCTCCGGGACAGCGGCAATCCTCCAGCGGAAGCGAAAGAGCAGCCAGGTGGACAGAAAACTCCACGAACCGAGCAGGAGATACTGAAATGCTCCTGAAACGCCGCCGGCAAAAAGAAGACTGAGAACAAGCTGGAAGAATCCTGCCGCCAGAAGGCAGTGCTTCAGCTTTCTGGCTGGCGGAGAAAAAAAGTAGGCCAGGACGGCCTGTCCTGGAATGAGCAGAAAATAGAGACCCAGGCCGTAAAGATCGTAATCTATTACAACCCCGCTGTGTGCAAAGGGGATGGCCAGGGTAAAGAGGTATAAAGAAGTTCGAAGGATAAAGAGTATAATCATGATTTACCCTCCCCGCTGCTCCCAATCAGGGGAATAAGAACGGCCTCTTCGTCTATGCCTGGTACTCGCCGGGAAAAGCGCGTCTGTTGTCTGAACATTCCAAGCAGAAGGGCCGGAGAGGGCAGGTCCTCTCCTCGATAATCCGGATAGAGGGATATCCCGACAGCTTTTTCCCCGTTTCTCTCATCCCTGCGGGCGATTCTCGAAAGGTGCAGACTGAACTCCACCCTGGGAAAAAGCTGCCTGATATGTTCCGGGCTTTCGTCCGCGGAGCTGCTGAACAGGTACACCCGACCCTCCCGGGGTAAGGGAGGAGGCTCGGCTGGAGTTGTGGTGAACCATCTGCTCCCCAGAGCGGCTGCGAAAGATTCCAGGTCTTCATCGTTCTCAAGCAGGTATTCATCCTGGTTTATGAATACCTGGAACATGAAGTCCGGGTGCTCCTCTTTTATGCGGAGAAGGAAGGTGACGATCCAGGATTTCTGGTATTCCGCCATGGCAAGGAGGGCCGGAGATGGGCGGCAGTCCCCGGTATGGAAACGTGCCCACAGGGTTACGGTGGTGCTCTCGTCCTGGGCCACCGGGGATATGCGGGTAAAGAGCTTGTCTCCCCTGCCGGAAGCCTTCCAGTTGATGTCCCGGAAGCGGTCCCCGGGAACATACTCCCGCATATAGTAGCGCTCTACCTCGCTCTCCTTTACCCTGCTCTTCTCCTCGGACCCGCGTTCGGCGATCCGGTAGCGTACCGGCCGGTGGAGTATCCCGGGGAGTACGGGAATAAGCCTGCTGACGGGTGTTCCAATACAGCAGCGGGTCAGCCCGAAGATGTCCTCTACGCTCAAGGCAAGCTCGGCATGAAAGCTGCCGCAGTGGGGGATCCCAAGGGGCAGGGGAACGACAAAACCTTCAGAGGGTTTGAATCGTCCGCTCTGACTGTGGTATCCCAGGACTCTGGTCTCCGCCTTCAAGGTCCCGGTAAGGCGAAAACGGACCCGGAAAAAGGGAAGGAGCCGACTGCGGTTAAGCTCGAGTCCGTGGGGAGCTGCCTCCTTGCCCGCAAATACCCGGTGTCTGCTGTGCCAGACTATCTCGTCCTCCCCGATTTTCCTGGCCTGGAGAAAGGCAAGCAGCATGAGGAATCCCAGGAGGCTGAGCCCGGTCAGGGAAAAGAAATAGGCATATGCGTTGGATGCTGCAAAAGCACTGCCCAGGACCCGGAACAGCCCGATTGCCGCGGGAAATCCCAATATCGTTAAAGGGAAGCGTCGGTATACTGTGATCAAGGCCCTTTTCATGGTTGACGGGTCCTTTACGGTCTCCTTCGCCGCGGGTCCACAGGAACAGAGTTGAGAATCTCCATCAGGATTCCCTCCTTGGGGCGATCCGGATCGTGAAGGCTGATGCGGTGGGCGACAGCGGGTATGAATATCTCCTTTACCGTATCAAGGGTAACATAATCCCGGCCCCGGACAAGACAGAGGGCCCGGGCAAGCCGTGAGAGCTTTACCCCTGTTCTCGGAGAGGCGGGAATTGTGACCTCCGGATGGTTTCGGGTAGCCCGGACAAGGGCGACTATATAGTCGATAACGTCGTCATGGATCGCCACCTCGTCCACCATGGCCTGCCAGCGGAGAAGTTCAGTGGATGCCGTGGTGGGTCTGAAGTTTTCCCAGCCGTCGCTGCGTCCGTGCTGCCGGATAATGGCCGCCTCGTCCTCTTCACTGGGAAATCCCAGGGAGAGCTGGATCATGAAGCGGTCGAGCTGTGGTGCGGGGAGGGGAAAGAGATGTGCTCCTTTCAGGTTCATGGTGGCGATAATAAAGAAGGGAGCCGGCAGGGGATAGGTCCTGCCTTCGATGGAGACCATCTGTTCTTCCATGGCCTGAAAAAACGACCCTTGAGTCTTTGGGGTCAGCAGATTGATCTCGTCGCAGAGTACAAAATGGGCGAAGATAGGGCCTTTATTGAAAATGACCTCGTTCTCCGGTCCTGAGAGACGGGAGTAGCCGATTATGTCCTGGGGAAGAAGGTCGACGGTGGACTGGATCCGGGAGAAGGGGTCCATGGCAATCTCCTCGGCAGCCACGGTTTCCGACTTCCAGATAATCGACCCCGCCAGGGCTCTGGCCAGGGAGGTTTTTCCGACGCCGTGGGAATCTGCGAGAATAACATGGCCGCCGGCAATCTTGGCTGCCAGCAGGTATTCGAGCTTGATCCTGTCCATAAAGATTACGGACCTGATGTTATCCATCAGGGAGTTTATCTCTTCCGGTACCAGGGCTATTGTCTCTCCTGTGGAGGAGACGGAATAATTCATACTCATGTACTTACCGTCCGTTCATGCGCGGGAGAATTCGGAATCGACGATTCCTTCAGTCAAATATAAAACAAAGATAATCATAAATAAAGGTGAGTACCCGGAGAATCATGGCAGTTTTTTCAGCTGCTTGATGAAAAACAGGGTATTTTCACTTACCACCTGCTGCAGTTTTTCGAAGGATTCCTTCATTTCCGAGTCCGCACCGGCAATAACCAGGGTATTCTGACGCCACCGGTACCACAGATAGTGACGGCGCATGGATGCACTGATTCGCGCGTTTTTCAGGCGGCTCTCCAGGATTCTGTCCAGTTCGATATGGTTTTCCGACCCCGTCAGGTAATAGAGACTGTCCTTTGCGATGAACAGGACCATTCGCCGGAAGCCCTCGGCGATGGCATCGTCATGACGGAAGCCCTCGAATTTGATCTCGTAAGCCCCCAGGCGGATGTCGTATCCCATTTTGCGCAGGGTTTTCCGGAAGGCGATGATCTGTGAACGTACCTCATTGACCACCTCCGGATTCCTGCGTCCGTTTTCCAGGCTGTGACGCCACTTGCGCAGGGTGTTTTCATAGCGCTGAAACACCTTTCCCGAGGGCAGGGAGGATAGGTATATGGTCGTATCCGACAGGAGTCGCCAGGCGGAGGCGAAATGTTCGGCCAGACCGTTAACTATTCTGTCTACTTTATCTCTTGCCATTCTTATTCCTTCGAACCATAGTAGTATACAGCATGAGATACCTTGTAATCTCCGATATTCACGCGAATTTTCCTGCCCTTACGGCAGTACTGGAGGATTCGGCGGGAGAATGGGACAGAATACTCTGTCTGGGGGATATAGTCGGTTACGGCCCTTTTCCCAATGAGTGCATACGGGAGCTCTCCCGTCTGCCGGTACGCGCGGTGCCGGGAAACCATGACTGGGCCTCCATCGGACGTCTCGATCTGAACTACTTCAATGAACATGCCAGAGCTGCGCTGGCTTGGACCCGTGAGCAGCTGGATCCGGACTCCCGGGAGTTCCTCTCGCGGTTGAAACCAGTGGTAATGGAGGACATCTTTACCCTTTTTCATGGAGCACTGACCGGCCCCATTACCCATTATATTCTCGATTCCCTGGACGCGGAAGAGAACTTTTCCCTGCTCCGGACCCCCCTGGGACTCTTTGGGCACAGCCATCTGCGCTTTTTTTTCAGCTGCGGGACGGATGGCAGGGTTGTACAGCACTCCCTTACCGAACGCAGCAATCTGGACCTTCTGCACCGGCAGAATCTGCTTAACCCCGGGAGTACCGGGCAGCCCCGGGAAGGAGACCCCCGGGCAGCCTACGGACTGCTGGATACGGAGGAGGGGCTCTGGTTTTTTCGCAGGGTGGAATATGATATTCCGGCGGTACAGCAGTATATGAAGGAGTCTCATCTGCCGGATTACCTTATCCGGCGCCTTGCGGAGGGACGTTAGTTGTCGTTTCCGGCTCTTTTTTGGCCGAGCGGCCGATTAAGAATGTAAATATGCTTGACATAATATATCAGTATGGTAATTTTTTTAGATGGCTCTAAGCTAAAGACATTGTATATGTCTAAAATCTGTTTCAAGTAAAAAGAGGAGTACTCTGATGAAGCGAAGCATTATGTTTCTTTCAATCGCCCTGGTTCTTCTGCTTGCTGTTCCCATGGCCTTTGCGGGTGGTGAAAAGGAAGCTGCCTCCAGTGCCGGCGGCGACGGAAAAATGGGCGGGACCCTGGTTTTCGCCCGTTCCGGCGATTCTGTGGGACTCGATCCCGCCCGAGAAACCGACGGTGAATCCTTTTATGGCGCCACCGCGGTATTCGACAACCTGGTAGAGTTTGTTCCCGGAAAGACCGAAGTTCGGCCCGCCCTGGCGGAGAGCTGGGAAGTCGCGGACGATAACCTTTCGGTTACCTTCAAACTGCGCAGAGGCGTAAAGTTCCACGACGGGACCGATTTTACCGCCGACGCGGTAGTCTTTACCTTCGAACGCCAGTTCAAGGAAGACCATCCCTACTATAACCTTGGACCCTGGAAATACTGGGGCTACATGGACATGAGCAACATCGTCGACGAGGTTGTTGCCGTGGATGACTACACTGTACGCTTTGACCTGAAAAAACCGGAAGCCCCCTTCCTTGCCAACCTTGCAATGGATTTCGCCGGTATTGTGTCCCCCGCCGCTGTTGAAAAGCTCGGAGAGGACTTCAAGAACAAGCCTGTAGGAACCGGACCCTTCAAGTTTGTCGAGTGGCGCAAGGACGATGCCATCATCTTCGAGCGCAACAAGGACTACTGGGCGGACGATGTATACCTGGATCGTCTGATCCTCCGGGTCATTCCCGATGCAACCGCCCGCTGGCTTGCTCTGCAGAAAGGTGAAGTTGACGTGGTCGATTTTCCCTCTGCCCAGGATCTGCAGGCCATGAAGAACGATCCCAAGGTCAAGGTTATGCAGCAGGAAGGACTGAATGTCGGATACCTGGCATTCAATACCACCAAGAAGCCCTTTGACAACAAGCTTGTACGACAGGCCCTGAACTACGCCATCAACAAGGAAGAGATCATTACCGCAGTTTACGGTTCCGCGGGAACCCCCGCCAAGAACCCTCTGCCCCCAACCATGTGGTCCTATAACGACGACATCAAGGATTATCCCTATGATCCCGCCAAGGCAAAGCAGCTGCTGGCCCAGGCCGGTTTCCCCAACGGATTCTCCACTCAGCTCTGGGCAATGCCCGTTGCGCGACCCTACAATCCCAACGCCCGCAAAATCGCCGAGATCATGCAGGCCCAGTTTGCCGAGATCGGTGTACAGACGGACATCGTCTCCTACGAATGGGGAACCTACCTGGACAAGACCGACAATCTGGAGCACGACATGGCCATGCTGGGCTGGACCGGCGATAACGGTGATCCCGACAACTTCCTGTGGGTTCTTCTCTCCGCTCCCGCGGCTGAGCCGCCTGCCGGCAACATCGCTGCCTGGAAGAATGCCGAGTTTACTGCCCTTCTCGCAGAAGCCAAAGAGACTATGGACCAGGCCCGCCGTACCGAGTTGTACAGAAAGGCACAGGAGATTTTCAAGGAAGAAGCTCCCTGGCTGACTATCGCCCACTCGGTCGTTTCGATTCCAATGAAGAACAGTGTTCAGGGATTTCATATCTATCCCACGGGAAAACGCGTTTTCCGCGGTGTCTGGATCGAAAAATAACCTGACATAACTGCTAATTTTCTGTTACAATACCATGAATGGGTTCCCCCGGTTTTCCCGGGGGTTCCCGTATCCTCTAATTCCAGGACACCATCTCTATGGGTAAATACATTCTGAAACGCCTGGGTCTGTTGATTCCGACTCTACTGGGCGTAATTACTTTGGTATTCTTTATGATAGCCCTGTCTCCCGGTGATCCCGCCCGGGTCATGCTGGGGGAAAGGGCTTCCGCCGAGCAGCTGGCCAGGCTGCGGGCGGATATGGGTCTGGACCGGCCCCTGCACCAGCAGTACTTTTCCTATCTCGGACGAATCGCACATTTCGATCTTGGTAAATCCATAACCACCGGCAGGCCTGTGGTGAAAGAAATTATGGAACTGTTTCCCGCGACCATGGAACTGGCCTTTTTCGCCATGCTGATCGCCTCGGTGGCGGGAATAATAATAGGAGTAATCTCGGCTACCCGGCGAAACACCATGGTTGACTATGTCTCCATGGTGGGTGCTCTTTTCGGGGTCTCCATGCCGGTTTTCTGGCTGGGCCTGGTGCTGATCATGATATTCTCCGTATTCTTCGATTTTTTCCCCACCGGGGGCCGGATGAACATCCGGTATTACATGGAGACCATAACCAATTTCTATCTTATCGATTCCCTCATCGCCGTTTTCAAGACCGGAGACTGGCATTACCTTGGTTCCGCCCTGAAACACCTGATTCTTCCCGCCGTGGCGCTGGGAACCATACCCCTGGCAATTATTGCCCGGACAACCCGCAGTTCCATGCTGGAGGTCCTCAAGCAGGATTATGTAAAAACCGCCCGGGCCGCGGGAATCCCGGAACGGAAGGTGGTTTACCGATATGCGTTAAAAAACGCCCTGCTGCCGATTATTACTGTTATCGGTATTCAGTTCGGACTGCTCCTTTCCGGGGCTATTCTTACCGAAACAATATTCGCCTGGCCCGGGATCGGCAAGTGGATTTACCATTCCATCTCCGCCAGGGACTACCCCGCTGTACAGGGGGGTATCATCGTGATTTCCACCGTCTTTGTCCTTATCAATCTCCTGGTGGATATCCTCTATTCCGTGGTCAACCCGAAGGTACGGCTGAAGTAGGTAACAGGTATGAATGAATCGCTTATACAGAACGGAAATATAATTGAGGTTAAAGATCCTACGCCTTTTCAGGAATCCCTGCACAACCTCAAACAGAACCGTGCCGCCGTGGCCGGACTTGTGATAATCGCCCTGTTTCTGCTGGTTGGGATATTTGCTCCCCTCCTGTCGCCCAGGAGTCCTTATGCCCAGATCATAGCCGATCGCACACTGCCGCCCTTTTCTCCGGGGTATCTTCTTGGTACCGACGACCTGGGGCGGGACATGCTGAGCCGGCTGATGTACGGCGCCCGAATCTCCATGGTTATCGGTGTTGTTTCCGTGGGAATCGCCATGGGCTTCGGCATGCTGATCGGGGTTACCTCCGGGTACATCGGCGGTCTCTACGACAAGATAGTAATGCGATTAATCGACATAATGCTGGCCTTTCCCTATATTCTCCTTACCATCGTTATCGTGGCGGTCCTGGGGCCGAGCCTGTTCAATGCCATGGTAGCTATCGGGATCAGTCAGATTCCGCGTTATGCCCGGCTGGTGCGTGCTTCGGTACTGGCGGAGAAAGAGAATGATTACGTTACAGCCGAACGCTCTCTGGGGGCTTCCCCCCTTTCCCTGATGTTCGTCTCCATACTTCCCAACTGCCTGGCTCCGGTTTCGGTACAGGCCACCCTGGGGGTAGGAGAGGCTATCCTGAGCTCCGCGGCGCTCTCTTTTCTCGGTCTTGGTGCCCAGCCTCCCACCCCTGAATGGGGCCTCATGATCGCCAGTTCGCGGGAGTTCATAACCAACGCCTGGTGGATCGTCACCTTTCCCGGTCTCGCAACCCTTTTCGCGGTGCTGGGATTCAACCTTTTCGGTGACGGTCTGCGGGACATACTCGATCCCAAACTCAGGGACTGACACGGATAAATTATGCAGACTACAGAAAAACAGACAACAGACAAGCAGAACAGCGCCGAAACCATGATCGAAATCAAAGGACTTTCGGTTAACTTCAATACACAGCGGGGTGTTGTAAAGGCTGTCAGAAACCTCTCCTTTTCCATCCCCAACGGCAAGACCCTGGCACTGGTGGGAGAATCGGGATGCGGTAAATCGGTTACGGCTCATTCCATAAATCAGTTGCTGCCCATGCCTCCGGGAGAGATTGTTTCCGGGGAGATCTGGTTCAGGGGCGAGGACCTGCTGAAAAAGAGTGAGAAGGAGATGCAGAAGATCCGGGGAGTGAAAATCTCCATGATTTTCCAGGAGCCCATGACCTCCCTGAATCCGGTGTTCTCCGTGGGCAGGCAGATCGCGGATGTATTTCTGACTCATCATGCCTTGAGTAAAGCGGAGGCCTGGGAGCGGGCGGTGGAGCTTCTGAACCTGGTAAAGATTCCCAGCCCCGCGAAAAGGGCAGAAAGCTATCCGCACCAGCTTTCCGGCGGAATGCGGCAGCGGGCGATGATCGCTATGGCCCTGGCAAGTCCGGACCCCGGTCTGATGATTGCCGACGAACCGACAACAGCCCTGGATGTTACCATCCAGGCCCAGATCCTGGATCTGATGGTCTCCCTGCAGCAGCGCATCGGTATGTCCCTGCTGCTGATAACCCACGATATGGGGGTAGTTGCCGAAACCGCAGATCATGTCGTAGTCATGTACGCCGGGCGTAAAGTGGAGGAGGGGGACGTCTTCTCCCTTTTCCGGGAGCCCAGTCACCCCTATACCCTGGGTCTGATGAACTCCCTGCCGTCCAACGAAAAGTACCGGGGTGCTTCACGGCTGGAAGCGATACCCGGAACTGTGCCGGATCTTCTGAGTATTGGTGAGGGCTGTCCTTTCATGAATCGCTGTCGTTATGCCACGGAAATCTGCGGCAAAGAGTTCCCCGATGAGACCCGGCTTTCAGAGAATCATTCCGCCTGGTGTCATAATCTTTCTGCAGTCAAGGAGAGCAAGTAATGAACGGCGATATTGTACTGAAAGCTGACAGGCTGCATACGGTTTTTGAAGTTAAGAGTCAGCACCAGGAAAAGGCCCTTCTCCGGGCTGTCAACGATGTCAGTCTTACAATCAGAGAAGGCGATGTACTGGGAGTTGTGGGAGAATCGGGCTGCGGCAAGTCGACCCTGGGACGTACCATCCTGCGACTTGAAGAGAAGGCCGCCGGTGAGGTCCTCTACCGGGGAACAGATATATTTTCCCTTCATCATAAAGAGATGAAGCAGTACCGGAAAAAGATGCAGATGATCTTTCAGGATCCTTCATCCTCACTGAATCCCCGGAAAAAGGTAATCTCCCTGCTGAAACAGCCCTATAAGATCCATAAAATGGGGAGCGATGCTGAGATTCAGGAGAGACTGGAGAGCCTGATGCAGGAGGTGGGACTGAATCCACGGCATCAGCGTCGCTTTCCCCATCAGTTTTCCGGAGGACAGCGTCAGCGTATTGGCATAGCCCGGGCTCTGGCACTGAATCCGGAGTTCATTGTCTGCGACGAAGCGGTCAGTGCCCTGGATGTTTCCGTTCAGGCCCAGATTCTTAACCTGCTTCTGGATCTGCAGCAGAAGCACAAGCTGACCTATATGTTCATTTCCCACGATCTTTCGGTGGTTGAGTTTATCTCGACCCGGATCATGGTAATGTACCTGGGTAAAATCGTCGAGCTGGCGGACAAGCCGGAGCTTATGGCGAATCCGCTGCATCCCTATACCAAGACACTTTTTGCCGCCTATCCGGTGAATGATCCCGCCAAGCGGGAGCAGAAGAAGCGGGTAGTGATGGGAGACGTGCCTTCTCCTATTAATCCCCCCCCGGGCTGTCATTTTCATCCCCGTTGTCCCTACAAGATGCCGATCTGCGAGGAAAAATACCCTGAGATTACTGAAGCAGCTCCGGGCCACCAGGTTGCGTGCCACCTCTTCAACAAGTAGAGAGGGGCTCCGGCTATTGTATTTGTTCCAAGAGCCTACTACCATAGGCTTTATATGGATCGACTAGACTTAAGAAACGAGATAAAACGAAAAAAGGTCGCGGCGGGGACTGTCCTGATACTTCAGGGAGAAACCGCCAAGGCCATGAGTATGCTTCACTCCGGTCTGGCGGAGGTTCTCTCATGTTCCCGCAGCGCAGGGGACGTATCCTGGGAGCCTGAAGAGCTTATAAATTCCAGTATCCGGGTAGGGTTGATTAAGGGGGAATCGATTTTCGGTATCCTGGGGATCAGGGATGAAGGTCCCTATGAAACCACGATCCGGGCTGTTACCGACTGCATCGTAACCATTATCCCGGTAAAGCATGAAAAGATAATCCACCTGCTCCAGTCCCGAATATCCCTGAACCTGCAGGTTTTGCGGGCCCTTGCCCAACGCATAGAATCGGCGGTCTTTCTTTATAAGAACTACAAGTATCTCTGGCACAAGTTCGCATCCATTGCGGACACCCTGGCCCTGGCGGCCGATTTTACTGATACCGCAGCCCCGGCCCTTCCCTGCTCCCGGGAAAAGGCATCCCTTGAGGAGTATGCTGCCTCTCTGCGGGAGAGAATAAACAGCGAACAGGAACTTCAGCAGCCCGAAGTCTGGGACCACAACCTTTTTCTCGGACGTCTTCAACAGACCCTGGGGCTCTATGATGAACAGGACTCCAGAAATGTTGAAAACATGATCGATTATCAGCAGCTTCTCTTCATGAAGCGGCTGGTACAGAAACCGGATGAGACCTTGATCCCTCTCTTCAAAAAGGATGAACCCCTCAATTTCTATATTTTTCAGTTCCTCAGCAAGGCCCTGGAGACCATGGTTCATGAGAATCTTCAGCTGGTTACCAGGATTGATGAGCTGATCCGACGACTATTTCTCGACGGAGGCTGGATAGATCAGATCCTGAAAAGCCAGGGGGCAGGAAGTGAAAGAACAGGGGTTTTCAACCATTACCTTGGTCGTTTTTGCTGGCGCTGCAGGCAGGATGCCAGAAAACTGATGGGAATCGATCTTGCCGGGACGTATCCTGTCTACTCCAGCCTTGGGCAGTATCAGGACCTGGAGATCGAGAACAGGAAGGATGATGAGGCGAAAAATAAGGCGAAGGATGTTCGAGGAGGGCTGGCAAAGTACAAAAACCTGCTGGAACGTATCCTGGAGTTTTCGGATATGGACAGCGCTTTCTCCGAAAGCTTCAGAGAGAATATTCGCAGCTTCCGCGAGGCACCGGAGAAATTCGGCAGCGGGCTGAACGATCTTCGGGAGACTCTGAGCAATCAGTACTGGCAGCTCTATGAAAAATGCTTTTTGAAAATCATAGACACAGATTTGAAGGGCTTTATTCCGGGAATCATGCTTCACTTCGGCCTGGTTGATGAGACCCTGCTGAGCAGTGAGGAACTCGCTTTTATCGACGAGGCCTATTCCCGGGTTCTCTATACCGACGATCAGGTTCCAGTTATGACCCTGCCCTATTTCTTGGAGAAGATCTATCGTTCGGATATCCATCCGTCCATCACGGAGATGGGACAATCTTTTCGGGAAGTGCTGAAACGGCAGGCAAAAATGACCAAAAGCCAGAAGAGTTCGGCCTATCTGTACAAGGATACAGCGGAGGACCGGGTTCGTTTTGAGCTGCAGAATGTATCTTCCCAGACCGGCGGTCTGCTTTCAGGATCAAGACAGAGGTCCGTTCCTTTTCTGTGCAGCGAAGCCTTTACGGGAACAGCGGAGAGAATGCTGATTGAACCCGAAGTACTGGAGGAAAAGGTAAGAAACTATCGGGAACGGGATTTCTCGGTTTTTTACCGGGAAGTTGTAATGCATCACAAGTTCGGAACTGATCTGGTTTTCAAGGAGGTAATACCGAATTTTGTGCTGTATCCGGTGAGCGGTTCCCGGGCCATGATGTGGCAGGAGCTGGACGGCACAAAGCGGGAGAGTCCCGGCAGAATATTTCTGCCCATATTTTTTACCGAGAACCTCAGCGAGGCTGTCCCGACCCTCCTGGCCCAGTTCCGCTGGGAACTTCAGAAGACCATGGCCGGGGTTAAATGGACCGATCCCATCGAGGGTGGAATTGTCGGCTCCTACTATGACTACATCAACTTTTACCGCAGGAACCCAAAACTTACTCCCGAAGCAAAGGAAAAGCTGCGGGAGTTTATCCAGAAAACCCGCTCAGACCGGGAACGCTTTACCGGCGATTACCTTACCTGGGTGAACTATGAGTACGAGGGACGCCTGAGGATGAATCCCGCAGTCAGGGAAATCTTCTACCGCTACGCTCCCTTTCCTGCGGAGCATCGGAAAGAGATGGCGAGAAAACCCCTTTTTACCGATATGGAGACAAAATACCAGAACCGGGTACGAAAAGAGCTGCTTCGTCTGGAATCGCGGAGGAAACGCTTCGAAAAGGCCGGAGCAAAAATCCCTGAAGAGATTGAGAACTACATACGCTTTCTGAACAGATAGGAGAGGATCTATTCCGGTATAAAGGTGCTATCTGCCGCAGCACTTTTTATACTTTTTCCCGCTCCCGCAGGGACAGGGATCGTTGCGGCCCAGTTTTGGTTCCTCCCTGACGATGGTACTGGAAGGCTTGTGCCCATCGTGAAAATACCAGGAGTCTCCGCGCTTGATGAAGATGCTTTCCTCATGGTGCAGAACCTTTTCTCCGTTCTGCCGGTAACGGGCCTCGAACTCCACAATACCCTGCTCGTCATTTTTTCCGCCTGCTTCGACACGCAGAATCTCCAAACCCAGCCACTCGGATTCTTCAGCCCAGCGACTGGTTGCATCGAGATCCAGGGAATCCCTGGTTTCCGGGTCATGGGTCGACTCTATATAGGATGTTTGGTTCAGGGTATAGGCTGTGTAGCGGGAGCGCATCAGCGACTCGGCGGTGGGGGCCTTCTTGACACCGGTAATGTAGGGCTCACAGCAGGCGGAACAGCTTTTTCCGCTTCCGCATGGACATTGAGACATCTCGGAACTCCTGAAAAACTGGATACCAGGAAGAATACAAATTATTCGCCCTTGATGCTATAGGCTGAAGGGCCGCTTGAGGCGAAGAGACCAGGCTAAACCCTCTGCAGCGGAAAGCTCACCTGCACTATCGCACCATCCCGGGACAGGAATGAGGCTTCTCCGCCGATCTGTTCCGACAAAGTCCTGACAAGAAGCAGACCCAGATTTGTCGGATTGTCCTGTTCCCGGGGTTCTGGGAACCCCGGTCCCCGGTCCCGGACGCATAAAGACGCGGTTCCGGCCTCCGAGCTCATTGTAAGGGTTACCCGGGAAATTCCGTCGGGGGATTTTCCGTATTTGGCGCAGTTGGTAAGCAGCTCGTTCACGATCAGGGACAGAGGAACAGCTTCTTCCAGATTCAGCACCAGGCGTTCGGATTGAATATCTATCACGAGTCCGGCGTAGAGGTTTCTGGTAACGGAGCCCAACCGCTCAAGGAAGTCCTCCATTTCTATCTCCGCGATGGTCTCGGACTGGTACATCATCTCATGGACCGTGGACATTGCCATTATCCTGTTTTCCAATTGGCTGGAAAAATCTTCTATGCTGCTGCTGTTCTGCTGCTCCAGGTGCAGCAGACTCAGGATAAGCTGCATGTTGTTCTTTACCCGGTGGTGGACTTCTTTCAGAAGGGTCTCCCGTTCAGCTAGGGCCTCCGACAGAATTCGCTCTGCCTTGTCCCGTTCCAGGTTGCGCTCCTCCAGGCTGTTGGCCATATTGTCGATTGCTTCGGCGACCTGCCCTACCTCTGACTCGGAATCCATGATTCCCGTGCGCGCGGAGAGGTCTCCTTCCCGGAGAAGTTTTACCGTCCGGTTAAGGCTGTCCAGTTTCCTGCCGAGGCTGATGTGTCCAAGTACGGAGGAGATCGCGATGCTCATCAGAGCAGCCGCTGCAATCAGGACAAGATTACGGTAGAGAATTCTGCGGGATGGCCAGGTCGCCTTCTTTTCCGGTATTCCAAGGACAATGTACAGGTAGGGTGCGCTCTCCGGGGAAAGTTTGATTTTCCGATAGGCATAGAAACGCCTGATGTTGTCGGACCCGGCATCGACGAGAGTACCGGAGTCTGGTTCTGTCTGCATTCCTTCCCAAACAGACGGCTTTATCGGTCTACCCACTGGATTGGTCTCTTTCCTGGGATGAAAAAATATCCGGATTCCCTGGAAATCGGTAATACCCAGCACGGTTTCCTCAGGCAGCTCGAGACGATCCAGGATTGTCCGGTAGACACTCAGCCGGTACACCGCGGTAAGTACCCCGATGATTGCTCCGTCCCGGTTTCGTAAGGTCAGCGCAAAAGGAAAAGACTGTTCCCGGTCTACGTAGGCTATTATGAACTCTCCGGCAACGAAACCCTTTCCTTCAAGGGCCTCTTTAATATGACGTCGCGGAGAGAGGTCTACTCCCGTTTCCAGATTCGGGGAAGCGGAGGCCTGTACGATGCCCCTGGTGTTAACAGTGGAGATATTTACAAACTCGGGATTCTTCTTGAGCAGATCGGCAATGACCCTGTTCTGGGTTTCGTAATCTCCGTCGGTAAAGGAGGGCAGAATCGACAGGGTCAGGAGGGTCTGGTGTACGGTTTGAGAAATTGCCCGCTGAACCATGGCCAGGGTCTCCACCTGTCGGAAGGCCTCATCCCTTACCGATTTTTCCAGGGATGATCCATATTCAACCCCGGTCCATACAATAATCGCCAGAGCAGGCACCAGGGAGAGGGCAACGATGGCGGAGAAGAGTATTTTGAAGGATGAGAGCCGGAACTTTATAAACATAGAGCAGTATACATCGTAACCGGATTCCTGTTACGTATTTTTGTTTCCCAGGGTGAACTGCTCCGGGTCAAAGCGTTCGCCGCCGAGCCACAGATCAATTTGTGTTCCGCTGCCTGTGTCGCTGACGGTGGCTGCCTTGATCTGCCAGCCGACAAGATTGAGTCGGGCGGATCCCAGAGAATCATAACCCGCCATGGAACCGTAATATCCGGCCAGTTCGGGCCGTTCCTGATGTTCCAGGGACTTGCGGATGGATTCCAGCTCCTCCGGTTTACGGGGGCGATCATCAAATATAGCGAGATGAAGTCCGTCTTCTTCCTGGTGGAGGGAAATTACCATTCGGGATGGATCGGCATCCAGGACAAAATGGGCCACCTCGCTTATTAAATGAAGTATGAAATCAGTACGCTTGCGCTTCATCTGCTATATCTCCCTCGTTGGCTTTGTATTGGTCATTTTGGAATGACTTCTCTGCTGCTGCGATACCATTCTATTACTGCTACCATAAGAGTCGCGGTCAGTCCGCCGGCAAAACCGTTATTGTATAAATTGACCCCCAGGTGCCATGCTCCGGTACGTTCCACCATGGTCAGGTGCAGAAACCCGGCAACAATGCCTGCGATCCAGCCGAACTCCCCGGCAATGGGGGCAAGAGTCAGGCAAAAAAGGGCCGCCAGGAGAGGTCCTGGAGCCGAAAGATCCTTGCCGAACAGCAAGCATGCTGCGATTACTCCGACAACGACGGGCCAGCTGTTTTTCGGGTGTTTTCCGAAGGCTGCAAAGCCTATGGCGGTAAAGATACCCCCCAGCACCGGTCCGTTTACATCGCCGCCAACCAGGATTACATAGCCCCAGGTCAGAAAACCGATTACACCCATATTGATCAGGCTCCCCTGTATGGAGGTGGAACTCATAAAATCAGAAGGCAGACGACCGGGAAGGCTCAGAATATTCAGAAAATCCTTAACGGTTTTTTTTGCTCCCCCAAGAAGTCCGGCAATGATCAGCACTGCGGAGAGCACCGGAACAAGGTATACGAGCAGTCCGGAGGGCGCAGAGTTCCAGACCAGGGAGGAACCCGGAGCAGCGCCGGAGGCTGTTAGTATAGCGGCGCCGAACAGAGCGATGAACCCCCCTGTCAGTCCTATGTTGTAGAGACTGAACCCCTGGTGCATGCGCAGCATGATCATTGCAACCGAGGGAAGCAGAATCCCTGCCGCGATACCTCCTGCCACAGCTACAGCCATGGCCGGAAGAAAAGGAAGACCGGTTTCGAAACCCAGTGTAGTGATCAAGGGTCCCAGGGTCGTACCGAAGAGGGCCATCAGGATGTACTCCCTGAAACTCTTTCCGGCAATGCGTGCAGAGATGACCACTCCGATTACAATGGGAATAACATTGAAAATGGTTTTGCCGAAGAGGCCGAAACCGAAGATGGTAAAGACTGCCGATACCGTCGGACCGGAAAGCCTGACCTTGCTGATCCGCGTAAGAGCCAGGCCGAGGGCCGCGACAATCGCAGCGTTCACCAGGGCCGCTCCTTCGCCGCCCACAAGGGTAAAATCGTTTAAAAGGCGTGCCGGATGGATCTGTATTTTAACCAGTCCCGCACTGACTGATGCCGGACTCTGAACAAGCAACCCGGCAAGGAAGAACCCAGCCAGCAGAATGTACATAAGTCCATATAGACGCTTTTCCTCCCGTTCCAGCACGGACCTCCATTAATCAAGGATTATCGATGGTATTTTACACTATACAGGTAGATTTGCAAGCTTCTTGAAAAGGCCCGAAACGGAGCTCTCGAGCATGCCGTTCCGGGCCCTGAAAGGCTTACTTTAAAAATTTCGAGACAAAAGGAGAGGTGTCGCCCCTTCGTAGAAAGTGACCGGATGGCCCTTCACCGAGAAATTCCGAAAACCAGGATTCGTGCTCGATCTCCTCGTTCAATATCGCCAGGGCAAGATCATAGGTACGATGGTCCTTGCCGGCGGTCATGTGGCAGATTTCCGTATACCCCCTGACCGCGCAGCGCTCTGCCTCTACCAGAACCTTGAGAATTTCTGTGGCATTGTTTGCAGCCCCGGGCAGGCTTGCCGGCGGGCAGGCGGAGATATCGTGAAACTTCTTCATGTCCCCCGGAAGCTCTCCTCCCAGCTCGTAAATCCGCGGTACCAGAGCTTCAAAGTGGTTGCGATCCTCGATGCGGGCGGTTTCTGCGATTTCCTTGATTCCCTCCCCCTCCAGCCCGATAAGATTCACCCTGAGAATCGTGTAGTAGTAGAATGTTGTCAGCTCGGCAGAAGCGTTTTTTACCAGCAGTTTGACGAGCAGATCCAGATCTACTCCCGCTTTCTTTACCATCTCTTGTGCGACCCGTGCCATATTCGGCCTCCTGAAAAAAAATTATCAATGCCTGCGCACTGATTTATAAGAATCAGAACGATTCTTACTATTGAACGAAAAAAACCTATTCCTCTTTTGCGCAGCGGTTGCAAAGACCATAAAATTCGATTTTATGCCGCAGAGCGGTGTAGGGGGTCTGTTCATTGACTCTGGAATCCAGGCCGGGATCGATGGGAAGGTCCAGATCGATGATGGACCCGCAACCATCACAGACAAAGTGGTAATGGGGCGCGACGTTTGCTTCAAAGCGGTCAAAAGTGCTTCCAAAATCGATCTTTTTTATAAGCCCCTGATCCAGAAGTATATTCAGGTTGCGATAGATCGTACCTACACTGAGGTTCGGAAACTCATCCTTCAATCTGGTGTAGAGCCAGTCGGCAGTGGGATGCTCACCGGTTTCCCGCAGCAGCTCCAGTATTCGGTCACGCTGTCTGCTGCGATTGTATTTACGGCTTTGGGCTATATTCCTCTCCTTAATAAAAATAGTAACGATTATTATATTAAGCCCAATTTAGCGAGCTGTCAAGGAAAACTTAATCCCTCCACCCCAGTCTGTGCAGCAGGCGCACGGGTAGCAGCCGGAATCTGCCGGTTCGGCTGAGAGCGCGGCGTAGTTCCTGATGCTCCTGTGCAGACAGGGGCCTTTCTCCGTAGGCCTCGTTCTCGGCATGTTTGACTATCGCGGCGACGGCATCCGCAGCAGAGGGGAATATTCCTGCAAGACGCCGGCCGTACTCCCCTGCGGTTTCGTCGCTCCTAATTTTTATTCCGGAAACACGGCCCCAGGAGAGAAGTCTCCGGAAGGCTGCGGAGCCGGCTCCCATTTTTCGCCTTCGGCGGCCCGGCAGGATACTGGGGACTTTTCTGACTGCCAGAAGAAGCTTTCCTGCTGCGGCCCTGATTTTTCCCAGGAGAATGCGAAGAAAGTCCCGGAAGCTGAGACCTTCTCCCTGGTTTTCTCCCAGAGAAGAAAGGTGGCTTGCCAGGCGCCAGAGAAGGTATCCGGCAATGAGGATGGCCAGAACACCGAGAATAGCGGCCATGCTGTAAACCAGTATCTTTTCGAGGAGCAGCAACCAGAAGCCCGGTTCCTGAGGAGGGGATGAGCTGATATCTCCTGAAGCGGGACCGGCGTTTGATGCTCCCGCTGAGACGGCGGAGCGTCTGCCGAAAAGAAAGCGAAGGAAAGCAATAAGCAGTGGTTGAAAAGGCTGTGTTCCCTTCTTTATTACAGAATAGACCTCCCCGGCCGTATTTTCCAGAACAGGATAGAGCACAACACCGGCAGTCCCAACAATAACGAATCCCGCCGCGAAAAGCAGAACGAGACCTGTGGCGGAAGAGCTGTGAATGAAAGTCCGGTCCCTGTCCCGATTACGGGCTGCATAGATCGAGATTATCCCGAAAAGCAGATATGCGCTCACCGATGAGAGGGCATCCGGGTCAACCAGGCGTAGTCCCATACGAAGAAAATATACGGCGAAAATCAGCAGTATTCCCGCGTCGAAACGGGCGACTGTCCGTGGGTAGTCCGCATCCCGAATCCCCAAATGCCTTCCCCGAAGCCAGAGCAAAAGGGTCCAGGCAAGTATCAGGGAGAAGGAAAACCATTCCCCCGGCGAGGAAATCCGCGTATAGGCATCGAGGAACCCGACAAGGCCATCCGAATCAGAGAAGGGCAGTCCGGCGTAGCCTTTCAGTATCAGGTAGAGTGATACTGAAATCCCGGCAGTGTGGGCAAGGAGCTCGGCAATGCGGCGGTGCTTCAATCTCCTCAGCAGCATTGCAAGGAACATGGCCCCTGTCAGAGCGAAGGCAGATTGAAGAAGAGGGACACTGCCGCGGTCGGGAATAATAAAAAGAAGACCTGCAGTTATATACCAGCGGCACAATTCCATTCCTGCGGTGGGAAGCAGGACAGGGAAAGACGACGGCCGTCCGGATCTACCCGACATGGACTATCTCCCCTGCGAGATAGGCAGGAAAGTCCATCCAGAATACCGGCTCGACCAGTCCGGTGGAGGAGGAAAGCTCCTCGGCCTTTTCCGGGATAAAAGAGAACACAAAAAGAAGTCGTCGGCGGCGGGGGAGAAGGTCGGAGAGATTGTCGGCGATGATATCTGATTTTCGGGCTGCGCAATACACGAGTCCAAGATCCCCCCGGTCCAGTGTTTTGAGAAGAGGCAGGATATTGTCTGTTTCCCTGTGCTCAATGCGGGCCAGAATCTCAAGAAGCTTTCCAAGGTGCTCGGGACCGCGGCCGATTGGCAGAACACCTCCTGAATCACCCGAGAGAACTGCGTTGGTAACAAGCCCAAAAGAAGCACCTGTCTCCATCAGGACGGCGGCCAGGGTTCCCACGCTGGTGACAAGATGCTCTAAGGTTTCCTCTTCCTCGAACAGTTTGAAGTCCGAGAGGTCCAGGACCAGCAGGACCTTGCGGTGAGATGTCGGTTCATAAAGCTTTTCCTGCAGTTTGCCGAGCCGGGCGCTGGCTTTCCAGTGAATGTTTCTCGCCGGCCTGTTTCCGCTGTAGTCTCGTGTCCCGGCATACCAGGCCGGATCTTCCACCGGGCCTTTGGAAGCATTGATGCCGAAGAACTCCTGGAAAGGAATGTTCAGGGGCTGAAGCTCCCCCCGCTGCGGATAGATGATAATCTCTCCTGGATGAGTTATGAGTTTTTCCCGCTTGTGAAGCCCGAGAATATCCCCTGAACTGATCCGGATGTCTCCCAGGGAGGCAAGGCCCCGCTTTTTTGCCCTCAGTTTCCATCTCCGTTCACTCTTCTCGAAGGATAGCAGCCTGGTTTCGCCTCGAAGAGTATCCTGGTTTTCGTTATCCAGAAGGGCGGGGGATTGAAACTCCAGTCCGGCAATAATCGGCAGCATCTTTCGGTTTTCGAGCTTTACCCTCAGACCAAGATCGTCCCCTGGAAAAAGACGGTCTGCGCTCATATTGATACTGATATCGAGTCTGAAGAGGGACGCACGGCTCCAGAGCCGGGTTCCGATCCCCATAATCAGCATACCCCCTGCCGGGAGGGCCAGATCAAGGTTTTTCTGCACCAGAGCTATAAACAGAACAATAAAAACAAGGCCGAGGCTGAAGCCCATGGAAAAGATGCTGGAGTAGGAAGTTGTGCTCTGATCGTTCATGGAATCCTTTACACAGGTATGGGAACCGGTACCGAGCTGAGTACTTCCTCCAGAATGGCGGCGGCGCTGGCCCCCCGGGTCCTCTCGTCATGGCGCAATATTATGCGATGCTCGAGTACCGGGCCGCTGAGTTCCTTTACGTCATCCGGCAGTGTGAAGTCCCTTCCCCGAAGCAGGGCCAGTGCCTGGGAGGCCCGCATTATGCCAATTGCTCCCCGGGGGCTGACACCGAAGCGGACCTTGGGGTGACTGCGGGTTGCGGCCACAAGGTCTGCTATATACTCCCTCACCGGAGAGGAGATGGTAACCCTGCTCCGCTCATGTTGAAGATCGATGATGCGTTCCGGATCAATAACAGGTTCCAGGTTGTCCAGGGGATCATCCTGCTGAAAGCGTTCGAGAATGAGAATTTCTTCGTCCCTGGAGGGATAACCAAGATCTATGCGCATCAGAAAACGGTCAAGCTGCGCCTCCGGCAGCGGAAAAGTCCCGTCCATTTCTATGGGGTTCTGGGTCGCGATAACAAAAAACGGCTTCGGCAGCTGCAGGGTCTTTCCGTCTACGGTTACCTGAAACTCACCCATGCTTTCCAGAAGGCTCGACTGGGTCCGGGGGATCGTACGATTGATTTCATCCGCCAGCAATACATTGCACATGATGGGACCGGGATGAAAAACGAAATCGCCGCTTTTCTGATCATACACAGAGAATCCGGTAATATCCGCGGGCAGCAGGTCCGGAGTAAACTGGATACGTCGAAAGCTGCCGTCTATACTCTTTGCCAGGGATTTTGCCATCAGGGTTTTTCCCAGGCCCGGCACATCCTCGAGAAGTACATGCCCTTCCGCTATCAAGGCTACAGTCAGCAGCTCCATGGCGCGCTGCTTGCCTACTACAACCTTTCCGGTATTCTCGGCCAGCATGGCGCACTCGCTTCGGCTCACAGGGGCTCCTTGGATTGTGATTTGGGAGTTTAGTATCGGGATTATGGGGAAAAAATTCAATCCCCGGAAAAACCGGATTTTCCGGGGATTGAAATAACAAAATTGACATAATAGATATACTCATCACATAGTATTGCTAATCTATGACGGGAAAAAACCTGCTGATTGTGGAAGACGAGTTTATTGTTGCCACGGATCTCAAGGGTACTCTGGAACGACGAGGATTTGCCGATCCCTTTGTAAGACGAGGTCCGCATCGGCGATGCCCCTCAGTTGCCCCGACGAATAAAGAACCCGCCGTTTCCGGCGGGTCCAGGGGTACAGCTCTTTTAATCTATTTTGCCGCGATTTCAATTCTCCGCGGTTTCTGGGACTCCTTTACGCCAAGCTTGAGGGTCAGGACTCCATTCTTCAGGGAAGCATCGATCTTGTTGCGGTCGATGGTTTCATCAATGGTATATAGCTGATAGAAGTCGGCATCCCGGATTTCGTGTATCAGGTACTCACCCCCTTCGGGAATTCGTACATCCCGCATGCCGCGTATTTCCAGCTGGTCTCCGTCGATGTTAACCTTGAGTCCCTCTTTGGTTACGCCGGGCATCTCCAGCTTCAGGGTGATTTCCCCGTCCTTTTCCAGAACGTCGCAGCAGGCGCGAACCGTGGGCCGGGTTTCCGATCGTTTCTCCAAGTTCTTTTCTGCCATAATTCGCCTCCTTCCTATTGTACCTTGATCGAGATCTGCTTGGGTTTCGCCTCTTCCTTCTTGGGCAGGGTCAGGGTCAGTATCCCGTTTTCCAGAACAGCATCCACCTTCCTGTCAGCATCCACAGTCTGGGGCAGGGATATTGTCCGCTGGAAAGTCCCGCTCCACGACTCCTGCCGATAGACCTTCCCGGTGTTTTTGTCTTTCTCCGGGGAACGCTCTCCCTTGACGGTAAGTACGTTTCCGGTGAGGGACAGCTCTATGTCTTTCTGCTCGATGCCGGGAAGTTCACACATGACTGTGAAGCTGTCGGGACCCTCGATTACATCCAGGGCCGGGGACACATGGCGGTCGAAGAGGCCGCGGCTTCCGCTGGTCTGATCAAAATCGAAGAGATCATTAATCTCATCCCTGAGCCGTTCAAATTCCCGCCACGGGTCGATGGAATTGCGGTATCGTACAAGTGCCATATTCTACCTCCTCCTAACAGGGTTTTATCTTTCTAATAATTAATATGCAATAATCGTGCCAGGTGGCTTCATGATATGTAACTTGTTCTATTATAAGGAGATATGGACTCCATGGTTCCTGGCCGAGTCTCTGTTCATGAAAGAAATTGGGCAAAAAACGACAGTTCCCGGGAAGCAGCCGACATTGTCTGTGTCATTCTGACTCACAAACCCCCTTGACGATAGGAAATGAAAGGGTAAAATTTACCATATGACTGGGATTCCAAATCATTACGGTTCGCTTGGCCTGGGTTCCCAGGCCTCGCAGGATGAGATTCGGGATGCCTACCGGCGACGTGTCAAGAGCTGCCACCCGGACATGACCGGAAGCCCGGAAGAGACGGAAGATTTTCGGGCCGCCCGGGAGGCTTACGAGGTTCTGAGTGACCCGGAAAAGCGTCAGGAATATGATGCCCGGCGCCGGCGGGATTCCTTAAAACAACGTCCCCAAAAGCAGGGACAGACTTTTCACCGTCAGTTTGCCGAAGCGGATATAGATCTTGTGCTGAGCCCGATTGAGGCCGCCAGGGGAGGATGTTTCAGGATTCCCCTTTCCTCCGCCCGGGAAGAGGGCTGTCTCTTCTGTTCTGCCTTCCAGGGGTTTTTCCCCGGACCCTGCCCTTTCTGCGGCGCGCGTACCGGCGGGGTCTCGGAAGCTGTAATCGACCTGCCCCCCGGGGTTGCCAACGGTACACAATTCGTACTGGAAGGTACTGTAATCGTGATCCGGATAGAAAATATTATTTGAAATATACGCATCTTTCGCATATAGTAAGCTGCAAATGAGAAATCATCGAGTTTCCCGGGGAATTAGCATTCTGGCAATAGTACTGTTTCTCCTTCTCGTTTTTGATGCTGCGGTGGTTGTCTGGTATGTTCACAGAAGTCATCAGGACACATTTATCGTAAACAGACTGGGACAGGTCCGCGGGGCAATTCAGCAATATATAAACCTGGAGCTTCTGGAGGCGCCGAACGGCAGAATCAGGAACGGTATTCAGGAGAATAAAAATGAGCTTCTTCTGATAGTCAGGGAACGTTCCATCTCCTCCGATTCTATTGACTCCCTGACCTTGTTTGAAGATTTGAAAAATGATTTCGACGACCTGATCCATATGTTTGATACATCCGTAAGGCCTTTATCGGCGGAAAGCAGAAGTGAAATCCTGCACCGCAGCGAAGAGCTTTGGCGTATGTCGAATTCCCTGGTTCTCAGTGCTCAACCGCCCTACTTTTTATGAGGAATTTAAAAGACGTATTGCCGAGGCTGAGAGGTACGCACGTCCCTTCTCTCTGCTGGTGCTTGATAAAGATCATTTTAAGAAGCTGAATGATAATCTCGGCCACTCAAGCGGCGACCAGGTTATCATGAGCCTCGGTAAGCTGATTCGCCGGAAAATTGAATCCACCGATTTTGTCCCCGATTACCGGGTTACGGTTAGTATCGGTGCAGCCGGCTTCCGGCGAAACGATACAGTAAAGAGCTTATTCGAGAGGGCGGATTCCGCGCTGTATCATGCAAAAGGAAATGGACGTAATCAGGTCTCCAGGGAGGGGCCTATATCATCTCTTCGATAGTCCTGATGCGCTTGTCCAGACGCTGGGGGCTGATCTTTATCCGGGTACCCATTTCCTGGGCAAAGAGCTGGATTTTATACTCCTCCAGGGCCCAGCGGTACTCCTTCAAGGCCTGCCTCTTCGCATAGCTCATGCCGCTCCTCTCCTTCAGTTGATCCCGGGTCTCCCGGTACCAGCTGAGGTAGGGGATTAGATCGGAGGCTTTTTCGGCATCCGCCGCCGGGTTTACCGCCCCCTTTTCGATGCGGGTTTTCAGAGCCCTGAGAAAGCGGGGTATCTCTTTTAGTTCCTCTTTATCGTAGAGTCGATAGAACTCCCGGGGTACGAGATTCTCAAGCTCCTTGCGCCGAACCGACAGGAACCTTTTGACCCCTTTCCGGGAACCTTCCTTCGACTCAAGCCGGGACAGACTCTCCCGTACCTGGGCATACTCCTCCAGAACCTTCAGTACCGGCTTATACAGCTCCTTCAGTTCCGAGTAGAGTCGCGGCTTTATCCACTCGGAGAATTTCTGGTATTCAGCTCTGCTTCTGATATTTCGGCGGAAGATCCTCATGGTCAGGGAGCGCCAGACTCCCTCGTTAAAACTCTCCAGGCCGCCAAGGGGCAGTACTTTGAGCTGATACTCCTTTCCCAGCATGAACTCGTGGCGGAAGGTTTTAAGAATGTCGGCAAAGGAACGGTAGATCAGCAGGGCCACCCCGTCGGGGTGTATTCCCGCCGCCTCCTCGGCGCTCAGATAGAGCCGCAGGGCGACCTGTTTACCTTCGGGTGTAAGGGCCGGGAAGGCCGGCAGTCCGTCGTCTCCCTCCACCCGCTCGGGGATCTCATCGAAGTCCCAGACGCGAAGCTCCTCGATTTCCCAGGAACGTTTCAGCTTTTCCAGGCTGCCGGTCAGGTGCTTCGATGGTCCCGCCGAGGTAAGAACCTCCCGGTCCCGGCCCTCCGTCAGCCTCCTGCCCCGGGCATCGACCACGGTAAAACGCATCTTCAGGTGAGGGGGCAGGGATTCCTCGTCCCAGGCGGCTTCGGGAATGAGAAATCCGAACTCCTCCTGAATGTAGCGGCTCAAAGCGACGACCAGCCGTTCCCGGGTATTCCGCGGCATATTCCGTGCCACCCTCTTTGCGCTCTCCGATACCGGAGCAAGTCGGCGGCGGTACTCCTTGGGCAGCCCCTTCATGAGGCAACTGACCTTCTCTTCAAAAAGACCCGGGACCAGCCAGTCAAAGACCGGGGTCGTGAGGTCACGGCTTATACGCTCGGGAATCAGGGCGGTAACCCCGTCTTCCGGGCGCTGGGGATCGAAGACGTATTCCAGGTCTATACGGTGACCGTCTATTAATGCCTCCGAGGGAAAACGTTCCAGGATTTCGCTGTCCGGATTGTAGAGCATGATATCTTCCCGGGAGAGTTGCAGCTGCTTCATTCCTTCCGGGAGAGTCTTCAGGTACTTCTCCAGACCCTTGAAATCGTACACCTCCGGGGGAATCCTCTCCCGGTAAAAACGGAAGAGTTCCTCGTCGCCGCAGTAGATGTCCTGGCGCCGCAGCTTCTCCTCCAGTTTGAGGATTCCCTGCAGGGTGTTCCTGTTTCTTTCCAGGACGGGGAGAACACGGTGTATCCGGCGGAAGTCGTAACGTCCTTCCATGATGCCTTCCCTGATGAATATATCCGAGGCTTCCCGGGGATTGATTCTGCCGTAGGCGACGGTCCTTCCGGGATTTATCAAAAGACCGTAGAGGCGTACCTGCTCTACCGCGGTAACTTCCATCTGCTTTTCCGCCCAGACGGCCCCATGATAGCTGTAGCTGCACTGACCGGTGGCAATCTTTTCCAGCCAGGCAGGTTCAATCCCGGCGCAGGTCCGGGCGAAGAGTCTGCTGGTTCGAACC
>Ga0334895_1001124_pt1 | contig 29617 bp, 15 predicted proteins | sample GraSluR3_MG_7_FD_207229 | JGI IMG/M metagenome (GOLD analysis project Ga0334895, IMG submission 207229) | Sludge microbial communities from methane-producing bioreactor in Wageningen University, Netherlands - Granular Sludge_31_05-R3 | ecosystem: Engineered > Bioreactor > Anaerobic >... | reverse complement strand
ACTATTATCGTAAAGAGAAAGATTCTTGAGAGTGATATTTTTACTATGGAATATCTTAATAGTTTGATAACCAAATTCTATTTCAGGCGGATGATTTCCTGTATGACAGTTGTAGATATCGATGTTCTCAAGAGTAAATGAAGCATCATGATATAAATAAATTGCTCCTCTTCCTATGTCACCCATAGGGTTACTGCCGTTTGCTATGGATAAGTTTTTGATGGTATAATTGCGAGTATAGATTGAGTGATCATTACAGGGAAAGTGATAACCCGGCAACGAAAATGAGTGGAAAGCTAATGTCTCTCCCTCCATATCTAAAATGGTAGTTACCTTGTTTGCTCCTGTAATATCTATATAGCTACGGGGTGAAATAGGGAAGAGTTGATCGCTCAGGGAACGGGAATAAATCCCCTCTGCCAGATGAACTGCTCTCTGCTGGAGGCTGTCGGGTTGGATCTTGATCATAGCCATCGCTATGGTTCTTAGAGGATCTTCGGGAGAAAGGCCGCTATTGGTATCACAGCCTGCAGGATTGACGTAAAGGTCGGCAGCAACGGGTTCGATCTTGCCATTATTGACGATAAGTTCGAAATCTGAAGGTACATCTTCACGGAAGATTACAAAATACCTGTCAGGATTTTGAACAGTCATAGTATCAATTATAATTGACGATTGATTTGTATCTCCAATAAACAAATCAGTTCCACGAGAACCATAATTCATATATATATTATTCAATGACTCGGGGCAGAACTCAATATTGGTGTTCATACCCGACACGATACCACCAAACGTTACAGAATGATTGTATCTTATAATGTTTCCTTTTAATAAAGGGCTTCCGTTTGTTACCAGACTAATACCTCCGCCCACAAAAGCCCGGTTGTTTTGGATATGGCAGTGACTGATAGTAGGAGATGCGTAGTAAACTAAAATACCACCTCCTCGGCGTAATGTTGTTAATCCTGGATGAAAGCTGCCCAGACCGTTTCTGATTGTGAAGCCGTTAAGTACAGCATTTCTTGTTTCGTTGGATCTGAAAGTAACAACTGTTCCCTGATGATTTCCATCGATCACTGTATTGGCTATATAGGTCTCATCGAACTGATCACCGTCATAGAGGCTTGTAACGATAATATTCTTGCCCTGAAAATTTATTCTTTCGTAATATATCCCCGGATAGACCAGAACGGTGTCGCCATCCTGGGCTGCTGTGATACCTTCCGAGATTGTCGTAAAATCTCCCGTTCCGTCCTGCCTGATCTCCCAGGTAACCGGTAACAGGTTAGATAATATAAGCAAAAAGAAGATCGTCGTTGTAATTATCATTACTCGTTTCATGTAAGCTCCCATCTAGTTTCATAATAAGTTTATCTTGAATCTGCTCCGGCGGAAAACTTTCCACCGGAGCAGATCTGTTCTATTCTTAGCCCTTCGCTCTAAGCTCTTTGCCCTATGCTCTAAGCTCTTAGCCCTATGCTCTTCGCTCTTAGCCCTTGGCCCTCTGCTACCTGATCAAGAGCATCTTTCTGGTCAGGATCTGATCACCACTCTCCAGACGGTAGAAATAGATTCCGGAACCGACAGGGCGGTTCTGCTCATTCAATCCGTTCCAGCCAATGGAATGTCTGCCTGCATCTGCTGTTCCGGAGAACAGTGTCCTTACTCGTTGACCTTTGATATTATAGAGAGTGAGCGATACTTCCCGCGTCTCAGAAACATAGAAGGGGATCTCGGTCAGATGAGAGCGGCTTGCCGTACCGAAGACTAACGGGTTGGGGTAGTTCTGGGAAAGGGATACACTGGGCGGAATAACAGTCTCCAGATCTCCATCGCCTGCATATAACCTTACCACTGAAAACCGCTGGTTAAGCGGTTGCAGGATACGGTCTGTATATTCTCCGCTGATGTTGTTTCTGACACAGACAACTCTTACTCTTTCCGGAAAACTTCTTTGACCTTCCCGTAGAATGGCAAAGCTCAAGTCCTCTCCGATATGCGATTCATTAGTATAGGCCAGGAGCTCCAGGGGATACTCTCCCTCGAAGACACTCGCTCCCACACACTCTTCTCCGGCATAGACAGCAACTTCCAGAATATCATCATCATTTTCCATATCTTCTATAAAGATCGACTCGTAATCGGAAAGCTCGTTACAGGTGAAATATTCTGGTTTCGGTATGGGATCCATTCTTGGCGGTATCTGGTATTCCGGAGGAAGGTTCCAGCTGAAAGTTACCGGATGGTCAACCCTGGTTCTGACTTTATACATCTTGCCGTAAAAAAGCTTACCGGCTGTCGATTCCTGGTGAAAGTCCCTGTGTATCCATTCATCACCATCGGCCAGCCAGTGTATAGACCAGTCTTCGGCTTTCACATAACTCAGCTGGTCGATGACATTGGAACCGAAGGCATAGAATACATCCTGCGGCTTATAAAAGAAATACCCGATCCAGTTTTCAATATCCTCTTCGAGCGTGATCTCTTCATAGAAACTGATACGTTCACCATTGACCCAGAGATAGTGATCATACTCAGTATCAAAGTATATCTCGTATCCCCTTATGCTGTTGAATCCGATAGGGTGACCGGTCCAGCCATCTTCATCATCCCAGTTCATTTCTTCGTTCTGGCTTCTTACTTTAGTTATGATTCCTGCTAAAGGGCTGAGCAGTTGTGCAGTATAATAGTGATCATCCTGCTCTTGTAGACGGGGGAATGATTCCCAATAGATCTTGCGGTCTCTATACACCTTGACATGTGCATCGGTCTCGGCTATGCGGTTATGCGAAATGTTGTCCTTTTGCCATTGCAGAGAAGGATAGTGCTTACGGATATAAGGGTTGTTGTGATACCCCCTGATAGACCAGTCGCTATCGAAGTGCCAGCCGGTATAGGTGCTTTCCTGCAGCATCTCAAGAGTTGTTTTACCTTCGCCAATATCGTTATCGTAAGCAAATATATCGATATCCCAGTAGCTGTTTGTGGCATTGTTCGAATTATACAGATATCCGATCAGGCCACCTACATTATTAAGGCTGGCAACACTACTTGCCGAATAGCTTTTATTTACTGTGTTGTTGTGCAGACTCGCTCCAATCAAGCCACCTACATAGTTAGACCCTGCTATATTACTGATAGAATAGCAGTTTGTGATTTCACAACCTTCAGCGAGAAGCCCTACCAAACCGCCAATGTCGTCCTCATAACCATAAACATCACTTACGGAAAAGCAGTTTAATATTTCACTGTATGAAAAGCTGCATCCGACCAGTCCTCCTACTTGGTTGACTCCTGCGACACTACCTATAGCATAGGAATTTTCTGCCTTGCTGTTCCATAGATATCCAGCTAATCCACCTGCTTTAATACTAACACCATATATCGTCCCGTCAACGTTACTCAAAGAATAGCTATCAGATATTACGCTTTCAGTTCTGGTAACTCCTGTTAATCCACCAACGTAATATCCTCCGATAACATCTCCTTCTGACCAACAAGTCAATATCATTGAGGTATAACAATAACCGATCAGACCGCCAACATAGTAATAACCTGTTACATCAGCCGAGGAATTACAGTTTTCAATTTCACTGTGTTGAGCTATACCAATTAAACCACCAATATAACTACTGGCCAAATTGCCAATATTACCGGTTGCCTGAGAGTTGAATACATAAGAATGAAAGCTGTCACCGATAAGGCCACCTGCTCTAAATTCAACATCATTTATCTCAACATTGCTTGAAGAATCGGTAACTGTTGTACCAGTCCTTATACTTCCGGCTATTCCTCCGGCTCGGTTGTAAGAAAAGGATATTACACCTGAAGTATGACAGTTTTCGATAACAGAGCTTCTTTCATAGGTTAATCCTCTCGTGGCAAGCCCTGCAAGTATTCCAACATTTTCAAAACCATTGACTTCGGCATCTATAATAGTAACGTTTCGAATAATCGCTTCAGAAACCATTCCAAACAGACCAATGTAGTCATGGGAAGGCTTGTCTATATATAGATTTGATATAACAAAGCCATTACCATCATATGATCCTTTGAAAAGAATTATCTCAGGATTGGGATCTGAAGGATCTTCGAACCAACCTATTGGCTCCCAGCCGTTGCCGCCGGTATAGTTGATAAGATCGATGTCGTCTATCTGACGGAAATACGCCTCCGGGTAGTTACGGACACTATCGAGCTGATCGGCATCAGCTACTAAATAGGGATTCTCTTCCGTCCCATCTCCACCGGCGAACTGGGCAGAAAGGGGACTGATAACAACAACCATTGCTGATAAACAGATTATCAGCAGAAAAAAATATCTATGCATAGAGTTCATAAATTCCTCCGAATTGATTAAATTGGTTGATTAATCACATTACACTGGACAGAAAGTGGACTATAACCTGTAAACATCACCAATACACCCGCATCAGTGAGAACAAAGATCTATTCAAAGCATTCATAAATCACTACATATTGCTTTGACTCTATCTAGGTCATTCATTATTCATTAATCCTGTTACCCCGTCACTTCATTACCTTGTAACTTTGTCACTTTGTTACTCTGTCACTAGCCTTCTACGGTTTTCCCGTAACTTGTCACGTCTCCCCGCTCACAGGCAGAGAGACAGAGGAGGAATGAATTTGTTGTGACTCGACAGGTTTGTCTGGGAACAAATAAAAAGCGATTTACAGAACGGGGCATAGCATATCTCTTTGCATATCAATATGTTACATATGGGGGGGGTATCCCGGCCCTTCTGTTATTGTTAATCATATAACACTTCCTCTTCTTCAACATCCTGAGCAGAATTCTGTTTTAGCGAGAGTCACGTCCGTTATCATAACATAGATGCTTCTTAATATAAAACTAGTTTTACCGTTAAACTATTGCTGTCAAGTAAACAATTATTTATTTACCGGCATTGCACTTATATTCTCATTATAAAGTTACTTATATTTATATGCATTGACAGCTCAACAGATTAACAAATGAGAGTCAGAACAAGGAGCTTATTCTGGTTTAGGGTTTAGGGATACCGGAGGAAAGAATAGCAAGAAGTCGTTCTGAATGGAGAATGGAGAATTACTTCGTCACCTCATCACTCCGTCACCCCTCCTGCTCTGCTCCATTCGTCAGTCCAACCATTGTGAAGTATCGGAGTCGGTCGGGTGCCGACTACTTTCTCCCTTAAGGGTTGAAGACAGCTATATCAATATCAGAAGGGGATTTAGCGGTATTTTTCATAAGGCGAGACTCAGCCTTCAGCGGGGAAGGGTGGAACCTCGTATTCTTCCAGGTCTCTCTCTTTTATCTGCAGGAGTAATTTCTGCTGCAATTTCCTGATCTCCTTGCGTACCAGTTCATAGGATATGAAACCGGTCATAAAGTAGGAGAATGAGAGGGAGGCAAAGACTCCGGCATGCCCGAAGAGATAATTACCCACAAAGGCAAAGGGGATATAGAATCCGAAGATCTGCAAGCCCATCATTCCTGCTGCCTGATAGGGCTTTTTGAAAACATTGAGAATACTTGAGCTGATATATAGAGTACCGGCCAGTCCGTATGAGATGGGGACAATTCTGAGATAGAGTACGATGGTATTTATGACCAGCGGATCGTCATTGAAAATCGCAGCTACCGGCCGGGCAAAAATAGCCAGCAGGATAGCCAGGAAGCCACCGATAGCCAGAGAGAATCTGTGACCTATCTTCTTGCCCTGCTTTACCCGGTCGATCTTACCAGCACCGAGGTTCTGACCGGTGAAGGGGCTCATCACCGAAGAGAGTGCATTGATCGGAGCGAGAGAGAAGAACTCAATCCTAGTGGCAACACCAAAACCTGCGACCACAAGCGGTCCCTGGGAAGCGAGAAGCCTGGTAATGATACCCGAACCTACCGGCAGAGCGAGTCTGATTGAAGCTGAGGGGATACCGATATGAAGCACCTCTTTCCAGGAGATCAAGACCTCCTGAATTCTAACCTTCCGGAAACAGATCAACCTGCGGCGGAAATGGAGGACATAGAGAGCTACTATCGTCACTATGCTGCGTGAGAAAACAGTAGTCAGTGCAGCACCCTGTATTCCCATTCTGGGGAAGATCCAGAGTCCGAAGATCAGTAGAGGATCAAGAATCAGGTTGATAGTTGCAGAGATGAGCATGATCATACCGGGAGTTTTGGTATCGCCGAGAGCCCGGATTATATTATTTCCGATCATAGTAATAACTACCATGAATGTCCCGAAATACCAGATAGACATATAGTCTTCCACGTAATCGAGTACCACACCGCGAGCACCGAGCAGGGTAAAGAGCGGCTTGATAGTCAACAGGCCGGATATAGCAATGATAAGAACGAACAAGAATCCGAGAATGAGACTATCGGTCGTCAACCTTTTTACCTTGTATTGATTACCTTCACCGACATAACGTGAGATCAACGCTCCCGCTCCGATACCGATACCGACCGAGAAGCTGTTGATCACCATTACTACCGGAAAGGTGAATGAGAGGGCCGCCAGTTGTTCAGTACCCAGCCTGCCGACAAAGAAGGTATCGGTTAGATTGAATATTACCAGGCCGAGCATACCAGCTATCATCGGCAATGCCAGAAAGAATAGTTGCCTTGGTATATTACCCGATGTCAGTATTGCTCTGTTTCTATCTTCCAAATTCTGTCTCCAATGTTTCTCTCTATCTACCAATATCTTTTTCAGATGAGAAAATTGTCAATCGAAGATTAAGTTAATTCTGAAGCAATAGAAAGTGAGAGCGTGAATATACTCAAGATGTATAAAGCGGAGATGGGAGAAGCAAAAACGCCGTTCTGTTCCCGTAGAATCAAAATTGGGAGAGAAGACACAAAAATAATGATACAGGGTAAGGGGAGAATAACTCACCTCTTACCCCGTTTTTCTGAAGTAACAATCGAATAGTTAGAGGTGTAGCAATTACTTCAGCAGCAGCATCTTGCCACTCTCTAACAGCCTCCCTTCTGCCCTGATTATGACGAAATACACCCCGGAAGCAACCGTTTTATCATAGTCATTTCTTCCATCCCAGATATAGTAACAGCTGTTATCATCCTCTTCCAGTTCTTTTATACCTCTGACCTTCTGACCTTTGAGGTTATAGATAACCAGTTCGTCCGGCTTCTCTTGCGGATTCATTAATCTGATAGTTGTTTCTGGATTGAAGGGGTTGGGATAGATAAGCATTTTGGTTACCTGTGGAGTTACAGGCAGATCGGCCGAGACGACCGTCTCTGCCAGGAAAGGATAACCGTTATTAAGCGAATAATCGGTATCTATCAGCCAGATCTGCTGGAAATCCCATTCGATATAAGTATTACCGGCATAGGGCCAGGTCATATCAGAGGTTGTTCGACCTTCTCCGGCAGGAGAGATGTCCTGGCCACTCGTTTCTATATCCCAGTAGGAATATATTACCACGGCATCATAACTGTTATATCCTGTTAACCCCCCTACCAGCTGTTCTACCCCGTTGACTGCTCCGATACTGTAGCTCTTCTCAACGACCGAATCGGAATAGTTGCCACCAGTCAGACCACCAAGAGCATTGATCCCGGTAATATTACCGGTACTGAAAGAATTTCTGATCGTTGAACTGCTATGATAGCCTACCAGCCCTCCTGCATAACGGAAGGCATTAACTTCTGTCCTGCTGTAACACTCTTCAATGAGGGTATCACTGGTACTGCTGCCGATCAATCCCCCAACAGAGTTAGTAGCATTGACCAGACCTGTACTGAAGCAGTTTTTCACATCTGTACTACGCGCATAACCGATCAGTACTCCGACATAATTCACTCCCGTTACTTCAGCATTGATTATACCGACATTCCTGACTTTAGCCTCCTGGGTATAACCAAACAGCCCCTGATATTCATAGACAGGTTCATTGATATAGAGCCCGGTTATGGTATGTCCGTTACCATCAAAATGTCCCTGAAAACTATTAATTTGAGTTGTCCCTAACGATAGCCACTTCTCTCCCTGATTTCTGGAAGATGACGATAAATCTATATCGGCGACAAGCTTGAAATGCTTATCGCTGTTCGTCAGGCCCAGGAAGTAACGGATATTTTTGAGATTGGCAAGCCTGTCAATAAGGAAGGGATCTTCTTCCGTGCCTGTTCCGCCTACGAAGAGGTTATCGGTATTGAAGTCGAGATAAGGATATCCCTCATTGATATCGTGATTCTGATCCTCTGCCCAGGCATACGTAAAATCCCAGCCGGAAAACGTATCGACGGCATAAGGCCAGGTCATATCAGAGGTAGTTCTCCCCTCTCCTCCGGAAGAATAAGCAGTTCCACTTGTATCGGTATTCCAGTAACTATCTCTTATCTGAGAGCTGGTAGTCGATACCCCAACCAGACCACCGACAGCAATTGTACCGGAAACCGGCCCGGTACTGTATCCATACTCGACAATGGAACTATGCGAGTTTTGATGATTAAACCCTACCAATCCACCTACGTAGCGATAACCGGAAACCGGACTCCTGCTATAGCAGTTATGGATTTGTGAATCTTCGTTCAATCCGACCAGGCCACCGATGCTATCCTCAGCACCATTAACAACAGAGTTACTATAACTGTTGATCAATATCGACCTACTATTGTCACCTATCAAACCACCAACCCTGCTGTTCCCGGAGACTGTGCTGAAGCTATTGCTATTATTCGTATATGAATAAGCGTGTGCTCTGCCGATCAAACCACCAACACTATTATTGCCTGTTACACTCCCTTCGGTCTGGCAGTTATCAATGACTGCTGATAACGACTGCCCTAATAACCCTCCAGCATAATTGCTACCGTTCACGATGCAGTTAGAATAAGAGTTGGACAGGAGTGAATTTGAAGCATATCCAACCAGCCCTCCGGCAAAATTATCCGAAGCTGTCACTCCACCGGAGACAGTGCAATTCTCAACCGTGGTATCTCTCAGGCTCCCTGCCAGTATACCGGCAAAACCTGCAGCTACGATATCGGCTTGAACAAGTGTTACGTTTTTCAGGAGAGCAAAGCGTGCAGTTCCAAAAAGCCCCTGCCTCTCCTCGCCTGGCCTGTTGATATATAGATAGTTAATCGAATAACCGTTCCCGTCGTAGCTGCCTCTGAAGCTATCGGTATTTGAGGTCCCGATCGGGACCCATCCTTCCCCTTCGCTCCAGGGTGGTACTCCCAGGTTAATGTCTGCAACCTGTAAAAAGTGAAAAGCCGGTACTAATCTGACATTGGCCAGCTGATAGGCTGTTTCTATTAAGTAGGGACTGTCGATACTCCCGTTGCCACCGGCGAACTGCACAGGCGTAACCTCCAGGTAATCACTTCGAAGAGACTCAACCTGCTCACCGGCAAAGGAGAATATCGCTGTTACAAAATAGGTATGAGGCTCCCAGTTATTGACATCCTGATCCATATACTCCGTGTCGGTTATCAGATAGTCTTCATTGAGCAGAATCCCATTGCGATAGATTTTATATCCAGAAGGTTCATTGAAAGGTGCATCCCAGAAGAGGTGAACCATCGCATCATCTCCATACCCGGCCAGATGTGTAGGGCCCGGTATGGGATAGCTCGATGAATCCTGCCATAAAAGAGCAGGATAAGAGAAGTTTTCTTCAAGTATCCAGATATTGATAAAATCCCATTCAGAATAGGTTGTAGCCTGCAGCATCTCAGATATGGTTAAACCCTCTCCACCACCAGATTCGGTTAAGCCACTCAACTCTGTGTTCCAGTAACTGTTACTAACCTCCTGATTTTCACCAAATCCAATCAACCCACCGATATGATTACCCCAACCGGTTACATAACTCGCACTATAGCAATTCGTAATCTCACCACCCGAATTCACTCCCAACAAGCCACCAACCCAGCTATGACTGCTGAAAACCGATCCGGCGGTATAAGAATCATTGATAGCGGTACTCCTGTTTCGCCCGACAAGGCCACCGACAGAGTAATTACTCCCACTCACCCTGCTCGTACTGTAGCTGCCGTTTATGCTGCAGGACTGAGCATATCCAACAAGGCCGCCAACCGCACCGGTACCACTTACACTACCTGAACTATTACTGTTGAAGATTCCTGTATGGAGACTGTAACCTGTCAATCCCCCAGAATCTAAATCGGCTGCTGTGACCTCCATCGTACTGCTGCATCCGATTATTTCCGATTCGTCAGCTTTGCCGATAAGGCCACCAGCCTGACCACCAGCTGTTGTAATGTATCCTTCAGTAGAGCAATTAGATATCTGAGAACTGTCAATCAACCCTGCAAGCCCCCCGATAACATTAACTGTTCCCGTGATAGTGACATCAGTATCACAGTCAATAATTTGCGAATTTACACATCTGCCTGCCAGGCCGCCAACATAGGCATGTGTACCCTGAATATTACCGGCAATTACAGAGTTAATAATAATCGAATTATTTGTGATAAGTCCGGCCAGTCCTCCGGTCTGGTTTCTGCCGGTAACGTTGATACCGACCAGTTGAAGGTTCTTAACCTCTCCACCATTAATCAGACTCCATAAACCCTGGTTCGTATCTTCAGGCCTGTTAATATAGAGTTCGGAGATTGTGTGTCCCCCTCCATCATAACAACCACTAAAATTATTAAATCCTTTTTTAATTGGTTCCCATCCCTCTCCCTCATTCCAGGGTGGAACATTCAAATCTATATCGTTAGTCTGCAGATAGTGTGCATCGAGGAAAAATCTAACAGCATAAAGATGTTCACTGTTCTCCACTTGATATGGATCATTCTCGCTGCCGTCACCACCGGCAAACTCGACAGTAAGGACATACCCACTGTTGGAGCTGGCTGATTCAAACAAAATACCGTCTTCATCAAACACTGCTGTTACATAGTATGAGTAGTTATTATTCGGTAAACTGGTCGTATCAGTATATTCCAGAACGGTTATCAATCCATCTTCGTTCAACAGGAGACCATCTCTGTAAACCCTGTAACCAGCAGGGGTATTATAGGGTAGCTCCCAGTCAAGATATACCGTCTGGTCAGAATACGATACAGTCAGATTAGACGGTCCGGGAACGGGATAACTACTCAACTCCTGATACTGGAATGCCGGGTAGGAAAAATCTTCTATCATATCCCAGGTCTCCGAGAAATCCCAGCCAGTAAAAGTTTGAGCCGATAACATCTGAGCTGTGGTTCTACCTTCGCCACCTGCTGAAATATCTGTCCCACTAGTCTCAATATCCCAGTAGCAGTTGTGGACTGTATAGTTAGTGAATCCGATGAAACCACCTGCATATCCCTCTCCTACAACTTCACCCGTGCTGTAACAATCGTATATATTAGCGGATGATGAATAGCCAATGAAACCTCCAACACGCGAATGACCATAGACATTGCTGGTACTGTAACTGTCTGTTATACTTGATTCAAAGTCAACCCTGCCTATCAGTCCTCCAGCAGAATGTTCATAATCCCCTGTTCCAATAACCAGTCCTTTGCTATAGGAATATGCTATCGTGCTCATATTGATCTGAGCTGCTAGGCCGCCAATAATGCTACCACCACTGATAGTGACGTCACAACAAACCCCTGTTATAGTTGTTCCGTAACTCATACCAACCAATCCACCAACATAATAGGTATAAGAACTGTCTCCAGTAACAGTACCAGAGACAGTTACATTACTTATGGACGAACCGGAACCAGTACGACCGGCTAATATGCCACCACCTGACATACCTGTCAGTATTGAATTGTAGAGACTGAGATTGGATATCACGCTATTTTCTATGTAACCAAACAATCCGACAGTAGTGGTTCTATCAATATAGATCCCTTCGATAGAGTAACCATCACCATTGTATGTACCCTGGAAACTGTTAGTATGTGTCCCGATCGGTTCCCAGCCCTCTCCTTCGTTCCAGGGTGGTACTCCGAGATCTATGTCGGCTGTCTGGATGAAATGCTTATCGGAATGTTCTGCACCAAGATAGTCTCTGATGTTGTTGAGATGCTCTGCAGTGGCTATCTGCCAGGGATCCTGCTCTGTTCCGGCACCTCCACCAAACTGTGCAGTGAGATGCGTTACCGTGAACAGGAAAACGATAATCACGATCAGTTTAATATTTTTCATGCCTCACCCCCTTAAGTTAGATAAAACAATATACAGCTATTTAATCTGTCTGATTATTTTAACAGAAGCATCTTACTCTTCTCTGCTCTCTTTCCTGCAACTATCAATTCTGCAAAATAGACTCCGGATGATACACTTCTGTTGTTGATAGTCTCTTCCATCCCATTTGACTGTATGCTCACACTCCGGCAGCCATATATTGAAGTTTATCAGCATCTGGCATTCTGACTCTGATCACTATCCGGACAACAGTCAATATTGCATCCTGTTTCAATTATTGACAAATGTTTTTACTTGTCAAGCATTAATATTTGTTAAACTCAAGATATTGGTTAGCTTTAAATTATCATTCCCGCTGGCTCAGCAAGTTCTTATTTTTTATAACTTCTCGCTGAATATTGCCTTACAGGGCAAGGCAGAACTATTCAGGGAGCGGAAATAATTTGACAAAGTAGTAGTATGAATTATGTTAATTTATTGATAGATAGGGAAAAAGGAGAGTGATTTGAGATGGCAGTTGGACTCAAAATATCCCGCGTGATCGAAAACCAGATAGACGAATTTTTAGACCTTGTATCAGAGAGTGGATTAATCTTCAAGAAAGCGGTAGACAACTATCTGAAGGAGAGCAATGATGATTTTCAATCCCGTCTGGACAGGGTGATCGATTATGAGCGTAAGGCGGATGAATTACGGACTGGTGTAGAGAAGGAACTCTATATCAGAACACTAATCCCGGAGAATCGTGGTGATGTTCTGGCCATTCTGGAGAATACCGACAATGTAATAGATACAATGAAGCATACTCTGCAATTGTTCGACATAGAGAAACCTGATATCCCCTCGAAATTCGATGTTCTTTTCAATGAAGTAACTGATGTATCGATCCAGTCAGTGGAATGGTTAGTAAGATCGGTACGGGCTTTTTTCAAGGATATCAAATCGGTCAATGATCATATCCATAAGGTCGGTTTTTATGAGCAGGAGACAGACGACATAGCCGTCAAGCTGAAGAGTATGATCTTCGCCGACAAAGATCTTGATTTGAGCAGGAAGATTCATCTCCGCTATTTTGCTGCCGGTATAGAATCAATATCCGATTGTGCAGAATCGGTTACGGATCGTTTAGCAATTTATACGATAAAGCGCATGATCTAAGCCTATGATTCTCTTCTTTTTATCCAGTGGCCTTTTCTTAGGCTGGTCTCTCGGAGCTAACGATGCAGCCAATGTATTCGGGACGGCGGTAGGGACGAAGATGATCCGTTTCAAGATGGCTGCCCTGATCGCCTCTATCTTCATAGTTCTGGGTGCTGTTCTTGAAGGAAGCGGAGCGACTAAGATACTGAGTGAGCTCGGGGCAGTTGACGCCCTGCCGGGTGCTTTCGCAGTTGCCTTTGCTGCCGCCTTCACTGTAACCTTAATGACCAGGTTGCGTCTCCCCGTCTCTACATCCCAGGCTATAGTAGGTGCCATTATCGGATGGAATATCTTCAGTGGTAATCCGACAGATATATCATCTCTAACGAAAATTGTAATGACCTGGATACTCAATCCAGTAATTTCTGCTCTGTTTGCTATGGTACTCTACTGGATAATCAAGTATATACTGAATAATGCCAGGATTCACCTCCTTACAATGGATGCTCTGACCCGGCTTGGTCTGGTAGTCGTCGGAGCTTTCGGTGCTTACAGTCTGGGGGCTAATAATATTGCCAATGTCATGGGAGTTTTTGTTCCCTCTTCCCCTTTCCGGGAATTTACTATAGGAGATCTGGTTACTATTACTTCGGTCCAGCAACTTTTCTTACTCGGTGGACTGGCCATATCTCTGGGAGTCTTCACCTATTCTTACAAGGTAATGAAGACAGTCGGGAAGGATCTCTTCCGTCTCTCTCCTGTTACTGCCTTTATAGTAGTCTTATCCCATTCGCTCGTTCTTTACCTCTTTGCCTCGCAGGGTCTGCGTGACTGGCTGCTTACTCATAATCTTCCTGCCCTCCCACTCGTTCCGGTATCCAGTTCTCAGGCTATTATTGGTGGTATCCTCGGAATTGCTATTGCCAAAGGAGGAAGAAACATCCAGTGGAACATCCTTGGCAGAATCTCTTCAGGCTGGGTCACAACTCCCGTTATTGCCGGTCTGATCTCATTTGTCTTTCTTTTCTTTGTTCAGAACGTATTCGATCAGCACGTCTATCACGAAACAGTCCATATCTTTCCCGATCCGGTAATAGAGAGATTGGAAGACGAAGGGATAGATGAGGTCTATCTCGGTATTCTGGCCGGTTCAGAATTCGGCAATGTAAGACGATTGAATCGCCTGATGAATGAACTCGGTATACGCAATGAAGAAGAGAGAGCAATTATAAGATACTATTCTGGTATGAAGGAACTGGAGATAAACCAGATAATTCTCCGTCATCTTGACCAGACCCTTTTCACCCCCCGCCAGCTGCAGACACTCAATTCATTGAGGGGTATGACCTTTGAATTCGAGTGGCAACTCTATGACACGCTGAGTAATATGTCGGAAGAGTGGCAATACAGGGAGGAGATCGAAGAAAACCTGGAATATAATCAGAAATTACGGGAGAAATACGAATATCTGATTTCTCAGTTTGCTGTCAGGATACAATAGCAGTCAGTTAACCCCCTTATTTTAGTTGACATCATAGCTCCAGATACAAAGATATTACATTCTTATTGATGATAAAAGGAACTGTTATGAATAACAAAAAAGAATGGCGAGAAGGTATTAAGACACATTTTAATGAATTGCGTGATGTTCAGTCCGCACAGATGAAAGGAGAACCCTGTCCACCTCTGCAAAAACCTTTTCCGGAAAATGCAACCCTCATTGACCTGCCGGAGATCACTGAATCTCTACTTAAAAAGATTAAGGTGATGGACTGTATCAATGACCGTCGCAGCAGAAGAAAGTACAGTGATAAACCACTCACACTCGACGAGCTCTCTTTCCTGCTCAGCTCTACCCAGCGAGTTCACCGGCTCTTTCAGAGAGGAGAGGACTATGCGGTAGCCCTGAGGGTAGTTCCCTCCGCAGGTGCGCGACATCCGTTCGAGACCTACGTCATAGCCAACCGCATAGAGGGGCTGAAGAAAGGGGTCTACCGCTATCTCGGTATCGAGCATAAACTACTGCCTGAGGAAAGTATCGAAACTGAAAGTGAAATGATCACTGAAGCAGCTAATGGACAGACATTTGTGGGGAATGCTCCACTTGTTTTCGTCTGGTCAGCAATACCCTATCGGACCGAATGGCGTTACGACAGAGAGAGTGCTAAACTCATCCTGCTCGATGCCGGCCACGTCTGTCAGAATCTCTATATTGCAACAGAAGCTCTGGGACTTGGTACCTGCGGTATTGCGGCTTATGACCAGGAAAAGATGGACAGGGCTTTACACCTCGACGGCGAAGATGAGTTTGTCGTCTATCTTGCACCTGTTGGCAGGTTCTGAGATACTTCAGCTCTTATGATAGAAATCAGCAAAGAGGATATCTTTCAGGTATCCGATGTTAATAAGATCGTTAAGAATGTAGTTGGAGAACTACCCCCGCTCTGGGTAGAGGGAGAGATAGCAAACTATACCTCTCATTCCTCCGGTCATATCTATTTCTCGTTGAAAGATAAGACAAGTACCCTCCGCTGTGCCTTCTTCCGTCAGTATAATATCGACTCCAGATTTTATCCGAAAGATGGAGACAAGGTTCTCTGTTCGGGCAAGTTGGACGTCTATGAGAAGACTGGAGCATATCAACTTATTGTCAGGCAGTTATTACCGGCCGGCATCGGAGAGTTGCAGATAAAATTTAATGCCCTGAAAGAGAAGCTGAGTAATGAAGGTTTATTTGACCCCGAACACAAGCAGAAGATTCCCGAATATCCCGAGGCTATAGGGATAATAACTTCCGCGTCAGGTGCAGCTTTTCAGGATATAAGGAATGTCCTGACCAGAAGATTCCCCTGTCACATATATCTCTATCCGGCAACGGTGCAGGGTGATAATGCGGCTCCGGAAATGATTGAGGGTTTGCGTTATTTCAATGAACAGATGTCTGTAGATACGATAATAATCGGGAGAGGTGGCGGCTCACAGGAGGATCTCTTCTGTTTCAACGACGAAGCTCTGGCCAGAGCAATATTTGCTTCCCATATTCCTGTTATCTCGGCCGTAGGGCACGAGATAGATTTCACTATAGCAGATTTTGTGTCCGATTTAAGGGCTCCCACCCCATCAGCAGCAGCAGAAATGGCAGTCCCTGATAAACAGGATCTGGTCAGCCGTTTGAAGAACCTGGAACGTGAGTTCAGATCCAGATGCCGACAACAGCTGCTTCATTACAACAATATCCTCCGCTCTGCAGAGAAGATCCTATACCAGAAACACCCCCGCAATATTTTCTTCCAGTATCAGCAACAGCTGGACGATCTGGTTGCAGGCTTCACCAGAAATTTGGGCTGTTTCCCCGAACTGAGAAACAGGCTGCAATCTCTCCGGGAGAAGTTGATTTATCTGGCCAATCAACGTTCAGCAGAAGAGCTTCATCAGAAGCTGATGCAGATAGAGATGTTGAAGAACCATCTAACCAATTCCACGCAAACTCAGTTCGAAAAAAATCGGACTCAGCTCAATGAACTGAGACATCATTTAGCCGGACTCTCACCTTATGAAGCCCTGAAAAGGGGTTATGGGATAATCAGAAAAGAAAAGAAGATCATTAATTCTGTAAGGAAAATTGCACTCCGAGACAGATTGCAAATCACCCTCCAGGACGGAAATTGCCAATGCTGTGTAGAAAAGATAGAAGAAAGCTGATTCTGATAGTAACTACTCTGGCCCTGATCTGTGGGGTAGTGACCCTCTCTGCCGATATCAGGGGGCTCTGGGTCATGGCCTGGGATTTGAAAACCCCGGAGCAGATCGACCGTATGGTAGAATTTGCCCTGGCTAACAATATCACACAGATATTCGCCCATACCCGATACAGAGCTGACGCTCTCTATACCCCGAACAGGATCTTCGATACTTATGAAAATCCCGAACCGAGAAGCTATATCCTTAATGATGACCTCTTCGACCCTCTGGCCTATCTTATTGATACGGCTGCCAGGAGTAATATTGAGATCCACGCCTGGGTAACGGTCTTTGTAGTTACCCCCAAAACACTCGATTATCTGTCACCGCAACACCTCTATTACACAAGAGAGGAATGGATTACCGAAGATTTTCGGGGGTATAGAATGCCGTATGATTCCTACGAAGGTGCCTATCTCGATCCCGGTATTCCGGCAGTCCACGACTATCTGATCAACGTATTTCTTGATATAGCAACTAACTATCAGATAGCCGGAATACAACTCGATTACATACGATACCCCGACAGCCAGTATGGCTATAATCCCCTTGCTGTTGAATGCTATCGCCAGTCGGGTTATGAAGCGAACGATTTCCACCGCTGGAAGAGCGATCAGATCTCTCGCTTCGTCCGCCGCTTTTATGCCGAAATCAAGTATCAAAATCCCGACCTGCTCGTATCTGCAGCAGTTATCAGCAATCTGGAACGTGCTGAGAGAAAATACTATCAGAACTGGACTGACTGGCTGGATGAAGGAATAATAGATTATGCTTATCTGATGTCCTATTCCATCTCTGATGACATTGTGCAGAACGAGTTACATAAAGTTAAAAAATGGCGTGATCGTGTGATCGTTGGACTTCGTACCTGGACTGAAGATCACAGGCCCTACTCACCCGATCTTGTCAGCAGCAAGATTTCGCTCAGTAACCAGCTCGGTTTCCCGGGTATAGCACTCTTTTCTTATTCCGGTGTGAAGATGAATAATAACCATCAATTGAGAAGCACTCTGGCAGGAAAATCGAGTGGAGCAGTTTCCCGGCCCAATAACTTTATTTTCGGTTATGTTACCGACCATGATAATACACCACTACAGGGGATCCCTGTCTTCCTTAACGGAAATTCCGACATCATTTACACAGATCCAAATGGATTCTTCTTCTTCTCTAACCTGAAACCAGGCAACTATACTCTGAAAAGCGAAAAGGGAATCAGGGTGCTCTTTTCCAGTACCATCTCCATCGCAGATAACCCTGGTGTCCAGGCGTTCAAATACGATCTGCATTTCACTCCTGAAGATGTTATAGAATAATAATTAAGAGGATATGATATGAGAATCGATCTGTTAATGAACAGACTCTGCCTGGTAAAAAGCAGGAGTATCGCTAAAAACGCCTGCGACAGAGATCTGGTTCTGATAAATGACAAACCGGTCAAAGCTAGTACCGAAGTCCGGGAAGGTGATCTCATACAGTATTCGGTTTACGGTTACGATACAATCATCAGAATCCTGAAAATCCCGACAGGTAACGTCTCGAAAAAGAATGCCAGCACATACTATGAAGTTATCTCCCGGGAGAAGCTTGATCTGTATTAACAACCTTAACCCCTGGAGGTTATATGAAGAAATACCTTATGTGCCTGATATCACTATCAGCTTTATTCCTGCTGATGTTCACAGCTTCTCCGCAAGTAATCAGAGCAGAGGAGATAGATGATCTGCTAGAAGAGAACAAAATGACTGAAAAAGAATTTCATAATAAATATGCTGTTGGACTGAACAATCTGGTATGGCATCTGATGGATAAACCTGATAGAACTATCCAGGAAAACGACCAGATGATCCATGCAGCTCATACATCTTATTACCACTGGAGTAGAATAGGTAGTGAACTAAACCTGCAAAGGGGTGAATGGCTGATCTCTCGAGTATATGCCGTGCTCAACCGTCCGGAAGGGGCTCTCTTCCACGCCCAGAGATGCCTTGAACTTACTGAAGAACATAATTTTACAGACTTCGATCTCGCCTACGCTTACGAGGCTATGGCCAGAGCCCATGCAGCTGCCGGCAACAAAAGTGAAACAGAAAAATATCTCCAACTAGCTGCAGAAGCGGGAGAAAAGATCGAAGCAGAAGAGAACAGAACCCTCTTCTTCGAAGACCTTGACTCTGAACCGTGGTAAGGGATGAAATAGACCGCACTTATAGCTCTCTATAGACTTAGAGCCCTGCGCACCTCATTTCGAGCCGTAGCTCACAGGTAGTATTGAGGAGTTTCTTGCTGGAAGAATATTCAGCCTGAAAGAACAGAGACATTTCGATACACCGTTATATCTCCAAGATGGTCTTTCAGTAGTTCTTAAGCTACGAAAAAAAAGGAAACCTGTTCAAGCCTCAATCATTTTCATTATCCTTGACATCGACACCCTTTTCAAATGATTGTACATAAAATTTACTTAATAAATTAGAGGTATTGATATGCACAACCCGTCAGAGATTGTCAGACTGAAGAGAGAGAAGCTGCAAAAGATCATCGATATGGGTATCAATCCCTACCCTGCCAGGGTAGGGAGAACCCATCAGATCAGAGAATTACACGATAAAAGAGATGAATTGCTGGAGAATGGCGCAGAGTGTATAATCACCGGCCGTCTTGCGGCAGTAAGGCGTCACGGTAAGATCGGTTTTGCCAATATAGAGGATATGAGTGGTAGAATTCAGCTCTATGTCCGTTTCGATACGGTTGGTGCCGACGATTATGAAGTCTATAAGCATACAGATCTGGGTGATTATGTGCAAACCAGTGGAACTGTGATGATCACCGAGCGGGGTGAGTACTCTCTCAAGTGCCAGAGCCTGAAGATCCTGGCCAAAAATCTGCGACCGGTTCCGACTGTAAAAGAGAAGGTAGTTGATGGCAAGAGAGTACGATACGACGAGTTTTCCGATATCGAACTCAGGTACCGTAAGAGGTATCTTGATCTCCTGTTAAATCCGGAGATCAAATCAACTTTCATTACCAGAGCATTAATAATCCGTATGATCAGAGAATATCTCGACGGCCAGGACTTTATCGAGGTTGAGACTCCAGTTCTGCAACCCCTGTATGGTGGTGCCTATGCCCGTCCGTTTATAACTCATCATAATGCACTGAATATAGATCTTTATCTTCGAATAGCAACGGAACTCTATCTGAAAAGACTTATCATCGGCGGTTTCGAACGAGTTTATGAGATCGGCAAGGATTTCCGTAACGAGGGTATGGACAGGAATCACAACCCGGAATTCACTATGCTGGAGATATATCAATCTTATGCCGATTTTCACACAATGATGGACCTGACCGAAGAGATGGTGAGCAATATAGCTCTTAAGCTTTTCGGTAAGTTAACTTTCAAATACGGACCTCATGAGATCTCGATGGAGAAACCGTGGGCCAGAAAGAGTATGGTCGAACTGATAAGTGAGGAGACAGGATTCGATGTCTCCGATTGTAATCTCGACAGATTAAAAGATTTCTTCAGAGATAAGGATCTCGAGATAGCAGAGAATGCTACTGCCGGTGAGATGATAATTGAACTTTTCGAGACCTATGTAGAGGATAAGCTGATTCAGCCTACCTTTGTAACCGACTTCCCGAAAGAGGTCTCACCTTTAGCCAAAAGCCGGGAAGATAATCCCCTCTTCGTGGAGAGATTCGAGCTTTTCATAGCTGGACATGAACTTGGCAACGCTTTTACAGAGCTCAATGACCCCCTGGAACAGGAGAAACGATTACGAAAACAGGCCGAGATGCGGGAAGCGGGAGACCTGGAAGCTACCCCTATGGACGAGGACTTCCTGGAGGCAATGGAATACGGAATGCCCCCGACCGGTGGGCTCGGAATAGGTATAGATCGCCTCTGTATGCTCTTTACCGATAATACATCGATCAAAGAGGTCATTCTCTTTCCGCAGATGAAACCGGAACATAGCTGAATACTATAAACAGGAAAGATGGACTTCATACTGACTAAACGGTATCTCTGTGGGAAAAACCGTTTTTTCCCCAGAGCTACACACCTCCTCTCTCTGACAGGGATTACGATAGGTGTAACCGCACTTCTTATCGTCTCTTCCGTTATGAACGGCTTCGAGCAGGATATGATGCGAAGAGTAATCGGTTCCAAAGCGGAGATAAGAGTTACTTCTGCCGACAGAGAGTCGATAAACGATTATCGAAGACTCGCTGACAGTATCCAGCAACGGCCGGAGATATTATCTGTTTCACCCGTTATCAGTAATGAACTCCTTGCCTACAAGGGAGAATCTGTAGCGGTAATTAATTCCTCTGGAATCGATTTTGAGAAACATAATGAATTGATCGGCCTGGAGGAACAGATCAGACTGGGTGTCCCCGATTTAGAGGAATTCGAAGAGGAGGGAATCATCATCGGGCTAGATCTCTCACTCGCACTCCGGGCTACTATCGGTGAGTACATTCAGGTTACATCCCCTATTAACAGTATGCCATCACCGCTCGGTATGATTCCGCGAATCAGGAAATTCAAGGTGCTTGGGATATTTGTGTCCGGTATGCCGGAATACGATAAGACCTATGCCTATATGTCGTTGAAGAATGGTAGATATTTCAGCGATCTTAAGGAAGGGGTCTCTCTGTTACAGATTAAGTCGATAAATCCTCACCGTTCGGGCCGATACGCTTCATCCCTGCAGAGGGATTTGGGAGATGAGTTCGTCGTTGAGGACTGGAGTCAGTTCGACGCCAGTCTCTTCACAGCTATGCAACTGGAAAAGGGGGTAATGTTCTTCGTTCTTGTCCTGATGCTTATAATCTCCGGATTCAACATGGCCGGGAATTCTTTGAAAACAGTAACAGAAAAGAAGAATGAGATCGGAATCTTGAAGGCATTAGGAATGAAGACCGGGCGTATTGACAGATTTTTTATCGGGGTTAATCTCTCGGTTGGCCTGATCGGAATTCTGCTCGGTGGTATTATTTCTGCCCTCTTTCTCTATCTTCAGCACAATTATCAACTGATCTATATACCGGTACCCGGTTTCCCTATCCACTGGCTTCCTGTTGATATAAGACTGGCTGATTTTCTTATAGTTCCAGCAATTGTTCTGACAATTTCACTCGCATCGACAATTATTGCTTTACAAAAAATCAGGGATATTGCACCTATAAGAGTAATCAGAGAATTGGATTGATGGAGTTCTGAGTTATATTGTTATTAGATGGATTTGAATAAGTGTTACGGAAAAATTGGAGTAGAATCAATAAAAACGATGACGTTTTGAAGGAAAAAATGAGTCAAAATAATAGAATACCAAGGTCACTCCCTGTTATACATCTGAATAACACGGTGATGTTTCCCTATCTGATGATGCCGCTGGTAGTCTCAGAAGAGTCTTTAAAAAAGGTAATAGATTATGCCCTCTCGAATGATAAGCTGCTCGGGTTCTTTTTAACCAGAGAGATAGAGGGTAAAAAGGATGAAGTTGAGATCCATGAATACGGCACAGCCGTATCGATTCTCCGAATGCTCCGCAACCAGGACGGTTCAATCAGCCTGCTTCTGCAGGGTGTTTCCCGTATTCGAATCGACCGGATAATACAGAAAGATCCCTTTATGATGGTTGAGGTAGAGACAATCCCGGAAAATATCGATACCTCGCCAAAGATCAATGCTTTGAGAAACGTTGCTACCGAACTGGTAGAAAAGATTGTCAGCGAATCTACCGATCTCAATAAAGAGATCATACTCGGCTTGAAAAATATCAAGCAGGCCGGTAGAGTAGCTGATATCATTGCCGGTAACATGCCTTTTGATGTGCGACAAAAGCAGAGTATCCTGGAATCTGTCGATCTGATAAAAAGATATGAATCGCTCAATAAATCTTTATCCGAACTGATCAAACAGATGCGGCTGGAGAATACGATCAGAAGCAATATTCAACTGGAGATGGACGAAGATCAGAGGCGTTATTACCTGAAAGAACAGCTCTCTGCCATCAAGAAAGAACTCGGTGAGACAGATGAGGGTAGCCTGGAAGTCGAAAACTGGCGAGAAAAGATTGAGGCTGCAGACCTCCCCGATTATGTGGAGCAAGAGGCCTTTGAAGAGCTGGACAGACTGAGTATGATGTCCCCCATTTCTGCCGAGTATAACGTTATTCGCAATTACCTCGACTGGCTGGTTACCCTCCCCTGGAAGAAACAGACCAGAGACCGTCTGAATCTCCAGAGAATAGAGGAGATACTGGAAGCAGATCACTACGGATTGAAGAAGGTAAAGGAACGGGTGATAGAATACATAGCTGTCAAGAAGCTGAATAAGAAGCTCAAAGGCCCGATCCTCTGTTTTGTCGGCCCGCCCGGAGTTGGTAAAACCTCTTTCGGCAAGTCGATTGCCAGAGCATTGAATCGCAAATTCATCCGCATATCTCTCGGAGGTATTCACGATGAAGCTGAGATTAGAGGACACAGAAGAACCTATATCGGTGCTATGCCGGGGAAGATTCTCACCGAGATCAAAAGAGCCGGAACTGCTAACCCTCTATTTATGCTCGATGAGATCGATAAGATCGGACGTGACTTTCGTGGCGACCCCGCTTCAGCACTCCTCGAAGTGCTGGACCCGGAACAGAACAACGAGTTTATCGATAACTATATCAATCTTAAATACGACCTCTCAGAGGTGATGTTTATTACTACAGCCAATATCCTCGATACAATTCCACCCGCCCTGCGGGACAGGATGGAGATACTGGAGTTCTCCAGCTATGTTGAGGAGGAGAAGATCCATATAGCCAGAAGATACCTCATCCCCCGGGAAGCTAAAAACAACGGCCTGAGTGGAAAAGATGTGCGGATAATGAGATCTGCACTTCAGGAGATAATTCGCTACTATGTCAGAGAGGCGGGAGTAAGAAACCTGCAACGTATGATCGCCTCGGTCATGCGTAAAGTAGCACGAAAGATTGCTGCCGGAGAAACCGGATGTTTTGTCGTTACTAACAGAAATATCAAAGATTATCTCGGACGGAGAAAGTTCTCTATGGAACTGGCTAACAAGAAACCGGAGGTCGGAGTAGTAACTGGCCTGGCGTGGACACCCTTTGGTGGAGAGATTCTCTACTGCGAGGCAAACGCTATGCCGGGTAAAGGAACTCTCAAGTTGACCGGTTTGCTCGGAGAGGTTATGAAAGAGTCTGCTCAACTCGCTTTTAGCTATATCAAGAGTAACAGCTCTAACTTCAAGATCGATCCCCGAAAATATGAGAAATCCGATTTTCATATCTATCTGCCTGCCGGAGCTATACCCAAAGATGGCCCTTCAGCCGGTGTTACGCTTACTACAGCTATTATCTCACTCCTGACCGGAATGAGAGTCCGACCGGATATAGCTATGACCGGGGAGTTGACCCTCAAGGGTAAAGTACTGGCTGTCGGTGGATTGAAAGAGAAGATTCTGGCTGCTAAACGGGCCGGTATTCATACAGTTATCCTCCCTGCAGAAAATAGAGAGACGATCGAAGACCTGGAATATGATATCACAAGTGATGTGAAAATTCATTATGTAAAAGAGTATCCGGAGATTCTGGAACTGGTAATGGTAAAGTGAAGGATGGAATTGGAACTGCTTCCCTGCAAGGGATTGAATGATGGATGAACTGAGTAGAACGATCAATATCCAGCTCAAGGTAGAACGAGCATATATCCCTAAGGCTGAGTATGTCTTCAGAACTTATTGTAAAATACTGGGCCTGCAACCGAATTTCTTCTACGAATATACAAGAGAGGATATACACGTCTATTATGGTCCGCCAGCAGAAGAGAGAAGACCCGTTGAGATCTATTACAGTGATAAAGCAGCAGAGATATTCGGCAAAGAGTCCCCGGTCAATGAGGAAATTCATTTTATCAACTATCGTAATGAAAATATACCCTTTCTCTTTTCGGAAAGAGGACAGTTGTTTCAGTATACCGATAAGAGCCTGGAGATAAAAAAAGATATCATCGCTTCCGCTTTCTTCTTCCTCAGTTGCTGGCAGGAATATACGATGCGGGATGGAAACCGTAATGATAAACAGGATTTGAACCAGACTCTGCAGAAACTATGGAATTTCGAACACATTCCAGTAGTAGATAGATATTGTGATATCTTCCAGAAAGGTCTGGAGAAGATGCTCCCTGGTTATCAGAAAGAGAAGAAATGGTATCAGAGTAAGGATTTTGCCGTTTCTATCACCCAGCTTTTAACCCAGAATCAAAGTAATCCCGTGAACGTAGCAGAACCGTCAGGAAAAAGAGGTAACAAAAAGCAGAAAAAGATAGAAAAACCTGCAACCCCGATTTATGAACTGATACCTGCCTCCAGATTTCTAAAGGAATTTGCCAGACAAAAAAAACATGGGGTTATTCCCGAGCTCTTCTTTCCCTATGATTATTCACTCGTACAAGTAAATAAAGATTCAAGTCAAAACGATCCTTCTTCACTACCTGGATTGATTCACTCACTCCTGGAGGATAAAACCATAGGGATATTCTCACTGCAGGCACTTACAGCTGAAGATATCAAGAAATCGGCTGAGCAGTATGCAGGCGAGGGGTTCATCGTAACCGGTAATTACCTCTTCTGCTTCTATCAGCATTACCAATTTCTCTTTGAAATACTGGAAGAGACCGATTTACAGTATGATATATCAATCAGCTACTGCGATTCTCTGGGATATAGAGCAGGGATCTCATTTCCCTACTACCCCTTTAATATAAAAGATAACAGGCCGTTTAAGGTTCTGGAAATACCTCAGAATATTAACAATTCCGTCTTCAGCCAGATTTATCATCGCAGGAGAAAAATTAAAAACCAGCTCGATTATATGATCAGCGATGCTTCAATCTATAGAAATCATCTCGGGTTGATCTGGAGTAGATATAAAACACCGGAAAACAAGTATCAGAAATTCAGTCAGTATCTGAAATTGTTAAAATCCTTGCAGAAAAAAAATGCCTGGATCTGTTCACCACATGAGATCTATAATCACTGGATCAATCGTTAGTTATTTTTATCAATACCAATAAATTAGGAGTTGAATTATGTTACTGTCAGACAATGCCAGAGTAGTCCTGGAGAAGAGATATTTCAAGAAAAATGATACGGGAGAAGCAATCGAAGGCTGGGAACAACTGATCGAAAGGGTTGCCGGTAATATCAGTAGCGGAGATCCGGGGCTTTTCAGAAAATTCTGCAGCCTGCTGGACTCAGGTAACTTTCTACCCAATTCACCAACCCTCATGAATGCAGGTAATGATCTGCAACAACTCTCTGCCTGCTTCGTCTTACCGATCGAAGATAGTATCGAAAGTATTTTTAATTCTATCAAAAATGCTGCACTGATACATAAGAGTGGCGGTGGAACTGGCTTCAGCTTCAGTCGGTTGAGAGAAACTAACTCGAGAGTGAAGACCACTAATGGAGTATCCAGTGGCCCAATATCATTCCTAAAGGTCTTCAATGCTGCAACTGACGCAGTTAAACAGGGAGGAACCCGGCGTGGCGCTAATATGGCAATTCTCAACGTCGACCATCCTCAGATTGTTGAATTTATTACAGCTAAAAGTGATACCAGTGTTTTAACCAATTTCAACCTGAGTGTCGGTATCACCGGTACCTTTATGAAAGCCCTCAAAGAAAACGGTACTTATGATCTTGTCTCACCGCATACAAACAAGATAATAGATACCGTTAAGGCTGAAGATATCTTCCGGCTGATTGTTGAAATGGCACACAAAAATGGCGAACCGGGAATAGTATTTCTTGATGTTATAAACAGATTCAACCCCACTCCACACATTGGACGGATTGAGTCTACCAACCCCTGCGGTGAGCAGCCGCTCCTACCCAATGAAGCCTGTAATCTCGGCTCGATCAATGTTCACAACTTCTATAAAAACGGTGGAATAGATTGGGAACACCTTAAAGAGACCGTCTATGATTCTGTTGAGTTTCTTGACTGTGTAATCGACCAATCCAGATTTCCTCTACAGGAAATAGAAGAGATGGCCAGAAAGAACCGTAAGATCGGTCTCGGTATTATGGGATTTGCTGACCTGTTATTCGAAATGAATGTCCCTTATAACAGTGAACAGGCCTTTGATATAGCCGAAGATTTGATGGAATTCATCGACTACCATGCCAAGGTCAAATCTATGCTACTCGCCGAAAAAAAAGGTTCTTTTCCCAATTTCCGTGGCAGTATTTACGATGACGGGAAAGTGCTCCGTAAAAGAAAAAACCTCGACTGGAACAGGCTGCTTAGCGATATAAAGCGAAAGGGTATCAGAAATGCTACCGTAACTACCCTGGCTCCAACAGGAACTATCAGTATGATCTGCAATACGTCAAGTGGTATTGAACCACAGTTTTCACTAGTCTATGTGAAAAACGTCATGGACGGTAACAAACTTATCTATGTCAACCCGGTTTTCGAAAAGAGGATGAAAGAACTCGGACTCTATTCTCAGGAATTGATGGAGAAGATATCAGAATCCGGTTCTCTGAAAGATATTGAGGAAATTCCGGAGGAGGTGAAGAAGGTCTTTATTACATCTCACGATATAACTCCAGAATGGCATGTTAAGATGCAGGCCGCTTTTCAGGAATATACCGATAACGCTGTCTCAAAGACTATCAATTTCCCCAGACAGGCCTCAATGGATGATATCAGAAACAGTTTCCTCCTCGCTCACGAACTCGGATGTAAAGGGGTAACCGTCTACAGAGACGGCAGTAGAGAGAACCAGGTATTGAGTACTGGTAAGAAAAAGGAAAAGACCGTAGCAGAAACTTTGAAAGTAGATGATACCTCGCTCGAACCGGGAGAAATCAAAGATAACCGAATAACACCACGAAACAGGCCAGAAATAATGACCGGATTGACAAGAAGAATTGAAACCGGTTGTGGTCATCTCTACGTCACAATCAATTCTGATGATAGCGGTGCCTTCGAACTTTTCACTCAGATGGGTAAAGTGGGCGGTTGTGCATCGGCTCAACTGGAAGCAGTCGCCCGACTCGCTTCTCTCTGTTTGAGAACAAATGTTAAGGTTGAATCACTGATCCATCAACTTAAAGGAATACGTTGCCCCTCCCCTATGTGGTATAAGGGTAGTGTTATTTCATCCTGCGCTGACGGTATTGCCAGAGCACTGGAATCCTATCTGAAACTCAATGAAGAGGGATGTCTGAATGGCTATTCTTCATCGAATCCTGAAACTAAAGCTACTGCTAACCCCGGTAATTCAGGAAAGAAGACTGTCGGGGGTATCTGTCCCGATTGTGGTGCTACTGTAGAATACAGCGAAGGTTGTAAAAAATGTCAGTTCTGTGGCTGGTCTAAATGCTAATATAGAGTCAGGATAATAAATTCAGATCAAGAAAAGCAGGGTCCTCACCAGATCCTGCTTTTTCTATCACTGCAAGCTCATTTTATCTATAAACGAAGAGGTATTCATTCTGGCGGCGACCTACTCTCCCACACAGTTGCCCATGCAGTACCATCGGCGATAGTGAGCTTAACTTCTGTGTTCGGGATGGGAACAGGTGTAACCTCACTTCCATAACCACCAGAATGAATACCTCATTCTTGAATAATGGTGTGAGCAAATAAGAGGTAAGAGAAAATAAAGGCACAAAGACAAACGAGCGATTAGTATCACTCGGCTGAGCACATTGCTGCGCTTACACCTGTGACCTATCAACGTTGTAGTCTACAACGGCTCTTCAGGGAAATCTATTTTGGGGACGGCTTCCCGCTTAGATGCTTTCAGCGGTTATCCTGACCGAACTTAGCTACTCGGCAATGCAGCTGGCGCCACAACCGATACACCAGAGGTTCGTCCACACCGGTCCTCTCGTACTAGATGTAGTTCCCCTCAAATTTCCTGCTCCCACGAAGGATAGGGACCGAACTGTCTCACGACGTTCTGAACCCAGCTCGCGTAACTCTTTAATCGGCGAACAGCCGAACCCTTGGGACATTCTTCAGCCCCAGGATGAGTTGAGCCGACATCGAGGTGCCAAACACCATCGTCGATGTGAACTCTTGGATGGTATTAGCCTGTTATCCCCGGAGTACCTTTTATCCTTTGAGCAACGGCCCTTCCATACAGAACCGCCGGATCACTAAGACCTGGTTTCCCACCTGCTCGACCCGTCAGTCTCGCAGTCAAGCTCCTTTATACCTTTACGCTCTTTGGTTGGTTACCATACAACCTGAAGGAACCTTTGTAAGCCTCCGTTACATTTTTGGAGGCGACCGCCCCAGTCAAACTGCCCTCCTGACAATGTCCGAATGCAGGATTACTACACTCGTTAGAAATCCGATACAATAAGGGTGGTATTTCAACGATGGCTCCACTGATGCTGGCGCACCAATCTCATAGCCTCCCACCTATCCTACACATACCGCACCAAATCACAATGTCAAGATACAGTAAAGGTTCACGGGGTCTTTCCGTCCTTTCGCGGGTAGGCGGCATCTTCACCGCCACTGCAATTTCAC
>Ga0334895_1001122_pt1 | contig 29651 bp, 31 predicted proteins | sample GraSluR3_MG_7_FD_207229 | JGI IMG/M metagenome (GOLD analysis project Ga0334895, IMG submission 207229) | Sludge microbial communities from methane-producing bioreactor in Wageningen University, Netherlands - Granular Sludge_31_05-R3 | ecosystem: Engineered > Bioreactor > Anaerobic >... | reverse complement strand
GCATTCTACTCATGAACAAAACAGTAACCAATTAAAAAAACAAGCAACTCAACAGTTACTTGCTTTATAGGGGGAAACTATTTTCCCACACGATTTGACAAAGAACCACAAAAAATCCCAATAAAATTAGGATTTTTCTTGTCATTAACGACGAAGACCAAGTGATGAAATCAATTCGCGGTAACGTGGGATATCTTTTTGACGCAAGTAAGCGAGCAAGTTACGACGGTGACCGATTTTTTTCATCAAGCCACGGTAAGTTGCGTGGTCTTTTTTATGATTTTGAATGTGTTCGTTAAGGTGGTTAATTTCCCAAGTCAAAACAGCGATTTGAACTTCAGGTGAACCAGTGTCACCTTCAGTACGCGCATATTGCTTGATGATTTCAGTTTTTTTCTCTTTTGAGATTGCCATTGTGTTTCTCCTTTTTATGATTGAGCTTGTGCTCAATTGATTTTATTGCTGTTTCCGTGCCAAACGTTTGGCGTTCGCTAAGCTCAGAACCAGTTGGTACTTTATCTATTATACAGCTTTTTTCAGAGCTGTCAACTCACATCGTTTTTTATTATGGTTTTGATTGCGTTGTTGAACTTGCAGGTGTCGAGCTGGCAGATTGTGATGCTTTAGCATCTGCATCACTTTTAGCTTTTGAATCTTCAATTGATTTTGAAACCGAGGCAGACGCACTGGCGTCACTTTCTGACTTAGATTGAGACGCTGACTCAGATGCCGCTTTGCTTGCAGTTGCAGAGTCAAATTGCAATACCGTCAAAACAATCTTAGTATCTTTGATTTTAAATGTATCACCTTGTGCAGGAGTTGAACCAATGACATAACCATCTGCATTTTGGTCAGTCGTTTGCGTATATTCGACTGTGATATTTGTAGCAGGTACGCCCATATTTTGAAGTTCAGCCTTAATTGCCGCTACGGTCTTGATACTCAAACCATTATTCAGGTAGGTCGGCATAACCGCTTGATTACCTTCAGAAACTTGGAAAACAATATCATCCTTGCCGTCTAAATCAAATAGTTTATCTTTCCTAGGCGTTTGCTTGATGATTTTACCTGCATCAATACTATCAGACTTGACAAATTCTTTATTGATTCGGCTTTCATCCACATTATATTTGAGAATCAAATCATCAATCGCTTTATCAACATCCCAACCGACATAGTCTTTCAACTTGATAACATTGCCACCTTTTGACACATAAAGCGTGACACTTGATCCCTCTTTTTTAACTGTCTTAGCTTCTGGATTTGTCCGCGTTACCTTACCTTCATCCAAAACGCTGACTTCTTTAATCTCACTACCAACCTTTAATTTGCTATTTTTGAGCACTGTTTTCGCCTGAGCAACTGTCATCCCCGTCACATCAGGTACTTTCACTTCTTTAGGTGTCGTCAGAATAAGCGCTACCACCGCAAGCGCTAAAACAATTGCTACCACACCACCGATTATCACACCCCTAGGCACTCGCTTTTTCTTACTCGTGCCAACAAGTGGCTCAATGCCACCTGTTGTACCATCTCCTGCAGTATCTTGTGTCACCTTTGTTACCAATTTATCCGTATTGCCATTATCCGGAATCAGCATTTTAGGCAGAATCTTTGTCGCATCTTCATCTTCGACAAAAGTTAATTTCGGGTCATGAGCATGGTCCAAACTCAAAGCAAGATTTAAATCACGACGCATATCCGTCACGTTCTCATAACGATCTGACAATTTTTTAGCCGTTGCCTTAATCACAACATTTTCAAGAGCCTGTGGTACATTTTTATTTTGATTAATGATACTTGGCAAGTTCTCTTGAAAATGCTTGAGAGCAATAGTAACAGCACTATCGCCATCGAAAGGGATCGAACCCGTCAACATCTCATAAATGATAATTCCTATCGCATAAAGATCACTTTGAGGTGTTGCGTTACCTCCGCGAGCTTGTTCCGGACTGAGGTAATGCACAGAACCAAACATAGAGTTTGTCTGTGTTAAAGATGTTTCAGACAACGCTTTAGCAATCCCAAAGTCTGTTACCTTAGCTGTACCGTCTTTTGTGATAAGAATATTTTGCGGTTTCAAATCACGATGAATAATGCCACTGCTATGCGCTAAAGCCATAGCAGCTAAAATTTCATCACCAATTCTGATTGCCTCTTCATTGGCAAGCGGTGCGTGTTCATTGATATATTGTTTCAGCGTCAAGCCGTCAATATATTCCATGACAATATATTGCTGATCATCTGCATCGCCGACATCAGAGATGCCGACAATATTCGGATGATTCAATTCTGCCATGGCATAAGCCTCACGTTGAAAACGTGCAATCGCTAAACTGTCATTTTCAAAGTTTGAACGCAAAATTTTAATCGCGACCTGACGGTTATCTAGATAAGTATCTTCTGCCAAATAGACATTAGCCATACCGCCACGACCGATTTCTCTAATCACGCGATAACGATCTGCATAGATTTTTCCAATTTGTATCATCTTACAGATCTCCTTTATCAAATTTGACTAAAATAACCGTGATATTATCTAGACCACCATTTTCATTCGCAAGGGCAACTAGGGCTTGCGCTTGGTCGGTCACATCCTGATCATTATCTACAGTCTCTATGATTGTCTCAGCCGGCACCATATTCGTCAGACCATCAGAGCTCATGATAATAATGTCATCTGCGTCAATTTCAAGCGTCAGGGTATCAACATCAATATCTGTCGGTTGGCCTAAAGAACGCGTAATAATATTCTTATTCGGGTGTTTTTCAGCCTCATCTGCCGTTATTTCACCAGCATCTACCAACTCTTGGACAAGCGAATGGTCACGTGTGATTCGGATTAATTCTCCATTTTTAATCACTTGTGTCCGAGAATCGCCAACATGAGCACTAATAATTTGATGTTTTTGAACGACGACTGCCTCAAGCGTCGTCCCCATCCCCTTATAATCATCCAATTTCCCAAGGTTTGCGATATTCTCATTTTCAGCGCGAATTTGAGCACGGAGCCATGACTCAATCTCATCAGAATGGCTCTCCCCTGTAAAATGAGTTGCTGCCCAGGCTTTACCAAGGTCCTCAACTGTCAATTTACTCGCCACATTACCGGCCTTATGGCCGCCCATACCATCTGCAAGCAGAAAAATCCGCTCACCCTGCTGATTTTCATAGGTGTCGGCATAATCCTGATTATTCATGCGTTTTTGCCCAACGTCTGACAAAATACTGTACTTCATTCAAGTCCTCATTCAAGTTATAAAAACAACGGTTTCATCAACTATCATTTTTAAACAATTTCATTTGAGATTAAGTGCATTTCGGCTTATCGCATTTTCAAAAAATGAAACGCCTTAAGCCACATACATCTTATTTTTTGCACAATTTTGCTATGAAGAAGCCATCCGTATGATAAGCATCTGGCGTGAGCATGATGCAGCCGTTTTTTATGATATCGGCTTTTTCATGCGTCAAAGGCACTTGCTCAAATTCAGGATGTTTCGCCAAGAATTTTTCAATGACTTGGAAATTTTCTTCGTCAAAAATAGTACATGTACTATACACTATAGTACCACTACTTACAAGGGTTTTGCAAGTATTTTCTAGAATTTCAAGCTGAACTTTCTGTAAATTTACAAAATCAGTCGTTTCTTTTCGATACTTTATATCTGGTTTACGACGAATTAGTCCCAGTCCTGAACACGGAGCATCAACCAAAATTTTATCAAAGCGTTCTGCACCAAATTTTTCAAAACTTTGACGCGCATCTAGTTGCGTCAAGCTAATTTTTTCTGCCTGGTGAAGACGCGTGGCATTTTGCTGAATCAAACGCAACTTATGAGTATATAAATCTAGCGCCTCGATATGCCCTTGTTCTGACAGATATTCAGCGATATGAACGGTCTTACCACCAGGTGCCGCACAAGCATCCAAAATCTTGTCAGCCGGTTGTGCATCTAATGCCACAGCGACTAATTGACTTGACTCATCTTGAATCGTGATTAACCCATCATTGAAATCAAGCAAGTCAGCAAAATGACCTGATTTTGCCACAATCCCTGTCGGAGAGAGTTCTGATTTTTCAATATCAAACATTTGTGATAACTTGTGAAATTCAGTTTCGACATCTGTTAATGTCGTATTCACGCGCAAACTCGCACGACTCGGCTCTTCCAAACTCTTAAAAATTTGACGTGTCTTTTCAAATCCAAACTGTGTCACAAATTTTTGTGTTAACTCAGCTGGCATCGAATATTGAATACCTAATTTTTCCGTTGAATCTGAAATCTCATCAAAAGACCTGAGGTCTGCACGCGTAAAATTACGGAGTACACCGTTGACAAAACCTGATAATCTTTGATCACCTTGTTTTTTCGCAATCTTTACCGCTTCATCAACCGCAGCTGATGTCGGAATACGATCCATATAAATCATCTGATAAACCGTCATGGCTAACAGATTTTTTACCCATTTCTTAGTCTTTTTGACATAAGGCTTGGTATACCAGTCCAACGTGATTTTTTTTGAAATCGTACCATAAACAAGCTGTGTCACCAACTTTTTATCTAGCTCAGTCAAATGCTCTGATTTGATTTTTTCATTAAGTGCAATATTGGCATAAGCTCCATTGTTTAATACATCATTAATGACAGAAAGCGCCACTCGGCGCGGATTATTACTCAAATTGATCTCCGATATTTATATTTTTTCCTAAACCATTTAGGAAATCTTGGATAGGCATCTTAGGCTTACCTGCTGGCTGTACAATCGTTAAGCTGATAGCCCCTTTTTTTGTGGCAATGATTAAACTTTTTTTCGTCTTTTCAATCACTTGACCTGGAATACCATTGACATGACTTGAATCAGCCAATGCGACCTCATGAAGTTTAAAACGCGTCCCTTGCCAAATCGTGTGCGCAACTGGCCACGGATACATGCCACGCACTTGATTGAAAATATCGCGCGCAGAAAGCTGCCAATCAATCCGTTCTTCTTCTGGTGTGATATTAGGTGAAAAGGTGACTTTTGTTTCATCCTGTGGCTGTGGTTTGAGATTACCTGCCAGATAATCTGGTAAAGTATCTAGCAGAAGTTCCCGACCGACAAGACTGAGTTTTTCAAACATCGTGCCCACATTATCAGCGTCGGTAATTGGAATAGCACGCTGCGAAATCATATCACCTGCATCCATTTTTTTAACCATTTCCATGATTGTCACACCAGCCTCTTGATCCCCTTTGATGATGGCATAATGGACAGGTGCACCACCGCGATACTTGGGCAAAAGACTAGCATGAACATTGACAGCATGTTTAACAGAATTAAGCAAACGTTCTGGTAAAAATTGACCAAATGCCGCTGTCACGATCATATCTGCACCTAATGTCATCAACTCTGCCATTGCCTCAGAACCCGAGATTTTCTCAGGCTGATAAACTGGCAACTTATGCCGCAAAGCAGCCTCCTTGACGGGTGTCATCTTAATTTCTTTTTTACGACCAACTGCCCGATCCGGTTGCGTGACAACTGCTAACACCTCATAGCCTTTCTCAACTAGCCCCTCTAAAACAGGTACTGAAAAAGCTGGTGTTCCCATGAAAATTATTTTTGTCATTGAATCTGTCTTTCTATGCTTGATTTTAAAAAGTGTCTAACTTTATTATATCACGCTTTGCTTTCATAAACTAATAGCGTCCTACATCATCTAAAAAATCGAAGTAACAGATACCTCGATTTCTCATTTTTCAACCCAGTTCACTAACTTAGGATACCTATCTGCTCACGCGCTCCAGATATTTTTTATAATTTTCTGTCTGTAAGAGTGAATTGGCATTGGCGACACGCTCGCTACTTGGTGGTTTGACACCAATCAGCGGATAATCCCACCCTAACTCTCTCCACTTGAACTCCCCCATCGTATGGTAGGGCAAAACTTCAAATTTTTCAACATTTGACAATGTCTTGACATAGTCACCTAATGCTTGTAAATCTTCATCAAAATCTGTTTCACCTGGCACCAGAACATGGCGAATCCATACAGGAACCTGCTTATCTGATAAATAACGTGAAAAAGCGATAATATTATCATTCTTATGACCAGTCAAGTCATGATGTCTGATCTCATTAATCTCTTTAATATCGAGCAAGACTAAATCAGTCACAGCGAGCAGTTTATCCACTTTCGCTAATGTTTCTGGTTTGGTTGAAAAAGGCTGCCCACATGTATCTAGTGTGCAATGTATGCCAAGGGATTTTGCTTTCGTAAACAAAGCCGTCACAAAGTCCATTTGCAACATGGCCTCGCCGCCAGAGACCGTAATCCCACCACGACTGCCCCAAAACGATTTAAACTTCATCGCTTCAGCGAGAACTTCATCAACCGTTCGCTCTTTTGCCTTGCTATTACTCATTGCCCATGTGTCTGGATTGTGGCAAAACTTACAACGCATTTTACAGCCTTGCATAAAAATAACAAAGCGAACACCTGGTCCATCAACACTACCGAAACTTTCTGTCGAATGGACAAGTCCTGTCACATTTCCTATATTTTCCATCTTCATCACCACTTTCTTAATCAGACCTCTGAAAACGACACCTGTCAAGATTCACACGAATCTATTTTTTTAGAGTTATCCTACCTCTATTTTACGTTATTTTGAAAACGTTGACAAATGTTATCCCTATCTTTTTAGCCAAACTTGTTCCAATCGTTTAAAACCTGCTCGAGATACTGGAATTTCTGTATCATCCTCTAGCACAATGATTTTTTCTCTTTTATAAATTTTTTTAATGAAAGATTGATTTACCAAAAAAGAACGATGCACCCGCACCAAGTGATTAGACATCTTTTCAATCTCATTCATATTGCCATACATGGTCAAGGTTTCACCATCCATTTGCAAAAGTAATTTATGCGCAATTCCAGTCGTTTCAAAGTATCGAATTTCGGCATATAACGCTTCAATAACCTTACCTGTTCGTGTTTTATAAGAAAATACTTCATTCAAAGGTTTAAGGCGATTAATCATGATATAGTGATCAATATTTGCTATAATCCTCTCGTCAAAAACTTCTTGTGGTAAAATTTTATCAATAAAATCATGTGCATTCACCCTATACTCATAAGTAATAGATGCAAACTCATTGTGCGTCGTGACAAAAGAAATTTGTCCAATTGCGTCTAGTTTACGAATCTTTTCAGCAATTTCTAAACCAGCATTTTGATTGCCTTTTATAGCAATATCCAAGAAATAAATATTATTTCGGGAACTTTCTTCAAGTGATGCTAAAAGATCCCGTGAGCGATCACACGTGACAATATCTTCAACCGGGTATTTCTTTTGCTGCAAATAGTTTTTTATCAAACTCTCCAACCGAAATTGTTGAACAATTTCATCTTCCAATATATAAACTTTCATCCTCAACTCATCTCTAATTCGATTCTAAATTTATAATTTTTAGCCTGTATCCGATAACTGACACTTGGGTAATTGCTAGTAATAGCATCTAAATTGGCAAGGCCATGACCGCGATGTGCCCCTTTTGTTGAATAGCCTTCCTCAAATATCAAAGGTATCGGCAACTTTTCTTGAACCATATCATTTTCTATCACGTAATATCTCGTCAACCCTTTATTAAAAATAGCTACTTTAATAACTGCCTTATCTACCTCAGTTTCAACTGCTGCATCAATGGCATTATCCAATGCAATACCAATTAACCTAACAATATCCAGTTTTTCTACTCGTATATTATCAATGACCCCTGGTATCTCTAACTCAACTGTAACATTCCTCATTTCAGCTTGTAATATCTTTGCGGAAAGGACACTCTTTAACTCTAAAACAGTGATATTAGAAAGTTTCGCAACTTCTTTTCGATTTTCTTCAAGGATGATGCTACTCTTTTCCAGAATTTCACCGTAGGTTTTTCTAACTGCCTCTATTTCCTGCGTTTCAATTGTTTCACGCATCGACACAAGAATATTCGTAAAATCATGTCGAAACATACGAACAGATTGATAAGATTTATCTACTTCCTGCGTGTAAGTTGCTAACCCTGACAGCAGGCGATCTTTATAAATCAATAATTTGCTGTTCTCCCATTCTTTATACTTGACATTAATTAAATGAAGCATCATAAAAAACAAGAATACGTAGATAAAAACAACATATCTAAAATTGAAACGGCTACCGAAATCTGATAATCTGACAAAATTGTTATAGAGATAAAAAAATACCATAAGAATTTCTGAAAAAACAATCAACTTATTTTGCTCTTGTTCAAAGTCACGTTCCCTCTTAAATTCCTCCAGGTTGTCATCTGAATCTCCAAAATCCGGCTCCCACTCTTGATCTGCAATGATAAGCTGTTTGGGATTGATTGCCAAACACTTTAATAATATAAAATAAGACGGTATGACACAAAAATCACCGATCACGCCACAAATGATATCATCTTTGATTTTAAAAATATGTCTAACAATAAAGATAGAAATAAACATTTTTACAAAGTAGCAGAACGTTAGTGTAAACATCGTTAGAAAAGTATTCACTTTAAAATCTTTGTTTCTGAAATGCTGTAAAAGCGAGATATACATGACCAGTTCTATGAGAAAGCGAAACCAACCATGATGAACCGCAACACTCAGTAAAACAATAAGTAATTCAACAATACAAAAAATCGAGAACGACACAAATTTTATCTTCAGTACACTAAAATGGTATAAAATATAAGAACCATTTAGCATATATAAAATCAAAGTTAAAGCAAGCAACAGTATATCTAACATCACTTTATTACCTGAAACAAACTAGAAAACGGAATCAAAACAAAACATTTTCTCCCTTCCTGAATATTGGCGAGATCACGTTCACACATCTCCAAAAAGTTGTCAAGTTGCTTAAATACTTTTATTTTTTTATCCATTTAATTTCCCCCTTTATCACATCTTTTGAGCTCCCCTAACTCTTTTATAACTTTTGTCTTATCTCATTTCCTGAAAAATAACGATTATATTTTTAAAAATACTGGACATTCGCGCTAGCAAGTCACCTTTCCAAATTATCTAAGAAATTATTGAATTGTCCAACAATTCATCCTGAAAGAAAACTAGACACGACCGTCTAGTTCTTCATGTCAGATTTACCACCCTTGAATTAAAGCAACTATCATCATAATCACTAAAGGCGATGCTAAAAGTAAGGCGATAACGATATTGCGTTTCCAATGCGTTGCATCTGGTATAGCATGCTTAGCATCCGAGATGCGCGCCACACTATTTTGCCACAATTCCTCATGTGTATACCGATCTTTTTCATTGAGGATAACTGTGCCATCATCTTGAATGTCAAACTGATTACCGAAAAAAGTAATGCTCGGCGATACAGCAATCGTTCGACGCGTCCCCTTAGTCACTGCTTTATCTCCAGCTAAGGCGTTTTCGTATTGTTGGAGATAGTGAGAAGGTAAGTACCGACGCTCACCATTGTCAAAATCAAGCATGATGAAATTGTTAGGTAACATCGCAGCTTTTTTTACTTTAGGCATTGTTTCATTCATTCTTTTTCTCCTGAATTTCTAAATACAGACACAGCATTAGCCATTTCTATACTTTCTCCGAATGCAACGTATACTTTACGGTGATTTACCTTCCCCACCCTTACTTCATCACAAGGTAATATCAATCCAGTCATCAAATAATGGGCCATAGCTATCTAAGAAAACGTTTTCTTAGATAATTTCTTTTCATTCTAACACAAATCTTTTTTATTGCCAATGTAAAATCGGGACATATTTCAAACAAACAAAGCAATTATACTCTATCTAGCATCAATGTCCATCAAAGAATTTATCCAGATAATATTGAAAGAAAGTCTTTTTATCAACGACACCAGAAACTCTTCCTTGTAAGCCATAAATTAATTGTTTTCTTTCTGGTGCCTTAGAAGTGACTTGTGCTTTGACTTGAAAAAAATTATGTCCTTTAATTTGGGTAGCAGATTTAGCAATTGATTTAATTTGACCTGTCAAAATGAGTTATAGCTACCCCTGTCCATTCAGCCGAAAATTTTTCTTTCGACATTTTCATCACACCCACATCAGGATCCGGATCAGCAATAATGAGTTTATCTTTTTTAGCACCATATACCACATAGTAATGTAACAACTTATCATCTTTAGTCACATGTGCAATAAATGGATAAGGTATTTCTGTTAGCTCAAAAAGCGTCATATCTGCTTGAAGTACACGCGTCTCAAAATTAAGCACTTGATCCGTCTTAACAATTCCAAGAGCTGTAGTCCCTTCCATATCAGTTTTGGCTAGCTCACGTAGGTGCGCTAAAAAAAATGTGAACCGTAATGTTTAGCAACCGTCGCAAGTACTGCAACACCACAATCTCGTGTATCAACTTGTCGGACATATTGATATCTTTTTAACATTTTCACCACCTTTCATTCGTTATATCGGTCAAATTCTATTTCAATAATTTATCAAAAGAAACATGAAGTATCTCTCCCAGCTGTACCACTGTCGCAACACTCGGTTCACGCACCTTTTTTCCCACTATCTCACCGCTTGTTTGCTGACAAAAAGCGCTCGAGCTAACATCGTCTGAGTCATCTGGTGTTCAACTCTTGCTTGTTTAATGTTATCCCTAATATACCACCACTAACAAATGTCAATTCTTGCTCATTTAATTGTCTGAATACCGTGTTCTCAATAGTTGTCGTCGCATCTCCCTCATCAACCATCTCTATTCTCTTATTTTACACGAAAAAAAATTATTTTTTCCAAGATGCCAAAAACGGACGAAAATATGCCACGAATAACCTAAAATTTGTATGAATGACCAAAATATACCACGAATGACATGCAGTATTTCTCATTTAGTACAAAAAAACGTTCAAACTTTTTATTTGAACATTTCCTTACTTTATTCTATCTAAATAATATGATAAGTATAGACATTTAAAAGATATGTCGCATAATAGATTGGCAACCAAGATCGTTTTATTATCTTCCTATTGAAAATGATTAGACTGTGATTTTCGAAATTTTTCTTAATCACATGACGATAACCGCAGATATTCGCCACTCAGGCAGTAGTAATTGTTGTTTTTGTTTATCAATTATGACATAATCATCTCCAATCTCAACTATATCATTCTAACTATACGGATTATCAGAAATAAAATACTCTCTCCAATTTTGTGCAGTTGCGTCTTGTATCGTCAGTTTAAATTATTTTTCTTTGATAAGAGTTGCTGAATTTTTTATATCAATGTCATATTAACTGCCCTTTCCTTATTCAAAAAAAGTGAAATACCACAAGCAATACCGATGATAACAGGCAAATGAAGTGATTGACGAAATACAATAGGTGTCACGATTTCAGAGACTAACATCAACACTGTCAAGACAGCTATCGTCCCATGGATAAAATTAAAATTATTTTTTCTTCTTAGCATTTGAACAACCATTTACTGTACCCATTACAAAACCAACCACTAAAATGCCTCAATACCTAAAATGGCATCTCACACTTCAATTTAAGTGAAAATCAAAAAAGCCAGTCACTTTCGCGACTAGCTCTGTTTTGATTATTTATTGTTTATTTTGTATAATCTTCAACCAAAGCAACAACTTCTTCCATTGTTGCACATTCAGTCAAGGCTTTGTTAGCCAATTCTTGCATTTTCGCAGTGTCAAGACGTTTCATCAAGCTACGTGTTTGTAGGATTGATGTCGCTGACATTGAGAATTCGTCAAGTCCCATACCAACTAAAAGTGGTACAGCAGTTTGGTCACCAGCCATTTCGCCACACATACCAGCCCATTTACCTTCTGCATGCGCTGCTTTAATCACGTTATTGATTAAGCGCAAGATTGAAGGGTTATAAGGTTGGTAAAGGTAAGAAACTTGTTCATTCATACGGTCAGCTGCCATCGTGTATTGGATGAGGTCGTTTGTACCGATTGAGAAGAAGTCTACTTCTTTAGCAAATTGGTCAGCAAGCATTGCTGCTGCTGGGATTTCGATCATGATACCCACTTGAATATCATCAGCAACTGCCACGCCTTCAGCGAGCAAGTTTGCTTTTTCTTCATCGAAAAGTTTTTTAGCTGCACGGAACTCAGTTACGAGTGCAACCATTGGGAACATGATCCGAAGTTTACCATGAACAGATGAACGAAGCAAAGCACGTAATTGTGTGCGGAACATCGCGTCGCCACCTTCAGACAAGCTGATACGAAGCGCACGGTAACCAAGGAATGGGTTCATTTCTTTCGGAAGATCGAAATAAGGCAATTCTTTGTCACCACCGATGTCCATCGTACGGACAACAACTGGTTTACCATTCATGCCTTCAAGCACTGCTTTGTAGGCTTCATATTGTTCATCTTCAGTTGGGAAGTCTTGTGAGTCCATGTAAAGGAACTCAGTACGGTATAAACCGACTGCTTCACCACCATTGTCATTCACACCGACGACGTCTTTAGGTGTCCCAATATTGGCAGCCAATTCAAAGTGTTTACCATCAGCAGTCATTGTTTCAGCGTCTTTAAGTAAAGCCCATTCTGCTTTTTGGTCAGCATAGGCTTTACCAGCAGCGATAAACTCAGCTTGTTCAGTTTCTGTTGGGTCAATGATCACATCACCAGTGATACCGTTGACAGCCAAAAGTTGACCATCAGTCACAAGTGTTGTGATGTTATTTGTACCAAGTACTGCAGGGATTTCTAGCGTACGAGCCATGATTGCTGAGTGACTTGTCCGTCCGCCGATATTTGTAATAAAGGCTTTAACAAATTTTTTGTCAAGTTGCGCTGTGTCAGATGGTGTCAAATCATGTGCAACGACGATCACTTCTTGATCAATTGTTGCAGGACTTGGCAATTTCTTGCCAAGCAGATTTGCAAGCACACGTTTTGTAACGTCTTTGATGTCAGCAGCACGTTCTTGCATGTACGGGTTATCTTCCATACCTTCGAAAATCGCAATAAACATATCTGTCACTTCTTTAAGTGCTGTTTCTGCGTTTGTTTTCTTAGCGCGAATCGTTTCTTTAATTTGACCAATCATTTCTGGATCTGCAAGCACCATCAAATGTGCGTCAAAGACCGCTGCCGCTTCGTTTCCTAGGCTTTCTACAGCTTTCTCACGGATAACGTTAAGCTCGCCTGTGCTTGCTTCAAGAGCAGCATCCAAGCGAGCTTCCTCGTTGTCAGTATTTTCGACAGTAACTGTCTCAAATGACAAATCCGGTTGAACAAGTAGATAAGCTTTGGCAACTGCAACACCGCTAGACGCGGCAATACCTGTAAGCTTCTCTGCCATGATTATTCTCCAGCCAATCCTTCTTTTGTCATTGTTTCAGTGATCGCAGCGATTGCATCGTCAGCGTCTGCACCTTCAGCAGAAATTGTAACGTCAGCACCTTGACCAACACCAAGTGACATAACGCCCATGATTGATTTAAGGTTAACTGATTTACCTTTATATTCAAGGTTGATGTCAGAAGTGAATTTTGAAGCTGCTTGTACAAGCAAAGTTGCAGGACGTGCGTGGATACCTGTTTCAGCTACGATGTGAAAATCTTTAGATGCCATGATTGCATTCTCCTTAGTTTTTTCGATATTTTTGACTTTAGTTATATTTCAAAGCCATCACAACAATAGTTTATCATAAAATGAAAAGGTTTGCAATAAAAATGCAACAATTATTTATAAAGTGTGCTATACCAGTTTTTCAATGACACTTGCTACTTTTCATTGAAATACTATCAAACTGGGGTATAACCTTTATGAAAAACTCTTGACTTATTATCTCTAATTATCAATAAATCTCTGAACTGTTTTATATCATTTAAAATTGACATAAGAAAAGAGGCATTTACCTCTATTTTCTTCGGATTATTTCAAAGTCTCATAAATTTCATTAACTAATGTTTCTGTCTTATCCCATCCAAGACATGGATCAGTAATAGATTGACCAAATACTTTAGGTGCATCTTGACGACCATCTTCTAAATAAGATTCAATCATAAAGCCACGTACTGTTTGCTCAATTTTATCATTCCAATCGCGATTAATCAGGGTTTGACGTACAATGCGGATTTGTTCAAGAAATTGTTTGCCAGAGTTATCATGGTTAGTATCTACCATGATGAAAGGATTTTTGAGACCCATTTTTTCATAAGTGTCAATTGCTTTGAGCAAATTATCGTAATAGTAATTCGGTTCGTTTTCACCGTGCTCATTTGTTGCACCGCGCAAAATCACATGAGCCAAAGGATTACCATCAGTATCTACTTCAGCGTTGCCAAACAAGAAATTTTGTTTGTTTTGTGCTGCATGAATGGCATTAAACATCACACTCAAGTTGCCAGACGTTGGATTCTTCATACCTGTTGGTGCATCGATACCTGAAGCTACAAAACGATGTTCCTGATCCTCTACAGACCGTGCGCCAATCGCATGGTAGCTGACTAAATCATCGACCATGCGTAAGTTAGAAGGGTAGAGCATTTCGTCAGCGGTTGTCAAACCAGTCTGCGTAATCACTTTATAATGTAGGTCACGAACAGCCTGAATGCCATTGATGAGATCTGGTAATTTTGATGTATCTGGTTGATGCATTAAGCCTTTGTAGCCATCACCATTGGTCCGAGGTTTAGCCGTGTAGACACGCATCACCATAAAGACCTTATCCTTCACTTGCTCTTGTAACTTAGCTAAGCGATGGGCGTACTCTAGGACCGCAGATTCATTATCTGATGAACAAGGACCAATGACCAGCAAAATACGGTCATCTTCTCCTTTGATGATACGTTCTAACTCAGCATCACGTGCTTCTTTTTTAGCTAAAATATCACCTTCTAATTTAGCATGTGATTTAACTGATGCGATGTCAATTGTTGCACCTTTTTGATGAATTCCCATTTTTAATTTTCTTTCTAATTATTATAAAATTCTGACAAAATATTTTAAACAAAAACTGAAGCATGCTCCAGTTTTGTCGTCAGATTTCTGACTTAACTCAGACTATGGACATCAGTCTGATACGCTATTACAGTTCTTGATAAATCTCGTTAATCAAGTTTTCTGTTTTATCCCAACCAAGACATGGATCTGTAATTGATTTTCCGAAAACGACCGGTTCATCTTGACGGCCATCTTCCAAATAGGACTCAATCATGAATCCACGAACATATTTCTGAATCAGTGGATTCCATTGACGATTGATTAAAGTTTGGCGTACAATTCGAATTTGTTCCAAATAACGTTTACCTGAGTTATCATGGTTAGTATCAATCATAATAAATGGATTTTCAAGACCCATTTTTTCATAAGTTGCAATCGCACCCAATAAATCATCTGTATAAAAGTTAGGGATGTTTTTGCCATATTCATTCAAAGCGCCTCGGAGAATGGCATGTGCTAAAGGATTACCTTCCGTTTCAACTTCTGTACGGTTGAATAGGAAGTTTTGTGGTGCCTGAGCAGCATATATCCCATTGAACATCACATTCAGGTTACCTGATGTCGGATTTTTCAAGCCAACTGGTACATCAATGCCCGAAGCTACAAAACGATGCTGTTGGTTTTCAACAGAACGCGCACCAACTGCAATATAGCTAACTAAATCATCGATAATGCGAAGATTTTCAGGGTAAAGCATCTCATCAGCAGTCGTTAAACCAGTCTCAGTAATGACTTTATAATGCAATTCACGAACAGCTTTAATCCCATTCAAAAGGTTAGGTTGTGCTGTCGCATCTGGCTGATGAATCAAGCCCTTATAGCCATCTCCATTAGTCCGTGGTTTTGCCGTATAAACACGCATCACCATGAAAATTTTATCTTTAACTGTTTCTTGCAATTTAGCCAAACGACGCGCATATTCAAGTGCAGCTTCTTCATTATCAGATGAACAAGGACCGATAACCAATAAAATACGGTCATCTTCTCCTTTGATTATGGCTTCTAACTCGCGGTCACGGGCTTCTTTCAAAGCTTTAGTTGCCGCTGAAAGTTTACCTAATTCTTTTATTTCTTCTATCTCTAGTTTTTTAGAAATTTCTTTAAATGTCATTTATTTACTTTCAATCTTTCAATCTTTTAATTGGATAATCCGTCTTAGACTTCCTACCCTCAAGGAATTGTTTTCAATGCACATCGGTACTTATAAATTACTTTGAAAACTTGCAACTTGCTTTATCTACTAAGCGATGTTAACACGACCATGACAATTTTTATATTTCTTGCCAGAGCCACATGGACATGGATCGTTACGTTTCACATTTGAAAAATCTAAACCTGATGTCTCGTCATTTGTTGATGCTTCTGATGGGGTTACATCCGTCAAATTCTCTAGTGAAGCCGTTGTCACAACTTTTGGTCCAGTGTCTTGCTGAATCGTTGTTTGCGGATGAATTTGCGCTTTCATCATTAAACGTGTCACTTCAAACTCGATAGCACCTACCATGTTGTTAAACATATTAAAAGCTTCTTGTTGATATTCAACAAGCGGATTATTTTGCGCGTAGCCACGTAAGCCGACACTTTGACGCATTTGGTCCAATTGGTCGATATGATCTGACCAATTCGTGTCAACCGTTCTTAGAATAACCGCTTGTTGGAAACTTAATTGACGCTCTGGTTCAGCCAATTTTTCCATTTGTTCAGCATAGATAGCTTTAACTTTATCAAAAATCAACGTTTTTACATCAGATAAGCTCAGACCTTCAAGGTCAGATGCAGTGATTTCGCCATCAGGTAAAAAATTACTTTCCACTTGAACAATCAAGTCCTGTGTGCCCGTTTCATCTAACTTACCTAAAGGTGCTTGTCCCGCAATTATGCGATCAATCGTCCGCTCAAACATACCCAAAAGCTGTGGCGTCAAGCTTTCTTGAGCAGTGATTACTTCGTAACGCTGTTTATAAATGACTTCACGTTGCTCACGAATGACATCATCATATTGTAAGACTTGTTTACGAGAATCGTAGTTATTACCCTCAACACGTTTTTGTGATGCTTCAATCTGATTGGTAATCATGCGCGATTTAATCACCGCATCTTCACCCTCAATTTTGAAACGCTCAAGTACGGCAGCTACACGTTCACTACCAAAACGACGCATCAAATCATCTTCAAGCGACAGATAGAATTGTGACACACCTGGATCTCCTTGACGACCAGAACGACCACGTAACTGATTATCAATCCGTCGTGATTCATGACGCTCTGTACCGATTACAGCCAGCCCACGATATTCAGAATCCGGATGATCCACAACACCAGCACCTAATTTAATATCGGTACCACGTCCAGCCATATTGGTCGCAATGGTTACTGCACCCTTTTGACCGGCATTCATAATAATTTGAGCTTCTTTGAAGTGATTCTTAGCATTCAAGACTTCGTGAGGAATACCAGATTCGACTAATTTTTGCGAAATGATCTCCGATGTCTCTACACCAACAGTCCCAATCAAAATCGGTTGTCCTTTTTCATGACGGTCTTTGACATCACGGACAACAGCCGCAAATTTTGATTCAATCGTAGGATAAAGTAAATCTGGATGATCCACACGAATGATAGGCATATTTGTTGGAATTGGGATGATTTGCATATTATATATTTCACGGAATTCTTCCGCTTCTGTTTTAGCTGTCCCTGACATCCCCGCCAATTTTTTATACATCCGGAAATAGTTTTGATAAGTAATAGACGCCATGGTCTTAGACTCATCTTGGATTGGTACGCCTTCTTTGGCCTCGATCGCTTGGTGAAGCCCATCAGAGAAACGACGGCCCTCCATCGCACGACCTGTAAATTGATCGACAATCAAAACCTCTTGATTGTCATCTACCATGTAGTCAAAATCAAGTGACATGATATAGTTTGCGCGAAGAGAATTATCTACAAAGTGAGTCAATGCAGCATTTTCAAGATCATAGAGATTATCAATCGCAAAGAATTTCTCTGCTTTATCAATCCCCTCCTCTGTCAAACTAATTGTTTTAGATTGCACATCAATTTTATAATCATCACCCTCTTCATAGTCTTCACGACCATTCAAAGATTTCACGAACTGATCTGCACGATAGTAAAGGGCGCTTGAGCTTTCTGCTTGACCTGAAATAATCAACGGTGTCCGCGCTTCATCTATTAAAATCGAATCCACTTCATCGACTAATGCAAAATTCAATGGACGTTGTGACATCTCTTCAAAAGTCGTCACCATATTGTCACGTAGATAGTCAAACCCTAACTCAGAGTTAGTTGAATAAGTGATATCGCAAGCATAGGCCTCACGTTTTTCAATCGCTGATTTAGTTGATGAGTTAATTCCAACAGTTAAACCAAGCCAATTATAAAGCTCACCCATTTCAGTTGCATCACGCGCTGACAGATACTCATTGACCGTGACAACGTGGACACCTTCACCCGCCAAAGCATTCAAATAAACTGGCATTGTCGCTGTTAAGGTTTTACCTTCACCAGTCCGCATCTCAGGGACATCCCCATTATGCAAGACAATCCCACCCATAATTTGAACATGGTATGGAAAAAGACCTAGAATACGTTTTGCACCTTCGCGAGCAACCGCGAAAGCTTCATAAAGCAAATCATCTAGCGTTTCGCCATTTTGATAGCGTTGTTTAAACTCTGGTGTTTTAGCTTGAAGTTCAGTATCAGACATTGCTGCACAAGCAGTCTCATAGCTTTCTACCTTTTCTGCCATTTTATGCAATTTTTTTAATTGTTTTTTATCATTTTCAATTATTTTTTGAATAATGTTAGCCATTTCATCTCCCAAAGCGTCGTAGTCATTGTCTTAAAACAATATACTCTTATCAATTTTACCATTTTATAACTTAAATTTCAATTACAAAAAAATCGTCCTAAGACGATTTTGATTGAACCATTAATTTGGATAGATGTAAGTAACGCCACCTGGTGTAAACCAACCACGGTAATTACCGATTGCTTGATTACCATTATAGTTGGCTTCCCGAACTTGGATTTGACTTCCATTAACCATAGAAACAACAGCAACATGTCCATAGGCAGTTGGTCCATATTCAACCATAATAGCACCAACTTGTGGGGTAGAACCTGTACGGAAACCTGCGGCTGCGGCTGATGAAGCCCATTGAGCACCATTCCCCCAGTTATTACCAGCCCAAGGCGCTAACTCTTTTGCACCCCATGTACACTGACCTACTGGATAAGTATTGACTCCACCGCCACCAGTTGGTGGGGTTGGCGTTGGCGTTGGAGTTGGAGTAGGTGTATAGTCGCCATTACCACTTCCACCAGGACTAGGCGTAGGTACGCTATTGTCAATAGAAACACCATTATCAGCTTGCTCTTTTGCTTTAGCGGCTGCATCAGAAACTTGATCATTATAAGCTTTTTCGCGAGCTGCTGCTGATGTTGCTGCTGCTTGAGCTGCTGCTTTCTGTTCAAGCAATGACGCTTTATCGCCCTCTGCCGTTGCGCGTTCTGCTGCTAAATTCAACTGCGCAACTTTAAGCTGTGCTTGTTGTGTTTCGAGTGTTTTAGCTTGATCATTCATTTGAGCAAGCAATTTATACCCCTCGTTTGCTTTAGCCTGATTTTCTTTTTGTGCTTTATCTAAATCTGCTTTAGCTGTTTCTTGTTGTTTCATCATGTCGTTATTCGCTTTAACAACGGTTCTCATAGCTGAGACACGTGTCACGACATCTGATAAAGATTTAGAATTGATGACAGCATCCACATAAGATGTTGCTGAGCCATCTGTCTGAGCTGAACGTGCTTGTGCTTTAAGTGCTTCATCACGTTCTTTAATTTCTTTAGTGAGTTCACCAATTTTGGTTTGTAGTTTTTCAGACTCTTTTAACAAATCGTCGGTCTCTTTTTTAAGAGCACTTTGTTTAGACGATAATGTATTAACCTGTGATTGAATACCTGCGACTTCTGATTGTGCAGTTGCTTCAGCAGATTTTGTCGAGGCAATTTTTGCATCTTGACTTGCGATTTTATCATCTGTTTCATCGGCCATAGCAACTAATACTGTGGAAGCGGATGTTAAAACGACAGTAGATAACAAAAGAGCCGATATCAATTTTTTCTTCATATAGTTTTCTTTTTCCTCCAAAGGCTTACGCGTTTTCGGTTCAACTTTAATTATACGCTTTCAAAGTACAATTAATGTTACGATTGTATTACAGTTTAGTTTTCATTTGTAACGCTTTCTTTGCTTTTGTGATGCCATAAAATTTTTCCAAGGGTGATTGCAAAGCAATGGCAAAGAAAATATTGAGGCATAAACTAGGCGCTATTTCATAAATAATGTAATCACCAAAATTAAAGTTTGAAATCTGAAACCCTACGATGATTACACCTGATAAAAATTCAAAAGCGGTGACAATGATAATCACAGTAAAAATTCGCGTCAAACGATTTGCAAAAACTGTTTGTCTAATATTATATACAAAAAGTGCAATTAATGGAAACAACAAGCTTGCAACACCATAGACACCAATATAGTAGCTATCATAGATAAGACCGATGACAAAAGCAACGATAACAATATAATGGTAACTATGCTGCAAGATACTATAAGTCAAAAAAATTAAAAGAAGACAAGATGTCACAGTTGTCACATTCGTACTGAGTAAGCGTGTCAATTGACCATCTAGTAACATAATAATTAATAGAATGAATGGCGTAAAAAATTGGAAAGAGAACCTGCTCATATTTTTTCCACTCTTTTAAACTCTTTACTATCTACTATTGATAAACTTTGTTTTGATTTATTTTTTTCTAACATCTAATTCTTTTTTCCTCCATACTTCCCTATTTTTATTGCTGTATCTAGACGCTACGCCTTTTCTATAAATGTATGGCAAAATAGAGAACCGTCAATATCTTAATTATATCACTACTTACTTCGTTTTTCTATCTCTATTCTAAATTGCTGTCTTGGTTTCAAGAAAATTAAGACTTTCTATGCGCTCTTTTTATTGTAAAAAGTCAATATTATTAAACTAAAACACTAATGATAAATTTTATTGACAAGTTATAATAAGACAGATAGATTATTCTATACTCTGCTTTTGGTGTATCTCAACTCACAGCGTTAAACAAAATGGAGGATTTATGGAAAAGTTAAAAAAATCGCAACACTGAAACGTATTTTGACATTAATTGTCATCATTTTAGTCTTAATTTTTGCCTTTCAAAACCTTAACTCGGTTTCACTTAATCTTGTATTTTTCTCACTCGATATTCCGTTATTAGTATTGATTATTGCCTTGTATATTTTAGGTGTCATTACTTGTTGAGCAGTTAAACGAAATGATATTAAACATATTGTCAATAGCGCACAAAGTGAGACTAAAAAAGAACTCAAAGCGTTACAAGACCAGATTAAGGAAAATGATTAATCCTATTTTAGTGCAATTAGCCTTTTGAAGTTAGTCACCATCAAAAGACTAATCATACAACAACTATTAACCTGCATCCAAATACGGCCTCTTTCAGAGGTCCTATTTTTTTTACAACTAAACAATTATTTTGACATCACACTTTTAGAAACACAGAAAAAATCTAATCCAAAAACTCCGAAAAAATGGCTATCTCTTCGGAGCTTTCATACATTACCGTATGTTTAAGAAAACTGGGCGATACGGTCTCACAATTATTTTGCCTCACTCAGGCTACGCTTAATCGCAAAAACAAACCGGATATTATCAAATTGACTAGCAGGTTTCACATAGACTTCTCTATCATTCCCTTTTTGGTTCTTTTTCTCTCCGATAATGTCGCCAACCAACAAGTCGGACGGTGATTTACCACCAAGTCCAGACGTCACAACCTGATCACCTTTAGAGAACTGATTATCCGATGAAATCTGTGTGATAATAAAGGCATTTTGCTGCGCATCATAACCTGTAATTAGACCATAAGCTGGATTTTCCGCAGAACCAAGTCTGACTGGAATTTTATTTTCCAATACCTTATCTGAGGTTAACAAAGCAACTTTAGACGTTGTTGCATTCACTTGCGTAATCCGCCCCACTACACCGCCATTACTCATGATAATCATATCATCTTTAAGACCATCGGATGAACCTTTATCAATTGTCATCGTATCACCCCAAGCATTAGGATTGCGAACAATAACGTTTGATGCAACTTTTTCATAGTTTGTCAACGTATTTTGTAAGTCAAGCGCTGCCTTTAACTCTTTATTTTCAGCTTTCAAGCTATCCAATTCAGCTGCATTATCAGTCAATTGCGTTATTTTCTTGCTCAGTTTAGCATTCTGTTGATAGGTAGAAAACAAATTACCAACTTCTGCTGCCTTATTCTCGAAAAAGTTAAAGGGTGCTGCAATAATCCCATCTAGCCCCCCAACGGTATCATTGACGACAATTGTCATTTCTGAAGGCTTTTTGTTGTCATTAAATTGATGTGCCGAGATTAAAATAGCGACACAAGCTGTGATCATCATGATAAGTGCAATAATTATGATTTTACTAATATTTATTTTTTTCAATGGTGTAACTATCTCCAAGTCTGATTAGGTTGTTATACTTAATATTTAAGCACTTCTGTACTTTTTTTCTGATTAATTTTTATTTTCTACTGTTTATTTTATCAAATTTTAACGAAATTTGATAGAATGGACTTAATAAAATTAACGAAAGAACTGAGTTTCGGCTCAACATCTTAGACGGAGAAAAATATGATTCCAACTTTTGGCAAAAAAATTGACAATAAAGACTATCAAGCGCGCTATGGTGTCTATGGTATCGTGGCTCGTAAGGATAACACTGAAATTTGTCTCGTTCAAGCACCAAATGGCGCTTATTTCTTACCAGGTGGAGAAATTGAGGCAGGTGAAGACCATAAAAAAGCACTCATTCGTGAATTGCATGAAGAACTGGGGGCGAAAGCTAAACTTGGTAAATTTCTTGGGCAAGCTGATGAATATTTTTATTCTTCTCATCGGGATACTTACTATTATAATCCTGCCTATATCTACGAAACAGTGGGCTATGAAGTATTAGGTGCCCCTTTAGAGGATTTCAATCATGTTGATTGGTTCCCAGTTGAGATTGCCATTAAAAAATTAAAACGGGGTAGTCATAAGTGGGGTGTTACAGCTTGGCAAGACTATCTGAACGCACTATAATAAAGACCTGTCCAACGACAGGTCTTTATTTTGGATTTCATTTTCAGTGTTTTCGATAAGCTAAGCTATAAAGTAAAGCAATCAATATCGCACCGCCTACGACATTGCCCAGATAAACGGGGATAAAGTTGTTCAAGAAGTCTAGCCATGATGCATGACCAATAAAAATGGTAAAAGGGATCAGGAAGCTATTGGCAACGCTATGCTGAAAGCCGATGACCACGAAAGTCATCACCGGAAACCAGATTCCAAGAATTTTACCTGAAAAATCTTTTGCGCCATAGCTTAGCCAGACTGCTAAACCAACGAACCAGTTACAGCCAATACCTGAACAAAAGGCCGCAAGAAAGTTGGCATTTAACTTCGTTTGAGCGACATGAAGTGTCTCTTTTAGCGCATCACCGGTCGTTAATGTCCCAGCTAGAACACCAAAAACATAAGCTACAAAAATCGCACCTACTAGGTTGGCCAATGTAATAACTACCCAGTTTTTTAAGAGTTCCGTCAGCGTCACGCGTTGCTTAAAATACCCCACAGCAACTGCCATCATATTCCCTGTAATCAATTCTCCGCCAGCTAGCAGAATGACAATCAGTCCGACGGGAAAAACGGCTGCTCCGACAAATCCGCCTCCCACACGTAAATATGCTAAGTAGCCCAAGGAAATCATGGCACCACCAATGAATCCTAAAATGAATTTCGTAAGAAGTGGTTTATTAACCTTGACAACTGCAGTCGTTGCTGTTTGTTCAAGAATTTCTTCTGGAGTGTACATAAAATGAACTTAACCTTTTCTAAATTAGCATCACCGTTTTCACTTGTTCGTGACATTTTTCACGGCTGTTAAGCTCAATTTTACCTTATTTTGGAAACGATTTCAAGTTATTTTGTGATAATTTTCACACCGTTAGTTTCACTGCCAATAATGACAGTTTTTGCCATATCTTTAAAGAGCCCATGCTCGACAACTCCCACTGTTTCATCAAGTAACTTAATCAAACGAGCTGGGTCTTCTATTTTCTCCAGATGCAAATCAATAATATGGTTACCCATATCCGTTATTAAACGTGCACCAGTCTCGTCCAGACGGAAAGTCGGTCGAAATCCTAGTTTATCAAATAATCGGAATAACTGTCCACAGCCAAATGAGACAACTTCGACTGGCAGTGGAAAAGCACCTAGATGCTCAACCAATTTCGATTCATCCGCAATCCAAATGTAGTCCTGACTATAAGTTGCCACAATTTTTTCCATTAATAGTGCTGCTCCGCCACCTTTGATACCGTTTAAATCAAGGTCAACTTCATCTGCACCATCAACTGTTAAATCTATCGCATCCACTTCATCAATATCTTTCAGCGGAATACCAAGTTCACGCGCTTGCGTATTAGTTACACTTGATGTCGTCACACCAACAATCTTAAGATTTTCTTCTGCAACTCGACGGCCTAATTCCGCCACAAAAAATGCTGCTGTTGAACCTGTCCCTAGTCCAACAACCATCCCGTCTTTAACAAATTTCGCCGCCTCAATACCAACCATTTTTTTTAGATTATTCATAAATTCATTATAGCATTAAACCTTACGCCATACTAGCCCAAACTGCTTTAAAAGTTATATCATGGTTCAAGATTTACCACTTTAATTATCGCATTTATTTAATTCATCTCTATACAATAGCGCCCCTAGCATTTACAATATTTTGATTTTGTAGTAAACTATATCTAGTATCCAAAACTAGATGAAGCCTATACTAAGTATTAGAAAGAAAACGCATTATGTCTGAACAATTAATTGACTGGGGAAAAGAAATCGAGACCGCTACCTTACCTCGATGGAAAGAATTACCTGATATCGAGCTATATATGGACCAAGTCATTAGCTTGGTAGGCAAGTATTTGACGCCCATCTTACCCAAGCAAGAGCAAGCACTCCTCACTAAATCCATGGTTAATAACTATGTGAAATTGGAACTCATTCCTGCACCTGTTAAGAAAAAATACTCCCGTGTCCACTTGGCTTTCCTCATTGCCATTACCTTGCTGAAACAAGTCTTGACCATTCCTGAAATTAAAACAGGTATCGTCTACCAAGGACGCGTAAGTGGTACACATGAAGCCTATAATATTTTTTGTCATGCACTAGAAAAAGCTTTAAATGTTGTTGGCAAACAGGTGCAAGGTATTAGCACACCTGGCTTATTTTCGAAGCAAATTTCACCAGAATATTTTATCGTTACCGCAGCGACATCTTCACTTGCCGCCAAATTACTCGCTCAAAAAAACATTGAACTTGCTGAAAGTTTAAGCATTATGGAAAATAAGGAGATTTCAAATGACATCTGAAAAAATTGCAATTCTTGTTGACTCAGGTTGTGATGTACCTGAAACAATTGCGCAAGCTGATAATTTCTATGTTATTCCTCTCAAAATTATCTATAAAGATGCTGAATATACAGATAAACTAGATATCACTGCTGAAGAAATCTACGATAGATTGCCTATCGAAATCCCTAAAACTTCTTTACCAGAAGGTGCCTATATTCAAAAAATCTTCGAACAAATCGTGGCTGATGGTTATAAAAAAGTATTAGCAATTACCATTTCAAGTGGTTTGTCAGGAACTTTTAACTCTGTCAGATTGGTAGCGCAAGATTTTCCAATGCTCGAAACTTTCATGTTTGATACAAAAAACATCGGGATTGGCGCTGGTGTCCATGCCATTCGCGCAGCGGAATTAATTGCCTCTGGCTCAAGTTTTAACGCCATTGCCAAAGTTCTTGCTAACGAAGTTAAAAATAGTAAAATTTTCTTCAGCGTTGCAACACTTGAATACCTCCAAAAAGGAGGGCGTATTGGCCTCGTCAGCTCTATTGTCGGCAATATGCTCAACCTCAATCCGATTATTTCTTGTAATGATGACGGCATTTACTACACGGTTGCCAAATCACGTGGTCGTAAAAAAAGCCTTGAAAAATCAGTCAAGTTAGTCAAAGCATTTGTTGGTAATCACCAAAAGGTTCGTTTATTTGTTGCTCACGGCAATGCAGCTAAAGAGGCCTTAATTTTAGTAGAAGCGCTTAAAGCAGCAATACCACAAGCCATAGACGTCTTATATGGTCAAATTTCTCCAGCTCTTGTTGTTCATACCGGACCAGGTTTGATTGGGATTGGCGCACAAATTTTGGATTAAATGAAAAAGCCTGTTCGGGCTTTTTTAGCTATCTTCCACCCTAAGCACCCACAATTGCTGTTTTTCGTATTTTGCGTTAAAATAAGGGTATGACTAGCCAACATGATGCGCTATTTGCGCAATACACACAGAGCTGGGAAAATAAGGACTTGCCCCAGTTTCTAGCTTGCTTAACTGATGATATTATCATTACGGAATGTTACGGTGCCACTTATACCAGTAAAACCGAAGCACAAAAATGGTTCCAGCATTGGACAGCGCCTACTGAAAACCAGGTGGTGAATTGGGAGATTCTCGCTAAATTTGAAGATAGTCTCAAAAATACCGACTTTTTCAACTGGCGTTTTCGTTATGTTTATCAAAACAAGGCTAGTGTTTTTGAAGGATTATCACAAGTCACTTTTTCAGATAACGGAAAAATTACCAAAATAAAAGAATATGAAATGGCTTTTGATAAAACCAGACCTTATTTAGCCTCAAAATAGAAATAGGAACAACATGATCACAAAAGAATTTGACACCATCGCAGCTATCTCAACACCACTCGGTGAGGGTGCTATCGGCATCGTCCGACTCTCAGGCAGTGATGCCATTGCCATTGCTGATAAGGTTTTTACGGGAAAATCTCTAGCTAACTGTGACAGCCACACACTCAACTATGGGCATATCACTGAAAACACGCGCATTCTTGACGAGGTCATGGTCGGTGTCATGAAAGCGCCGAAAACTTTCACACGCGAAGACGTGGTCGAGATTAACACCCACGGTGGCATTGCCGTCATGAATGAAATTCTCCAACTCTTGCTCCGCAATGGTGCTAGAATGGCAGAGCCCGGTGAATTTACCAAACGTGCCTTCTTAAATGGTCGTATGGATTTATCACAGGCTGAAGCTGTCATGGATATTATCCGTGCTAAAACAGATCAAGCGATGACTATCGCTGTCAAACAACTCGACGGTAGTCTATCAAACTTGATTAACAAAACGCGACAAGAGATTCTTGAAACATTGGCACAAGTCGAAGTCAATATCGACTATCCAGAATATGATGATGTCGAAGAAATGACGACAAGAATGCTGCGTGAAAAAACAGCAGCCTTTCAAACGCTACTCGAAAATTTACTGAAAACGGCTAAACGGGGCAAAATTCTCCGTGAAGGTCTGTCAACAGCTATCATCGGTCGACCAAACGTTGGTAAATCAAGTCTACTCAACCACCTCTTACGTGAAGAAAAAGCTATTGTTACAGATATCGCAGGCACCACGCGAGATGTTATTGAAGAATATGTCAATATCAATGGTGTGCCTTTGAAACTTGTAGATACAGCTGGGATTCGTGATACAGATGATATCGTGGAGCGTATCGGTGTTGAGCGGTCACACAAGGCACTTGAAGAAGCAGACCTTGTCTTACTCATCCTGAACGCTAATGAAGCCCTAACTGACCAAGACCGTCAACTATTGAAGCTTAGCGAGGATAGCAACCGCATTGTCTTACTTAATAAGACGGATCTGCCTGAAAACATTGAAACGGCTGACCTGCCTGACGATGTCATTAAAATTTCTGTTCTTGAAGACACCAACATTGACAAAATCGAAGCTAAAATTAACGACCTTTTCTTTGAAAATGCTGGAATTGTTGAGCAAGATGCGACCTATCTGTCAAATTCTCGTCACATCGCCTTAATCGAACAAGCGCTTGAAGCTTTGACTGCAGTTAATGATGGACTTGACGCAGGTATGCCTGTTGATTTGGTGCAAGTCGATATGACACGGACTTGGGAGATCCTCGGAGAAATTACTGGGGATGCTGCACCTGATGAGTTAATCACACAGTTGTTTAGCCAGTTTTGTTTGGGGAAATAAAAAAGTTGTGCCAACTTTCGGCACAACTTTTTTATTTTTGAAATGTTGCTCTACTACTCATCAACTATCTTATCATCTCGATACCAGACTTCAATATGGTCACTATACTTCTTAGCTTCTTTCTTGTTAAAAACATTCTTTAACCATTTTGTCACACCTTCATCTAATGCCTCACGGTTAATAATTTGATTAATTTTACTATCACCTTCTTTCAGCGTATCATCACCTTTTGAAGCCAGTGAAGGGATTTTTATTCGGATTTCTTTATAGGGCTTTTCTCCCCAAACATTCCCCTCTGTCTTGATTTCTACACCTTGAATGTTCACGAAAAGCCCATCCAGATTTAACTCTTGTCTCAATACTTCTTGTGCATAAAACTTTTGGTACCCCAAACCAAGCGACAACAAAATTGCTAAAAATACAATTATCACAAACAATATGCGATGTTTACTTAAATATTTCTTCATTTAACTTTTTCCACCTTTAAAGTATTCACTACAAGTTGATAATCGTTCCCCTGATACTTATATTCTGCTGTCAGATGGTAGTTTTTCGCTAGCATCAGATAACCCGTTTTGAAGTAGCCATCTACTTTTACCGTGTCTTTACCTTTAGTTGTAAAATCAACATTATCAGATTTACCAACTTGACTCCATTTCTTAAACTCAATCTTTTTCAAATTAAGTACCTGACGCTCTAAGTCCTTGACAATAGCTTTTTTATTTGTCTCTGTCACATCATACCAGTTATTATCGTTATTTCTAATTGTTGCCCCATCATAAAACACCTTATAGTTTTTAGTAGACTGCTTGAGTGCATCTAGGTTAAGCGACTCACTAAAAGCGTCCTTTAATTCATTACGATAAGTATCATCATCAAATAGTGGACTATAATTGATTAATTTTGGGATAGAGATATCAATTTCCTTAGCTTCTTTTGAATTGAACCATTTGATAATCCCATTTTGCGAAATGACGCCAACATCACTGCCAATAATACTTGAATAGGCATCTCGAATATTATTCTTCTGGGCAATGTCTTTACGTTCTTGAGCAAAGGGCGATGTCGCTTGAAACATTGCCCCGAATAACCGTCTCCCACCAAACCATGCAACGATTACTAGCACCACAGCAATTATGAATAGAATACTGTAGTTTCGTACATAAATGCCTAAAGTTTTAAGAGATGTTCCTCCTACCTTAGTCATGACCTGAGAGACACTTTTATCCTCTTGTTTGTTGTTAACCACTTTATCTTATCCTTTCCCTTCATGTAATGTTTTCATTATATGATTTGTCAAATTAAGTTAGAATAAAATGCTTCTTGTACATAGCTCAAAAATATCTCAATTGGTGTTCTGTAATTCAATGATTTTCTTGGAATATGATT
>Ga0334895_1001118_pt1 | contig 29703 bp, 18 predicted proteins | sample GraSluR3_MG_7_FD_207229 | JGI IMG/M metagenome (GOLD analysis project Ga0334895, IMG submission 207229) | Sludge microbial communities from methane-producing bioreactor in Wageningen University, Netherlands - Granular Sludge_31_05-R3 | ecosystem: Engineered > Bioreactor > Anaerobic >... | reverse complement strand
TTTAGTACATGACAAAAATTATAAACAATTGAATATCAACTAAATATGTTAATAACTTTTTGATAACTAATTCGTAAAATACAATTTAAAATACTGGCATTCAGTATCTTGAAAGAAATATTTTGACGTATGACTTCAAGACACACGAACACCAGTATCGAGAGTAAAAATAGTGTTTTAGTTTCAACACTTAGTGAAATTTTTGGGCAAAACATGAATTTAGCCCGAATAAAGTTCTTTGGCTTATTTATTAGTGCCCTATGCAAAGTGCAGACAGTTTGTTTCGAAAAGCTGGCTGTAAGCTTTGAAAACCAAGCAAGTAGTGATTCTTCGCTAAGAAGAATACAGCGATTCATGGCAGATTACGTGCTTGATACAAATCTTATAGCCCGATTAATTTTCAGCTTATTGCCCCATAAGCCTCCCTATCGCTTATCATTGGATAGAACCAACTGGAAGTTCGGAAGTAAGGACATAAACATTTTAGCACTTGCTATAGTTTATCAAGGAGTAGCCTTTCCTATACTTTTTACCATGATGCCAAAAGCTGGGAACTCCTCTACAACTGAACGAATCAGACTGATGCAGCGATACATTGATTTGTTTGGACTTCAAACAATTGATTGTTTGCTTGCAGATAGAGAGTTTGTTGGCAAACACTGGATTGACTATCTCAATATCAATGGAATAAGGTATCACATACGCATTCGTGAGAATTTTTGGGTTACTATTCCTAAGAATGGCCATCGTGTTAGAGCATCGTGGCTTTTCGGATACCTAAAAAACAATCAAACGGATTTCTATAATGGTATTGTCGAGATCAAAGGTCAGCTTTGCTACCTGTCTGGCTCAAAAATAAAGAACAAAAAAGGTGAGCCTGAGTTACAAATCATTGTATCGTTTAATAAGCCTCATCAAGCTCAGGAAATCTATAAAGAAAGATGGCAGATTGAAACAGCATTCAGGGCACTAAAAACAAGCGGTTTTAATATTGAAGACACGCACTTGTCAGATTTGGATCGGGTTGCAAAACTACTTGCATTGGTTATGGTGGCTTTCGTTTGGGCCTATAAAGCAGGTATATATCTGGACAAGATAAAACCCATCAAGATCAAGAAGCATGGGCGCAGAGCCAAAAGCCTGTTCAAGTATGGACTGACTTATCTCGCAAAGATCTTGTTTTCATCTGATTTAGATGAATTTAGAAACTGTTGTAAATTTTTGTCATGTACTTAGGTTTTTAAGTCTAAATGCTCCTTGACAGTTCCATTCAATTATTCTCATTTATATCTCTAATTGGTTTGGCAGTCCGAGTATTGTTGAATTGCATTTATTTTCAATTTTTATGGGTATCTCGTGATTATATCTTCCTTTTAAAAACATCCAGCGTGGAGCAATATCAGCCCAAGGTTCTTTTGAAGTATAAGCGTTTAACATTATTGCAGCTTCAATTCTTTCTCTTATTCTAATGTCTTCAACTGTTGCAATAAAAATACGATAACTTGAAAGTTGGCTCTGGATTGCCTTTGAATAAAACTTACAATTTGCTATAAATTCAATTTTGTTTTCTTCGATTTTCGATTCTGCCCAACCGTGCCAAATTTCAAGTCTTTCTAATCGTGAAATCGCATCCATATCGAAAATATTATATCCGCCATATTTATATTCACGGATGTGTGTTGCAATTCTCTGTTTTGTTGATTTAGTAACTCCTGCTGCTTCAAGTAAAAAACCACCTTTGTAGGTGAAACAAAATATATATACTCCTGCAACATCAGGCATTTTAACTGGTAATTGTTCTGTTTCATATTTCGGTAAACAGTAAGGTCCATCCCAAGACAAAATTTCTGTTGTTATTTTATCTTTGTCTCTTTCTCTATTAAAGCTGAATCTTGTCGCCATAGTGGTCTTTCTAAAATTCTGACTAACGTTTTCTCAACTCATTATATATCATGTAGATATAATTCCAGGTACTTCATTAGCCAGCCCAAATTTATCGATTTATTTTATTATACTGATTTTCCGACCTCCAACCATCAACCCAAAAATTCCCTATTTTTACCAGCTTATGGAGGCTGCCTATCCGAATCTGGTGCTTGTGGTGCGGAAAAACCGTTTTCTGGGGTGGATGCTCCTTCCCTACCTCACCATTAGGGAAAACAAGAACTTCCTTACTGCAGAGCAAGCCTTTTCGACTATGGAATTTGCTCGTCTGACCGCAACCTGGGAAATAAAGCTTTACGAACTCGCACTGAACCTTGATTTGCAGGAGCTGGCCAACCGCTTCTCGAAGAAGAAGGTGCAGGCCAATCCGTTTTTTGAGTCGGTTAGCAGTCAGATTCTCGAAGAAGCCGTTTTGCCTTTTGTCTGGAAACAAATGCATAAAATTTTGCTGCTGGCCCTCGAAAACAATATCCCTGTTTATGTGGGTTTCAGCTGGCCCAACCTGTATCCTGATCAGCTATTGCATTATCCTGTGCAAGCTGGTAAAACAGAACTACATTTTAAGCGGACAGCAGAAAAAACCCTCTACCAGTTAAAGGTTTTTCATGAAGGAAAGCAACTAAACCTTCAGCATGACACCCTGCTCTTAAGTCAGGAACCCTGTCTGTTGATTCATCAGCAAAAAATCCTTCATTTTGAGGAAGAAATCAATGGCAAGCTGTTCCTTCCCTTCCTGAAAAAAGACATGATTGAAATTCCACGCAGGGCCGAAAAACAGTATTTCGAACGCTTCATCAAGAAGTTTGCAAACCGCACCGACATACATGCCGAAGGTTTTGAACTGATTGACCTGATTATAACACCGAAACCCCAGCTGCGGATGGAACAAAACTGGGATGGCACTTTTGGCCTAACGCTTAGTTTTGATTATAACAACAAAATTATTTACCCCCAACAAAAGCAGCTGCGCTTTACGAGCCTGCATGCCAATCATGATGGCTTTATTTTTAAGCGGTTCAGAAGAAATTTAAAGCTTGAAAATAGCTTTATCGATCGCATTAAAAAGTTGGATTTCATCCAGGATCAGGCATTTTTTCAGCTGAAGGAAACAAGCAAAAACGACCCAAACAACAACAGTGAAAAGCAGTTGTATGCGCTCGTTACCCATATGCAAAACCTCAAGGAGGAGTTTGATAAACAAAACATTAAAATCACTCAACACACCGAAAAAGTCTTTTTGCTTGCCAAACCGCATTTACAAACTGATTATACCGTCGAACGGGATTGGTTCGATCTGCACATGATGGTGAAGGCCGGCGAGCTGGAATTTCCATTTGTAGCACTCAAAAACCACATCCTAAATGGCGAAAGGATTTATAAGCTGAAAAACGGACAGAGCTTTCTGATCCCTGAAGCCTGGTTTAGCCAGTATCGTGGCCTGCTGGTTCATTCCAGCCATGCAGAATTTTCCCAACTCAGACTCAAAAGGCAGCACGATATGTTGATTCCTGACAGCAAAGTGTACGACCCTCAGGAAATTTTTCCCAAAAAAGCCAGCGAACTTTTGCCCTACCCCATGCTCCATAAAACGCAGCTCAGGACCTATCAAAAAATTGGATTTCAATGGCTCGGCTGGCTCACACAGCAAGCATTCGGAGGCATACTCGCCGATGATATGGGGCTAGGTAAAACGCTGCAAATCATCAGTCTGCTAGCACATAACTATCCCAATGGCAGTCTCAGCAAGAAGTCCACTCCTCTTAACACCCTATCGCCCGGAACACAATTGGATCTGTTTGCAACTTCCGCTCCGAAGCCCGAAGAATCAAAAGAAAACCTGACCCAAAAACCCAGCCTGATTGTGATGCCTGCCTCGCTGATTCACAACTGGATAAACGAGTTAAAGCGCTTTGCTCCCCATTTGAGTTACATCAATTATACGGGCACTGATCGCAAACTTTCGGAAAAGCAATGGCGCGCGCAACCTATTATTCTGACTACTTACGGCACCCTTCGCAATGATATTGAAATCTTAAAAACCATTGATTTTAAATTTGTGATACTCGATGAGAGTCAGGCTATCAAAAACGCAAGCTCCAAGACTGCCGCTGCCGCTTATGCCCTTGCAAAGGAAACAGGCATTGCCATGACTGGCACTCCCATCGAAAACAGCCTCTATGACTTATGGTCGCAAATGGAATTCGCCAATCCCGGCTTATTGGGTAATCAGGATCAGTTTGAAAATTATTATGTTACACCTTTAACAAAATTTGGTGATGAAGCTGCCGCTGACAGCCTGAAGCGCATTATTAAGCCTTTCATACTGCGCAGAACCAAACAGTCGGTCGCCACTGAGCTTCCTCCGCTCACGGAAATCATCAGCTATTGCGAGATGCTTCCCGATCAACAAGAGCTGTACGAAACAGAAAAAAGTCAGCTCAGGAATGTCATTTTACACAATCAGGAATCACCAGAACAAAAGGTTGCGCTGCCCGTATTGGTGCTAAGAGCACTGATGCGATTAAGACAAATAGCCAACCATCCAGCACTGGCTCATAAAGATGTTTTGTCAGGAAGCGGCAAATTTCAGCTGGTAACAGAAAAACTCACTACCTTATTAGATGAAGGCCAAAAAGTTTTGATTTTCTCTTCCTTCACCACCCATTTAAAGCTTTATGCAAAATGGCTCGATGCCGAAAAGCATCAATACGCCATGCTGACCGGTTCCACCAGAAATCGCGAAAAGATGATACAAGGCTTTAAGGATGATGATCAGACACAGGTTTTTTTGATCTCACTCAAAGCAGGAGGTTTCGGACTTAACCTTACCGAAGCCGGCTATGTATTTATGCTCGATCCGTGGTGGAATCCTGCTGCTGAATTACAGGCTCTGAGTCGTGCACATCGCATCGGGCAAGACAAAAAAGTGTTTGTGTATCGTTTTATCAGTAAAGATACCGTCGAAGAAAAAATTCTGGGTCTGCAGCAATACAAAACCGATCTGGCAGATCAGATTCTTGAAACTACAGCTATCAGTAAACCAAAAATTGAAGAAATGATGCGTTTGTTGGAATAGACTATGGAATAAGTATGTGTGTTGCATCAATTCGTCTATTGTAATTTTAGCCTCATGCTCCTTGTTTTCGTTTAGATGCAAAAACCCGGCTTCAATATTCACGCAATCAAGGTCATTGATATGTCGAAAAAAATGAAAAGTCCTGAAAGCATATAGGAACTCTCATGATTCAGAATCACTGTTGTCTGGTAAAATTATAATGACGTCCCTTACGTTCGGGACGTCATTATTACAACAATTAAGCGTTATATTTATTCCGTTAATCCTACCATCACAAATCAGCAATAACGGTATTAATTTCATCTACAAATTCTACCACCTTTGATTTTTCGAGAATAGATATCTCATAGCCAACACTTTGGCCACCATTGTTTGTAACAACGAATGTTGCAGTATAACAATTGAGTATATTAACTGCACCCAAAATCAAAAGGATAATACCAAATGAGCCGATAAGAGCAAAACCAGCAATTACTAAAATCAGACCAATCAGAAGCCTTATAAACGAAAATTTTGTTGAGCTCGTTACCGAAGCCACTGTTTTAAGCGGCTGGGCAACTTGTGCCTGCCCAAGGGGGATAAGGCCTAAAAGCGTATTGGGGGTGTGGCCTGTAATCCTTTTGTTGGTGAGAACATAATTTGCTTTCAGCCAAAACAGAATAAGGTTCGCAGTAAATGTTGCCTCCTTAATTTTTTGTTCATCTTTTCCTAAAATTGTACTCATATTAATTTCTCCTATTTAAATTCCTACTCGTATGGTTTTTCGGATTCACCTCGTTTTTTAAGGTGGTTGCTGAACTCCACCTTCTTTGTTAATGTTTATCTCTGTTTCATTAACTTTTATGAAGATTCAATATTGGGGGTTCTCTTGAATGTGCCATTATGCTGTTTCTTCTTTTAAACATGCCAATAGCTTGTGCTATATTCTGGTTTTAGTTGACTCATTACTCATTTCAAAATCAACACTCAAACATAGTGATTTCCTTCTAAACTACAAAATTTTTTTTTGACTTCGAAAAATTCCTAAAACCTCTGCCATATCACTAACAATGTTAATCCATGATATTTGTACAAAGAATCATCTGAGTATTTTTTTCCTACAATTGGCATCTATCTATTAAATTTAATTCTTCTTTATCGCTTTTGTCAAATAAAATTCACCAAAAAATGCTCAATCACTCTCTGATAGTTTATGCTATTTTTAACCGGACAACAAGGATTGAAAAACAAACCTCATTAAAATGACAAACTAATGCAACAACAACAATACACGCTCCCAACTTTGATCCAAATGATGTACTTTAGCCTGTTAAAAATTATTCGCATAAACTCGATGATCGAACTACAAACACTTAAAAAACGTCTGGAAGCACTATTCAGGGAGCATATCGGTTCTCTGCCCGATGAAATCCACCCCCTGCCTGAATCCGGTTCAGGAAGACGTTATTTCAGGCTACTAAGCAAAAAAACCTCCCTGATCGGGGTGTGGAATGAGCAAACAGATGAAAACAAGGCTTTTGTTTATCTATCGGAAATGCTCACAAAAATTGGGTTTCCGGTTCCTAAGGTTTTTGTTTTCAGCCCCGATCAAAAATGTTATTTACAGGAAGACCTCGGAACTGTCAGTCTTTTTTCGCTTGTTCAGCAGTCTCTCGCCCAAGGCGAATTTCATCCTTCGCTGCTTGATTTTTACAGGGATGCGGTGAAAGATCTGATTCATTTTCAGCTGGAAGGAAGCAAAACTATTAACTTTTCGCAGACGTATTCAGCAACCACTTTCGATCAAAAAGCCATCCTTGCCGATTTGCATTATTTTTACTATTATTTCGTGAAACTACACCCCCAACTGCACTACAACGAATTTAGGCTGCTGCACCACATGGAAGCTTTTGCTGCATTTCTTGCCCGCGAACCTGCAAATTTTCTGATGTATCGCGATTTTCAGTCACGCAATATCATGATTCACGAGGGCAAAAACTATTACATTGATTTTCAGGGAGCCCGTCCGGGACCTTTGGCTTATGATCTGGTTTCGCTGCTTTTTCAGGCAAAGGCCCAAATTCCTACCGCCTATCGCGAAATATTAATACAACATTACCTGAATAATCTGAAAATTCACGAGCCAGGACTTGTTGATTCATTCGAACAACATTTTCCGGGTTTTGTGCTGCTCAGGCTTGGTCAGGTTTTGGGAGCCTATGGTTTCAGAGGTCTGATCCAAAAGAAATCACACTTCCTGGAAAGCATTCCGTTTGCTCTCAACAGCTTGTCTGAGCAACTGAGTAAATTTACGACTGAATTGAAGATTGATGAATTAAAATCGGTTTGGAGACAGTTGGACTTGCTGAAAAATCAATATCAAAATCCTTACAAACAAGCTTTTAGCTCATTAATTATTGAAATCAACAGCTTTTCCTACAAAAAAGGAGGCATCCCGCATGATGCAAGCGGAAACGGCGGCGGTTTTGTTTTCGATTGTCGCTTTTTGCCCAATCCGGGCCGCGAAGCCCGATACAAAATGCTTACAGGGCGCGACGAAGCCGTAAAAGCATTTTTAGCCTCCAAAAAAGAAGTACAGGATTTTTTGAATCAAACTGAGCAAATGTTATCCGAAGCCATCGAAAACTATCTCAGCCGTGGATTCAGTAAGCTGATGGTGAGCTTTGGATGCACAGGCGGACAGCACCGTTCGGTTTTTTGTGCAGAAGAAATCACTGCCCGATTTCGAACAAAATACCCCGATCTGATTGTTAGTTGTAAACACCACGAACAAGCCTTTGAGGATGAGTGACAAAAAATGCAAAAGCAATAAAAAACCTGCCGAATTTAAAGACTCAAAAGCCTTTATGTGTCGTAAGTGCGGGCATCAGTCGAACAAAGCCGGCAGACTTTGTAAAGCCTTGAAAAATCCGTCATGAGCACAAAACAAACAGCCATGATACTGGCAGCCGGAAAAGGAACCCGTCTCTCGGAACTGACTAAAAACCAGCCGAAAGCCCTGGTAAAAATCAATGGCATCAGCCTGCTCGAAAGAGTAATCTATCAGCTCGAAAATAAAGGGTTTCAACATTTTGTTGTTAATGTCCATCATTTTGCAGATCAAATCATTGATCACCTCAAACAAACTCAATATCAACACTTTAAAATAGATATTTCGGACGAACGGGAGACCCTGCTCGAGACAGGTGGAGGAATACTAAATGCCAGAAGTTATTTTGCAAAAAGTGAAATCGTGCTGGTGCATAATGTAGATATACTCACCAATCTTGATCTGAAGTCAATCACAGATCAATTTGAAAAGTCCGGTGATGCTGCCTGGCTGGTCACACAGGACAGGCCTTCAACCAGAAAGTTACTTTTCGACAAAAACAAGCAACTTATTGGCTGGCAGCATCTTGAAAAATCAGCTTTTAAATGGGTACACCATCCACAAACTAACTATACCGAACTGGCTTTTAGTGGCATACATTTATTCAGACCTGCCTTGTTTCATAAATACCAAACAAAATATTGCAGCATCATCGATTTATACCTTGAACAGGCAAAAACCAAGGATGTAAAAAGCATAGTTATCAAACCGGATTATTGGTTTGATATTGGTAAATTTGCTGAATTTCAAGCCATTGAAGATTACTTTAAACAAATTGAAACCAACTGAATCATGCAAGGCTTTCTCGATCAACTTTCGGAATTCATCCTCAAAAAATACCGCAATCAACTGCATGATTTATTGATCGTTTTCCCGAACAAACGTACGGGGATCTTCTTTAAAAGGGTTTTGATCGAAAAGCTCAACAACAGTACGCTGCTTCCCACCATTGCTACCATCGAAGAAGCTTTTGAATCGTGGAGCAACTATTTGCAGGCTGATTCCTTAACCATTCAGTTTGAATTAATGAGCATCAAAGCCGCTCAAAAAATATCTGACAACCTGGCTTTAGCAGATTTTGCCGGTCTCGCATCACAAATGGCCGAAGACTTCAACGAGATTGATCACCAAATGGTTGATTCTGAAGCTTTGTTCAGCTTTTTGAAAGAAGCCAAAGCACTTGAATTATGGCATCCTGATGGATCGTCACTTACCGAAAGTGAAAAGAAATACATCTTTTTCTTTCGTCAGCTGAAGGACGATTACCAACAACTCAACGAAAATCTCAAGTCGAAAGGACTGGCTTATGCAGGCAGAATTGCAAGAGAACTTGCGGAGCTCGAGGCTGAAAAGCTAATTCAAAAAATTGATGCTCATCAGGTAATTTTTGCTGGTTTCAATGCCTTCACCAAGGCAGAATCGCAGCTGGTTAAAAAGTTGATTCTGGAAGATAAAGCATTGATATTTTGGGATTTGGATCATTACTATCTGGAAAAGCAGTTTTTTGGCCTGCACGAAGCCGGAAATGCCATCCGCGATTTCCTGAAAGGAATAAAAAAAGAGCAGGAAATTCACTTCATCTCAAACAATTTGCTCAGTCGCGAATTTCATTTCCACTTCCATGCTGTTACGGGCGATGTGTTGCAAGCCAAGGCTTTAGGCCGTGAACTCAAAAATGAATATGATCCGGCTGCAAATATTGTTTTAGGCGACGAAAACTTGCTCATACCGGTGATGAACAGCATCCCCAACGACTATGAAAGCTTTAATGCCACACTGGGATTCCCGTTTAATAAAACCGCTTGTTTTCAGTTTATCTGGCTTTACCTCGATCTTCAACTTGCCATGCAGCATTCCGCCGACAAGGATATCTACCTGAAGCCCTTGCTTGGTGTATTTTCGCATGAATTTAACCAAAGTCTGCTGGATCAGAATACCCACCAGGCATTGCTCACCTGGCGCATGAAAATCATCCAATCAGGAATTAAGTTTTCCAGTAAAAACAAATTGCTGGAACTAACCGAAAATATTTCGCTTAAAACATATATCAACACAATTCTTCAGTCAGCCAAGGGCAACAGCAGCAACCAGTTTGTTGTGATCAATGGTTTTTTATCGTTCATCGAATCCCGGTTGGATGCAAACAACAAAAAGGAATCTGTTTTCCTTTTTAATCAACTGAATCTGGCCACTCGGATTTTTAACAAACTTGAACAGCTGTTTAGCAATCATCGACACGAATCTGATTTGCAGTCGATTGCTTCCATTTTTTTGTCTGTTGCAGGGGCACAAAAAGTAGTATTCACAGGCGAACCGCTTCAGGGTTTGCAAATCATGGGCCTGCTCGAAACACGTAATCTGAACCTCAAAAATGTGCATATTCTCAGTCTGAACGAAGGTGTGCTACCACGCAAACAACCTAATCATTCGCTCATCCCTTCCGACATCAGAAAAACATTCGGACTTAATTCATTCTCTGATAAACAAGCTGTTACGGCTTATCATTTTTACAGATTGATACAATATGCCGAAAATATTCACCTGTATTATAACATTGATGCAGGCGACTTTGGCAGTGGCGAACCCAGCCGTTACATCCGGCAAATCGTTCATGAGCTGGCAGTTGCCAATCCAAAAGTCAGCATCACCCATTGTGATTTCAATTTCGACGCCCATCAAACCTCCTTCACAGAGGAAATTACAATACAGAAAAGGGAGGAGGTACTTAACCGGATCTACCAAAAAGCCGCATCAGGATTTTCACCTTCCAGCCTGGCACATTACCTGGAATGTCCGTTAAAGTTTTACCTTTCAGATATTTTACGTCTGCAGGCCAGTGCACAATTTGACGAATCCATCAAATTGAATGAGTTGGGAACGATCGTCCACGAAACCCTCGAATTGCTGTATAAACCCTACGTTGGAAAACGTCTGGACGAAAAAATGCTCGATCAGATCGTTAGCAGGAGTCGTGAAGTGCTCGAAAGTAGCATTCAAAATCTGATTCCAGGCGGCCTGGCCGATCTTGGCAATAGCTTAATAACCAAAGAAGTAGCTTATCAGTTTGTTAGCAATTTTCTGTGGCACGAAAAACAAAATCTCGATCCTGCAAGGCCTGTCCAGATCAAAAAACTGGAGCATCCTGTCGAAACAAGCTATACGCTTAATAATATAAATGTTAAGATTAAGGGAACCATTGACAGAATTGATCAACATGGCCAAGATTATCGCCTGATCGACTACAAAACAGGACAGGTGAAAGATGCTGACCTAAAGCTGAAAACCTGGGACGACCTGCTGAACAGGAAAAAAACCAAAGCCCTGCAACTGGCTTTGTATTGGCTTTTGGTCAGTCGATCCGACTTAAGCTATGCGCAAGCGGATTTCGTTTGTGGCATTATCAGCCTTCAAAAAGCAGGCTCAGGCTTGTTCAACTTGCAACTACCTGATAACTCAGGACACAACGAATCGCTCCATCAAATTGAGCAACAACTAAGCAGGCTTGTCGAAGAAATTCTGGATCCTAACCTGCCCATTATACAGACCGATGATCGCAGCTATTGCAAAAACTGCGACTTTGTTAATATTTGCAACCGTTGATAACATAATTTTATCTTTTTTGTATGATCCATGTAAATATTTAAATTTGCTTTCGGAATAAAGCTAGCTCCCCAAAAAATAAAAAAGCCATGAGTGACCACCCCAAGTTCAATGTCCTGATAGTGGACGACAGACCGGAGAACCTTCTCACACTCGAAGGAATCCTTGAAAATGAGAATCTTAACATAATCAAAGCATCCTCTGGCAACGAAGCCCTGGCAATCATGCTCGAGCACAACATCTCGCTGGTACTCATGGATGTACAAATGCCCGGCATGGACGGTTTTGAAGTGGCCGAAATCATGCGAAGCAACGACCGGACGAAATTTATTCCCATCATTTTTATAACCGCTATCAGCAAACAACGCCAGCACATCTTCAAAGGATACGAATCAGGTGCTGTTGATTACCTCTACAAGCCTCTCGATCTGGAGATTTTACAGAGTAAGATCAAGGCATTCATTGATTTTTTTCAACATAAAGACGCCCTCGAAGAAACGACACGTAAGTTAAGCAAATCGATAGCCGAACTAAACGAAGCCAAACAAATTGCTGAAGATGCCACAACAGCCAAAAGCGCATTTCTGGCCACCATGAGCCACGAAATTCGTACCCCGCTTAATGGCATCATCGGCATGGCCGATTTGGGACTGATGGATGATGAGATAGGCCCGCAGCAGCGCGAAAGACTGATGGATATTAAAACTTCAGGCGAATCGCTGCTCGAAATCATCAACGAAATTCTCGACATTTCAAAGATAGAAGCCGACAAGCTTGAACTGGAAGAAATAGAATTTAGCATCCGCGAGCTGATCGAAAAGATTGTCAACCTGCTTTCGGTAAAGATTTTCCAGGAAAAGCTGGAATTTGTCTGCGATATTGACCCTGACATCCCAGATATCCTCATCGGTGACCCATTGAGGATCAGACAGATATTAATCAACCTCTTAAGCAATGCCAGCAAGTTTACCGAAGAAGGAACCGTATCGGTTAGAGTGAAAATGCTGGAACATATCGAAGAGCAAATCAGCCTGGAATTTGCTATTGAAGATACCGGAATAGGGATACCCGAAGAGAAGCAACAACAGCTGTTCGACAGCTATACTCAGGCCGACACCTCCACCACCCGTAAGCATGGAGGCACCGGACTGGGGCTAAACATCAGCCAAAAGCTTGTGAACATGATGGGAGGAAAAATCAGCGTAAGCAGCACACCAGGCTTGGGAAGCAAATTCTACTTCAGGCTCAATATGATCACCGGCAACCAAAAAGAAAAACCCTGGGAGCTGCACCTCAAACAACCCAATGATTCCTATAAAGTTTTGGTGATTGATGATCATGAGCAATCGGCAAAGGTTATCACACGGCTACTCGACCATTGGGGACTTCAAAATGTTTATACTTCAGACTGTAATAAATGTTCCGACCTTTTGAATCAACACAATTTCGACCTCATCCTGATCGACTTTTACCTGAAAAATAAAAACGGAGTGGAAGTGGCCGAAGAATTAAAAAAACAAAACAGCCTGAAACCTGATACAGCCATTATTCTGCTCTCCCCTTCCAAAGCCAATATCGAAATTCTGAAACTTAAAAAAGCACAGAAATATGAGTTCCTCACCAAGCCTGTGCTTCAAAACGACTTACGCCACCTGCTCATCACTTTGTTCGGTTCGAAAGAACAGATCAGGGAAGAGGAAAGTAAGCTTCCGGCCGAAATCAAACCGCCCGAAAAGCCACTCGAAATCCTGGTAGCAGAGGATCAGATCATCAACCGCAAGATTGTGGTACAATTGTTAGAGAAAAAAGGCTGGAAGGTTAAGGCAGTCGAAAATGGCAAGATTGCCCTGGATGAAGCCTGCAACAGCAAATACGACCTCATACTGATGGATGTGCAGATGCCTGAGATGGACGGCTTTGAAGCGACCCGCGAGATTCGGGTGTTCGAAATCGACAAAGATTACCACACCCCCATCGTTGCCATGACAGCACATGCCATGAAAGGAGATCGCGAGAAATGCCTGGCTGCCGGAATGGACTATTACATCACAAAACCTGTAAATCCAAGCGAGCTGTACGATACAATTGAGAAATTTGCTGCCAATCTACCCACTGAATAATCAGTATTCACTGATACAATAAACCAATATGGATAACCTGGATTATAATAATGCAACCACCTGGGAAAAGATCAAATATTCATTCAGATCATGGCGCTATATCGGTGTAGGAAAATCTTTGCTGATCTGGTTTCTGGCTATTTCTATCATCCCATTGGCCTCCATCAGTTTTATCAATTTCCTGAATGCCTACCACGGGCTCACCATCGTGGCCGAAAAATCCCTAAACACCACTTCCCAGCTCAGAGTGGCCTACATCAACACCTTTTTTAATGAAATAGTTGATTTTTTGGAACTTAACAGCAGACAGCGAAACGACATAGAATTCATCGAAAAGCTCAATTCGGCCTGGAAACGTAGCGGTATGGAACTGGATGAATATACACATAATTCCGAATGGATTCAGCTCACTGCCGAACATCGTGACGAATTCAAAGACCTGGCGCGAAAAAACGGTTACTACGACATTTATTTCATGGATAATAAAGGAAATATCCTATTCAGCCTGCGCGAAGAGGCCGATCTGGGAACCAATCTGTTTACGGGGCCATATCGGTTCACAGGTTTTGCCAACGCAACCAGAGATGCACTAGAGACCAAGACTTTGCGATTCTCTGATTTGAATTTTTATGACCCCTCCTTCAACATCATCACCGGACATTTTGTGCAACCGGTTGTAAATTCGGCCGACAGTCTGATAGGCCTGATAGCACTCCAAATTACAATGGATCGAATCAATCAGATCATTCAGCAGGATGCAGGGTATGGAGAAACAGGTCAGGCCTACATCGTTGGAAGCGACAGAATGCTGCGTTCGTCCATGCGTTTTGGCAGTGAAGATGACATCATGCAGTTAAGCGTAAACAACTCCAAAGTAACAGATTGGCTTTTTTACATACGCAATCGTAATAACAAACAAGCCCTCGAAGAGCGTGAGCTGGATCGCGAAAAAGTTTCAACTTACGACTCCGACAAAACAGGCAAATACGTCCTGGGCATTTACCGCAACCTCAACATACTGGAACCCATGGGCGTAAATTGGGTTTTGATTGAAGAAATAGAACACAGCGAAGCTTTTGCCTATGCGCGTAAGCTTTCCGACATCGTTAAACTCTCGTTTATCATTACGTTCATCCTGGTATTTTTTACTTCAATTTTAGTTACGCGATGGTTTGTCAATCCAATCAAACAGTTGTCGTCATGGGCCAAGGAAGTGGCTGTTGGTAAGGTGTCGCGCAAACAAATCAGAGCACCCCAGAACGAAATTGGCGAAATGGTTTCAACCTTTAACAAGCTGGTTGACAAGCTCGAAAGTTATGCCAATGTTGCCAGGTTGATGGCAAAGGGAGATTATACCGAAAAAGTTGAAGTCCAAAATGAAGAAGACCTTTTGGGAACTTCCATGAATCAGCTTGTCGAAAGCCTGAAACAAGTTGTTGATCAGGCCAATCGTATTGCAAAAGGCGATTACAGCGTAATGGTAGTTCCGCGCAGCGAAAAAGACACCCTGAATGTGGCACTTTACCAAATGACTCGCACGCTGGCTCAAAATGCCGAAGATAATAAAAACCAAAACTGGCTCAAGAGCGGCATCAACGAGCTGGATGCAGGTCTAAGCGGACAAGCCAACACACAAAAACTGGCCGCTTCTATCATCAACTTCACCTGCCGCTATTTGGAAGCAAATCTGGGGCTCATCTATCTGGTCAATGAAAAGGAGAACCAATTCGAGCTGAAAGCAGGCTTTTCGATTGATCCGGATGATCCCAATCTCAAAAAACATTTCAACTTTAATGAAGGGCTAATCGGCCAGGTAGCCAAAGATCAGCAATTGCTGGTGATAGAAGATCAGGAGAATCAAAAAAAGATACGACTTGGAATGGGTAGTTTCAAACCCATTCAATATGTTTTATGTCCGCTGGTTCACGAAGGAAAAACTTTTGGTGTGATTGAATATGCTTCCTTACAACGCTTTGGTCCTGTTAAGGAAACCTTCCTGCGGATGGCTCGTGCCAATATGGCGATCGCCATAAAAACAGTGATGGCTGCCGAAACAGTTCAAAAACTACTCACACAAACGCAGGAGCAAGCCAACGAGCTTGCCGTTCAGCAGGAAGAATTGAGGCAGGCCAATGAAGAATTACAAGAGCAGACCAATGCGCTAAAGGTTTCGGAAGAAAACCTACAGGCCCAGCAGGAAGAGCTCAAAGTGACCAACGAAGAACTGGAAGAACGAACCAAAGCACTTGAGATGCAGCGCGATGCCATACGCCAAAAAAATCTTGAACTGGAAAAAGCCAGAAATGAAATAGAACAAAAGGCGAAAGACCTGGCACAGGCTTCGCAATACAAATCAGAATTTTTGGCCAATATGTCGCACGAACTGCGCACACCACTCAATAGTATTCTGGTGCTTTCGCAGCTGCTGGCCGAAAACAGAAAAAAACATCTTGACGAAAAGGAGCTTGAATATGCCCGCACCATCAATGGCTCAGGCAGCGACCTGCTTGAGTTGATCAACGAAATTCTGGATTTAAGCAAAGTAGAATCTGGTAAAATTGAGCTGTATATCGAACAGATGTACCTGGAAGACCTCAGTCATTTTATCAAGAAAAGCTTCGAACCTGTTGCTGCTAAAAAAGGTCTGGACATTTTTGTTTCCATCTCCAAGGGGTTGCCGGCCTTTGTGCGCACAGATATCCAACGATTTCAACAAATCATCAAAAACCTTTATTCCAACGCCATCAAGTTTACGCACGAAGGCAGTATCAGCTTGAATGTTTTTAGACCTGACGAAAAGTTCAGCTTCCAAAACAAAAACCTCAGCCACGAAAATGCCATTGCCTTTTCTGTGATAGATACCGGCATCGGCATCCCCGAAGAAAAGCTCCAGGTGATTTTTGAAGCCTTTAAGCAGGCCGATGGAACAACGAGCCGCAAATATGGCGGCACAGGGCTGGGCTTGAGCATTTCAAAAGGTTTCTCAGAACTATTGGGTGGCGAAATTCATGTTAGCAGCACCGAAGGCAAAGGAACGAGCTTTACGGTAATCATTCCTGAAAATTATGTAAGACCTGAAACCTCAGAAGAACCGGATACTAAAGACACAAGCGAAAATCAGATCATTCCGGAAAACATTACCAATCCCAAAAAAGAAAAATCCTCCGAAAAGAAAAGCCAAAACCTGCAAGAGTTTGAGGAAACCAATGACGATAGAAATGCTATACTCGATGGCGATTTGGTGCTGCTGATCATTGATGACGATAAAAACTTTACGCGCCTCCTGCACGACCTGGCACACGAACACAGGTTCAAATGCATCATTGCCCACGATGGCGAAGCAGGTTTGCATTTCGCAGATTTTTATACGCCTCATGCCATCATATTAGATATCGGACTGCCCGGCATCGATGGCTTTGAAGTGATGCAACGACTGAAGAAAAATCCGCGCACCCGGCACATACCCGTGCATTATATCTCGGCTGCCGACAAATCCATTGAACATCTGAAACAAGGTGCGGTGGGTTATCTGAGCAAACCCGTTAAAAAAGAGGAACTTGACGAAGTTTTCAACAACCTGGAACACATCGTCAAAAATCCGCTCAAAAAACTCATCGTTGTTGAAGACGATGAATCTACCCGCAAGAGCATTTCCAATCTGATGCAGGGCGACAATATTGAAATTGTTGCAGTTGGTTCAGGCGAAGAAGCACTCAACGAAATAAATAACACACAATTTGACTGCATGATCCTGGATTTGGGATTGAAAAATATGTCAGGTTTTGAGTTGCTCGACACGCTTAAACAGAATCACCCAAATCTTGAATTACCTGTTGTGGTTTATACAGCCCGCGAATTAAGCCGGGAAGAAGACATCAAGCTACAGCAGTATGCAAGCAGCATCATACTAAAAGGTGCCAGGAGTTTTGAACGCTTACTGTCCGAAACCACGCTCTTCCTGCATCAGATAGAAAGCAAGCTATCTGAAAAAAAACAGGAGATGCTGCGAAAAATACAACCTCCTGAAGATGTGTTGAAGGGCAAAACAATATTGATAGTGGATGATGATATGCGTAATGTTTTTGCATTGACCAGCGTGTTAGAAAGCTATGAAATTAAGGTGATCTTTGCCAAAAACGGACGCGAAGGAATCGAAAAACTCAAGGCCAATAAAAGCGTCAGCCTGATTCTGATGGATATTATGATGCCTGAGATGGATGGTTATGAAGCAATGAAAATCATCAGAAAAGAAAACAAATACAAAAAACTTCCTATCATTGCCCTCACTGCCAAGGCTATGAAAGACGACCGCGAAAAATGTCTGGCCGCAGGAGCCAACGAATACCTTTCAAAACCCGTTGACACGGCCAAACTGATCTCGCTTTTGCGCGTGTGGTTATATAATAATTAGTGCTGAGTTGCCGTAATACACGCCTATGAACACGTCCGAAAATCCTGATTTTGACGATTCCATTCTGCAACTCGAAATGGAGCTTTTGCTGGAAGCATTGGTCAGACAATATGGCTACGATTTCAGAAACTATAACAAAGCCCATATAAAACGCAGACTTATTTTTCGCATGCAACAACTGGGGCTGAAATCGTTATCCGAGCTTCAGCATCAAATTCTGCATCATTCCAATATACTGGCCACGATTCTCAAAGATCTTTCGATCAATGTAACGGAAATGTATCGCGACCCATCCTTTTATTTAAGCCTGCGAAAAGAGGTGATCCCTTTGTTGCGAACCTATCCGTACCTAAGAATCTGGCATGCCGGATGTGCCACAGGCGAAGAAGTTTATTCATTTGCCATACTCCTCAAAGAAGAAGGCCTTTATGAACGATCGCAGATCTATGCCACAGATTTTAATACCGAAGTGCTCGAAACAGCTAAAAAAGGCATATATCCTGTATCAAAAATCAAGGAATACACTTTTAACTATCAGGCTGCCGGCGGTAAAAACTCCTTTTCAGATTACTACACTGCCCGCTATGATGCAGTTCGCTTTGATCCCGAACTTAGGAAAAACATAGTTTTTGCCAATCATAACCTTGTAACAGACAGCGTTTTTGCAGAAACCCACCTGATCATCTGCCGAAATGTTTTGATCTATTTCGACAGGAGCCTGCAAAATAAAGTACTGAACCTCTTTAACGACAGCCTGATCATGGGTGGATTTTTAGGCCTGGGCTCTAAAGAAAACATCATGTTCTCTACCGTTCAGGATCATTTTTTGATTCTAAATCCCAACGAAAAGATCTTCCAGAAAAAAATCCTGAAATGAAAACTTATGATGCCATCGTCATTGGTTCATCAGCAGGAGGATTGCATGCGCTGAAAAACCTCATCAAAGGTTTGAAGCCCGGATTTCGTATTCCACTGATCATCGTTCAGCATCTGAGCCCACATTCCGAAAATTACCTGGCACATTTTCTGGATCAACTGGGCATTCTAAAAGTGAAAGAAGCTGACGAACGCGAAAAGATTAAACAAGGCTTTGCGTATATAGCCCCGCCAAATTTTCACCTGCTGATCGAAGCTGACCAGACTTTCAGCCTGACGGTAGAAGAAAAGGTTAACTATGCCCGACCTGCGATTGATGTGCTTTTTGAAACTGCTGCCTCGGTTTATCGCGAACGACTTATTGGAATCATCCTCACCGGAGCCAACCATGACGGAGCAAATGGAGTTAAAGTCATCAAAGCGTATGGCGGTTTCACTATGGCACAAAATCCTGCAACTGCCGAATCGGATATTATGCCCAAAGCAGCTATTGCAACCGGAAAAATTGATAAAATTTTGGATATCAATGAAATCTCTTATTTCCTGAATAGCCTAAACAACAGCTGATTCACTCATTCTCAAACTCCAGATCAACAAAAACAGGCAGGTGATCGGCAAAGCCACCAACATAGCGTGGCCCAACGTAAGTCCTGAAAAGTTTCTTACCCATATAACGCTCATCATCAGCGAACAAAAAATCGGGGGCAAAAATTCGCTGACTGCCTTCAACTACACTCAAGCCGGTATTTTTCAGTAAGGCCTGTGATACAATGATCATATCAAAGATCTGCCAATCGTATTGATGTTTTAAAGTACCCTCAAAACCTAATTCTGCTGGATTTGTAAAGAGATTGACCAATTGATGCGGCTCTGTTACTTCTTCTGCTGCAAGTGCCTGTAATCCCTTTAAAATGCTTTCATCAGTTGGTTTATCATTAAAATCTCCCATGATGATCACTTTGGCATCAGGATGAACCAGACTAACCGAGTCAACATGTTTGCGAAGCGTTTGTGCTGCCAGCATCCTCAGGCGTCTTGTAGGCAGTTCTCCACCCCATCGCGAAGGCCAATGATTGATATATACATGCAGCGTATCCATTTGAATCAAAAAAGAGGCATAAAGGATATCACGCGATCTGAATTGATCGTTTTCGGGATCCTTCAGTGCGATGGGTTCACTCGCAATCAAACGCATTTTACTTCGCTGATAGATAAGCCCCACATCAATGCCCCTGCGGTCAGGTGAAGGATAATTCACATATTGGTAATCAAAGTTTTTGAGCGGTGTACTTAAGATCAAATCCCTGAGTACCTTATCATTCTCAATCTCGCACATTCCAATCAAGGCAATCGGATTCCCCTCTCCTGCTGCCAGTATGGTTTTGAAAAGATTTGTCCGCTTTTTGCGGTAACGGTAAAAATTCCAGGATTGTTCACCCTCTGGTGTAAAGGCATTGTATTCGCGAGTTGAATCTATTTCAGTGTCGAAAAAGTTTTCTACATTATAAAAAGCAATCCTGAACGAATCTGATTTTTGAGCAATGGATTCCTGAAAAGGGAACAACAAGAACAGACAAGTCAAAATAAATTTAAAAAAAGCCGGCCAAAAACGAAGTTTAAACAACATAGGTTTGTATTTTTGTGTAAAATTACCTTTTTCCAGCGCATTTCATTAAGTTTGTAGCTGATTTTTCTTTTTTACATTATGTAAACTTGAGCAAAAAAATGACTTATTAAGATATTCTTTATCAATTATTTAAAAAATATTTTTAAAAATAATTAAAAAAAAGTGATTAGATTTTGAAATTTCTGGAATATAATGGGTGAAGGGGACAACATATATCGTTCTGTTGAAATACTGGAAGGTATCAAAAAACATGACCGTGAGATTCTGAATTTCGTCTATGAAACCTATTTTAATCAGCTTGCTGATTTTGTAACAAAGAGACGGGGAACGGAAAGCGATGCATGGGATATTTTTCAGGATACCATGGGAGTAATTTACGATTACGCCCATCAAAAGGATTTCAATCTCGATGTTCCATTTCAGGCGTTCTTTTTTACTGTGGCACGTAAACTTTGGTTTAAACATTATCACAAATCCCAAAAAGTGAGCAATTTTACCAATGAAATAATGGAGCTGATTCCCTATGAAAATACTGATACACTCAGGGAGTTGATGCGCCAGCAGGTGATGGCAAGGCTTTCGCTTAAATACATAAAAAAGCTCAGTCCGACCTGCATCAAATTGATAAAGCTTTCTAATATGGATATGGATACCAGCCTAATAGCAAAAAAGCTAAACTACCTTTCCAACCAGGCTGTATATAATCAGAGAAGAAAGTGCCTGCGAAAACTGTTAAATTGGATCAAACATGATCCGGAATATCAAAACCTAACTGACTATGAAAGACCTTGAAAAATTTGAGAAGTATATCAAAGGTGAGCTGGAAGAAGGTGATTTGTGGGAGTTTAAGAAATCGCTGGAAGTTGACGCTTCCCTTGCGGAAGAATTTCGTTTATACAAAACCACCTACGGCCCTCACGCAAATAAAAAACATCAGCTTATGAATGAGTTGAACGATATCAGGCAAAAACATACCAATGGCAAACAGATCCGGGTGGGCTGGAGACGAGTTTCTGCAATCGCTGCCGGCCTTGTGATACTTTTAAGCATAGGCATTGGCCTGATAAAAATGCAGCACAATACAAGCAATCAGGCACTTTACGAACAGTTTTTCGTTGCCGAATCTGCATCATTCAATGTGCGGTCAGCAACCAATTCGCTGGAACAACCAGTACTTGACGGTATGCAATTTTATGAGCTGCACAATTATGATGCTGCTATTGAGATGTTCGAAAAAGCTCCCAACAACCTGATGGGAAAATTGTACAGCGGACTCTCGATGATGGAACTTGGCGAATTTGAAAATGCAGCAACCAAATTTGAAGCCATCATCAAGCACAATGATAACTTGTTTGTTGATCAGGCAGAATGGTATCAAAGCCTTTGCCAGTTGCGCCTTGGCAATAGAAATAATGCCATCGAAAGCTTCAGAAAAATTGCAGAAGATAATGGGGTGTACAAAACAAAAGCCATCAAAATCTTAAAAGAGCTGAACGCTTACTGAACCTTTTCTCGTTGATTCCCATAATCAACAATTCCAGCAGCGCAAGTATCCGGGGGGAAAGCTTTTACAAACTTGCGCTTATCATATGCATCCTCGTCTGATGGAATTCAATTTCCTGACGAGGATGCAATCTTTTTAAAGGATTTATTGTAGGGTCTGTTGAAAAACACCTAACACATTGATATAATTTAAGTTGCCATTTATTGTATTGTGGTTTCCGCAAGGTTTTTATGAGAACTCATCTAAAATCTATGCAGTATAGTGTAATATTTGAATCAAGCTACTTCGCTAAAGCCTGTTCTGAATTTTAAAATGTCAACAACAATTGTGTTGGCCAGCCTGTCGCACGCCATCTTCTGTGTTGCCTGCGACTCGAAGTATATCGATACATCTTCGTCTTGTCGCCTCGAATCTGGCATACGACAGACTTTTTCAGCAGACCCTATGTCGCACCCTGATTGACAACCCGCTTACCGCACCACAAACTTCTCCACGTACCACCTTTCTCCATCCCACAACCTCACCAGATACAAGCCTTTGGACAAATGGGCCACATCAATCTTGTGAAAATGACTGCTTGGCTTTGCTTTGTAAAGGAGCTCACCTGAGGGGCTGTACAAATGAATTTGTATGGCTTCAAGGGAAAAGTTTTCGGATAATTGGAGCCAGAGTTCTGTTGTGACAGGATTTGGAAAAACTTTAACACTACCTACACTAAATTCCTTAACAGAAACATTAGTTATATAACAGCTATCATAATCCGGATTTAAATAAACCAGTTCGTCGTTTTCCCATTTACACGTCAACCAGTACATTGCTCCTGTGAAAGCAGAACTCCCGGAAAAAACAATTCCTTTGTTACTGCCAATGCCCTCAATCCAGCTTTCTGTTTCGTTGGAATATGGTGTGTCACCTAACATTGTCGTGAGCCAATATTTTGCTCGGGCACTTCCATTGATGTCAATAGTTGTAATGGAATCCAATACCAGATAAAGGTCCGGATCGTTGGGTAAAATCATAAAAGTGTCACCAATGTCCGCTTCAAAATCATACATAAGCCACCCCTGCATCAGGTAAAACGACCAAACATAAACTTTTCTGTCATCTTCCTCCCGAACAGCCCAATCAAGCCTCCACTCGTTGGGCTCATGCTGCGATGACATATACAATTTCTTATATTCAATCTGATTAATGACTGTATCACCAGCAATGACAAATGTATTTGTTGAGAGATCAGGAGCAGGACCAGAAGTTTCCGTCAGCACACTCCAGGAATTGCCTTCTTCAATAAGTGGATGATATTCCTGGGATGACAGACCAAGGCTCAAAATCGTCATAACAGATAATAATAGTTTTGTTTTCATAGCTTTAATTATGTTATTAAATTTAAATCTTAAAATAGATTCACCGCACCACCAGCTTCTCCACGTACCACCTTTCTCCATCCCACAACCTCACCAGATACAAGCCTTTGGGCAGATGTGCCACATCAATCTTGTGAAAATGACTGCTTGGCTTTGCTTTGTATAGCAGCTTGCCAGCGGGGCTGTAGAGCGCTATTTGTGCCTGTGCGAGGGCTGTGTTTTCGGGTAGTTGCAGCCAGGTCTGGGTGGTTCCGGGATTTGGGAAAAGCTGCCATTGCAGAAGGTGTTCTTTATGCAGACCCACTGTGGTGTCGTGTATCTCAACAATCCAGATGTCGGTTTCGCCTTTCAGGTCGCAGTCCACATCCATGCCCCAGGTGCGGGTGGTGGCACCAAGCAAGAAATGGTAGTCCGAAAACAAATGCATGGAAAGCAGGCTGTTGTCCACCTGGCTGCCGAGGCATTTGGTCCATTCAATTTCGCCTTCCAGCGACAGCTTGTACAGGATTACTGTGTGTGTGCCGGGCAGTGATTCATTACAAACCACTGTGCCGTTCCTGGATGTTGTATTGCCTCCCACAAGGTAACCGCCATCGCCCATTTGCCTTATAAGCTTTGGCGAATCAAAACCGGTTCCCCCCAAACAACGGTGCCATGCAATTTCTCCTGTTTCATCAAGCTTGACTACCCACATATCATTGGTGCTGCCATCTCCCGGTGTTCCGTGGAAGCAGTCCACATCCCCGTCACCGGAAGAGATGGCACCTAAAAAGATAAAGCTACCATCCTGTGTTTGAATGATATCGGCCACAATATCTGATTCGGTGCCACCATAACAATTTTGCCATTCTATTTGCCCTTCACCATCCAGTTTGATTACCCAGGCAGTACTCCACTCACTGGCAACAGCATCCGGACAGCAAACATTGCCATCATGGGAACTTGCGCCCCCCCCCCCCACTATATAGCCCCCATCAGCAGTAGGTGCTATACTATTTCCCCAATCATTGCTGCTGCCCCCAAAAGTACGTTCCCAGAGAATCTCGCCTTCCCAGTCCACCTTCACCACCCACACATCGAACATTCCGTTGTTGTGGCTGATGTCGCCATCCACAGAGCCGGTTTTGCCGGTCATTACATAGCCGTCTTCGTGGGCATAGATCAGTTGCGAGGCGGTTTCTTTGTGTGTGCCCCCGTAGCAACGGCTCCATTGTATATTGCCCAGGCTGTCGGTTTTTACCAACCACCAGTCGCCATCACCGTGATTGCAACCCACATCGCCATTGATGGAGTAAGTGTCCCCAAACATCACAAAGCCTTCATCGGTGGTGGGGAGCATATTGGCAGGGTAGTCCTGTTCACTGCCCCCATATGTTTTTTCCCATACTATTTCCCCGATATCATTGGTTTTAATCAACCAGTAATCATTTTTACCGTAGTTATAGGATACATCGCCATCATTGGAAGAGGTACTGCAAAAAGCAACAATTCCACCGTTTTTAGGTAAAATTGTCCTGGCCCCTTCCCATACAGCCCCACCATAGCACTGCTGAAAAATAATTTCAAATTTCTGGGCATTTATTTGAAGGGTAGAAAGCAGGAACAGGGTATATAAAGCAGTTATTTTCATATTGTTCATTTTAAACAACAGCACAGATGGTACTTACCATCCGTGCTGTTGAAGTTATTTACATTAATGCTCAATTACAAGCTTTCCTGTTTTAGAGGCCTGACCTGTTTTCAAGGTATAGTAGTATAGACCGGGGCTTATGTGGCGTGTATCCCACACATACTGGCCGGTCTTGTTCCTCAGCTCAATACGATGTACTTGGCGGCCCTGTGTATCAGTAATTTCCAGCAAGGCGGTTTCAGCCTTACCAGCAAGCTGGTAATCAAAGCTCACCCAGCTGTTGGCCGGGTTGGGGCTGGCTTCAATTTTTGGTTCGTGCAGCTTATGTAGCGGTGGGATTACGACCAGTTTGGTTTTCAGGCCTTCTTCCACTTCGACCGGACAGTCGCAATAATCGTTGCCATACACAAAGGCCAGGGTGTTGCGTGCCTGCATGCCTGCCAACCCGGTGCTTTCTGCCACCAGCCCTTCCAGTTGTGCTTTTTCGGTTGGGGTAAGCTGGAAGATGCTGCGGCCCTGGTTGTGCAAACCAGCTTGCAGTTGCTTGAGTTCCATAAAGCGGCCATGTTCAGCAAGTGCATCGCCCGTGAGGTCGTACAGTTGGGGCAGCATGGCGGCAAGCACCAGTGCATCGGTAGTTTCGCCGCTTTCCAGATAGGAATCCACAATTTGCAGGTCCATGGACAGGCTTTGCCTGGCGGCCATAAAGCTGCGTATGGCGGCTTCATCACGGATGCTGTCGTTCAGCTTGTCGCGCAGCAGTACACCTGCGGCACGGTTTTCCATACCGCCATGGTAAGCCATCTGGCCTTGCAATATGGTTTTGTAGGTAACATTGCCTGTGAGGCTTTCCAGGATTTCGATCATATATTCCGGAAGCGGGTTGTCCTTTATTTCGAGATGTTCCATCAGTTCCTTCTTTTTGAGTTCGTCGGGATTGGCTGCCAACACCTCAAAGATAATGCTTTCAGGCAATACATCGGTGCGATCGGAGGCCGAAACCAAAACTTCCTTGCTCAAAAGGGGCGACATGCCCAGCAATTCGGCTCGTAGATCCCACATTTCTTCGGGCCAGGCCATTAAAATATCCGCCTGTACGGCTTCGGTATTGCCGCCGTCGAGCAGGGATTCATAGAGGTTGCTCACACTGTTGTATGTGTTTTGGCTCTCGATGAGTTCCTGCTCAAAAAACTGCTGTTGTTCGGCCGTGAGGCCTTTGGGGTTAATCTCACTACCACCGCCGCCAAAGCTGGAGGTACAGGTATGTGCAAAGGACACCAAATAAGGTGTTACATTTGATGATATACGTGTAGGTACCTCATTGGTTGCCGATGTGTGAAAATAATCAACATGATTGATAGCCAAGTTGTTGATATGGCGTGGAGGTCCAAGCGGATTGGTTACGTTGGTAAAGGTGTTTCCGGCTGCCCGTGCCCCACTTCCTTGCTTGCCGGCAACGCCATGGTCAACAAAATAGAAATCGAAGAAGTTTTCGGAATTAGTATTACATTGGAAAACGAGTCCCTGGTCGGAATTCTGTGTTAAAAAGTTTTTACCTTCAGCCAAGTTGGCTCGGTTGAGGGCGTTGAAGTAGTTTTTGTAGATTTCGTTCGGGCTCAAATCAAACTCTGGTTCATTATTAATCCTAATCCCGATCACATCGGTTGTGGAAGGGTCGGAGCTGCTGGTGAAGTTATTTTCCTCAATGATGTAGCCGTTGCTGTTGGTGATGTCGATGCCGGTGCCAAACCTACCACTACAGGCAAAGCCCTGCTTGCTATACGTGCCAATTCCAAAATTGCTTCGTATGATGGTGGCATTGTTCACACTATTTAAAATCACGCCATATCCGTTTCCAATGAGTTCGGTCTGGTTCACATAAATGGTTTTTGATGTCCTGGAGTTGGTGGCATAGATACCCACATCCAGATTGCTAAACAAATTGCGTTCGATATAGGGTTCGGGGCAAGGTTTTATTGACTGGCTGCATCCCGGCACTACCCTGAAATTGGCATCAATTGTATAAATGCCATATCCTCTGGTAGTAATATTGGTCATATCGTTGCTGAAGGTATTGGCTGTAAACTTAATACCATCCACATCCCACATGGTGATGTGTGAATCAAAATCGCTGCTGATTATATAGTCATCATTTACCTCAAAAGTACAATTGCTGAAATAGCTGGCATTACCAAAACGCACAGAAGGGTCAATGGGATTAAAATTCTGGTATGACATAAACTCGACAGCACGTTTATTGTTTCGGAAAGTGGTGTTGGTAGCCTGCACGATACCACCCATACTGTTCCAGTCGTTGGGTTTCCAAAGTGTAACTGCATTGAAAGCATTTTCGATAACCGCCCCATTTTTTAATGTAAGTCTACCTTGTGGGTTCAGTTCGCCAGGTAAGGCAAATTGTGAAGCGTTTTTGCTTCCCCATACCTGTATGCCGTGCCAATATTGACCGCATGGATTTGTAATGACCGCACCATTAATAATAAGATGTCCACCTTGTTGTATAAAGATTGTTCCTTGTTCTGCAAATGAAATTGTACAATTACGAATTTCTAGGATAACCCCTGTTTCAATTAATACATCTTTGGCTAGTATTTTATCAGTATTCCAGATTTGGTTGGAATCTATTTTTAATGTATCACCACTATGAACGAAATTATCACAAATTATTGTAAATCCATATGTTGGGCTGAAAGGGCCTATTAATGGATCAAAATCATTTGCATCGGGATCATCAGGAGTACCAGGTGGGCAAGTAGTAGGCTTGGAGCCAATTCCCCAATAATAGTAGCCATCTTCATCAAAATCATTGCATGGAATCGTTGACGAAGAGTAGTTAAGACTATTTAATGGATTTAAAAGCGCATAAGCCAAAAAATATGAAGTTTGAGTAACATCCATTATCACTTTAATAAAAGGCGTATTGTCGGGACCCCAACTACCGTAACTTTGCTCGAAGATATAATATGGCTTACCAATATCCGGAGAATTCTCTAGCACAGTTATTTCTTGACCGGTATGAGAAATACTACCATCCAATATCATATCTCCCTCTTTAACAATACCATACCCAACGAGATTCATAGCATGACCCCATTTAAAGAGCACACCTGTTAATGGTCCATTTGTGATTAAGCTCTCTTTCAATTGAACTTCATCTCCAAGCAAAACTTGCTTTTGGGTTATCTGAATTTTTTCAATGGGTTCAGCGCATTTATCTCCGCATGGTGCTTGGTATCCTGCTATAAAAGGAAAACAATCTTCATCAACGACACCAGTATTGATTAAGTAGTTTATTGCCGTTGCAGGGCTTCCACCATGCAGCCAGTGGCCTCCTCCACTGCATGAAATAACATCTTGTTCGGAAAGATTAACATTTATTTGCTGATTATAATATAGGTTTACAAGTGATTCTAAAGAATAAACTGGGGCAAATGCCCAACATTCACCAGCAATTTGGGTTACTGTTCGAGGACTGATCCAACCAAATCCTTCTTGATTGTAGTAGGGACTATTTTGCAAATTGGCACCATGTCTATTTCTCCAATCAAAACTATTTACAATTTCTGTATTAGCACTTGGTGTTTCATCTCCAAAGAACGAAAAATAACCACCTATGTAATAGTCGAATCCATTCAAATTTGGCAACATACCTCCAAAAAGCATTTTCTTTTCGCTATATGTTAAATTGGTTAATGGACCTGTACCTGCACGCCATGTTTTGTGATTAATTTCTAAAAACTCGTTAATTTTATCAATATATAACCCTCTATTGAAATTCAATGAAGCACTTTGAAGGTTTTCAATATTCGACCTTATTGTTTTATCATTAATTATTTCGTATATAATTAATTCTGCATCCACAATTTCTATTTTAATTGAATGCAAATCAATATTGTCTAAATAACATGTTTCATAGCAAATATTGCTAAAAGTAGTATCTCCAGAAGGACATACGAGCTTAAATATATCAAAAACCAAATATTCATTTTGGTTTATATCAACAAGTACAGCCCTTACATAACTACTGTCATTATTCAATGTAATTGACCCATTGATTCTTATTCCATTACTTGTTTCTTCATTTTCAAATAGTAGTATTTCTTCATTTGAATAAAACGTTTCATAAATTTTATAATTTACTTCTTGAGCGTTTATGTGCATAATAAATAGGCTTGTAGCAAGAATAAGTATAACTTGTACGAATATGATTCTTTTCATTTTTTCAATATTTTAGTTGGAAAATTTAATAAAATAGTTAATCTCATTGATCAGTTACTTCTATCCACAATACGTGTATATTGCATTTTAAAGAATGGATTATAGTAAACTGAAATAAACTTTTATAGTAAACATGTCAATACCTTCAATTTAATATCAAATTTTGTAATAATACTGAAATGTTTAATGGGTTAATAGATAAAAATGTATTAAACCATTATAAAAATTGCCATCCTGCCAATTTATATTGTCAGGATTGGCATGTTAATATAAACCTATTATTCCCCAACCTAAAAATACTTCTATTTCTACAGTGTAAGTTCACTACTGTTGCGTTAACTTTTAGATGATTAATATAAAAAACTATCAATTAATAAGTTACAAGCATTCTTTGATTTTTTGATTTGAATTCAATGACCTTTGAGGTTTTTAATCTTTCAGGTTAT